>JADMIO010976136.1_pt1 | contig 44634 bp, 39 predicted proteins | sample 8958161 | NCBI WGS metagenome assembly JADMIO01 (sample SAMN16585339, study PRJNA669376) | soil metagenome | isolation source: Crop rotation soil | place: USA: Cullars Rotation, Alabama | collected 2011
ACAACGCAGCCAACAACGCGGCCAACAACGCTGCTGCGAGCGCCGCGAATAACGCTGCAATGGGCGCCGCCAACAACGCAGCCAACAACGCGGCCAACAACGCTGCTGCGAGCGCCGCGAATAACGCTGCAATGGGCGCAGCCAACAATGCGGCCAGTCGTGCCGCGAACAACGCCGCTAACAGTGCAGCCAACAACGCTGCGAATATGAAGCAATAGATCGTTGGCGTTTCCTGCCCGCCAGCCGCCGGCCTTCGCGCCGGCGGTTTGCTTTTGGACCTCCAGCCACTATGCTACGGCCGGTCCGATCCGGCGAGGTCCCGCATGCGTGGTCGTATTTTCTGGTTGCTGTTGTCGTTGCTGCCCCTTACCGCGTTCGCGGAGGACAATCCGCTCGGCCTCTCGATGGTCGAAACAGGCGACCTGCGCGTCATCTACTTCGACTCGCTGGGGTTCATCGTGCCCCACACCGTTCGAACCGCGACGAATTCGCTGGCGTGGCAACAGCGCACCTTCGGCTGGTTGCCCTCGGAGACCACGACGATCCTGCTCAAGGACCTTGCCGACTACAGCAGCGCCGTAGCGGGCGTCATGCCCCACAGTCGCCTCATCGTCGACATCGCGCCGACCTCGCGCGCCTTCGAAACCAACCCAGCCAGCGAGCGCATGTATTCGCTCATGAACCATGAGCTCGTACACGTGGCCACTGGCGACGTCGCGTCCGAACGGGACCGCTGGTGGCGCAGCCTCTTCCTCGGCAAGGTCTCGCCGCAGGCTCGCGACCCGGAAACGCTGCTGTTCAGCTACCTCACCGTGCCCCGCTTCACGGTCCCGCGCTGGTATCTCGAAGGCGCTGCGGTGTTCCTTGAGACGTGGATGGCGGGAGGACTCGGCCGTGCCCAGGGCGGCTATGATGAAATGGTGTTTCGCGCGATGGTACGCGACAACGCCCACTTCTATGATCCCCTCGGGCTCGTGTCACGCGGCACGCAGGTCGACTTCCAGGTAGGCGCCAACGCCTATCTTTACGGGACGCGTTTTTTCACGTACCTCGCGTATCGCTATTCGCCGGGAAAAGTAGTGGGTTGGCTGCGGCGCGACGAGGGCAGCGAGCGCTACTACGCGGATGCGTTCGTGCAGGTGTTCGGCATCGCGCTGGAACAGGCCTGGAGCGACTGGATCGCGTTCGAGCATGAGTTTCAACGCGGCAACCTGGCGCAGGTTCGTGAGCATCCGATCACGCCTGAGCGCAAGCTGCGCGGGAGCGCAGTGGGTTCGATTTCGCGCATGTATTACGACGAGGCGGACGGCATGGTCTACGCCTCCTTTCGCTATCCGGGTGTCGTCGAGCACGTCGGGGCACTGAACACGCGCGACGGCAGCTTCCGGCGGCTCGCCGATATCAAGCGGGCAATGCTCTATCGCGTGTCTTCCTTCGCGTACGACCCGGCCACCGGTACGGCGTTCTACACCAACGACAACCTGGCGCTGCGCGACCTGATGGCAGTCGACGTGCACACCGGCGAGGTGCGGATGCTGCTGGAGGACGCGCGGATCGGCGAGATCGTGTTCAACCCCGTCGACCGTTCACTGCTCGGCGTGCGTCACAACGACGGCATCGCCACCCTGGTCAGCATTCCGTTTCCGTACGATCGCTGGATCCCTCTGCACGAATTCCCTTATGAGTTCGTGCCGTACGATCTCGACATCTCGCCCGACGGCACGCTTTTGTCGGCATCGATGAGCGAGGTCAATGCGGACCAGTACCTGCGCGTGTGGAAGCTCGCGAGCGTCATGCGGGGAGACATGACGCCGCTCAGCGAGTTTCGCTTCGGTCAATCGGTGCCGGAAAGCTTTGTCTTCTCGCGCGATGGTCGCTATCTCTATGGCAGCAGCTACTACACCGGAGTGTCGAATATCTTCCGTTATGAAGTGGCGACGGGAAACGTGGACGCGGTATCGAATGCCGAGACGGGATTGTTTCGTCCCGTCCCGCTTGCCGACGGCCGCCTCCTGGTGCTCACCTACACGGGGGAAGGATTTGTCCCGGCGATCATCCAGCCACAACGCACCGAGGATCTCAGTGCGATAACGTTTCTCGGTGCGGAAGTGGCTGCGAAGCACCCTGTCGTGACGACATGGCAAGTCCCTGGCCCAGCGGGCATGGATGCCGACAAGGACGTCATAGCGAAGGGGCCGTACGTGCCGTTGCGTTCAATGACCCTCGCGAACGCCTACCCGGTGCTGCAGGGCTACAAGGACTCTGTCGGGGTGGGCTACCACTTCAACATCGAAGATCCGATTGCGTTTGCCACGCTCGGGGTGACGGCCGCCTACACGCCCACCGGCGACCTGCCGAACGGCGAGCGGGGCCATGTCGAGGTGAACGGGCGCTACCTCGGCTGGGAAGTGGACCTGGCATGGAACCGTTCCGACTTCTACGATCTGTTTGGTCCCACCAAGCGCAGCCGCAAAGGCAAGGCGGCTCGACTCGGCTACGACTGGTTGTTGATCTACGACGAGCCGCGCAAGCTCGACGCACTCGTGAGCCTCGCCTGGTACGACGACATCGACACGTTGCCCTACGCGCAGAACGTGCAGACGCCGTTCACCCGCCTGGTCGTCGGCGAGGCGGGCCTGCGATACAGCGATGTGCGGCGCTCGCTCGGTGCCGTGGATGACGAGAAAGGCGTCATGTCGTCGCTCCTGGTGGACGTGAACCGTGTGAATGGACAGAACATCCCGCATTTTCGTGGCACGCTCGACCTTGGATTCGCATTGCCGGTTCCGCATTCGTCCCTGTGGCTGCGGACGGCGGCTGGCGCTGCGAACGGCAACTCCAATCCCACCGTCGCGAATTTCTACTTCGGCGGCTTCGGCAACAACTACGTTGACACCGGACCGGTGAAGCGCTACCGCGAGTACGATTCGCTGCCTGGATTCGGACTGCAGGAAGTGAGCGCGCTGAGTTTCGTGCGGGAACTGGCCGAACTGAATCTTCCGCCGGTCGTCTTCGAATCGGTCGGTACGCCGGCGTTCTACCTCAACTGGCTGCGGCCGTCGCTGTTCGCGATTGGACTGTTCGGCGATCCGTGGAAGCCCGCCAGCGAGAAAACCTACGTGAGCGCAGGAGGCCAGGCGGACCTTCGATTCAGCGTCCTGCACTGGTACGAGATGACCCTGTCGGCCGGTTACGCGATCGGCTTCAAGGGTTCGCGACGCGCAGGTTCGGAATGGATGGTGTCGCTAAAGATCATGTAGACGTCGGCATGCTTTCCCTTTCATTCGCCGTATCCGCGATCGTCGCGCTGCTGCCGGTGCTGGCATTCCTCGGCGCGCTGCTTTATCTCGACAGCTACAAGCTCGTGAACCTTCGCAACGTCGTCGCGCTCGTCGGTGCTGGCGCGCTTGCCGCCGGCGTCGGGTATCTCGTCAACGCATACGTCCTTCGTGAATCGACGCTCGATTTCACGACCTTCACGCGATATGTCAGTCCGCCGGTGGAGGAAATGCTCAAGGGGAGCATCGTGTTCGTCTTGATCCGGATGCATCGCGTAGGCTTCCTCGTCGATGCCGCGATCTTCGGCTTTGGAATCGGCACCGGTTTTTCAATGGTCGAGAATCTCTATTATCTCGACCATGTGCAGGATGCGAGCGTCGCTACGTGGGTGGTCCGCGGCTTTGGAACGGCGCTGATGCACGGAGGTGCAACGGCCATTGTCGCGGTGAGCAGCCTCGCGCTGGTAGAGCGGACGGGCCGTGCCGGTCTTTCGACCTTTGTTCCCGGCTACATCGTTGCCGTCATCCTTCACTCGGCTTTCAATCATCTGTATGTCTCACCACTCGTCGCCACCGCTGCAATAGTCATAGCGTTGCCGCTGCTCCTGAACTGGGTGTTCGGCCGCAGCGAACGGGCGATGGGCGCGTTCCTGCAGGGATTCGATGCGGATGCTGAAATGCTGGCGTTGATCAACTCCGGGCAGTTCTCGAACTCGCCGCTCGGCAGGTACCTGCATACCCTCAAATCCAGGTTCAAGGGACCGGTGGTGGCGGACGTCCTGTGTTACCTGCGCCTGTACACCGAGCTTTCGATGCGTGCCAAGGGCATCCTGATGATGCGCGAATCGGGCTTCGACGTTCCGCTGGACGATGCGACGCGTGCCAAGTTCGAGGAGATGCATTATCTCGAGGGAAGCATCGGCAAGACCGGCCTGCTCGCGCTCCATCCCGTCCTGCGGATGAGCCACAAGCAGCTTTGGCAACTGAACATGCTGGGCAAATGATGCAGGTCGTTCACGCCGAAGCCGAACGCGAAGCCTTCGACAACCGCGCGGCTTTCGGGCACGATTCCGGCCGTGATACGGCTTCCACCAGACGGCCGATGTGAGGGAGGATCGAATGAGACGCTGGATCGGGGGTGCGGCGTTGCTGGCCGCCGCGTTCGCTGCACAGGCAATCGACATCGGGCAGGTCAAGATCGCCAAAGGATCGGTGACCATCGAACGCGACGGTCAATCGATCGCCGCGTCACCTGGAACGCGCATCCAGGCGGCCGACCAGGTCAGGACGGGCGCCGACAGCTCGGTCGGAATCACCATGACGGACAACTCGTTGCTTTCGGCGGGCGCGAACAGTGTGCTGGTGTTCGATCGTTACCAGTTCGACCCGACGACCGACCAGGGTCGCTTCGATACGTCGCTTCGCAACGGTTCGCTAGCCGTTGTCTCCGGTCGCATTGCGCGACAAAATCCGGAGGCGATGACCGTTCGAACACCAGCCGTTACGCTGGGCGTGCGAGGGACTGAATTCCTGGTGACCGCCGATGAAACGTCATCCTATCGCTGAGTCTTACTTCTTGTTGGCTGCGCTCGCGATCGCGTGCGGCTTGGCGGGTTGCGCCACGCATTCCGGCGATGTGGTGCTTCTGCCGTCCCAGGATGGACACGCGAGCTCACTCGTCGTGACGGAAGGAAACCGGCAGGTGGTGCTGGACAAGCCCTACGCGGCAGCGGAGCTCACCTCACGCGGGCCCCGCGCCTATGCGGCGAACCCGGCCGACGTTCGCACCAACTATGCTTCGGCCCTGTCGGCGCAACCGGGCCGCCCGCAGCAGTACACGTTGTACTTCCTCACCGGCACCGACGAGTTCACCGACGATTCCAAGCGCATCCTGGAGAGCGTGCTCGACGAAATCGCACGGCATCAAGTTCCCGATATCGTGGTCATCGGTCACACTGACGCCGTTGGTTCCGCCGCGGTGAACGACACGCTTTCACGGCAGCGCGCCGAAACGGTGCGCAATTCCCTCATCGGCCGGGGCATCGCCGCCGACAGCATCGTCGCCGTAGGGCGCGGCAAGCGCGAGCCAGTCGTGCCGACTGCCGATGGCGTCGAGGAGCCGCGTAACCGACGCGTCGACATTCTGGTGCGCTGATCAGTCCGGCGAGCGAGCGACGGGCAGCTTGCGTGCCGGCGGGAGATCCTGCCAGCGCAAGATCAACAAGGTCACATCATCAGCCGGTTCTCCTGCGCCGAGGAACCGTTTGAGGTCAGCCAGGATTGCGGTCAGCGCTTCCTGCGGCGTCGCACTTCGGGCGAGCTTCTCCTCCATGCGCGAGTGCCCGTAGAACCGGCCGCTCGCGTCTTCTGCCTCGGTAATGCCATCGCTGACGACGCAGAGCAGATCGCCTGACTGAAGGTTTGCGCTTGCACCTCGGTAGGGAAAATCGTCGACGACACACAATGGCGGCCCGCCGCCTTCGACCAGTCGTTCCGCCGACTGCCGGGCATGGCGAACGAGAAACGGATTCTCATGGCCCGCGTTGCAGTAGGCGAGGACGCCGGAGCGCAGGTCGAGGATGCCTGCGAATGCCGTCACGAACAGTTCCCCTGCATTGTCCCGCGCCACCTCGGTATTGGCGGCCGACAGCAGCGCGCCGATGTCGGCGTCGGGTGCGCGCAACATCGTGCTCTTGCACAACGCCTTGCTCACCGCCATGAAGATGCTCGCCGAAAGTCCCTTGCCCGCCACGTCGCCCAGCATGAAAAACACGCGATGCTCGTCGAGCCGGAAGAAGTCGTAGAGGTCACCGCCCACTTCGCGCGCCGGTTCCATGCTGGCAGCAATCCCGATCCTTGGATCGTCGATCTGCTCGGGACGCGGCAGGGTTTCCATCTGCACCCGCCGTGCAGCCAGCAACTCGCCGGACACGCGCGCGTTTTCCTCGCGCTGCAGTTGCAGGGCAGTCTGCAACGCACGCTGTTCCCGGTAGGCTGCGGCGAGGGTCATCGCAAGCAGCGTGGCGAACAAGAGCAGGACGAACACGGCCGGTGTGACGGCGTCGAGAAGCAGGTGCTGGTCCCGATACAGGATGAAGGCCGCCGCCATCGGAACCACGACCGCTGCGGCGGCCGCCAGGGAAACGGTTCGCGCCGACGCGCGTGGCGTCGCCCACAGGAGTACGGCGCCCAATGCAAGCAGCAGGAACGCCTCGGCCCCGGGTGCCCATGCGGGACGTTGCAGCAACGAGTGCTCGAACAGGTTTTCGAGGAGCTGCGCATGGATCTCGCTGCCCGGCATGCGATCGCCCGATGGCGTGTAGCGGTGGTCGCCAAGTGCCAGTGCGGTAATACCGACCAGCACCAGCTGTTCGTTCAGCCGCGTCGGCGCGACGCGTCGTTCGAGCACATCGATGGCCGATACGAACCGATCCGGTACGTGACGCGAGAAATTGACGCGGACCGCGCCGTCGGCCTCGGTACCTACCCTCAACGCGCCGGTGGCCACTTCCACGACTCTGGGTCCCGCGGTTTGCATGCGTACGAACGCCTCGTGCTGCGCCACGCGCCACATCTCCAGCGCCAGGCCAGGTACGATCGTTCCGCCGATGCTGGCGACAAGCGGTAACCGCCTTATGGTCCCGCGCACTTCGTCGGTGGAGATGAGCCCCCAGCCGGACGCCGCATCGTTGAGTTCGGCGATGCTGCTCAAAGCACCCTCGAACCGACGCACCGCCGGCGCCGCTGCAGGCGCATCAGGGGATCGCGTGGACGTGTCGCGCGTGAGTACCGGCGCTACGCGTATCGCGAGTTTCGATGCTGTCTCGCTGCCCGCCATGGCGAGCACGACGGGTGCATCGGCTATCGCGTCGGCGAGCACATGATCGTTGGAAGGCAACGCAGCGAGACTCGCCGCGAGCGCCTCGGATTGCGGCGCCGTTCGCGCAAGCAGGCGTTCGTGCGAAAGCGGATCGGCCTCGGCCATGACGATGTCGATGCCGATCGCAGCCGGCTGCTGCCGGTTGATCTCCTGGATCAGTTGCGCGAGCAGCGTGCGCGGCCATGGCCAGCGACCCAGGGCGGCAAGGCTCTGGTCATCGATCTCGACGACCGTTGCTGGCAGAGTCGTGACCTGACGCGGATGCCATTCCTGCATGGCATCGAACCACGCGGTCTGGATCCGCAGGTGACGCCCCCAGTCGAGCGCGATGACTGCCACGAGGACGATCAGTAGTGCCGTACCGACCACCCAAGTGCGCGGGGTCCGCGACGCGCGCGGCTCCGCGACGGACGTCACAACGTGAGTTCCAGTCCGTCGAACGCAGCGGAAACCTGCAGCGCAGCCCCGGTCCGGGTGATCTCCTCGAGCCGACGGGTCTCGGCGAGGATCCGGCCGATCGCTGCATCGCCGAGGGCAGGCTCGTGGTGGAAAAGGCACAGGTGGCGCGCACCCGCCATCTGGCACAACTCGACACCGACGATGTTGCTCGAGTGTCCCCAGTCCGACTTCACCGACACGGAATCGGCGAGGGAATACATCGCGTCGAAGATCACGACGTCGGCGTCACGGAAGAATTGCGCGAACTGCTCGATCTCGCTGCCGTTTGCAAGTTTGTGCTCGGAGTCGGTGGAGTAAACGACCGTGCGGCCGTTGCTCTCGAAACGATAGGCATACGAGTCGCCGGTGTGATGCTGCAGCTTGAGCGTCACCTTCATCCCCGCGACGTCGTGTACGATGTCCGGCTCCAGGCGGACGAAGCTGATGTCCGCGCTGAATGCGGAAAAGTCGACGGGAAACGAGGGCGGTTCCATTTGCCGGCGCAGCGCTGCTTCGAGATCGGGATGCGCGCCGTAAAAGATGAGCCGATTCCCGGGAATGTAAGCCGGCCCGAAGAAGGGCAGCCCCATGATGTGATCCCAGTGCATGTGGGACACGAAGAGGTGATAGGTCTGCGGTGCCGCTGGCCCGTGTCGTGCAAGGGCCGCCTGTCCAAGGGGCCGCAGCCCGCTGCCGAGGTCGCACACGATGTAGTCGGGTCCGCCGGCATCGAGCTGCACGCACGCGGTGTGACCGCCGTACGTTCCTGCGATATCGAAAGGGAGGGCCGCCACAAATCGATCGATGTCTGCATCGTTGTCGAAGCGACGTCCGGATGCGTCGCGCAAGGCTCTCACCAGCTTGTCGCGCACGCAGCTGGCGGTCAACGCGACCGGCAGCGATCCACGCGTGCCCCAGAACCGGATCGTTTGCATGCGGGGGGTCAGGTGGCGCCGTAGCTGCTGAGCGCGTCAGGCGCGATTGCGGCCAGCGCATCACGCACTGCAGGGAACACTTCGAGGACTGCGTCGAACCTGCTGATGGCGAAGATCTCGGCGACAATCGACTGCAGGCCCGCGACCGCTATGCGCGCTTGGCGACCGCGCATCTGCTTGGCTGCCACCATCAGTACACGCAGGCCAATGCTGCTGATGTACGTGACGGCCGAGAAGTCCAGCACCACGGCAGCGATCGCCGGATCCTGGCACAGGGGCAGGAGGGCGCGCTCGAACGCGCCAGCGGCGAGGTGATCCAGGCGTCCTGCGGGCGCGACGACCACGGCGTTGCCGTAGCGGCTGCTGGTGTGTTCCACAAGGTCCCGATCGACAGGTCCGCTGCTGCGTGGGATGCGATTATACGGCGCAATGTCCGTCTAGAAAGCTCGGCCCGATCTCGCTCCAATCGAAGCGGTCGTCCCTCAAACGAGTCGCGGCGCCGTGCGCTGTGATTCGCATTCTATTGCCAGGGACAGGGCGTGCATACTGGTCCTTAGGTCACCGGGGAGTTTCCCGAATGACCGGTGGCAAGATGCGCAAGCAACACGCTTTACGCGGCACGACAGATGTACGATGCGAGGGCTGAACATGCGCTTTCAGCGCGCCCAGATCACGTGGCTGTCGACACGCCCGATCGGTGCGCCAGCGGCATCCTCTACATCGCAGCGCAGATGGACATAACGCCTGCCGCGCTTTTCATACTTGTCCTCGATCGACGTTCGCGTACGCACCGACTCACCGAGTCGAAGCAGGCGGTTGACCGTAAAATCCTGTGACGCCAGGATGCCGCCCGGCGGCGGATTGCCGTCCTGCCCGAGCACGCGACGCGTGATGCCGAAGATCACGACCAACGACGGATCGTCGATAGCCGTCCCCATCGCCCGGCCAGCCTGCTCCAACAAAGCGTCGTTGTGAACTGCACGCCCGTATGCACGCACCATTTCGGGAGTGAGCGTGAGGAGGCTGTCCTTGAATCGCTGACCGGTATGCAGGGCGTCGTAGGGTAAGTCGGGAAGTGGTTCAGGCGTGGCCATGCTGGTCTCTTCCGATCGTCGCAGACAGCTTTGCCGTGCCGATCGCGACGGTTTCTTCGCGCTGGTTGCGGCACACCACCTCCACGGTCGTAGCGTCCTGCGGCGGTGCTTGGGCGGTGCAGTGCAGACTGTCTCCCGAGCGCACGGCGTTCACGAACTTGAGGCTCAAGCCGCGGAATCGCGGGCCAAGCGCAAGGTCCTGCACCAGGTAACGCGTCACGATCGCCCCGGCGATGCAGCCATGCGCAATGGTTCCGCCGTAGGGCGTCGTCCGGGCGAATTCGGGGTCGACATGGATCCGGTTGAAATCTCCCGACACTTCAGCGTACGCGTTGATGTCTTCCTGGACGATGGTAGTCGGCCAATTGCTCATGATGCGTTCCTCGATGTGGTTCCAGTGGAGCTTGCCGGATCGTGACCGCGCGTAACAACCAGCGCATCGGCCGCCCACGTTCCATCCGGTGTGCAGATCAGTGGATTGATGTCGACTTGCTCGATCAGCTCGCCCACCTCCACGACGAGCTGCGACAGCCCTTCGACGGCGCGAATGACCGCGGCTCGGTCGCAAGGCGGCTTGCCGCGCACTCCGTCCAGCAGCTTCTGGCTGCGTAATCGCTGCAGCAGGGATTGTGCTTCGCCCGGCCAAAGCGGCGGCACCGCAAGCGCGACGTCGTCGAGGATTTCCACCAGCACGCCGCCGGCGCCCATCATCAACAGGAGTCCGACGTGGGGGTCGCGTGCCAGGCCGAGAATGAGCTCCGGCCCGGGCGGAATCATGGGGGCGATCAGCGCTTCGGAGGACTGGCCGTTACGGGTTACGACATCGAAAGCTTCACCGATACCGGCGGCATCGACGTTCAAGCGCACCGCGTCGCAATCGCTCTTGTGCAGCAGGTCGGCACGGTGTGCTTTGACCGCAACCGGAGAGCCGAAGCGATGAGCGGCCGCGATGGCATCGTCACGGTTGCCTACCACTTCCTCAGGGGGCGACTGGATGCCGTACAGCGCCAGCAGCGACTTCCCGGTGTGTTCGGTCAAGGTCTTCCCACCCTGTCGCAGCAACGCGATTGCCCGCTCCTGGCGCTCGCGGTCGAGGTTTTTCGCAGGAGAGGAGAGTGCCGCTGCACGCGACCGTGTGAATGCCGCGACGCGCAGGATCGCTGCAATCGCACGAAAGCATTGCGCGGTCTGCTCGAACACCGGTATTCCCACATCACGCAGATTTTTGAGTGCCGCGGCGATCGATACATGCCCTGTCCAGAATTCGACCACTGGCTTCTCGGCCACGGAAATCAGTCCGATGATGTCGGCCGAGGATTCCTCCGCGAACTGGCTTGCAGGCTGGCCAAAGGCAAGCAGGTCGACATTCGGGTCGGCGAGGATCATCTCCTGGATACGCCGCACCATCCACCAGTTCTCTCGTGATACCACGTGACCCGTGATGTCGAGTGGATTCAGTGCATCGCCGAAGCCCGCCTGCATCTCGCGGATCCGGGCAAGCGTTTCCGGTTGCAGGTCTGCGAGCGGGATGTCGAGGTCGTTGCACAGGTCCGCACCAAGCGCTGCCAGTCCTCCCGAGATGCACGCAATCGCCACGCGGTCCCCTTTGGGCAGCGGGAGCTTCACGAGGAGGTTCGCCGTCAGGAAGAGGTCGTCGAGGTCCTCGACTTCCACGACGCCCAGCCGGCGGAACCACGCGGCATACGCCCGGTAGTCGCCGACCATCGCGCCGGTATGACTGAGCGCAGCGCGCGAACTGCGCTCGGACCGACCGACCTTCAGTGCCAGGATCGGCTTGTTCGCAGCCGCTGCACGTTCGCACGCGCCACGAAACCGGTCGACATCGCGCACCGCTTCAATGAACAGGCAGACCACGCGCGTTCGAGGATCATCGACCATGAAGTCGATGCAATCGGCTAGCGTGATGTCCGCCTCGTTGCCGGTGGAGAACGTATAGCTGATCCCGATGCCCTGTGCCCACGCGCGATCGAGCATCGATCCCATGATGCCACCGCTTTGTGCGGCGATGCCGATTGCGCCGTCGATCAAGTTGTCGCGTTGCACGCCTGCGGCCCCGGAAAGGACGATGCGATCGGCAACATTGACGCATCCCAAACAATTGGGCCCGAGCACCCGAACACCGTGTTGATGCGCAATGCGGCTGACATCGGTCTGCAGTGCGCGACCAACGTCGCTCGCTTCTCCCATTCCTGCCGAGAACACTATTGCGGACCGGCAGCCTGCGTCGATCGCCTGCTGGAGCGCGCGCGGGACGTTGCTTGCGGCAAGGAGGATCAGCGCGACATCGGCGCCCCCGACAACCTCGGAAACGTCCGCCAGGCAACGCAGTCCGCGGATTTCTTCGTGTCGCGGCGTTATCGCATGGATGGCGCCCGAGAATCCGAAGCGCTGCAGATTGAACAGCACCTTGCCCGGGTAGCGCGTGAGATCGGGCGAAGCACCTATCAGCGCGACCGACCGCGGGCGCACCAGCGGCAGGAGCGACGCTCCGCTCGTGTGGAAGTCCTTCACGTGCCCATGGCCGCGCTCGCGACGCGGAACCTGAGCCAGCGTCCCCATGCGCTGTCGCCGACGCCGTCGAATATCACTTCAGTATCAGCGGGGAGACGTTGCGCCGGATCGATGTCGAGTCTCGCCATTACCCGGGGACCTTCCACGAGATCGATCATGGCGACCGTGTAGGGAACTTCGGAAGCATATCCGGCACTGGGCGCGCGCTCGATGGTGGTCAATGCGTGGAGCGATCCGCGCCCGGACAGTGCCTCCCACACTCCATCCGCTCCAAGGCAGGACGGGCAGACGGGGGCGGGGAAGTAGCGCAGCTGACGGCACGCAGGACAACGCTGCAATTCGATTCGGCCGGCGCACGCTGCTTTCCAGAAATGCGATTCCAGCGTTTCGGCCGGGGTCGATTCCGGCTGTTCCGTCACGACACGACTCCGCGCGCGAGCAGCACCGTCGCGTGATGCGAATACACCCCGCCGTTGCCCTGGACGAGCCCGATCTGCGCATCCGCCACCTGGCGCGGACCGGCTTCATGCCGCAACTGCGTCACCGCCTCGGTCAGGTGATAGATGCCGCCGTTGTGGAACGAGAGCATGCCACCGTTGGTGTTGAATGGCAGTGCGCCATCGGGGGCCAGCGCCCCGCTGGCCGCGTATGCGGCGCCTTCGCCCGGTGCACAAAAGCCCAGTTCCTCAAGCTGCAACGCGACGGCAATGGTGAAACAGTCGTACAACTGCACGAAGTCGACGTCGTCGCGACTGATTCCGGAACGGTCGAATGCTGCGTCGCCGGCTATGCGTGCACCGGTATGCAGCAGATCCGGGCAATAGCTGAGATGCGCGTGGCTGTGCCCTTCGCCGCTGCCGAGCACCTCGACGGGAACGTGAGCACCGTGCGTGGCCAGCGCTGCCGACGTTAGGACGACAGCGCCGGCGAAGTCGCTGAACAGGCAACAATCGAGCATGCGCAATGGCGACGCAATCGGCTTGGAGGCGAGGACGTCGTCCACGCTGATCGGTTTGGTCATGATGGCGCCGGGCGTGCGGCTTGCATTGGCTCGCGCCTGTACGGCGATTTGCGCGAACTGTTCCGGCCTGGAGCCATGGACCCGTGCGTGGCGATCGGCGGCGAGTGCATACAGTGCCGCAATGGTGAGACCAAGCGGTCGCTCGAACGACGGGTGGATCGCATCGGTCATTCGCTCGATGGCCGTGTCCCGCGACATCGCGCTCAACCGATTGTCTGCGTAGATGACGAGCACCGCTTGGCAGGAACCATCGGCAATCGCGCGCGCGGCAAGACCAACCATTGCCGCCGGACTCGCGCCGCCGACCTGGACCATCTGCGAATAACGCAGGCGGCGAATCCCGAGCGCTTCAGCTACGACTACGCTGAATGAGGGATACGCCTCGATCATCGGCGAGCCGGTCAGGACACCGTCGATCGCTGCGGCGGCAAGCCCTGCGTCCCGGATGGCTGCTGCTCCGACTTCCAGATGCAGTTCGAATGCCGATTTGTCCATGCGCTTGCCGAGACGCTCGGCACTGCCGCTGATGTACGCGTTCATCGACGCGGTCCTTCTACCGACATCTCGGTTGGCGTTCCCTGGGTGATTGTGCGCGAGCAGGTGATGACAACGCCGGTTGTGAGCGCGACACGTTGCTGGTTCCGCTCGAGTGCCGTGGCAGCCGAGGGCGCGTCGCATTTCCTGGCGGCGCACCGGGACGGATCAGCTCGCCAGCTCCTTGTTCCACCGCTCGATCAATGCCGGCGCCATTTTCGCAATCTCGCGCGCAGGCGGAAACAGGAGCTGCTCGCGTTTCGCCACGCGATTCACGGCCTCGGGCGGGTACTTGACATTCGGACTGGTGAAGAAATACCCGGGAAAGAACTTGGAGAACTCCGATTGCACCGCGGGATCGAGGAAGCAGTTGATGAACTCGTACGCGTACGGACTGGTGCCCTTGATCTTCACCAGGTCGCCGGTGGTCGCGATCGCACCTTCCTGCAAACGGGTGAAGTCGATGTTCTTTGCTCCGCCATCGATCACGCCATAGCTGCGTCCGTCGTTGAGCGGCGTGATCGTGATCTCGCCGCTCGCGAGAAGGTTGCCGGGCTCCGAGAGCTGGCTCCAGATCTTCGCGATGTTGGGTCGCATCGCCTTGAACTTCTCGAAGGCAAGGTTGATTCCCTCGTCGTCGAGTTTCTTGCCGTACGCGTTCACCGTCTGCCAGATGACGATGTGCGGATAATTGGGTACGCCGGGCATGCCGACGTTCTTGCCGAAGTCTCCCTGGATGGTTCGCTCGATGAACTCCTTCCAGCTCTTCGGCGGGTTCGTGATCTTGACCTTGTCATAGGCGAGGCCCCACGACCCGGAATTGAACGATATCGCGTACCCACCGAATGGATCCGAGAACATCGCCGGGATGTCCTTGGCGTTGGGTATCTTGCTCAGGTCCAGCTTCTCGGCCAGTCCTGAGTCGATGGCCTGGTAGGTACTTTCCTGCAACCCCACGAATACGGCCATGGGCGGCTTGTCCGGATTGGCCTGGATCTTCGCGAGGTTCGCGGCGGGAGTGCCGACGATCAACGACGCCTTGATGCCCGTCTTCTGCTCGAAGCACGGAACCACGGTTGCAAGCGTGGCCTTCTCGAAGGGCCCGCTGAACGTCGAGAACACCATCTCCTTGGGCTTCGACTCGCTGGATCCGCACGCGGCAAGCAGCGATGGCACACCGGGCGTTACCAGTAACGCTGCGGTTGTCTGCAGTGCGCGTCGACGCGAGAACCCGAGCCTGGTGAGGGTCGGTGTTGCAGGGTCCAAGTCGTTGTCCATCGTTGTTCTCCTCGCGGGGCGAACGTGCCCGGATTCGGGTTCAGGCCGGAAAGATGCGAAGGTCTTCCGCAGCCCAGCCGAGTTTGACATGGCTGCCTTCGACGATGCCCGCGTCGAAGTCAGTACCGATCTGCTGCGTCACGACGAGCGGCTCGCCGCTGTCCAGGTGCACATGGTAGGAAACCTGGCGGCCGAGATAGACACGATGGTACACGACCGCTTTGATGCCCGATGGCCCGTCAACGGACGTCACGCGGACCCGTTCCGGTCGCAATGCCGCAACGACCGCTGCGCCGAGCGCGAACTCGCGCGGCGTCGTGCCGTCGATGATCGTGCCGCCGACAGTCTTCATCGTGATCCGGCCCGGTTCCGCACGCACGACTTCGCCGCGAACCAGGTTGCTGACGCCGATGAAGTTGGCGACGAAGGGGTCCACAGGTCGCTCGTAGATCTCGATCGGCGTTCCCACTTGCTGGATCCGCCCGTCGCGCATGATCGCGATCCGGTCCGATAGCGTCAGTGCTTCGTCCTGGTCGTGGGTGACCATGATCGTCGCGACGTCGAGCTTGCGCTGCAGTTGCCGCAGCTCGATTTGCATGTCGTCGCGCAGTCGCCGATCGAGCGCCCCGAGCGGCTCGTCGAGCAGCAGGACGGCCGGATTGACCACGGCGGCCCGGGCGAGCGCGACTCGCTGCTGCTGTCCGCCAGACAACTCGTGCGGGTATCGCTCTCCGTAACCGCTGAGCCGAACCATTTCCAGCGCACTGGCAACCGTGGTCGCGATCTGTTCCCGCGGCATCTTGCGCATCTGCAGTCCAAACGCGACGTTCTGCTCGAGCGTGAGATGCGGAAACAGGGCGTAGCTTTGGAACACCATTGCGATCGGGCGGCGATACGACGGCAGATGCACCACGGACTGTCCATTGATATGGATGTCGCCGCCGGTGGGTTGCACCAGTCCGGCAATCATGCGCAAGGTCGTCGTCTTGCCGCAGCCACTGGGGCCGAGCAGGGAGAAGAATTCTCCTCGCGCGAGGTCGAGCTCCACGTCAGCAGCGGCAACCGTTTGCCCGTAGCGCTTGCTGAGGTTGCGCAGCGAAAGTGCTGTCGCGGTCAAAGCCGTGGTCCCATGTTGCCGAGGTTGACCAATGCGCGCCTGCGGTCCATGAAGAACACCACGGCGAGCACCAGCAGCATCTTCGCGGTGTAAAGCGCCGCGATCGCCGGATCGAACGAATATACGAGGTAGCTCAATACCGCGACCGGAATCGTAGTGGTGTTGTGGTCGGTGAGGAAAACGGAAATCGGCACGTTGTCGAACGAGATCAGGAACGCGAACAGCGATCCGCTCCAGATGCCGGGCTTGATCAATGGCAACGTGATGCGCCAGAACCGTTCCAGCGGGCCTGCACCAAGGGTCGCCGCGGCCTCTTCGATACTGGGATCGGTACCGCGATGGACCGACACGATGCTGCGCACGACGTAGGGAAGCGTGATGACGACGTGGCCGCAGGCGAGGCCGACCGGAGACAGGCCGAGTCCTATCGCTGCATCGTAGAACAGCAGCGAGATGCCGAGTACGATCATCGGGAAGCTGAGCGGCGCCAGCAGGTACGTCTCGATCAGGGAAGCGCCATGGCCCCCACGCGAAATGGCGAGCGCGGCCGGCACGCCGAGCAGCAGCGACACGATGGTAGCAATGGCACCGAGCACGATGCTAACCGCGATGGCGCGCAGGAAGGTCGCATAGGTGAACGCGTTCGCGAACCAGTGCAGCGTGAAACCGCGCGGCGGAAAACGCATCACCGATTCGTCGTTGAACGCAATCACGATCACCACGAGCATGGGCGCCAGCAGGAATGCCATCAGCAGGATGCTGTACCCGTAGAGCCAGCGAGGCACACCGCGCTCGTTCATCCTCGAGCCTGTCCCCGCCTGCGTATCGTCGTCGACTGCACGGACAGCACGACCAGTGCGGCGACGAGCAGGATATTGCCGAGCGTTGCGGCGAACGCGAAGTTACCCGCGACGGTGACCTGCTGGTAGATGAGCACGGGCAGGATCATGGTGCGCTCACCGCCGACCAGCAGCACGGTCACGAAGCTGCCGATGGCAAGCATGAATACGAGGATGGCGCCGGTACCAACGCCGTCGAGGCTCAGCGGGAATGTCACCCGCCAGAACGTACGCCACGGTGACGCGCCGAGCGTTTGCGCCGCATGTTCGAGGTCGGCCGGTATCGCGGCCAGCACGCTCGCGATGGACAGCACCATGTACGGAAGGAGCACATGGACCAACGCTATGGTCACCCCCGGCCACGCGTTGAGCAGTTCGAGAGGCTCGGCCAGTCCAAAAGAAGCGAGCAGCGAGTTGAGCAGGCCTTGCCGCCCCAGCAGCGCGACCCAGCCGAACGAACGCATCACGATGCTCACCAGCAGCGGCGCGCACACGACGAAGATCAGCCAGCGTCGGAATCGCGGGTCGCCGCGGGCTATCACGTACGCGCAAGGATAGCCGAGGAACGCACACAGGATCGTCACGCCGAAACCGAGCAGGAGCGTGTTGCGCAGCACCTGCAGGTAATACCCGTCGGTCAAGACCTTGATGTAATTTGCCGCCGGTCCCGCGCCGCCGCGCGTGCTCGCGAGGATGCTCCATACCAGCGGGGCGAGGAAGAAGACGCAAAGGAACACGAGCGCCGGAAGCAACATCAGCATCCTTCCGTGCGACAGGATCCAGCGCGCCAGGCGCGATCCGCGACCTGAAGGGTGGTGCTGCGCACGGAACGACGGGGCGAGTACGGGTGCCTCCATGCAGTGTCAACGTGTGGTGCCGTCGGCGCCCGCGCCTGGTGTCGGCGCGACGTCGTCACCGTGAATGCGTGCGTAGCCGGGCCAACGATCCGGCCGCGCCTGTGCATATTGCCGCGGATACAGCCTCGCGTCGGCGCCGAGCGCGTTCGCCGCGTGCCAGCCCCACCGCGGATTGTCGATCACCCCCCGTGCGAGTCCGACCAGGTCCGCCTGTCCGGCTGCGACGATCGAATCGGCCTGCTGGGGCGTGAGGATGAGGCCGACGGCCATGACTGCCACTTCGGTGTCCCTGCGTACGCGCTCGGCGAAGCCGACCATGTAGCCGGGCACCAGAGGTGGCATTTGCAGCCGTTCGAGGCCCGCGCCTCCGGCGGAAGTGGTGACGTAGTCGATGCCGATGCTCTTGAGGCGCTGACCAAACACCACCGCTTCGTCCAGGGTCAGCCCCTCCGGGTGCCAATCCGTGCTGTTGATGCGCATGCCGAGCGGCTTGCCGGCCGGCCACGCGTCGCGAACCGCTGCGGCGACCTCGAGCGGAAATCGCATGCGATTGTCGAGCGATCCGCCATACGCGTCGGTGCGCGTGTTGGACAGCGGTGAGACGAAGCTGTGCAGGAGATAGCCGTGCGCGGCATGCAGCTCGACGAGGTCGAAGCCGCAGCGGTCGGCACGTTGCGCGGCTTCGACGAAGAAGTCCCGAATGCGCCTCATACCTAGCGTGTCGAGCGCAGCCGGAACGCGCCAGTCCGCGTGCAGGGGCAGGGCGCTCGGCGCGACGGTGGGCCATCCGCCTTCGCTGTCGGCGAGCGAGCCACCACCCTGCCAGGACGCCCGGATCGAGCCTTTGCGTCCCGCATGGCTCAACTGGATACCCAGCGCCGCGGTTGAATAGGTGCGGATGTCGGCGACGAGCTTTGTAAGCGCCGCTTCCTGCGCACCGTCGTAAAGTCCCAGGCAATTCGGCGTGATCCTGCCGTCGGCACTTACCGCCGTCGCCTCGACGATAACCAGGGCAGCACCCGAGATCGCACAACTTCCGTAGTGCATCGCATGCCACGGCCGCACGGCGCCATCCTGGCCTGCGCTGTATTGGCACATCGGCGAGACGACGATGCGGTTGCTCAGGCGCAAGCCCGCGAGCGGGTAGCTGGTGAACAGCGCACTCGCGCGCGACTGCGTCGAGGTCGAGGTCAAGATGAAGTACCCGCGTTTCCTGAGGGCGCGCGTGACCGCAGCCCTGCAACGTGCCGCATGACGTTCCCGCAGATGTCCTTCACGAGGCAGCGTGCCCGGACTTGGTTGCAGCGGGTGCACGAAAGGGTGCCGCTATGCGAATCGAAAGCCATGAGCTTATCCATCGTGCCAAAGCGTGATCAAGGCGACATCTCGAGGCAACATCGCGATGAGGCGCGATGCCGCGGGATCCGCCGCAGCGGCGTTGGCACATTTGGCCAGGTTGTCCCTGGCCAGCGCCGGAGCACGCTGAGGTATGATCGTAACGCATGCAATTGCATACCATGACTGGCAGGCGCAACTTTGCGCCGAGTAGGGCGGGCGGCGCCGTGCCAGGTGTCGGCGGTAGCGCTGGTACGGGTCACCCAGGTCGTCATGCCCGCGCCGTATTGGGAGTACTGTCATGAAGGTCTACGAGGCCGTTGCAACCGGTCTCGCCGCCGAGGGATGCGATGCGGTCTTCGGCGTCATGGGCGACGGCAACATGATGCTGTGGTCGGCAATCGCCGGGCAGGCTCGCATCGAAATCGTATCGGCGCGCAACGAAGCCGGTGCCGTCGCGATGGCCGATGGCTACTCTCGCACCACGGGGAAGGTGGGACTGGCCACTGTTACCTATGGACCAGGCCTTACCCAGGTGGGCACTTCGCTTCGCGTTGCAGCACGCAACCGTTCACAGCTGGTGCTGGTCATCGGCCAGGTCGCGGCAGGCGCGAAGAACGACCTTTACGACATGGACCAGCGTGCATTCTGCGAGGCATGCGGGGCGCGTTTCCAGCATGTCACCAGCGCCGACAATCTGGCCGACGAAATCGCCGAAGCGTTCTACGCGGCGCGCGTGCAACGACGGCCGGTGGTGATCAACCTGCCTGTGGACCTGCAGGAACGGTCCTTCGACTGGGACTTCACGTACCGGGCATCGACCGAGTACCTGCCCGCACGCATCGAGGGCGCGAGCGACGTCGCGTTGGCCCCGCTCCTGGAACGGCTGGTCCTTGCCGAGCGTCCGATCATCGTTGCGGGGCGCGGAGCGCGCACGTCGGGTGCGAGGGACGCGATCATCGCACTTGCCGAACGTACGGGTGCCTTGCTTGCCACGACGTTGCCCGCGAAGGACTGGTTTGCGGGCGAGCCGTACGCCATCGGGATTTCCGGAACGTTCGCGAGCGCGCCAGCCGAACGGCTCCTGAGCGATGCGGATTTTATCCTCGGCATTGGGGCAGAGCTCGGTTACTACTCCTCGGAAGGGGGGCTGACGTTCCCAACCGCCGAGATCGCGCGGATCGACATCCAACCGGTTCCCGAGAAGATCGGGATCCTGCCGGGACTCTACGTCGCGGGCGATGCGAAGCAAACGGTGGCGGCACTCAATCGTTTGCTCGATGCGCGCGGCGTCCGGAAAGCCGGATATCGCACGCAGGAGACACGCAATGTTCTGGAGGCGCCGGCACATGCATTTGACCAGCCGGGCGACGGCCTTGATCCCCGGTCCGTTGCATCCAGTCTTTCCCGAGCGCTTCCTGCGCAGCCCCTGTTGACGTGCGGCTCGGGCCACTTCCTCGCGTTCCCGGCGATGTACACATCATTGCCGTACGACGCCGAGGTTCATTTTTCCTATCATTTCGGTGCCATTGGACAGGCGTTGCCGCTTGCCATCGGCGTGGGATTCGGCAACCGGGGACGGCCGCATGTCGCGATCGAAGGCGACGGCAGCCTGCTGATGAACATCCAGGAGTTCGATACCGTCGCGCGGTACAACCTGCAACTCGTGCTCGTCGTATGGAATGATTCGGGCTATGGCGCGGAAGCGCACAAGCTGCGTGCGAAAAGACTCGATCCGGCACTTGCGCAATGGCGCTCGCCCGACTTCGTCGCGATTGCCCGAGCGTTCGGCGGCGATGGCGAGCGGATTCGCAACGAGGCAGATCTGGTTCCCGCAGTCCGGCAAGGCCTCGCCAAGGGTGGGCTGTACGTCATCGATATTCCGGTCTCGCCCTCCGCCATGAGCGATCCGTACGCCAAGATCCATTTCGGCCTCGAGAATCGTGCACCGCTCGTGCGCGCCGAGCGACGCTGAACGATGCAGTTCGAGGGCGAATTCCGCGTACCAGGAGACCCGGACACCGTGCTGCGACGCTTCGCGGATGTCGAGCGCATGGCGCGCTGCATGCCCGGCGCAACGCTCGAAGGACCCGCCATCGACGGTCGTTACCCCGGTGCGATGATCGTTGCCTTCGGCCCGAAGAAGATCAAGTTCGTCGGCAAGGTGAGTGCCGACGTGGACGCGTCCGCGCACACCGGACGACTGCACGTGAGTGGTGGCGCGGAAATGCGCACCGCAGCGCGCGCGGTGGTAGACGTCGTTTACACGGTTCGCACGGATGTCGGCGCGACCATACCGACGAGTATCGTCAGCCTCACCTCCACCGCGCAAATGGGTGGCGTGCTCGCCGATTTCGCTCGAACCGGAGGTGAGGCGGTCATGCGGGTGCTGATGGATTCGTTCGCTGCGCGCGTGGCGGAGGAGTTCGCGCAGGAAGCGCCCACGCAAGTCCCAACGGAGCCGGTGCTTCCGCTTTCCCCTTGCGCGCCGGACCCGCCACCGTTGTCGATGCGCGATGTCCTGCAGTCAGTGCTTGTCGCGAAAGTGCGGACGTTGATCGCACGTTTGCGGGCCGCCATGCAGCGGTCGTGAGCACCGCGTAGAGCCCGAACCGAAGTTTCCAACGAGCATCGAGGAATTGTCATGGCGCGTCACCTGGTGTGCGTAACGTTCGACTTCGACGCCATGTCGGGTCTGATCGCGCGCGGCCTCACCACACCGACCTACGTTTCCCGCGGTGAATTCGGCGCGGTTGCCATTCCCCGTATCCTGGCGCTCCTGCAGCGCTACGGGATCAAGTCCACTTTTTTCATCCCCGGGTTTACGCTCGAGACCTACCCGGCGCAGTGTGAATCGATTCTGGCGGCCGGTCACGAAATCGCGCACCACGGCTGGACGCATGTCCCGCCCAACGACATGACGCGGGAGCAGGAGGAGGCGGGACTGGTTCGTGCGAACGAGCAGATCAAAAGGCTCTCGGGCCACTACGCACGCGGCTACCGCTCGCCCTCGTGGGACCTTTCCCCGCACTCGCTCGAGCTGCTTCTGGCGCACGGATTCCTGTACGAATCGAGCATGATGGGAGACGACTACACGCCCTATCGGGTGCGGCAGGGGGACATCGTCGAGCTGGAAAAGCCGCTGCAATTCGGGCGGCCTACGCGTCTCATCGAGATGCCGATCAGCTGGAGCCTCGACGATTTCCCGCACTTCGAGTTCCTGCGCATGAAGACGTCCCTGATGCCGGGACTGATGAATGCGCGCAGCGTCGCGCAAAACTGGATCGACGATTACGTCTACCTCGAGGAAAACTTCGAGTGGGGCGTGATCACATACACCTTCCATCCCTATGTCATCGGCCGGGGCCACCGCATGATGGCGCTCGAACAACTGCTGCGTGCGATGGCGCATGGCAACGCGACCTTCGTCACCATGGAAGACGCGGCACTCGAATACGACGCGCGCTGTCCGTTCAACGGTTGACCCGTCGCATGCTCGCGGATCGCTACCGCACGCGATCGCGCGAGTCGCAAGCAGGCGCACAACTCGTGGAGACCCTCGAATCCTCCGTGCGCGCAGTGACGCGGCCCTCGAGTGATTGCGGACATATCAACGCGCGGCTCGTGCGTCTTCGTGGCATGCGCTAGTCGATCGCATCCCAGAACGCCGGATCAACGGGCTGCTGCAGCGCGCGCAGGTTTTCCGCAACTTCATCGGCGCTGCTGGCGCCAATCACCAGCGATGCGACTTCTGGATGGCGCAGCGGAAACTGGATCGCTGCTGCTTTGAGGTCGACTTCCAGGTGGCGGGCACGCGCCACGAGAGTTTCATAACCGGCAATTACTTCCGGCGGTGCGGGACGGTAATTGAAGCGCCACCCGCTTGCGCTGCCGCGCGCCAGCATGCCGCCGTTGAACGGTCCTGCCGCAACTACGGCGACACCGCGGTCACGGCAAGCCGAGAGCAATCCCTGTTCCGCTTCCCGATTGAGCAGCGTGAGGCGCCCGGCGATCATCACCGCGTCGAGTTGTGCTTCCTGTACCCAGCGCAGCGCCCAGCGCGGCTGGTTGAGCCCGACGCCTACGGCCTTGATGACGCCCTGCCGCTTCAGGTCGAGCAGAGCAGGCAGCGCTCCCGAGATCGCGGTGCGAAACGCGACTTCGGCCGCTTCGTCGCTCCCCAGCGAATGAGCATCGACATCGTGTATGTAGACCAGATCGACACGCGCCACGCCGAGCCGCAGCATCGATTGCTCGAGCGAGCGTTGCACGCCATCCTTCGTATAGTCGAGCACCGGGTTGAACGGCACGCCTTCGGGACAAACGCGCGGCGCAAGATGCGCTTCTCCTGCAGGCTGGAGGTAGCGTCCCACCTTGGTCGACAGGACGTAACTGTCGCGCGGCAGGTCGCGCAGCGCGTGACCCAGCGTCAGCTCCGCACGGCCATGGCCGTACAGCGGTGCGACGTCGAAGTACCGGATGCCCAGTTCGTAGGCACGTCGAGCGGCTTCCGCGCCCGACTCTGCCGCCACCGGACCATAGAAGCCACCCAGTGGACCCGCTCCGAAGCCGATCTCGGTAAGTTCGATACCCGTTTTACCCAGGGTTCGTGTTACCAATTGCATCTTTGTGTATCCACCATTCCGGAAAGCATCGGCGCATTAGAAGTCCAAGCCATGACTGGCAGTGACAGTCACCTGGTCTTCGAAGCACGCCGTGTTTGCGTTCGGCGGCGATCCCGCGGTCGCCACGAACACATGATAATCGACCGTAGCCACCATGCCGGCACGCTGCGGAAGATGAACGCACTTGACACGCTTCAACGTTCCACTTCAGCCGAAGCGAACGGGATCGGGCGCTGTCCTGAAGACCGTGAATGACGGTGCTGCCCAAAAACGCTTGTTACCCGTTACGCAAGCGCGCAAAGCGCGACGATGTCCGGTCCGTTTCCTTCGGCGATGTAACCACGCGCCACCATCTGGTCCCGGGTGACGCGACTCGTCGTGTAACGGTGATTGGCATCGACGCGATTGTTGAAGACCCGATAGACGGGCACGTCGCCTGCGGGGCACGCTCCCGTAGCCGGATCGGGGAGATCGAGTTCGAAGACCTCCGTTGCTTCCAGCAGCCATGCGCCGTTGAAGCGCGACAGCGTGCGGAAACATTCCCCGATGCTGGCCGAATAGAAGTGCGAATCGAGTCCTGCCGCAGGATTCCCGTACGCGCGACAAACCGGATGGCGTCCGGTCCTGCCGCTGCTCCCCACGTCGTAGGCCCTGAAGGATTGCCCGGTTCGCTGCCATCCCGGGTGCACGCCCGAGTCGAGGTCGCTGATCTCTTTCGGGATCGCGGTGATGAAGTAGTGATCGAGCGACGCGTTGTAGAACTCGACGACCGTCACGATCACCGGGGCCGGCTGCGGAGCCAGCGTTGCGTTGTACAGGAGCGCCACGTAGGCGCGCGCGCCAAGCTTCGGCGCGACATGCTCCTTCATCACACGCGAGTCGACGCCGTTGAGTTCGATAGCCTTCGTCGCGTCGAGGACTTCGCGATCGTTGCCAGTAGTGGCGTCGGGTGCGAACTGGAGCTCGGACGCAACCCTGCCGCTGCGAGTCCAGTAGTCGAGGTTCAGCGCTTGCCCGAACTGCCCGGGGTCGTATCCGAATCCAACGTATTGGCCGCCTTCCGGTACGGGGGCGAAGATCGAGAAACCGGCGCCCGGCGACGTCGGCTGCGTATAGACGAAGGTGCGCAGGTCAGGCAGGTTGGCGCACAACGTGACGTGGTAAAGGGTACGGGGTGTGGTGCCCTGGTTCAATGCGAACGTCTGGTAACCAACCGGCGCGCCCTGGGGACCATCGCCGGCTAGCTGGTCGAGAAACGTCGGATTGAGGCTGCTTCCGAAAACGGGCGCCTTCACGACTTCCAGCAATGCAGCGTAGTCGGTGTTGTTGACTGCGCCGAACGCGCTCAGTCCCACGGGACAGAACGACGTGATAGCGCGAACCTGGTTCGGCAAGACGACCGTGCTCTGCGGCAGCGTGCTCGCGAACGTCGCCGCGGTGAGGCACTCGAGGATCACCTCGATCGTCTCGACCGACGTGAGGTTGCTGCTGCGGGCGGTGACGCGCTTGCCACCGCCACCGTTGTCCAGGCGTCCGTTCAGGTTGTTGAAGTCGATCGGCACGCGATTGGCATCGATCTCCGGCGCCGACACTTCGACGAGCTTCGAGGCGTGCGCGGGCACGAACTGGAAGCTGATGGGGCTCAACCCCGGCGGGCACAGGATGTCGAATGTCTCGGTGCCGAGCGGCGACACCGTGAAGGTCTGGCGCACGACGCTTGGTTGACTCGATTGAGCCCTCGCAGGCAGGGCAGGCAAGGCCAGCAGGACCGCGACGATCAGCAATGGAACGAAACGGACACGCATGGACTCCTCCTGGGCGCACGACAAGTCCGGTGCAATTCGGGCGTCGCGGCAGCAGCAACCAAGCCAATGTGTCTCGTGCAACAGGCGTCAGCTGGACAGCGCGGCACGCCTGTTCCTTTGCTGCCCCAGGCTACGCTTGATGCGAAATTGGGGAGCAGTGAAAATCTGCGCGCGCGTGGCAGGAATTGCAAGTGCCGCCCGACGGTACGCAGCGAGCCTCACCATACGAACACGAGTTGGCGTGCCACGGATCGGGGTGGGTCTCGGGCCTAGCACCCGGCAGCTATGATGCGTACTACAGCATTGCAGGGAAACGACGATGGACCACGATCGGGCGGAAGTTGTGCAGGAGTTCGCGCCGGGCGGACGCCTGAGGGTCGCGATCAACTTCGGTAATGCCGTGCTTGCGCAGGCCGATCCAGCTACAGGAGCGCCGCGCGGCGTCTCCGTGGACCTTGCTGGCGAACTCGCGCGACGACTGGGCGTCGCGTTGCACTTCGTGACCTTCGATGCAGCAGGAAAGGTCTTCGCTGCGCTCCAGCAGGGGCAATGGGACGTTGCCTTCCTCGCCATCGATCCACATCGCGCCGCGGAAATCGATTTCACTGCGCCCTACGTGATCATCGAGGGCGGCTACGTGGTGCACGACGCTTCCCCCTTGCATGACATCGGGGAGGTGGACGGCAGCGGTGTCAGGATCGCGGTTGCACGCGGCAGTGCCTACGAGCTGTACCTGTCGCGAACAATTGCGCACGCGGAAATCGTTCGGGTGCCGAGCGGAGACGAAGCCAAGCAGCACTTCCTGAGCGGCGACGTGGACGTGCTCGCAGGTGTGAAAGGACCATTGATCCGGTTTGCAGCCGCGAACCCGGGACTGCGCGTGCTGCCTGGGCGCTTCATGCAGATCGAGCAGGCGATGGGCGTTCCGAAAGGCCGCTCGCGCGCGCTCGCATTGCTGCGCGATTTCGTCGAGGACGTGAAGGCGTCGGGCTTTGTACGGCAGGCACTGGATCGCAGCGGGCAACACGATGCAGCCGTCGCGGATCCGGCGGGGCAGTAGCTCGAAGCGGCAAGTTACGCACCTCCGCTTACTTCCAGAATCGTGCCGACCACGAAGGATGCCTCGGGCGACAGCAGCCAGAGGATCGCATTGGCGCATTCGTCCGGCGTGGCTGCGCGCCGTAATGCGTTGTTCCGCGCCATGCGCTCGATCCGTGGCGACCCGCCATACTCGGCATGGATGTCCGTGTCGGTGAGGCCGGGTGCCACTGCATTCACGCGCACGCCTTCTGCAGCCACTTCCTTCGCCAGTCCAACCGTGAACGAGTTGATGGCCCCTTTGCTTGCGGCGTAGTGCACGCGCGCATCGCGTCCTCCGGATCGTGCGGACATCGACGAAACGTTCACGATGGTCCCGCCCCTTCCGCCGTGTCGCGTCGACATCCGGACAAGCGCCTCCCGTGCACACAGGAAACAGCTGGTGATGTTGATCCGCCACAGGTCTGCCAGCCGATTCGGATCGCTTTCATCCACACGTCCTTCGCCGCCCACGACACCGGCGTTGTTGACGAGTGCGGTGACAGGCCCCAGTGCGCGGTCGACCTCGGTAAACATGTGAACCACATCGGCTTCCAATCCGACGTCCGCCCGCACCGCGATTGCGGTTCCGCCATCGGCCTCGATGGCCCGCACAACTGCATCGGCCGCATCCGCGCGGTCGCGGAAATTGACGCACACGGCATAGCCTTGCCGTGCGCCCATGCGCGCCACGGCCGCGCCGATCCCGCGGCTGCCGCCGGTGACCACCAGGACCTGCCGTCGCTCGCTCATCGTGTCCCTGTCGATCCCTGCGCAACGATCACGCGACCTGCCGCCAGCGCGCGCTGCCGCGGGTGAACAGGGAAATGACCGCAAAGCCGATGCACAACAGCAGGATTTGCAGGATCGCCACCGCGGCCGCGCGCGAATAGTCGCCGTCGAACATATAGTTGAATACCACGACCGGCAAGACGCTCGACGTCGCGGTGAACAGCAGCGCAGAGGCGGTGAGCTCGTTGAAAACCTGCGTGCCACCGATGGCGAGCGCCGAACGCAAGGTGCCGAGCAGGAGCGGCAACCGGATTTGCAAGGTTATCTTCCATTCGGAGGCGCCTGAGACCGCGGCCGCTTCCTCGAGCTCGCGCCCGATCTGCATCAACGCGGTTTCGAACATGCGCAGGAGAATCGGCAGGAAGCGACCCAGCATCACCAGGACGATGATCCAGATCGTTGCGTAGATCGGTGTGCGGATGTACAGCCAGATCAACCCCACGCCGAACAAGACTCCGGGGACCGCAATCGGAACACTGGCTAGCAGCGCGGTGAACGACGAAATCGAGTCACGTCGCCGCACCCTGTCCACGGCCACCAGGAACGCGAGCACGATGAGCAGGGTCGTTGCGACGATGGTAATGAACACGCTGTGCAGCAGCGCGTTACGCACCAGTTCATCGTTCAGGGTGTTGGCGATGTTGGCGAGGGTCAGATCGGACCACACGAAGTTGCCCGTGTAGAACGGCAGCAGGCTGCGCAGCGCAATGGCCCCGGTTGGCAGCACGACGCTTGCCGCGATGTAGACCGTGACCAGTGCGAAGCCGACTGTGCGTGCGAAGCCACCTTCCGACGACGGTGCCAGGCGGGGCGACTTCGGTCCCACCGCGATGAACCGTTCCTGGATGCGCACCACCCATGCATACAGTGCGATGCCGGCGAGCGTGAGCAGCAACAGTAACAATCCGGCCGCCGCCGCTTCGGAATGATTGAGCGGCCAGCGCGTGGTGCGAACGAAGATGAGATACGACAACACGTCGAACCCCTGCGGCACGAGCAGGATGCCAGGGACCGAGAACATCTCGACCGACAGGATGAAGCAGAAGACCAGCGCGGAAAGCACCGACGGCCAGAGCAGCGGCAACGTAATGCCGAGGATCGTCCGCGCGCGGTTCGCTCCACTGATGGCAGCCGCCTCCTCCATCTCCGGATTCAGGCGCTCCATCGAATGCAGGAGCATCGCGTACGCATACGGTGCGAAAAACAGCGCCATCACCCACACGGTCCCGGCGTAGGAAAAGACATCGACGGTGGGCAGACCGAGGTGCGCCAATGCGACATTGAGCATCCCCGAATTGGGAACGGCGAGCGTGATCCAGCCGATCGCGCCGATGAACGGGGACATGAAGCTGGGCGCCATGATGCCGACCTCGAGCAATCCGCGGCCGGGGAGCCGGTGCCGCGCCATGACCCATGCGAGGGTTCCGCCGATCAGCGTCGCCAGTGCACCGGCGTAGGCCGCGAGCTCGATCGAGTTGAGGAATGGGCGCAGATAGCTGCCGGAAACGAATACCTTTTCCAGGTAGCGCGTGGTGAGGACAGGATCACGCGGTCCGCCGCGTACCGCGCCGTAGAACACGGCAAGCACCGGCACACCCGCGAACCAGAAGACCGCCGCGAACAGGCCGAAGCGACGCACCAGATTGCCTGCATGCGACAGCAGTTCCGGTCGTGCATCGGGCGGTGATGCATGGACGGCCACGCTTGGTTGCATGAACGAAACAGCGAACTAGCGCCGGCCACCCTTCATGATCGACGTCCACGTCTCCTGGTACGCCGTGCCGTTGGTCACCCAGTCCTTCGCATCCGGAATCCAGACCTGGGGAGGCAGCTTGAACCAGCTTTCCTTCATCACCGTTTTCATGCCCGCTCGCACATCGTCGAACTGCTTCAAGGAGGGACGGTTGCTGGTATGCGGCGCCTGTTCCGAGGCGGCGCCGGCCTTGCTGAACTTCCACGCCAGGAACAGCCGTGCAGCGTTCGGGTGGGGCGCTTTCGCAAGCACGCCATAGGTCGTGCCCGGCCACTCCACACGCGGGTCGGGATAGACGAACCGCACCGGTGCCCCCTTTTCGATGTCCGCAAGCTCGACCGCTTCCCACTGCGCACCCCATGAGATCGGCTTCTGGCCCGAGACCACGGCATCTCGCGCCTGGGCCGTGTTGAGGTAGATGAGCGGATCCTGTGCTTTCAGCTTGCGCAGGAAGTCTTCCTTGAGTCCCGCCGTGTTCATGATGTAGAGCAGGGGCGCGAGCGTCACTCCGAATACCGGCTCCACGACACTGATACGGCCCTTGAACGCGGGATCGAGCACACCCGTCCAGGACCGCAGCTTCTGCGCTTCGGCGTCGGTGACGAACTTGGGGTTGTAGGCAATCACCGAACTGTTGACGTCGGGCGAATACAGGTATGGCGCCATGAGGCTTGCCAGTGGAAGGTAGTCCCCGATCGTGACCGGCGCGAGCGGCGCGAAGATCTTCTGGTCCACGAGTTCCTGGCTTGCGGCCATGTCCGAACCCTGGTAGACATCCACGCGATTCACTCCGGCGTTGACCTCCTGCATCAGCGCGTTGGCACCGCTCGACCCGGCCTTGCGTTCCAGGTTCACCTTCAGCTTCGGATACGTCTTGCGGAAATCGTCGGTCATGCCTTGCATGCTCGCCAGCGGCGAGCTGTACAGGAGTGTGAACTCGCCCTCCTTCTCGGCGGCCGCGACGAGTGCGGGCGTGATCTCGAGCTTTTCCTGCGCTGCTGCTGTGGTATCGAACAGCAGGACAGCGAACGCGATGAGCGTGAGCCGTACGGTCAGCATCGTTTCTCCTCCTTGCACTGCGTCATGGTGCTGCTGCCTTTACCAACTGCGGCACACGTGCGCCAGTTATTACTTCGGCAACAGCTTCCATTGCGGAATCCTGAGGTCGTGCCCGCAATCCTCGAAGAACAGTTCGACGCGACGACCGTTCAACGCATTGGTGCTGCCATCGCCTTGCAGGACGTCGTCCGCTTTTGCCTCCAGGTTGGGGCCGAAGATATTTCCGGTCATCCGTACACCCTCTGGCAGCTCGATGTTGGCGCAGATGTAGGGCACGGCATCCTTGAACTCCGGATGGTATACACGGTGGTACACGACCCAGCTGGAAACGGTTCCCGTTCGGGACACGGGTGTCCATTCAAGTCGCTGTGAAAAGTCGTAAGGACATGCGGGCACGACCGGCCACATGAAGCGGCCGCAATCGGCGCAGCGCTGCACGCGCAGCTCGCCGTGCTTGCAGTACTCCCAGTACGGTCCGTCGTCGAACTCGCCGATTTGCGGTTGCGGTCTCAGCATTACGCGGCCTCTCTCGAAAAGATCGTGCAGTCGCCGGCGCCGTGGGCGTAGATCGTGTGGCGCGCATCGGGGAGTTGCCGCGCGCCGCACGTGCCCTGCACCTGCCGCACGGCTTCTGCGATCTGGCTCCAGCCGCCGCAGTGCGCCTCGGAAAGGTGTCCGCCCGCGGTGTTGAGCGGGATCTTGCCGCCAATTTCGATGCGGCCATCCTGCCAGTACGACAGTGCCTGTCCCGGCTCGCAGAAGCCGAAGCGCTCGAACGTGTAGATGGTTTGCGGCAGGAAGGCATCGTAGATCTGCAGCGCGGCGATGTCCTTACGGTCGATGCCCGCCATGGCGAAGGGCGCATCGATCCGGTCCGGTGCGACGTCCATTTCCTGCTGGAAAATGCCGAGCCACGGTGCGCCGAACGAGTGCTCGTTGCGCCCCGCTCGCAGTGGACTCATGCCGTTGATATAGGCGGGTGTCGAGGTCAGGTCACGTGCACGTTCGGCACTGGTGACGATCACGGCGACTGCTCCGTCCGTGGGAAGCGAGCAGTCGTGCTTGCGCAGCGGCCAGATGATGTGCGGGGAGCCGAGGTACTCCTCGCGCGTAAGCGGTTTCTTCATGGCAGCTGCGGGATTGAGCAGCGCGTGCTTGCGCTGCGCCAGTGCGAGCGCCGCGGCTTCGTCTCCCTCGTAGCCATACCTCGACAGGTAGCGCTGGTACGCGATGGCCGCGCCTCCCAAGGGTGCCGCCAGTCCGTACACGGGATTTTCACCATGGGGGCCGCCGCCCAGGCGGAACGATTCGTGGTCCCCGGTGCCGCCGATGTTGCCGTGCGTGCGCTTGCGCTTCGCCCAGCCGAAGACGCTCACGCACGCGACGATGTCGGCGAAACCGCACACGATAGCCATCGCTGCCGTGTGCAGCCCTGGATTGGTCATGCGGCCGTGCGCCCACGTCTGCAGCCCGTAGGCGGCATTCACACCGAGTACCTCTGCCGTCTTGTCGTAGTCCACGCCACCCGGCGCGCCGGAGGTCACGACCAACCCGTCGATCGCCGACTTGTCGATCGGCAACCCCTCCAGTGCACGGCGCAGGGCCTGCACGGCAAGTGCTTCGTTGGACATCACCGGCTTCAAGGTGAAGTCGCTCGTTCCCACGCTCACCACGGCCGTCTTGCCCGCTATTCCCCGTCGTGCCATCCGTTGCATCCTCGCCAGTGGAGTTGCATCCGCTTCAATTGATGCGCCGCTCGCGTCCCTGCCACAAGGGATCGCTCAGGCGGCGCCGGTCCGGCTTGCCGTTCGGATTGAGCGGCATCTCCGTAATCGTGTGGAATTCCTTCGGCACCTTGAAAGCACTGAGCCGCGCGCGACAGTGCTCGCGCAACGTTGCTTCGTCCGCCGTGAGACCACGTTGCGGCACAACGAAGGCAATCACCTTTTCGCCCCACTTCGCGTCGGGCATCGAGACGACTGCGGATACGGCCACGGCGGGATGCGCGTTGAGCACCGTTTCCACTTCCTTGGGATAGATGTTGAATCCGCCGGAGATGATGACGTCGTGTGCACGGTCCATCAGGTAGAGGTACCCGTCGCGCAATTCGCCCAGGTCCCCGGTGGGGATCCAGTCCTCAGTGACCGGCTCGCGTCCACGCTCGGTGATTCGCGCGCGAGGCGTCCACGGTGCGCGAACCTCGATCTCGCCGTAATCCGCGCCGCTCGTCGCTGCGACACGCACTTCTGCCGCGAGGAACGGCCGACCCGCACTGCGCCGCAGAACGGGATTGCGGTGCGAAGCGCCGTCGAGGTGACTGATCGCGCCCGCTTCGTGCGAGCCATATCCCTGCACGAAATCGCAGCGGGGCAACAGGTCCAGTGCCGCGGCGATCACGGCTTCCGCGATCGGCGAGCCGCCGTAGACAATCCGACGGATTCCCGACGCCGCGAGCGCGGAACTCATCTCCGCATGGTCGAGAATCATGTTCAGCATGGTCGGTACCATCTGCATGCTGGCGACGCTTGCGCTGCGCAGGGCGGCGGCGGCCTTGTCCAGGTCGAAATGCTCGAAGACCAGCACCGTGCCGTGACGCATGAACGTCGGGAGGACGAACAGTCCCGCCTGGTGCGACAGCGGTCCGAGCACCATCGTGGTGGAGTGTTCGTCGACCTTCAACTCCTCGGCGAGGATCGACACCGCGCGAATCATCCAGGCGCGGTGCGAGACCAATACGCCCTTGGGCGTGCCCGTACTGCCCGAGGTGAAGCGCGCAATCGCGTCCGCCTCTTCGAGATCCGGCGGCGGTGGATATGTCGACGCCGGAGCATTTTCGAGAAGCGCGGGCAGCGATTCACCCGCCGTCGAATCGCCGTCGTGGATGAGGAACAGCACGTCGCGCAACGTGCCTGCGTCACGCAATGCGCGTGCCTTGTCTGCCGTAGTTATCACTGCGCGGACATCGGCCAGCGCCAGTTGCCGCAGGGCCTCGAGCGGATGAAGCCGGAAATTCACCAGCGACGCGACGCCCCCGGCACGCATGGAACCGAATTGCGCCGCCAGGAAATGCGCGCTGTTGGGCAGGTGGATGCCGACGCAAGCTCCACGTTGCACGCCGGCCGCAACCAATCGACGGGCAATTCCAGATGCCCAACGGTCGAGGCGTTCGTAAGTGATCGAGCGGCCGCTCTCCCACTCGCGTACCGCTATGCGGTCTGGAGCATGCTCGGCGGCGCGCGCGAGAACGGCATCGAGAGTCGGCATGATGGGTGCTCAGGGCAGCGATGCGGCGCACCTGGCTACTAGTAGCGCGGGCCCAAGGAAGCGTGACATCGCGAAAGGCCGCGTGGTGGAACGTGTGCAGGTACTTGGCACGGGTCGCGAATGGCGTGTGGTGCGCAGGCGGCGCCTGCCTGATGGAGACGTCCGATGTGTCGCGGTGATGCGCGCGGCCGGTCCTTCCGCCGATGGTAACAATTGCTGTGTGCTAGCATATACCACTGTGTACAAAACGCCAAAGGCGTCGGCTTGGCGCACTGCACTTGAACGGCCATGAGCGGCATCAGCCTTCAGAACCTCGGCAAGCGCTATGGGGCCGTAAGTGCCGTCGACGATGTCAGTCTCGACATCCGCCGCGGCGAATTCGTGACGCTGCTCGGCCCCAGCGGCTCCGGCAAGACGACCACGCTGCGAATGATAGCGGGCCTCGAGCAGCCGACCACCGGAACGGTTCTCATCGGCGATCGCGTGATGAGCGGCCCGGGTACGTTCGTACCGGTGCACCAGCGGCGACTCGGCATGGTGTTCCAGAGTTACGCGGTGTGGCCGCACAAGACGGTGCTCGACAACGTCGTGTTTCCATTGCAGCAGGGTGGAGTGCCGCGCGGCGAGCAGGCACGCCGTGCAGAGCAGATGCTCCAGCTGGTCGGTCTCTCGGGCCACGCGCAACGCTATCCCTCGCAGTTGTCCGGTGGCCAGCAGCAACGCGTGTCCCTCGCACGTGCACTGGTCGCGGAGCCGGACGTCATCCTTTTCGATGAGCCGCTGTCCAATCTCGACGCGCAGCTGCGCGACAGCATGCGCATCCTGCTGCGCGACCTGCATCGTCGCCTCGGATTGACTGCGGTGTACGTGACCCACGACCAGGTCGAAGCGATGGTGCTGTCGGACCGCGTTTTCGTCATGAGTGAGGGTCGGCTGGTCCAGAGCGGCACGCCCGAGGACCTGTACGAGCACCCGTCCACGCGCTTCGTGGCCGAATTCATAGGTGCCGCGAACGTGCTGCCGGTGCGCATGGTCGACACGGCCGATGCTGTAGTGACGCTCGCGTCGGGTTCAATGCTTCAACTCGCGAGCGAGCCGGCCGGCCGCACGGAGCCGGTAGTGGTAATCCGTCCGCATCGAATCCGCGTTGCCGGAAGCGATGAAACACGCAATGTGCTGAGCGGTAGCGTATGTTCGGTCGTGTACCTTGGCGATCGCTTGCGCATCGGCGTCGACGTACCCGGTCTGCCGGGAATCGTGCTCGAAGCCATGCCGGGAGCGATTCCCGGTGTGCAGGAAGGCGTTGCTATACGGATCGTGCTGCCACCCGAAGCGTGCATCGTCGTCTAGAACTCACTCCGACCCGATATTCACGCTTGGTCGCTGCCGCTCGATCGCATTGCGAAGTAGCGCAGCGAAGCGATGGGTCGCGTGAACAAACTTTCCGTATGGAAGCGTCAGGAACAGGGCCATCACGACTCCGAGGTGCACCGCAAGAAGCCATGGCATGGCCGCCGTGCCCCGCAGCGCAAGAAGCGCAAGTCCGGTCACACTCGTCAGCAGCAGCAAAGCGATGAACGACTCGTTCATGCCGGTCTGCCTGGGATCGCCCAGTACGGGATTGCGATGGCGTGCCAGCCACCACAACCCGCCGCCCCCGATAATCATGCCTATTCCGCCCACCGTGCCGAGCACAACGGGAACGCTGAGCAGCGGATAGGGCGCGTGCAGTCCGAGAACGTAGTGGTAGAACGTAGCCACCACCGTCGCCGCGAAGCACAGGCCGAAGCCATACGCGAGCAGATGGTGATAGCGCCGCCGCAGCGTCGAAGGCGCTTCAGCCGACGCGTCGCAGCCTTCGCCGCCACCGCCGAGATTCGTCAACCGTAGCGCGTCGTGCGACGCGGTGGCCACTGCACCGGGGTCGAGGACGGCACCGAACGGTTCTCCGCCGTCGCGCCAGAAACGAGCGAATGAAGCGACCAGTGCAGCGAGGACGAACAGCGCCGCGCCACCGAACGAGAGCGCCATGACGCCGTGCGGGATCACATCGTAGAACGATCGACCCGGTGCCGCTGGTCCCTGCATGTTGATGAACGCGGCAAGCACGAACACCGCAATGAAGAAGACCGTCAGCCACGTTGCTGCTGTCGCGCCACCGCGAAACCATCGTGCAAAGGCGGAAGGCCACGCGTACTGCTCGTAGCTTGCGAGACGCAGTTGTGCCAGGTTGCCTGGGACGTTGACAGCGAATTCGTGGGGCGGCGCGTACTGGCAGGCCGTGTAGCACGCGCCGCAGTTGTGGCACAGGTTCGCCAGGTAGTTGAGATCGGCGGAGCCGAACTGCAGGCGACGCTCCATCGCCGGAAACACTGCGCAATAACCTTCGCAGTAGCGGCACGCGTTGCAGATGCTCATGATCCGCTGCGTGTCTTCGACGAGTGCGTCGAGTGTGCGCACCGGTACGACTCGAATCGGCTCAGACGAGAGCATGGCGGCCTGCCTGCGTTCCGGCGATGCGTCCGAAGACGCTTCCGATGGTCATTCCGATTCCGGCAAGGTAGCCCTTGCCCAGCACATTGCCCGCCATGATCTCGCCGGCAGCGTAGATGTTTCGTGCCGGTCGATCGTCCTCCATGATGACCCGCGCGTTCGCGTCCACCGCTACGCCTAAATAGGTGAACGTGATGCCGGGTCGCAGCGGATAGCCGGAAAATGGGGGCTGGTCGAGGGCGCGCGCCCAGTGTGTCTTTTCGGGTTTCAGCCCCGCCGTGGCGCAGTCGTCGAGCACGGTATGGTCGAAGTGGCCTGGCTGCACCGCCTGGTTGAACGCTTGCACGGTGCGCTCAAGGGCATCTGCATCGAGATCGAGCGCGCGAGCGAGTTCGCGGACCGAGTTGGCGCGGATGGCGGGATACACCGTGGGCATGAACTTGCCCAGCGCCTTGGCATCGATGATGGCATAACCGATCTGTTCCGGCTGCTGGGCGACGAGCCGGCCCCACACGGCATAGCGCTTGGGCCAGAAGTCCTCGCCTTCGTCGTAGAAGCGCTGCGCGGACCGGTTGACGACGATGCCCAGCGAAACGCAATCGACGCGTGTCGCTATGCCGCCGTCGAATCGCGGCGCGCGCGCATCGATCGCAACAGCGTGGCATTGCCTGGCGTCGCCGATCGATTTCGCGCCGCGGTCGAGCAGGGCGCGTAGCACGACACCCGTGTTGTACGGTGTGCCGCGGATCAGAAAATTCGCGGCACTCGGTCCCCATGCCTGCGCAAGCCACTCGAGGTTGGATTCGAAGCCGCCGCTCGCCGCCACGAGCACGCGAGCACCGATCTCCCTGGTAGTGCCGTTGTGCGATACGGTTGCCGAGGTGAAACGCCCGTCCTCCACGCGCAACGATTCGACCTTCGACTCGTAGGCGACGGCAATCCCCATCTCGTGCGCGCGTCGATACAGTATGTTGAGCAGCGATTTGCCGCCGCCCAGGAAGAACGCGTTGGTGCGCGAAAGATGCAGAGTCCCGGTCAGGGACGGCTGGAACAGCACACCGAGTTCCGCCATCCACTGCGCGCTCCTGCCCGATTCGCGAATGGTGAGCCGCGCAAGGCCTTCGTTGGTCTCGCCACCGGTGACGCGCAACAGGTCGTTCCAGTACTCGTCCTCGCCGTACGCGTCGGTCAGCACGCCGGTCGGAGCGTCATGCATGCACCGGAGGTTGCGAGTGTGGCGGCTGTTCCCCCCACGCATGTTCTCGGGCGCGGACTCGACCACGAGCACGCTCGCCCCTTCGCGACGTGCATTGATCGCAGCCGCGATTCCGGCGTTGCCACCGCCGATCACCAGCACATCGCAGTCATGCGCAAGAGTCGGGGAGTTTTCCATGGAGCAGCGGGCGCGGTTGCGTTGAGACGTGTGTCTACAATTGTATACAATAATTAGCCGGTCGGCCCGTGTCAAGTGGGACGAGAGCCACCCGATAAATTCGCTGCACCGAGTGCGCTGAGTGAATGTCTACAGCGTGGCTATAGCGTGGCTACAGCGTAGTTCCAGCCGAGATCAAGATCGCGGCATCGCAACCACATGCAACGACGCGAGCACATCTGCTGCCCACGAAGGCGTCCATCGCAAGAGTCGGAAGTGGTGCACCGAAACGGCGGGTTGTAACGGATCGGACGGGCCAGCCCGCGCCGCCCGAAATTGCGGCAACTCAGCCCTTGCCGAACGTGATCGCCAGGCGCAGCGCACTGGCTGCGCGAATATGCTTGCGCGCCGCTTTCTCGGCTGCGTCCGGGTCGCGCCTGGCGATGCAGTCGACGATCTCGGCGTTCTCCTTCCAGCCGGATTCGATACGCCCGGGGACGGCGTAGGTGGTTGCGCCGAGCAGCGCGAGCGCATCGGAAAGCGTGTTCATCACCCGATTCAGGTAGACGTTATGGGCCGCAGCCACGATGCCCTGGTGCAGCTGTCGGTTGGCCCGTGCGGCGTCTTCCGGCGACCGAGTCCCGCGCGACTGGGCGAGAATCTGCTTCAGCGTGTCGACCTGGAGCGGACTCGCGCGTTCGGCAGCGAAGCGCGCCGCGGCACCTTCGAGCACCTCCCGCAGAGCGTAGAGCTCCAGGACCTGGTCGTGCGTGAGTTCGGAAACGGTGAGTCCGCGCCCTTGGCCGAACGACACCAGGCCATCCGACTCGAGACGTTTCAGCGCTTCGCGCACCGGCGTCCGGCTCACGCCCAGGCGCTCGGCAATTTCGGTTTCGCGCAGGCGATCCCGTGGTGACAATCGCCCGGTGCGAATGTCCTCGCGCAGTTCGAGGTAGACGAATTCGCCGCGCAGGGAGCCGGACAACTGTGCGCCGCCTTGCCGCGGAACGCTGCGCCTTGCAGCGGCAGCAGGCTTGCGCAGCTTGCGTGGGGCAGGGCGGACCGGGGAGCCGGACGTCTTCGTCTTGCGCGCGCCGTTCATGTCGAATCGCTCATCGCTGCTGTATACAAGGACATACTAGCACGCGAAAACCGGTGTCGCATGGCGGCGGTGCTGCACGTCGACCGTTGTTCCTCGTGCGCTTTTCGCGCTGCGCCGCACGGTTGACAGATTTGGATACAGGCGTATACGATGATGGCGACACGATGCAGTCCTGCTGCATCGCCGTCCTCCGCGCAGTTGCTGCATTCCCGCCGTGATCGTGGCCGCCAAAACCGTTCGCTGAATCGACATGCCCGGTCCCCTCGAAGGTTTGCGCGTCATCGACGTGAGCATCATGGCAGCCGGTCCATGGATCGGATCGCTGTTGGGCGAACTCGGCGCGGAGGTGATCAAGGTGGAGCCGCCCGCGGGCGACGGTACCCGATGGGTCGAGCCGCTGCAGCATGGCATGGGCACGAACTACATGTGCCTCAACGTGAACAAGCAGGACATGGTCCTCGACCTCAAGAAGGCCGAGGATCGCGGCATTGCGCTCGACCTCATCGCAACCGCGGATGTGTTCATCCAGAACTTCCGCGGGGGCGTGATCGAGCGGTTGGGCCTGGGGTACGCTGCCGCGGCTGCCCGTAATCCGCGGATCGTCTATTGCTCGGTATCCGGATTCGGTGAAACCGGCCCCCTCGCGCAGGAGGCTTGTGCCGACTTCATCATGCAAGCGTACTCGGGCTTCGCACGCCTCAATGGACAGCCCGATGACGAGGTCGAAGCATTCCGGTTCACCGGATTCATCGACCTGACGACGTCGATCGTCGCCCTCGAGGGCGTGCTCGCGGCGTTGCTGGCACGTGAGACCACCGGCAAGGGCCAGAAGGTGGAAGTGTCGATGCTGCAGTCCGCGCTCGAGATGCAATACACCCGCGTCGCGGAGATGTTCGGCTCCGGCAGCCCGCCGCACCCCCATGGCAGCGCGTCACCGGCGCTGGTGCCCGATCGCGCCTACACTGCGATCGATGGAGAAGTGTTCGTGACCGCGCACGACGATGCGCAATGGCGCGGTTTCTGCGCGGCGATCGAGCACGAATCGTTGGCCGACGATAGCCGTTTCGCCACCAATGCGCTACGCGTGCGCAATCGCAAGGCACTCGATGCGATCGTCGAGCCGAAAGTGGCCACGCGCCCCATGATCTGGTGGATCCGGGCTTTTGAGCGTGCCGGCGTTCCCTGCGCCCTCGCGCAGCATTTCGAGCAGTTGCGCTATCACGCACAGGTGCGCGACAACGGAATGGTCGCCGAGGTAAGGACGCAGGAATGGGGGAACGTGGTCGTAGGTGGCCTGCCCTGGCATTTCAGCGTCACGCCCGGCGAGGTCACCCCACCGCCGGTTCCCGGGGCTGATACGCAGCGGGTGCTCGCCGACCTCGCACGGCGGCAAGGCGCCGTCGCCGGAGTGAAGGCATGACCGAGCGTGCCATTCTCGACGGCATCCGCGTCGTTGAACTCGCAAGCGGCGTCGCTGGCCCGATGGCAGGGACGCGCTTGGGGGACCTCGGTGCCGATGTCGTGAAGGTGGAATGGGGCGATGGGGACTGGATGCGTCGCTGTCCGCCGTTCATTTCCGAAGAGCTCGGCGCAGCATTTCTTGCGCTCAACCGCGGCAAGCGCGCCCTGTATCTTGGCAAAGAGCGCAGTGACGGGGGCGAGTTGCTGCGTCATCTCGTGGCACGTGCCGACGTGTTGATCACGGACCAGACTTCGGCGGAATTGGAGTCGCTCGGCGTGGATGGCGCGGATGCCGACGTGTGCGCCTGGAATTCACGACTTGTGGTTGCGCAGATCTCGGCGCTCGGCAAGCACGGGCCCATCGCTGGCAAGCCGTCGTCGGAGCTGTGCACGCAGGCCATGGCGGGATACACGCGTTACGTCGGGTCGCATGGCCAACCGGCGGTGCGTCTGGGTGCCGACGTCGCCAGCTGTTCAACCGCGATCTTCGCGGTACAGGCGGTGCTCGCCGCGCTGCTGTCCCGGCGGCGCACGCAACGCGGCCAACGCATCGACCTGTCCCTGCTGAATTCACTGCTGTCCATGAAGACCGTGCATCTTGCGGCGCAAAGTGATCCGGATGCATTCGAAGGGCCGCGAGTGGGTGGTGCGTACGATCCGCCGGAACGCGGCTGGGCCACTGCCGACAAGCCGATCACGTTCGCGTTCGGTGGCGCGGTCGGTTCCGAAGGCCGACCTGGGTGGGTCCAGTTCGTAACCGCGCTGGGACTTGCGCGCATGCTCGACGATCCGCGTTTCGACAAGACGGGCCGCATGACCACCGGCCTCGGACCACGCGCCCGCGAGCTCAAGTCGGAGTACGAAGCCGAGTTTCGCAAGCACAGCGCGCGCCACGTGGTCGACCAGGTGCGCAAGTTCGGTGGATTCGCATCGGCATACCTGACCCACGAGGAGTTGTTTCGCGAAGCACAGGTGCACGCGCTTGGAATCGTCGGATCGATTGACGCCGGTGGCACACCGGTACGGGCGCTCGAGTTTCCCGTGAAGCTTTCCGCCAGCACGCCGGTCATTCGCGGCAATGCGCCGAGAATGGGCGAGCATACGAAGGAGATCGCCGAGGAACTCGGTTCGACCGCGATCTGAAGCGACACGGCGAGACGGCCCTCGATCGGGGGCGACTGATTGCGAAAGTACGCGGCACAACAACCGCACGACAAGCGGGTGTACGCGTCTGCAATGACGCCGCGACCGAGTGCGAGCACGCGCCAACGGTTGACCAGGCAGCGCCACGGAGGAGCAGGCCAGTGTGGAACGGAAAAAGGAATACGCTGCGCGCCGTCGTGCGCTACGGCGTCGCTTGGCTCGTGCTTGCCGTGCTGGGCGTCGCTCCAGCAGGGGGCCAGCCCGCGGGAGCGGAAACCGAGGTGGTGATGGCGTCGTTCGGCGGCACCATCGAGCAATTCAATCGCAGCGACGTCATCCCGGCTTTTGAAAAAGCTACGGGAATCAAGGTCAAGCTCGTGGTCGGTACCGCGCTCACGAATTACGCCAAGGTAGTCGCCTCACGCAGCAATCCCGACATCGACGTCTACTGGTCCAACGAGCTGACCCACGCTGCGGGAAAGCAGCAGGGGCTCTACGAGAAGCTCGATCCCAAGGTGGTGACCAACCTGGCGGACGTCTACGACTTCGCCAAGGATCCCGATGGGATCGGCGTAGGCGTGTACGTGCTTGCAACGGGCATCATGTACAACTCCAAGGCGCTCCGCGAAGCGGGAATTCCCGCTCCAACGTCGTGGAATGATCTGTGGGACCCGCGCCTGAAAGGCAAGGTTGCGCTTTACTCGTTCGACGTCGCGTACTCACAGGATCTGCTGGTGCTGCTTGCACGACCGGGCGGCGGCTCCGAGAAGAATATCCGTCCCGGCCTGGAGAAACTGAAGTCGTTGCGCACCTCCGGCAACCTCGTTTCATTCGCCTCCACGCCGGCGGAACTCGACAACATGCTGGTGCAGGGCCAGGCGTGGATGACAGTCAACGGCAGCCCGCGCGCATTCATCCTCAAGGATCGCGGAGCACCAATCGATTTCGCGTTTCCCAAGGAAGGTGCGGGCTATTTCACCAACTATTTCGAAGTGGTGAAGAATGCGCCGCATCCGAAGGCGGCACAGTTGCTCGTCAATTTTTTGACCAGTCCGGACATTCAGCTGATCATCGCGAAGGGTGTAGTCGCCGCACCCATCAACCGCAAGGTCGTCGTCCCCGATTCGTTGCGTGGCAAGGTTCCGCTCGGCGAACAACTGGGCAAGCTGGTCCGCATCGACCGGGTCGAGATGAATCGCGACCTCGACAACTGGGCCGAGCAATGGAATCGCGAGGTCGAAGGAAAGCGCTAGGCCGCAAGCCGAGGTAGCCGTCGCAACGCGGCGTGCGGCAATCGATTCACCAAAAGGAGCAGCAGGATGCCAAATCTTCGGGACCGCACGGCCATCATCGGCGTCGGCAATAGCAAGTACGAACGCCTCGGGCCGGAAGTGAGCCCGCTGGTTCCGCTGGTCACCGCGTTCAAGAATGCGCTGGAGAACGCCGGGATCGAGCGCAGCGACGTGGACGGCCTGCTGGTCAATATCGGTACGCCCTTCGGCGTCGATTACGACCAGGTATCGGAGGCCTTCGGCCTCAACATCCATTTCTCCGACCAGACCTGGACGCACGGGCGCCAGATGGCAACGGTGCTCGCCCACGCAGCGATGGCAGTGGACGCAGGCCTTGCCAACTATGTCGCATGCGTCTGCTCGATCAACTGGGCCCGGGCCGGTACGGTGGGCCAGCAGGGCCAGTTCCAGGACGATCGTGAAATCGGCGGCGCACACTTCGAGCATCCGCACTATGGCATGACCTCGCCCGGCGGCGCCTGGGCGATGGGAGCACGCAAGTACTTCGATCGCTACGGGGCGACCAGTCGCGACCTGGCGGAAGTCTCCGTATCCACGCGGAATCATGCGCTGCTGAATCCGGCGGCGGTGATGAAGAAGCCACTGACGGTGGAAGAACACCAGGAGTCGCGCTATGTGTGCGAGCCGTTGCATCTGTATGACTACTGCCTGACCATCGGCGGCGCGTGCGTAGTCATCGTGACCACCGCGGAACGCGCGAAGAACGGTCCGCATGCACCCGTCTACCTGATGGGAATGCAGGGAATGTGCGCAGGACGCGAGGAAGCAACCGGCGCCCGCCCGGGTCTCGGTGTGCACCAGCAGGACGAGAACTATCCGGTGCCGCATCCGCGCGACCTGGAGGTGTACCGCATGGCCGGCGTGAATCATGAGGACATCGATGCGTTCTACACTTACGACGCCATGTCGAGCATCGTGTGGATGTCGCTCGAGCGGTTCGGTTTTTGCAAGCCAGGCGAGGCATGGCAGTTCGTCAAGAATGGACGCATAGGTCCCGGCGGCCAGCTGCCGGTGAACACCAACGGAGGGCTCCTCTCCGAAGTCCATGTATCGGCATGGAACCACGTGTGCGAGATGGTGCGGCAGTTGCGCGGCGAGTGCGGCGAGCGCCAGGTGCCCAACGCCGAGATCGTGCAGTGGGGAACCAACCGTGGCGATTCGCTCATCCTCAGGAGGTAATGCCGTGAACCAACCCGTCGCCAAGCCGCTGCCCAACATCTCGGACTTCAACCGTGCCTTCTGGGAAGGCACGCACAAGCACGAGTTCCGCCTGCAGCGCTGCAATGAATGCCACAAGTTCTGGGCACCCAACGGCCCCGTGTGCCCGCACTGCTTCTCGCAGGATTACACGTGGGAAAAGCTGTCGGGTCGCGGACGGATTGCATCGTGGGTCGTGTTCCACAAGCTCTACCATCCGGGCTTTGCGCGCGATCTTCCCTACAACGTTGCATTCGTGGAAATGGAAGAGGGTCCGCGCGTGATCTCCAATATCGTCGGCGCGCGCAACGACGAGCTGGAGATCGGTACACCGGTGGAGGTCGTCTTCGAGGACATCAACGAGACGATCACGATTCCGAAGTTCCGCAAGGTCGGTTCGTAGGCCCACTCAACTGCGGCCAGAAAGTACGCGCAACATGAGAATGAACGTTCGCGAAGCCCGTGCGCTCGCCATCGACGCACTGAAGGGCATTGATTTCGACGACGATGCGGCGAATGCGACGGCCGATCACCTCGTGGATGCCGCCCTGCGCGGAGTGACGTTCGGCAGCCTGCCCCGGATCCTGGCGATTGCCGAGCGCATCGAGCAGACCGGCGACCATCGGCGACCGATCACGATGTTGCGCGAAACGCCGGTGTCTGCCCTGCTGGACGGTGGTGATCAGGTCGGCTATTTCGTGGCGCACCGCGCGACGACGATCGCGATCGAGAAGGCCAAGCAAACGGGAATTGCCATCGTCGGTGCCCGGAACACGTATTACACCGGCCTGTTCGCGTATTACATGGAAATGGCAACCCGCGAGGGATTGGTGGCGTTCGCGGCAGGGAACGGTCCGGCCGTGACGGCTCCGGAAGGAGCGATCGACGCGCGTTTGGGCACCAATCCGATCTCGTTCGGGTTTCCCTCGAAAGGCGATCCGGTGATCTGGGATATCGGCACCTGCTCGATCATGCACGGCGAGCTCTTTCCAGCACAGTGGGATCCGAAGCTTGGAATTCACGTGACTTGAAGTCGCGGC
>JADMIO011430539.1_pt1 | contig 44605 bp, 28 predicted proteins | sample 8958161 | NCBI WGS metagenome assembly JADMIO01 (sample SAMN16585339, study PRJNA669376) | soil metagenome | isolation source: Crop rotation soil | place: USA: Cullars Rotation, Alabama | collected 2011
GGCCGCGACTTCAAGTCACGTGAATTCCAAGCTTCGGATCCCACTGTGCTGGAAAGACTTGGTATTGTTGGCCAGCTGCATTGCATTGTTTTGGGTCTAAGTAAGTAATCCTGAAAGTATTGGAGAACTGTTTAGTAGCTTAACTCGCTCATTACTGTGCAGCAAATGACGTTGGTACCACCGACTGCTACTATGTGCATGCAAAAGTTGTGTGCAAGTACTTGAAAGCTAATCTATTTTCATTATCCTATCCCAAAAAAATGAGATTAACAAGAAGTGTCGATTTTATTCTACCAAACAACGTATTACATAAATTTATCTTAATTGCACAGTTCTACATTTAGTTTCATTAAATTTGAAAAAAATTGAAAGTCGTACGCTCTTTTAAAGGAATCGAATTGTTTGGTAAACTTTCGTTCAGAACAAGTCCAAACCGACATTTTTTCTTCTGATATTTTAAACTTGTCCACCCAGGCTACAAAATTCAAATCTAATTAATCACTCAGTCTCACACCCTTGCTTTATAAACGAATTTAAATTAATCGTATTCGGATTATAATCGTCGCGCGCGAAAGACCTTAGTGATTTTGGTCTTACAAATAGAATTTTTGCGAATTAATAAACGTACAGATTGCCAAAGGATTTTCATAAACGTAGAAATTCATTGGTCGATTGACTGTGATCTCTTTATATAATAATTATTGTGAATACAAATTTAATTTCTGAAACAAATATAAAAAACTTGTTTACGGAATTGCCTTCATTCAATTTGCTCATTCATTCTATATTCTTTTGTCTACCCACTTTTATTTATTTTCTGTTGGGTCAAACCAACGATCGAAATTCGTTAAATCAATTTAAAATTCGTTGTAATTGTTATTCTTGTTTTCAATACTTAAAATTTATTATCGGCAGATTATGATGAAGAAAGGCCAACGATTCTTCATGTTGTGGTATTTACCGATTTCTTTTATCCTCATAAAGATTCCCAGGTTCAGAGTACAAAGGTTCGCTGTAAACACAGCTTGCAGGAGCACACATATATTTTTGAACTAATGTTGCAAGTGTAGGAAAAACTGATTTGTTTGATTTCCACCAATCAATTGGGCTCTTCGTACGATCTAACAGAGGAGTAGATCCATACAATTCTATTTCTGACCTTATCGAGAAATTCTTGCTTCCACTTCCATGAATGACGTGTGCCCCACTTGCCTCATTAAAACAATCCCAAAATTTTGAACTATTACTACTGATATTTGAATTTTCTGGTTCTGCCGCCTTTGATGGAGGATCTGGATCTGGAGGACTGATCTGTAAAATCTTGCTGATTACATTTTCCTTGATGGAATGTCTCATTGTTTCTGGAAAGAATTTTAGTTTAGTTGAGTGTAGGAAAAACTGATTTGTTAGATTTCCACCAATCAATTGGGTTTTTTGTGCGATCTAACAGAGGAGTAGATCCGTACAATTCAATTTCTGACCTTATAGCAAAATTCTTGCTTCCGTGAGTTTGTGCCCCACTTGCCTCATTAAAACAATCCCAAAATTTTGAACTATTACTACTCATATTTGAATTTTCTGGTTCTGTCGCCATTGCCCGATGTGCAAGAAAATTCGGTCCGAATGCTGAATCAATGCGGAGGATTCGGTTTAGATGCGGCCGAATCCTACGCGTCCTTCCCAACTATTAACCGAATTCGTTAATAAAGAGGCAACCCGATTTTATCGCGAAGCGGAGAATGACAGACGGTCCACCTTCGTCGTAGAGGCATAATTTAGTTATCGAATTTACGCATCAAAACATAGTGCTATTTGCAGTCGGTTTCACAAACTCGGCTGGTATGCTATTTTACGCTACCGTGTAGCATTCTGTTTTTCAAGTTGCCCCAATGTGGATTCGGTACGGATTCGGAAAGAATTCTTGTTACTTTGGGCGGGATTCTAAGGCGCATACTGGCTTTCGTTTTATTGTCTGACCGTCGTGTAGTCGTGTTCATTCAATGCTCAAGTTTATCAGCAGTATGCCCATTTGCAGTAGTAGAATTTAACGGAGACAATAAAGTGTTGGTATCGGTGGTGTCCACAGCATGGATTTGCGACAAGAATTCTACTTGTGCTTGGCCCACTGGTATTGGAAGTCAGCAGAAATTGATAAATCACGCTGTTCCAACCGAAAAATGGGTGAAGTATCCATGCAAAGTTCTTAGATACGCTGGTAAGTTTTAGCATATATAATTAAATTAAATTGAGTTGGGCAAGGGAAAATTACTTAATTACTCAATTATTCTTACATTCCTGTCGCTAAATTTAAATAATTTAGATTCTCTAGAAAAAGTAAATAAAGTCTGCGCATTGGCCCGTACCAAGGAAAACGTTGAATCGTCTGAAATAGAAGTGACACGGTTGCAATTCAGAACAAACAAAAAGCGGAAACGACAGACACGAGGAAAACCAAAAAAACTAAGATTAGACTCAGATTCCGAATCCGGTAACGCAGAGGCAACCAGTGATAGCGAAATCGAAACACCCACTCGACCAATTTTTATTCCATCCGAATCAGGTATGTGCGACAAATTCGATTGCTAATAACTGACAAAGCCCTGTTAATATTTTTATCCTTTTTAGTTATTGAAATTCAGGAACAACAGGACGTCACAGTCGTAACAAATCATGACGGAAATGGTCATGAAAATTGTGAAGTCGGCACAAGCTCTGGCAATGCTGACTTAAACTCGACTGCCACAAATTCAATTGTTCAAATCGTTCCGGAATTTGTCTCAGTGGCTGATCTTGTCAACAATATCCACTCCGTACACCAAAGTAAACAATATAATCCATACCATTCTATCTTACTTACAAACTCGGAAATTAGGATTTATGAACATTTATTTTTAGACCTTCAAGCTGAAATTCTCGCCAAATTGGTGGATATCAATGGCCACTTGCTAGAACTTCTTCGTCGTACTAGTCCTCCAGATTCGCAAGAATTTTCACAAGAACATGCACTTCCGGACTTGCCTATAAAGACAATCGGTGACCTGGATTCTTTCAATGACTGGCTGAACACTGAAGATAGCAAGTCCAAATTGGTAAGTACCTACTAAATATTTTGGAATCACAATAAAGTAGGAAGTGGGAGAAACTCCAATTGTAATTTACTACTACCCATTCCAATTTTTGCGAAATCTAGAGACAGAGACTTCGTTTCTTGGGAGGCAAAAACCCCACAGATATCGTGAGTCGCACTTTAGCTCACCTAATATCAAATGACCTTGCTAAGGTCACTAGTTTGACGGGTCAAGGAAAGTTAGCAAAAACGGGTTTGCAAGGTTTACGTCTACAAGGACTCTTATACGGTATGTATTCAGGTGTGACTCAAGATCAGAAGCTTAGATTATACATTTACTAAAAAATATATGATTTAATTTATAGAGGCAGTGCGCTTAAACAAAAATTGTGAACTGTTGACAAACGTTGAAATTGACACATCCATAAAGAACGCAAAGGACCGGGAGGGTGGACGTGAACTTCGACTCAAGCAACAATGCTCAAAACAACACCCACAAACGCAAGAACACAGCGATGGCGACGGTTAAAGGAGGTGAATAAAATATTATCTACTATTAGGCGTCCAATTTTCACTTTACCACGTTCACAGAACCTTAACTCGGGTTCTTCATATAATCGCGTAAATAGTAATAATGATAGTGTTCATGTTTCGGTTGCAATCTCATCAAATCTGCAGGTAGTCGTAGCGCCACGAATTGATGAGTTAAATAGAAATGATAGGGTAGCGAATTATTTACAAGATTTAAATGAATTTAGGCCAAATTCAGATACTTTTACATTTAGTTTGCGAAAATGGACTTTGGATAATAACATAAAACACACAGCGTTGGGATCCTTGCTTAAATTGCTAAATATGCGTGAAGGAAATTTACCAAATCTCCCGATTGACCCTCGAACGCTTATGTGCACTCCTGCAAATCCGGATATTAAGAATATGAGCAATGGCAGCTATTTTTATTTTGGCATTCGACAGCAGATAATTAAAAAAATCAAGTATGGGCTGAACGAAGCGCATAATGTAGCAATACCAGTGCTAAAACAAATTCAGTCGTCTGTATTTCACCCGGTAATTACAATATCGGTTGGAATCGATTAAATTCCTCTTAGCAAAAGCAACAACAAACAATTTTGGTCCATACTTGGTATTGTTGATCAATCTCTTAACAGGAAACCCTTTGTCATTGCAATTTTTTATGGAGAGACAAAGCCAAGCAATTTAGACTTTATGAATGATTTTGTAAACGAATGTATTGATTTACAAAGTAATGGCTTTTATTTTGACAAAATGTATTCTTTTAGGGTTTCCAGAATATTAGCTGATGCACCTGCGCGAAGTTTTGTCAAAGCTTGTAAAAATCCTAATAGCTATTACGCCTGCGGAAAATGTCAGGACGAAGGCGAATGGTGTGGCAGGGTTATTTACCCCAACACAACAAGTAGTGTAGCTAGAACTGATCAGTCTTTTGAAGAAATGTCAAACAAAAAACACCATACAGGTTCCACAATTTTGTCTAGAATCGAAATGGGTCTCGTATCACAAGTTCCACTAGATTACTTACACTTAGTTTGTTTAGGTGTCACACGGAAACTTTTTCGGCAGTGGGTCAAAGGAAAATTGCCACACAGACTACAGAGTAGAGATACACTTAGAATTAGTGAACGGCTTAAGAAAATGCGCTCTTTGTTTCCTTCCGAATTTCAACGAAAGCCAAGGTCGCTTTTAGAAATTGATCACTATAAAGGTACAGAATTCAGGTCACTATTGTTGTACACTGGTGTTCCAGCTCTCGAAGGAATAATTTCACTAAAAAAATACAAGCACTTCCTATTATTTCACACAGCTATGCTAATATTGTTATCACCAAAGGCAGACAATCAGGAGTGGAACTCAGTTGCAAAAAAACTTCTCACAAAATTTGTTTCGCGGTGCTTGAGCCTATATGGACCGGAATTTATGGTATACAACGTGCATGGTTTGCTTCACATTACTGACGATGCTTTAAAATTCGGGTGTCTTGATAATGCTAGCACATTTGCTTTTGAAAGTTTCATGCAAAAGCTTAAATCATTCATTCATTCTCACAACTATCGCCTTGAACAAGTAGTTAAGCGTATTTTAGAATCAGAAATTCTTTCACTTGAGAATCCCGAGTTACCGAGTAATGAAACATGGGTTCCCACCAGAGTTTGTGCAAGTGGAAATAACTGCTACATGTTGCAAAATAGAAACATTGTTCTAATACGAAGATTAGTAGATATAGAAAAAAAATTGTATGTTTGTCAATATTTTCGGTCGAAGTACCCTGTTGAGCATTACCCTATTGATAGTTCTAAGTTGGGTGTCTATGATGTTACTAGTTTATCGCCAGAGATTAGCCTAAAAATAGATGTTAATGATGTATTATATAAGTATGTTCTATTACCATACCGCGATAGACTTATCTGTACTCCATTATTACACACAATAAATTAATGACTGCATATTCTGATCAAGTTTTGTTGTGAGTATTATTTTAAAAATTCGATTGGAAGTGGAATATCCATGTATCACTGGACTCCGAATGCGTAGCATATGCAAAATACCGAATTTGTACAGAATGCTAGTTCTAGATTCCGACCCGTATACGACAGTTCAACTTCGTATGGTAAGCGCAAAACGAATGCTAGGGGAATGTGTTTTGCCGCATTCGGCCCGAGCCGTGGTCCGCGGCAATATCCGTTATCCGGGCCGAATTTTAACCCGGAATCGAAAAGGTATTCGGCCCGAATCTTTTTGCACATCTGGTGATGGAGGATCTGGATCTGGACTGAATTGTAAAATCTTGCTGATTACATTTTTCTTGATGGAATGTCTGTGTTTCTGGAACGAATTTTAATTTATATCTCGGATTCAGGAATGTAGCCAAGTTCTATGATTCATCTCCAAATAAATAATTCAGTCTCGTTGTTAAACTCATACCTATAAGTATAGTACTCATATAAGAATAAAAGAAATGAGTTAAAAGTTTGCTCTTTCGGCATGTCCTTCGAAACAGCTTGAGTTAAAAATTAAAAATTTCGTCCAACTCCACACTGGCCGCAATGACGAAAAAGTAGGCGCTTTGAGTTTTTGCTTGATTCCTACTAATTCGGACCCGAGGAATTCGGGAAAAATAGTCAAAAAATTCCCAGGTCAATAGTTTACCCGGAAAACCGATTTCGGTTTTTGAACTTTGACCTGTAATTGTGACCTCCAGAATTAACACAGGGACATGGGACTTGCAGATTCTGAAAGCCATAATTTGCCATAATCCCATATACCGCCATGTGTTGACCCTAGCTTAAAAGTCAAAGTTCAAGCACGGTTTACTTCTTACAATTACTCGATATCACGGTATGTGCGGTATCTTCAGACTCACAGGGTTGAGGAGAATGTAATGGTTAGGGTCTCCCTTGCCCCTTTTTGCCCCCCTTCCAGTTACCCGAGGTCAAAGTTGACCCCTAGGGCAATTTGACCCTACCCCTTTCCTTATTACCCCCCACAAATGACACATCGTTAGAAAGCCCAGACCCTAGGCTTTCAGAATCTGCAAGTCCCATGTCCCTGTGTTAATTCTGGAGGTCACAATTACAGGTCAAAGTTCAAAAACCGAAATCGGTTTTCCGGGTAAACTATTGACCTGGGAATTTTTTGACTATTTTTCCCGAATTCCTCGGGTCCGAATTAGTAGGAATCAAGCAAAAACTCAAAGCGCCTACTTTTTCGTCATTGCGGCCAGTGTGAACTCCTTCCCCGGAGGGAGAGTTCTCAAAACCGCAGCGACATTTCCACGATGCACTTATATGATACTTATTGCTTAGAACGATGGAGCAGAGTTCTTCGATCTAGGGACAAGTTAAGGATAAATTAGGGCAAAATTTCTGAACTGGAGTTATTTGAAACCCTTCTCAGATCTTTCCCTAAGCGAATAAAACCCATTTGAACTAAAAATTTTGAAGACACCCGCTCTGCAACGGACAAGTATGCAAAAATTTCGCTTTTTATGTTAGCTAGTATAAGAGGCATGTTTAGCAGACAAACCGCAAACCGCCAAATCAACCCAATTAACTCTAAAACCCGGAACGGGTCGACCATTAACACAATGTGAAAATTAATTGACACAATGTGTCAATTAATTTGCACACTCTCAACACAACGCAAACCCGGAACGGGTCGACCATTAACACAACATGTAAATTAATTGACACAATGTGCCAATTAATTCACTCGCACTCGTATGCCCGTCCATGGGTTGACGATTCGATGTGTTAATTTAAATTTCATTAGCCCAATGAGTAAACAAATGGATTGCAATAAAAACGTTTCTCAGCACATGTAAATTAAATGCGTGCAAAACTATTCTCCGACGTCCTGACTCAATGGAAAATTTTTGTCCCCGTTTGCCCCGTCCGAGCATGCGCCGCCGTCCAGCGATTATCCGATGTTTTATCATTGCAGTAAAGTAATTAATATAATTCTAATTAAACCGGTTTGCTGTGTCCGGGCCTACGCACTGACCAGCACTTCTTGAGAAGACAATTAATGCGTTGCTAATTTATCTAACTAAGTAAGCGAGTCCCAGCTCGTGTGACCGCAAGAAGTATGAAGTCGTCTCTCGTAATGTTGTCTGGTTCTTAACTGGTTTCGGAACCGGTTCTGGAACCCCCGATTTTAAGGGGTTCTGGTTCCAGAACCGGTTCCAAATTTTTAATTTTTTGGGTTCTGGTTCTGGAACCGGTTCTAATTCTTCGAGGGGTTCCGGTTCTGGTTCTGATTCCAGTTTTAAGTTGAGGGTTCTGGTTCCAAAAAGAACAGGGTTTTAACCTGGTTCCGACTAGGTTCCAAATCCAAAAAACTTAAAATTTTGAAATATATTTAATTTTAAAGCATAAAATCGATGTTCAAGACTTGCATTTAGAATCCAAAGCTCAATTTGAGTGCGTACAGTCTGAAATTCTAGCGTATAATGCTATTTTTACATTAAAATTTGGAACCCTTTAGTAACCCGGTTCTAGAATGGCTTCCTGAGTATTTTGAGGGTTCCGGTTCCAAGGTTCTTAAAATTGCAAAAAAGGGTTCTGGTTCCAAACAGGGTTCCAATTCTCTAAGGGTTCCGGGTTCTGGTTCTAGAACCAGAACCCAGAACCCTGTTCAGAACCGGGTCCCAGAACCGGAACCAGACAACAGTAGTCTCTCGTTCAATTGACGTTTTACTGTACATGCCAAATGCAATGTTAATTTATAATAATGACGCTAATTCGTGGTGATGCGAGAAAACCGTGGAATAAAGTAAAACAGCACACAATTGAAAGTTTTAAAATAATTTTTTTTATTTCCATGTTTTTATAAGTAAGTTACATTTTTCTCGACACATCGTGATTTGGCGCACAAATAACATTTTTTCCATATTTTATTATTCTATGTTTTTATAAATAACAACATGCTAGGAATTTGTAAATTTTTGACAACTACATTCATGGGAAAATAGAGGGAAGTTGATCTTTTTCAGAATCTCCAAGATGCTTAGTACTTGAGCCATAACTATGACACTTGTTGATTCCGTTAGCGGTGTCGCAAATTTTTGTCACTTTTATTTTCATTTGATAGTTTTTATGAATAAACTACACATTTAATTTTTGACCACGTCTAGATTTGGCGCAAGAGTAGCATTTTTTCATAACAGCTTTGCGTAAAAGTTTTAAAGTTAATGGAACCAACTCTCCACTCTCGTTTATTACTTTTGCAGTTGCTCCTTTTACGTCATGAAACTTTTCAATGACGTGACGCAAAATTGCTGATAATTCCTGAGAATTCAGTTGTGGCTTTTGAACACCAGATTTATTTTTTGCTGTTCCTTTCCCAGTAACCGAATGTGGTTCTAAAGTATCCTTTCCAAAATGGAGCAAGCTAAGTTCCTGGACGGCTGATAATGGATCTCGAAAATCAATGTTTTTGTCATCCACATTGATGCCAGGTGTAATGTTTCCGTTAGTGGCACGAGCGAATTGTTGGTTGTAGGTTCCATTTTGATCGGACTGTCCGGGATATTTAAAACCTGTGTTTATCATAAACTGGTTTCCATGGTAATTGTTCGTATACTCTTCCAATGGAACCACGTACTCGGCTGGCATTGGCAAAATACCACCCCCACGGATAGGCTGCAACTGTGATAGTGACATTGTAAAATTTTGATTTCTTACGATCTGGTTAGTCGAAGGTGGTAGAAGACACTAATGAATTATCACGAGATTTGGTCGAATTTATAGGTTTCTCCAACTCTCTCAATTGGCATGTATGCAAAATCTGAAGTACGCGTTCTGTAGAGATTGAAAAACGAAAAGGCAAAAATTTTCGTTTTCCGGCACTATTTATTAAAATATAAAAGTTTCAACTAGTTTCTAGTTAAATTCCAATATAATCTATCAAAAGGTTGCCCAATTCAATGAAGGCGTCACTAAATTCTATGACTAGTCTATCAATCTCTACCAGCACTCCATCTGTTTCCAGCAAAAGTAATCTATTTCTATCACCAAAAAATAAATTTCTGCCAATATACTACCAGTTTCCATAATCAATCAATATATTTCTATTACCAAGATATAAATTTCGACCACCAAGGAATCGATACATATCAGCATTTTATCTGTTTCCTTCACCAAAGAATATATTTCTATCCTTGAGGTATGCTTTTCTACCATCGAGAAATCGATTTCTATCAGGACATTATCAATTTCTATCACGTTTCTGTTTTATTTGAAACGGTTTGTTAGTACAAGTTTGGATCATAAGACTGCATACGCGTTTCCCAGTTTTATCTAGACAAAAATATACAAAGCTCTCTTTTCCGGCAGTATCCATCAGATTCTATCGTTTTCAACCGGTTTCTAACTTTTTTCGATGAAATTCTAGCAATATTCCATTAAAATCTGTCAAAAATCTGGCAAATTCTATAAAGTCGCCATTAATTTCTACCAACCCCCATCAATTTCTATCACCAAGGAATGAATTTCCATTACCAAAGAATGGGTTTCCATCACCAAGGAATGGATTTCCATCAGCAGGAAATCAATTTCCATCAATAAGAAATCAATTTCCATCATCAAGAAATCAATTTCCAGCACCAAGGAATGAATTTCCATCACCAAAAAATCAATTTCTGTCAATAATGAATCTATTTCCATCAGCATTTCATATAAATAAACAAGGTTTGATTACTGCAATTTAGTATCGTTTCCAAAGCTGCAAAGAGAAGATCGTTGTCAAAATCTTTGGATTACAATGGAAAACTTGAAAATGAAAGAAATTTGGCCTGAACTGGATATTTTCAGCTGGCCTCGGTTGCATGCGGACTACGCATCAACGGAAACTGTTCCGTATTATCCAACGTCAACTTATCAAGACAACGATCATCCCCTTATATTCTCAATTGAAGGTAGTGAAAAATATATAGACCTTCACAATTCCATGTTGTATGTCAGGGCTCACTTGACCATGAAAAATGGATCAAATCTTCCAGCCGACGAAAAAGTTGCTCCGGGGAATTTGTTTTTTCCATACCTTATTTGAAGAGTGTTGCTTTGCCATAGGAGGGACTAAAATTCATGGTTGGAATGGAATGTACCCTTATCAAGCCTATATCCAAAATCAGTTCATCACAGAAAAGAAAAATGGCGAGCTTACAGCAGAATTGTATTACAAAGACAGTAATCCAGATTCATTTGATCCCGAAAAGAACAGCGGTTTTAAAACTCGAATGGAATTAGCTGCCGGAAGCAAAGAATTTGAAATGATGGGGAAGCTTGGCTTGGGAATATTTCAGGAGAAAAGATACTTTCCCCCGCATGTGAAATTATCAATGAGCTTGAAAAGGTCCGCACCAGATTTTTGTCTCTCGCCACCAAACGCAAACGGCACCTACCGTATAGTCTTTGACGAAGTAATATTCTTTGCCAAGGTAGTGGAAGTGTCTCAAAATATTGTGAAACATCATCAATCACTTTTTGAGAGAAGGCAAAAGTGTATTTTCCCCTTTGTACAAACTAAACTTGGTTCATTTTCCATCAATGCGGGATCTAAGGATTGCACACTACCTCAAGAAACAAAAACACTACAAAAATTTTGAAATGAAATTTGGAAAAAATGTTATTGGCGCGCCAAATCTCGATGTGGCGAAGTAAAAGCATATTGACAAAATCATGAAAATAAATTAAAAATTATTTCAAAACTTTTACTGTGTGTTGTCTTACTTTATTTCATTGGCTTTTTAGCATCACCATTTATTCGCGTTAATATTATAACTTTAATATTGCATTATGCTAGTGCGTGTGCAGTAAAAACGTCAGCTGAGCGATTGACGATGGGAATTCATGCCATTACAGCTCTATTGCGGTCACATGAACTGAGACTCACTTACTTAGTTCAATTAGCACTGCATTACTTATACGACTAGTGCAAAGAGTATGGGCGGGTTTAATAATTAGAATTATATTAATTACTTTACTGCAATGATGAAACATCGGATAATCGCTGGACGGCGGCGCATGCTTGGACGGGGCAAACGGGGACAAGAATTTTCCATTGAGTCAGGACGTCGGAGAATAGTTTTGCACGCATTTAATTTACATGTGCTGAGAAACGTTTTTATTGCAATCCATTTGTTTACTCATTGGGCTAATGAGATTTAAATTAACGCATCGAATCGTAGACCCGTCGACGGGCATGCGAGTGCGAGTGAATTAATTGGCACATTGTGTCAATTAATTCGCATGTTGAGTTAATCGTTGACCCGTTCCGGGTTTGCGTTGTGTTGAGATGAGAGTGTGCAAATTAATTGACACAATGTGTCAATTAATTTGCACATTGTGTTAATGGTCGACCCGTTCCGGGTTTGAGAGTTAATTGGGTTGATTTGGCGGTTTGCGGTTTGTGTCTGCTAAACATGCCTCTTATACTAGCTTATGTTTGCACGCGCGCTGCGCGCAAAGACGTAATCGGATACTTCTGAGATTTTGGTCAAAACTCCGGATTTGGACAGGCTTTCTAAAAATGCATCAACCAATGTTCTAGCTTGGAGGGAAAATACGTCTCACGATTACGACTGATTTGATAAACTGGAGGCTGAAACGAAGGGCGAAGAAGGGATAATGCCGGAGAGTAGAGAGTGGGACAAACCCGGTGCAAATATGTTCAAATGTTGAAAATATATGCAACATGATATTATATTTATATTATTTACTTTTAATAAGCTTACTAATCATAATAAACTTTGTATGATTGACTAAAAGCAAAGGATAGGAATATCAAAATATGCTTTCCCAAATTTCAGTTTTTGAAAGATAACGATGAGAGATTTAAGACATAACTGGAAGTGACAAATATTCAATAAACTGTTGAAACAGTGAAATGTAGCGGGCTGGAATTGAAATAGAAAGATGAATTTGGTTGTTCAGAGTGGGTACGTTGGTTGTGAAATTGGGAGATGTGAGTTGAAGTAGTGTGGCAGAAGTAGGTTGACGGGACGGTAGAATCAGGCTGTCTGTTGCTGGGATGGTTAGACAATTTGGCGAATGTTAACACGCACAGTATCTAGATATTGCAACTGCCCGCCCAGTCTAAACGACATCCCGAAAAATGTTGATTTTTGGAATATGTATTAGACATGGTCACAGCATTAATCGACCATAATATGAATCAAGGATCGACTGCCTGGCCTGTCCAAACGACATCCCGAAAAATGTTGATTTTTGGCATATGTACGAGACATGGTCATAGCATTAACCAAAGTCAATATGAAGTATGGATCAACTCCCTGCCCTGTTCGAACTACATCCTGAAAAATGTTGATTTTCGGCATATTTTTAGGTTATTGGGATGGGAGAAGGAGGTTAGGATGGGAGAAATAATTTGTTGGAATGGGAGAAGTTGGGTGTTGGGATGGAGATGCTGGCTTGTTGGAATGCCAAATTTTAAATGGGACGTACGGTATTAGATTTAATACAGTCATATTTGAAGCATTGGACCGGGTTCTTGTTATACTGAGTAGCTGGATAGGGAAAGAAACATAATTGGTTATCCAAGCAATAGGAGTGAAGCGCTTCTATCGGAACTTGTATGAATATGATTGGAAATTTATTATACACAATGGGAACCATAGTTTGTTGGCATGGGAGAAGTAGGTTGTTAGGATAGTGGAAGTAGGTTGTTGAGATGGAGAAGTATGTTGTACAGCATTAGATTTAATGCAGTTATCTTGGAAGCAGTAGAACGGATGTTTTATCGCAGTAGCTGGTTAACGAAACAAATTTAATAGGCTATTCAAGGAAACAAAGTGAAGCGCTTCCATCGGAACTTGTATGAATATGGTTGTAAATTCATAATTAGGTGATGGTATGAAGCGGAGTAGTGGCTAATGTCACTGCAATGTTTATGTTTGGTTAGATTGCAGCAGAGAAGTATTCGCTCTAATTTCTGATAGGAAGCATTGCATTATATTAAATGCAATCAAATGGATGCATTTGATAGGCATTTACTGACTGATTATTTTTTGTTAATCGTTAGTAACTCTTGTAGATAAGGCTGCGAATTCATAACTGTAATTCTAGTTGTGACATAAGTTGGATGCGCAAATGAAATGGAAATCATGTTATCATGACGTCCGGAAGGTCAATAGTAATTCCAAGGCTTAAAAGGCCTTGCTTCAAGCAAATTAGTTGCAGAATGTTAAACTAAGCGAAGCTGGAAGCGCGAATGAAAAGAAAGTCATACATAATGTTGCCATGAGGTCAGAAAGTTTAGCGTAGCCCGTCAATAGTAAGTTGAAGGTTTAGAAGGCTTTGCTTCCACCATAATAGTTGCGGAATCAACAAGTAGGGTAACGTTGTCAAGGTAAATCAATCTATCGTGAAGCGCACTTCTAATTTTCTCAATTTTTTTAATAGAGCTGTAACTTTTAAATGAAACAAAAATTTGGAGCTAGCGAACCTTATTCCTGGTCTACTCGCCGAGATCGTTCGATTGGCGTCGAGTTTTTTAAGATCGGTTGAGAACTGTAGGAGGAGATAGGCGGACAAGCCCAAATTACGCAGCAGTATTTGGAATGAATATAGTTGGGGCGGGGACATTGCCTCGCTGCAACACGAATGCCTGCGATGTTTGTTTATTCAGTTTAAATATGCTTCCATTTGAATGGATTTATGTATATAGGTGCATGACCCTTCCGTCTGATCTTTCCCAAATAGGGAGGTGCATAACGCCAGTAGTTAGGTGGTGCACCTATGAAGTATCAAGTCAATTGGTTTAGAAATGCGACCTGTAGCGACGACACGGACAGACAGAACGATCGCATATAGCGGTGCTTTCAGCCCGCTAAACAAGCGACCTTATTACTTCTCATGATTTAACAAGTACTCAAGTTCATTCACCAGAAAGGTCAACGATCTCGAACCACGATAACAACAACAGCTAGAAAACAAAGTACTTCCTTAGATAGATAGATAGATAGATAAGATAATAGCTTTTTTTATTCGGTCAGGTTCGTCAGGGTTAACTGTTATAAATGAACGGATCGTGTTTAAATAACAAATGAATAACAACGGTGAAATGAATAATCATCAATCAATCAAATGAATAATTTACAAAAAATTGAATAATTTGAATAATAATTGTGCACTGAGGGGGCAATCAAATGGCATAAAATCCGGGGAGGGGGGGGGTTCAATCCAAGTGTGGTCTTCCATTTGCGTAGAGAACATCACCGCGGAAGCAGACTTTAATTCCTTCAGATTTGAGCCTCTTAAGTGTAGGCATAAGCTTGATACGATTGTTTCGTTCTTCTTGGGTAAAGTCATCTGAAATGGTTATGGATGGCCCACGTAGTTTGTTGCAGTTCTGAAAGACTGTAGTTTTTTGTTCTATTGAGTTGAATTTCACGAGATAGGGAATTTCCTTGGCAGATGAACGATTTCCTAGCGGGAACACCTAAAAAATTCCGGGCTTGCCTTGGAAAAACTTCTCCATAGATGCCTTTGCCTCGTGTCTGGGCTTCCAGAGAAATCCTAGTCCATGAACAACAATGTTGCAAGCTCTGGAATCGTCTTTTTTCTTATTGATGAGGGATGGGATCACAGCACTTTGTCCTCTGCATTGAAGACGATGTGTGGAATTTAACTCTACAGCATCCTTACTCTGGCTAATTTATTCTTAAGTGTCTCAACTTCCCCCGATAAGTCAGGAATTTTGATGGATGCATCATTTGGGGTATTTCTTTTAATGAGATGCGGTGCTTTGTATTACGTTCAATTGCAGTCTCAAGTCTTGTGCATGTAGTCTGAATCGCCGCCACCGTGTCCTTCAGATGAACAACCTCATGATCTTTCACAATGTTTAATTCATGCTTGAGTTCAATGATTCGACCTTCAGTTTCAATGTGGATTGCATCAGAGAATTCAATCTTCTTTGCATGCAACTTTAAGTCTTCGATCACTGCACTTGCCTTTTGCTCAGCATTATGGATACCGCTCTGCAGCTCAACATTGAATTCATCCATAATTTTGAACAATCCAGCTTGAGTTTTCACTTCTTCCTTCAGGGCAGAAATATCTTCTTTAAAACTGTTGATTATGTCCTGAGTTATCTTAAGCTGATGTGAACATCGCTCTTCCAGTACGGCCAGTCTTATCTCCAACTCATGTACACATGGATTTGAATTTTCAAGAGAATGTATGGAGACAGGTATTCCATCACGTAGTGGTAGCTTGACTGGCTCATCTAAAGCAAGTGGAGTAGATAGGATGGCCGGCTGAGCCTTCTTATTCTTATGCATGATGCAAATGCACAGATAAGAAAAGCAAAAGTCACAAACACAGTCGAATTTCAGAAAAACACCGAAAACTTCAAAATCCAACACGTCAGTTTCAAAATTTTAGAAACAATCTATCCAGAAAAATGAGGCGAACAAACTAATGAAAATTCAGCCCTGGATGTTAAAATCTTCTCCAGTAAAACCAATCAATTGTAGAGCAGCAAAAATCAAAGCTTATGCCTAGTTGGCAGGCAAACTCAGACCAACTTTGCCTTCGTTAATTATGTCAAGAAACTTGGAACTTGAAAACAAGTTTGTTCGATAGTATTTTTGTTGTTCCTTATCAATACCCTATTTTTCTGGTGGTTGAAAAACAATATTGACCTGTCCAACTTTGTTGATAATATTGTTCACTCTATTTTTCTGATGATACAAAAACACGTATGTCTGATTTGGTCGATAATATTTTTGTTGTTCACCAAGACTACTTTTTCTTCAGGTCACAAAAATAATGAGCAAAACACTTCCGCCTTTATTGCTGACGACGTCACGCCGATTTGACGATGGTAATACTAAATTAATAATTGATCAGTTTTATCCCTCCTCTTTGAGACGCACGACCCATTCAGGTTTCAGATTCCAAGCCGAGCTGACCAAAATGAGTTCAACTTTACTCAAATTTTACGTTGCATTATTCCTCACAGCGTATTTGCCCATAAGTTTATCCTTATACGAATACATCTGTACTGAAAAAGGACTTTATACTCCATACATGAATATTTACCAAGGGAGGAGTGGTGCCAAAATATTTCAAGCTGGTCCAGGATTCTACGACATGAGGGATCATTACGATATATACATATGCATCAATGGCCCGTAAAAAAACATGGATCAGACATATCTTTAAATAGCTCTTACAATATTTTATAAATTTCTTGACATTTTTCTCAGGGCTTACTTATACTACAGTCACAATACGTCATACGGAGAAGTTTTTGAAACACCTCAATTTGATGTATTTGTTCACAAATGCGGAGTTTATAATAAGGGGGAACATAATCATTCGCATTTGCCTAAGGAGAACCAAACATTGGTAATTAACTGCTATAAAATTTTTTTGAAAATTAAAAATTTAATCACTTTTATTTACCTGTATTTAGCTCTATGGTGTCTTACTAATGGGTGAGCCATCAGACTACAGACTTCCAAGTATTCAACTTTTTACTGCCCCCGTGTACAATGAAGCAAACAATACATTTGAGAATGGAACGTCAATAATGACATTCGGAAATGAAGATTGTATAATGGAAAGAGGAGGGGAAACCATTACGATTAAATCACCACCTGTTGCAGACCAGAGTAAACCAGTGTTCCAGTATTGTATTCGACCCTTTGACCCACAAGGTCCCAACCAAGATGAAGAAGAAGCATTAAGGGCCACAGTTCCCATCACTGCTAAATCCTGTAACCCAAGAAGTTTTGTTCCAGGGGTGGTCGCATCTGGAGGTGCAGGAGGGAGTGCCATAGGGGGCTCTGCAGGGGGAAATTCCACAGGTGGAGCTCCAGGAGCAGGAGGAAATTCCACAGGGGGATCTACAGGTGCAGGGGGAAATTCCACAGCCGGAGCTACGGGTGCAGGGGGTTCTACTGGGCGACGAAAAAGACAAACAGCGGAACCATGCAAGGGAGATACTACGGACCATCCAGATTGTATTTGTGGAACTACAGCTAATAGAGAGGCATGCAAAGTTGGAGAAGAATGTCTCGCCGATCCAGAAAATACAGGAAGACCCATGTCCTGTAGATTAAAATGCAAGGGAGATAGTACGGACATACCACAATGTGTTTGCGAAAATCCATACCGATGGTGTTCGACAGGAGAAGTATGCAATGGTGCAGGAACAGGCGTAGGACAATGTGGGCCACCCGGAGGGGCAGGCCCAGCCGCAGCAGCAGCCGGAGGTTCAGGCTCAAGTGGAGGTTCAATAATACCAGCCGCAGAGATTACAATGGATCCAGATCAATGTAAACCTCTCCCAATTTTGGAAGACGAATGTACAAAAGGAAAACCAGACCCTGCTTATGCGTGCAATCTTTACGATGTCATGTCAGGTATCAAAGACCCTGGATGGGAAGCAGGGAACATCTGGAAGAAAGAACAAATGGAGCTCATTGGAGAATTATTTCTTCATGCCGCTCCTGGAATTGAATCTAGATTTGTTAAGTTAGTTACAAACTTGGTAGGGTTTTATTTAATTGAAGGGATGAAAGACTCCTCTGCCACGTCATCAGGGGGTTCTGCAAGTAATTCCACAGGCGGAGCCACAGGGAATTCCACAGGGAGTGCTGGAGCTGCAGGGGGGAATTCAACAGCCGGTGCTGCAGCTGCAGGGGGAAATTCAACAGACCCTAATGCAGCTGCAGGGGGAAATTCCACAGGGGGCGCTACTGTACGAAGAAAAAGACAAGGACCGATACCATGCGTGGGAGATGCTACAGATCAATCAGATTGTCTTTGCGGAACGACCAATGCGCCATGTGCCACTGGAGAAACATGTGATGCTGGAACACAATGTAAGCCAGGTGCAGCCGGAGGTGCAAATTCAACTGGAGGAGCAGGTGCAGCTGGAGGTGGAAATTCTACTGGAGGAGCTGGTGCAGCAGGAGGTGCAGGCTCAACTGGCGGTGTATCAAACTCTTCAGGACCCATCACAAGTGTTCCTGTAGGGAGGAAAGACGTTTGGAACTTTATCAATGAAGCTTTAGAAGCGTGCAAAAAACGAAAAATTCGCCTGGAATTCATAGAAAGCACAGACGTGAGAAGTTTTTTGTTTTAAATATGCCTTGATATTTTAATCCGGATAGGATTGGACAAAAATATCACAACTAAAGCTAAAATTTTTCCTAAGCAGGGACAGATGCACGTACGAACATATGCCAATCAAGGGAATCATCCAATTCATCATTTGATTGAAGAGGCTGACAATGATTTTTCGTTCAATTGGGTGATTGAAACACATTGGAAAATGTTTGCCACCGTCCTAGGCGTCTGCAGTCCAACTTCAAGGGTTAAACAATCTGTGATAACAAGTAAACTGTACACCGCATATACTGATGATTTTTTGAAACATTTGAGTAAAGAATGGTAAGTAAAGTAAATTGAATAATTTTAGAGTTTTTAATAATCCGAATTTTCATTTGGAAGGATCAAATTCAAGGACAATTTGATTTTACAATACATCCTTGGAGATTACTATGTGACAAAGACGGAATCAATGTTAGATGATTATTTGGAAGCAGCATTCATCTCATCCAAGTCTGAATCATACAGACCTCTTCGACCATTATCGGTTTCAAATTTTTCGGAAGACAATTTTTTTCGGAATAATATTGATCCACCACTTCCAGTTGATCCAGTTAATCCAGTTCCCGGACCATCGCATGTATCTACTGGTACTGATTCTAGTACTGATTCGCAGTCACCTTCAGAAAATTCGCTTGATGGAAGACCTGAACCTAGAGACAATGGAGACAATCTTCCCTCTGAAGAGCGACCAATAATAATAATAGATCCATATCCACAATCTGAAAATTGGCCTATAATAACAGATGAGCCCCAAACAGGACCTGATTCTCAAAACAGTCAACTTCCTGGACAACGACCTTCACTGACACCGACAGAAGATTCTTCAATATCAGAACCTACTGCACCTGATACTCCAGAGTCTAATCCTCCACATACTTACATAAGTAATGCAATAACTGGTCAAGAACCCTCAGAACCTGGAACACGACCACAAAATGGAGAGGAACCTTTAGAACCACGTGCACGTTTTAGCAAAACTTGGCATACGCTCATACACAAATTCCCTCGAGAGGAGCACGAACAGCCGAAAAACCCTTCAGAGGCAGAACCATCATTAGAATCTAGACATAAAACTCCAGGTTCTAGTAATTCTTACCATACTCTCGTACACTGGAACCGTGGTGAAGAACCTTCAGAACCTGGAACACCATACATTTCAAAACCACAAAATTTAGAGGAACCTGAGGGACCTCCGGCTCTAACTAATCCTAATGGACATACGTACATAAATTCAAAACCTGGTGGTGAACCTTCAGAACCACCGAAAAATGAACGGGATCCTTCCAATCCAGACCTTTTAGAATCCCGAAATTCAGTGGAACCTTCAAACCCAGATCTCACGCAACCAGATAATGGAGATGAACCTGAAGCTTCAAATCCAAAACCATATACATACATAAATACCCCCGACATCTCAAACCAGCAAAATGGACAAGAACCTACAAACGCAGACCCTTCACAGCGACAAAATGGACAAGAATCGAAACGTCTAAGGCCGGATTGGCACACATACATATACAAATTCCCCACTTCAAAACCACATCTTTCAAAACTGCAAAATTCAAAGGAACCTACAAACCCAGACCATCTAGAGTCCCGAAATTCAAACAAATCTTCAAACCTAGATCTTTTGCAACCACAAAATGGACAAGAACCTGAACTTCCATATCCAAATGGACATACGATTATCCATACAGAACCAGGTTCAAATCCAGACCTTTCAAAGCCGGAAAATGGTCAGGAACTTGCAAACCCAGACATTTCAGAATCCCGAAATTCAATAGAACCTTCAAACCCCGATCTTTCGCAATCAGATAAAGGAGATGAACCTGATGCTTCGAACCCGAACCCACATACATACATATATACCCCAACCCGTCCAGAACCAGACATGTCAGAGCAGCAACCACAAAATGGACAGGGACCTACAAACCTAAACCACGCACAAACACAAAATGGACAAGAATCAAAGATTCCAAGGCCGAATTGGCACACATACATACATTCAAAACCAAACCTTTCACAAGCTCAAAATTCAAAGGATCCTACAGACCCGGACTTTTCACAATCACAAAATGGACAAGAACCTGAAATTCCTTATCTGAATGGATCCGAATATATACATAGAGCACCGGGTTCAAAGCCAGACTATTCACAATCACAAAATGGACAAGGACCTGAAATTCCTTATCCGAATGGACATACGTATATACATACAGCCCCAGGATCAAACCCAGACATTTCAGAGCCGCAAAATGTACAGGAACCTAAAAAACGAGACATTTCCCAATCACAAAATGGACAAGAACCTGAAATTCTTTATTCAAATGGACATACGTTTATACATACAGCATCAGGTTCAAGCCGAGATCATTCACAGTCACAAAATGGACAAGAACCTGAAATTCCTTATCCGAATGAATCCGATTATATACATACAGCACCGGGTTCAAAACCAGACATTTCCCAACCACAAAATGGACAAGAACCTGAAGTTCCTTATCCGAATGAACATACGTTTATACCGACAGCACCAGGTTCAAAACCCGACATTTCAGAACCCCAAAATACACAGGAACCGTCAAACCCAGAACTTTCACAAACCCAGAATGAACAAGAACCTGAAAATTCTAATCCTAGTGGACATACTTACATACATTCATTACCTGAAATTGAGCCTCAACAAAGACCTCAACCTGCAAAACCTTCAATCACAGAGGAGGCTAGTGACCCAGATTATAATGCTAGACATACATTTATACATACATTGCCTAGACCCGAATCATCTAGGCCATCTAAACCAGGTCATGAACTCGAATCTAGATCTAAACCGAAGGTAGAACCATTTGAAGACCAATCTGCAATGACTCATAATACAAAACCACAACCTGCAAATTCTGTGATACCCAAACCTAAATCTCCACTACTTCCGCCCGAATATTTTCTGGACATTTCTCATCTTGGAGACGCCCCTGGAGAAGACGATGCTGAAAGTCTTGACTTGGACTAATTCATGTGTTTCAATGTATTTAAATATTGGAATTGTAAATTTTAGGAAAATTAAAAAAAAACTGTCCTTGATAATATTTGTAAATAAAATTTAATTTAGTCAATTTGGAATTTTGATCATCATAATCATTGAGACAATAAATGTTAGTAATTTTTACCCAAATATAAAATCACCTTAACGACTGTATTTAATTTAATTTAATTTTATATAAACATTTCAGAAATTTCTATTTCCCCCATAGAAATCCAGGCAAGAAAAAATAAACAAATAAATTCTCCCCGTTTGACTGTGTTTCCGATTTCGTATAAATTTGTAGTTTCTGTTTGTTTGAGTTCCGAAGGTCGGCTAAAAGTAAAGGGTCGAATCTTGTCCTTTTCAATCGCTCCTCCTTGTTGATCTCTCAAAGTTTTAACAATCAAAGTGACTGCAGATACCCAATTTGTATTGTCTAAAATAATTATGAAAATATAGCGTTGTATCTGGAAGAAATTATCATATATAGAAAATTCAAGGTTGGTTTGTGAGTCTGTCTGTCACAGGAACTCCTCCGAGGTTTCTGAACCGATTTTTTTCAATGATACCTTAATATTTTTCTAATATTTCAAGGACACTTGATATCTATATAGCTAACCGATTTGAGTAACCCGGGTATTAGAAATTCGGGTTTTTCTAATTAGAATTTGAATTACTGGACCAATTAGGTCACTTGAATGCTTAGGAAAGTCAGAAAATGGTACTGGTTCCCAAGGAATGGGGTAGCATGGTAGTTTGACCCTTGACCTTTCCCCGGGGCGGGTAAATTCGGGGTTTTCTATTTAACTTTGAAACCAGTGGGCCAATTCAAGGCCTTGAAAGTTTAGGAAAGTCAGGAAATGGTATTAGTTCACATCCAATGTGGTAGCATGGTAGTTTGACCCTTGATCTTTCCCCGGGGCGGGTAAATTCGGGGTTTTCTATTTAACTTTGAAACCAGTGGGCCAATTCAAGGCCTTGAAAGTTTAGGAAAGTCAGGAAATGGTATTAGTTCACATCCAATGTGGTAGCATGGTAGTTTGACCCTTGATCTTTCCCCGGGGCGGGTAAATTCGGGGTTTTCTATTTAACTTTGAAACCAGTGGGCTAATTCAAGGCCTTGAAAGTTTAGGAAAGTCAGGAAATGGTATTAGTTCACATCGAATGTGGTAGCATGGTAGTTTGACCCTTGACCTTTGCCCGGGCCGGGTAAGTTCGGGGTTTTCTGTTTGGCAATGAAACCAATGGGCCAATCCAAGGACTTGAATGCTTAACAAAGTCAGGCAGTAATGCTGGTCAGCATGAAAAAGGGTAGGTTGGTAGCTTGACTTCTTGACCTGTACCCGGAGGGGGGGGTCAACTCGGTTTTTTCGGCATAACTTTGCAATTAATGGGCTGATTTGGTCAATAAACATTTAGAAAAGTAGGGAAGCAATACCGGTCAACATAGAAGAAGATAGCTTGGCAGTTTGACCTTTGACCTCTACCCGGGGCGGGTAAATTCGGTTGTTTTATTTAACATTGAAACTAATGGTCCGATTTGGTTTCTTAAAAGTTTAAGGTGGTCAGGAAGTGATACCGGTCAAGGTGGAAATGGGTAGCACGGTAACTTAACACTTTGACCTCTCAGCGGGTCTGGATTCGGCTTTTCAAAAATTATTGAGTAAATCAGTCCTGAAGTCAGTAGATCTGTTCTGAACTAACCGAATTGGAATTGATACTAAACCTGAGCAGGCTTTCAAGGCCGCACTGCGGCTAGTATAATATATCATATTATATTTTTTTATTCTTAGTTCCTTGGGACAGTTTGAGAAACTTTTTTTTCATTGTGTCATCCTTGATTCTAGAATTAGATTTTGCACTATTGACAAATAATCGCCAATATTGCACAGGGCGATCGTCTGGAATCTCTGGTGCCTTCTTGTCAACGTTGGACAACGAAATCTAAATTAGGTCAAAGTCTTATAAAAATTAATTCAGCATTGTTAGAGAAGAAAGCTCAACTTTCACCATAGTTTTTGGTTGGAAACTTGATTTGTCGTCAATTTTTATTAAATTTACCGGGATTTTTAGAACAACGGGCGCATTGCATGCATTGGTTGCCCTATAGCCAATTAAAACCGATTATAGCCAATTAGAATGAAGTGTAAGCTGGCTGAAATTCTTCATATTTCCTTCTTCTAAGTCAGATAAAGGTACATAAATGTACGTGAGTTCACTTAGTAATTCTCCCAGTTTCGTAAACACTCGACGCAAAGTTTCATTTTAAAAAAATTCTATTCAAATATATATCTTTTCCCCCCGACATTTCGGATTTTCCTACGGACTGTGTCGTGCTCGTGTCGTACTGGACCTGACCAAAATGTGCAGTCGGTGTTAGTTTAGTTTGGGTAAGGGAAGACCGGTGCGTTTTGGCTTGGCGGTAAGCACAGCCTGATACACCTGATAACCACTAGACAGACAACCCGGGGGTTCATACATCTGCTAGGATAAGTCAAATATCAAGTTAAAAATAATAATAATCTAAACGAATTGAATATGAGAATGTGGCATTTTTAAGCATTTATTCATTAAATTGTCTCAGAATTTCCTAGCGTGTTGCCAGCTGAAGCTAGTAATGGTTTTAACTTTAGAACTGTTGTGAGTAATTATGCAGGAATTATTTTCTCGAGTGTACAAATAGGAACTGCTGGGGGGAATTTTGGAAATCTGGTATCCTGATCTTTAGTTCTAGTCCCTTTATGTAACATATAACACAAGTATGAGAAAAGAAGTACAATAATCTTATTCCTGTCTCTCTAGCCGCCCACTAAATATGAAATTTTTAATACATTAAGGTTATATTCTAACTGCCAAGAAAAATCATTAGTTTTGGACGACAGATTTATGGCTTAGCTCTTTAGCCTAACACTACTAGGAAGGATGCAACGTATAACCTAAATACAAATTTAAGCAAACAGTCTTGGAGTACTTTCTTATTTGGAGCCTTTATAATCTCACATTTATTAGAGCATTGAAATTTAGTTTAACATGAAAAAAATTAGCAGAGCTAGGACAGTGATTACGAGAAAAATAAGCCCAATATAGTAAAATTTTCTCCGTCTCTGCCTCCCTGACATTTGATATTGGTAAACCACAGCTGATGCTGCTGCTTTCTTGTGTGTGTTTTCTACAAATTCTTCTGCTTGTCTAACGTCATTCTCGATTTGATTGATTTGCTCATCTCGGCTTTCGAAGAGGTTTGCCTTTTCCATATACATCTCATGAAGTTCGCCATTCGATTTTGTCGTACGATATTCCAATATATGCTTCGTAAGAAATAATGCCCTGAGTATAGGTTGAACAATGCTCTAAAATATTTTCAACCTCCAGATATACTCCGACAGTTTCGAATTGTCTTTTAATTCGACGGTTGCACCGATCCCTGTACTCCGTTAGCGCTTGCTGATATTCATTTATAGAATCCATGAACGAACGAAGGAGAGCCGCACGTTCAGTTTTCTTTTTTCTCAAATGAGCGTCTGGTTCACCCTTAATTTGTTCATCATTTTGTATTTGTCTCTCGATGTCTTTTAACTTTGATCGGATAACTGTTGATGTTTTTTCTAACTGAGTTATCAACTCATCCATCTCTTTCTGCTTTAGGTCATCGGGGATTGAGGAAGATAAAATATCAATTTGCTTCTTTTTAACGGACTGGACATCAATATTCATTTCTTTCAAGTCGTCACGAATGTCTTCAACCTGATCAAGGAATTTGCTTAGTTGGTCCAGTTTTTCTATAGGTATAACGACCGAATCACCGGAGGTTGGGCCAGAGGACCATCTAGTCTTGTCTCTCCATATATTCATCCGAAGCAGCTAGGATCTGCTGCAAAGCCATGAAACGATCTTGTGGCATTTTGAAGTTTTTTACATTATGAAGACTGTCAGTCAGTGTTTGATAACATTGATGTTTGATATCAAAATTGTAATATTGCAAACATTTACAAACCTTACACTTCTAATTTCAGGTGTTTTAATTTTGAGTGAACTTCCACTTCAAGCTAAATTTAATGAGATTAACACCGCGTAATTTGTTTTGACAGATACTTTTTGAACATTGAGTGAGTGACTCTATTCTATATTATTGATCGCCTTTGTTAATAAGCACTTAATAAATAATAATTTTCTGAGTTTTCAAGGGTAATTTTCAGGCGACGGCGACAGGGCAAGTTTCAAGCTGACATTGCTAGTAAAATAATAATAATATCAATCAATGCGCATTTATACTGCAATTTCGACATAGCGTGACAATATTAACAGTTTTTTCCTTATTCGTGGACTAACTCAGCAAATAAAGTGTAGTATTAGTCATATGTGTATATAGTATTTCAAGGAGGCAGCTTAACGAATATAATTAAGTGACATACAATACTAGATTGAAAGCCCTATCTAAAAAACGGGTTAATAATTCAATTGACCCCTAGGATATTCTGACTCCCATAATTATTCAAAACCACTTCAGCTTAAAGGTATTCCGCTAAAATATCCGAGGAATAAAATATTGAAATGGACAACTTTTATTTGGTCAAAATCGGCTTAGCGTATCCTGTAGAAAGAGAAAACTTAAGTGTTCCAACTATTCTCAATCTCCCCTACGCTGACACGCTGAAGTCAAAAGGTCATGTTCTCAAAAAAATTCTTTTTAAATTGACCCGTAGAATATATTTCTTCAATTTCTAAAACGTCAGACGGCTTGTAAGGCTTAATGAAGGTAAAACTCAAGGGATCAAAGCTATCATGGTTTGATGTCCACGTTGCTCAGTATTATATCATGACCTTATCCAGCTTGCAAGTGCCCAAATCGATCCATTAATTCATATTCTAATTGGAAAAAACCGAATTTTTTCTACCCGGGTAAGTCAAATCGGTTTGTCATATAAATAGAGAATCTCGGAATATTTGTTAGTTTTGATCTATTATTCATTGAAGTCTGTCGACCTGATTAGGGAGAAGCTGTGGTGTGGCGGGTTAACGCTCTGACACACAAAAACAGGGCTTGGATTTCATTGTGTAAATATTAAGTAATAATCGATAAATTATGTCATTTCCGGGCTAGGTTCTATTGCACACTTCATTCATCACAAATTTAAAAAAAAGTAAATTGAAGTTTTTACTGGAGTAAATTATCAATACTCCAGCTCGCAAGTACTCGTGCTTGACATTTACCTTGGCCGTACCCTCATCGCTATTGTTTTGTGCTGACATAAAACTTTACGGATAGTAGCATGCAACCAAAGTCGTTCATTCTATTTTCCATCATATTAAATTTAATTGGTTGGAAATAGTTGAAAAAGCTCCCTTGGCATAGCCTTATTACGGTGTATCCTTTTTACGCGCGTAATTTACCTTTTTCGCATTTCGCGCGTAAAATTGCGATTTAATGCGATAAATGCGATTTTTTGCGAAAAATGCGATTTATTGCGATTTATTGCAATTTATTAGATTGGGGCATGTTTGAAACTAGTAAAACATCATTGGCTGTGTGCCCACTGTATTCTGTATTCAGCGAATGGACCTGCTTTCGGAACTTTTAAGAATATTTAAACATTTTTTAAATTATTCGGAAATCGGGAACATTGATAATAGCACTTTTAAAATATTTAGTTTTATTTTATAATATCATTAATACATTCTTAAGAACTTCATCTAGTTTAATTTTCTGAGAATCTCGTAAAACTATAAGATATATGCTAGTAGGATTAGATTCTATTTCCACCTGAACTGATTATAAATTCTAAAACGGTTTAGGTTAGACTTAACAAGACATCAGCGTAAAGTTTAACACTAATATGCAGTATAGTTGAACCTGTTCATGTTCAGTTCTGTCGATCATTCTGAATTGAACAGAAATAATCAATTTGTAATCTGTACTGTTATTCAACTATTCAACCGCTTTAAACGGAACTAACATAACGGTGGGATGGTAATATTCAAAGAAGTCAATTTATTTATATATTTACGTCTAAAATTGAATCAATTTTGACTGCACTATACTAATTCTGAATGCAAGATAAGTTTCTTGTCTCAAAATAGCCCCAAAATCATTTATCGCATTTTTCGCAATTTAACGCAGAGTGCGAAAAACGCAGTACTGCGATATACGGATACACTGCTAAAGCATTTGATCGTGTTTGCATTAATTCTTTAGTTAAATGTCTTTTTGAACTTGATGTTAACCCTTTCGACATACTATGGATCTGCGAATTTTTAAAAAGCAGAACCCAACACACTAAATATAAAAATTTCATTTCTGGACCCCGAACCACTACATTGTGGAACTCCTCAAGGGACAAAGTTGGCTCCCCTATTATTCATAATCCTTATGAACAGTGTGCTTGAAAAATTTACTGAGAAATACATGTCTAAGGGTAACAATTTCTCTATTTTTGGATTTGTTGTAGTCTTCCCCACGGGCCGGGTAATTGGATTACCCGAACACGAAGCCGTATCCGAACCCGTACCCGCCAAGTAACTGATTGTTTTACCCGAACCCGAACCCGGATCCGAACCCGGATCCGAACCCGTATTTAAAATACTGACCCGAACCCGTATCCGAACCCGGTACACGGGTTCTGTACCCGTGTACAAAAATAATTGTTTGGATTAAAAGTTTATTCAAGGAATTTCCTGGTTTTGTAATTTTTTATAATTTCTATATCTTGTTGACTTGTTCAATTACAAATTGAATTGGAAAATTGCAATTAGAACAACGTAATTGTAATTAATTACTTCATCAAAATCAGCAAGGTAATAGTAATTCAATTGACTACTTTAAAAAAATTAAAAAAGTAAATCTAGTTAAAAAAATCAATTACATTTTGACATCAGTAATTTTCATCACAAATACAGAATTTTTTGTATTATCCGGCTCAGAAAAATTGATTTCAATGTGTGGTTGCTTTGGTTCATTTTACATTTTTAGATAAGGCACTACTCCTATGCAGTATTTGATCTTCCAATGACTTTGTAATTGGGATAACCCAATGTACTCACGGATAGCCATGTCTAGTGCTTAAAGTACACAGCAGCATAACGTACGAGACACGATTCTTATACTATTTCAAAAATCCTAGCACTTGGAGACTTTAAAGCAATAGAAATTTCTTAAGTATGGAATATCGTATTTCTTAAGTATATCATTACTCAAACCCGTACCCGTTTTCTGTCGGGTTCAAAATTCCTGTACCCGAACCCGAACCCGTACCCGTATCCGAACCCGGTACACGGGTACGTACCCGTACCCGTGGGGAAGACTAATTTGTTCATGATCTAATCATAGTAGAGGTTGTACTAAATAGATTTGCTATTAGTCAAGTTATGCTGCTTGATGTTGAAAAATGGTTGCTAGAGGTAGGTATATCTGTTAATGGATCGAAGTCATTGACCATGATTTTTGACTTTTCAAGATGCCCACTACCTGAAGGTCTCGAATTTTTCAATGCAGGAGAGCCGATCCCCCGTGTTGAAACGATGAAAGTCTTAGGTTTTCATATTCATAACAAACTTAAATGGGATATCCAGGTGAATGAAATGGTTGTAAAAGCATCCAAAAGGGTTTTATGTTCAAAAGCCTAAGACTGTTAGGATTTAAAGTAAACGAACTAAAACTGGCGTATGTAACATTAATTAGACCAATCCTTGAATATTGTTGTACGTGGGGTCCATCTTTAACCAAATCTCTCACTTTGAAACTAGCCAAGTTCGAGATTAGATGCCTAAGTTCAATCTTGGGTAGAGCTATCTCTTCTAAAGATTACGTCAAAACCCTAAAATCCTTAGAACTAGATTCTTTGGAAATTAGGAGATTCTTATTAATTAGACGCTTTGGACTTGGAATTTTGAGAAGTGAGAGGTTCAGGCACTTTCTTCCCACTTTTATCCCTAACCAAAGAAATCTGAGAAGAGACAGATTGTTTCACCTGTCTCCATCTATAGATAGATACAATAGTACAACGTATCCGTATATCATAAAAATTTTTAATGAAGAATTTGCTGAAAACGGGAAATTTTATGGGTTTGACCCATACCTTTTGTAATTCTCCGTACTTTCAGAATATTGGAAAGACTAGAATTGTCCTAATTTTAGTGTAGTACTGTATTCTGTATTTCGTGAACTTCGGACCAATAAAAAACAATTTGAATTGAATTGCATTGAATTGCTCTTAATCTTGGTAATCAAGCTCCAAGTAAATTGGTGCGAGTTTATCGCGAAACGAGATAATTGTGGGGCAGAATGCTCAACTTCGCGTTCTTCGGGGGATAATAAGTAAAGTAAAAACAGTTGTTGTAATTTGAACCACAACGACTTACGAGCACATGACGCACATGCACTCAGGATCTAGGTAAAGTACATCTGAAATGTCAGTACATTGACTTAGCTGGTTTGCTAGTAATTATTTTTTTATCTGTTCGCTGAAACTACCATGTGATTTCATAGTTCGAGTGGCTTCACTTATATTTACTTGCCATGACCTTACACCGTTAAAATTTAACATATGCTTTCCAAATTGATTTTTGGTATTAATAGCTGCAATTTTAACAATTCTACACCTAGTTGAACGAGAAATAAAATTATTAATACCGTCTCGTCTTCAAAATAGTTTTCCGTCACAATAGCAGGACAATTCTTTGAGTAAACATGGCAATATGCGGGGCTTTCAAAATAAACAAATGTCCCCATGTTACCAAAGAGTTTTCAACAAACTCAAATTCGCCTTTATTTTGGAAATTGTTGACCGAATTTTATGTTTAAATGCTTCAAACGTACGGACAGCCATTTTGACATCAATGAAATGCATCTAAGAATTGGAAATACGGCTTAACCATACAAAATTGAGTTTGATTTTGGTAACCTGGGGACATTTTTTTTGGAAGACCCTGTACACATGACGTTGAGCTATTATGACTCAGAGCTACACACACCCAATGTTTAAGCACTTACTAGGTATAGTATAGGTTACACTCCTGTTGAGCTTACCTTAAGCCCCAAAAATTATCTAAACTTGAGTAATGTTGAAGCATCGCTTGTAATAATCGAGTACTTTGGGCACATAATAAACTAACGAATACAAATTTCTGATGACCAAACTATAACATGTACTCTATTTGATTACTAGACTATACTCAGCATGGTTGGTATAGGATTAAGGTTTAAATTTCGAAATTAATTACGGAATATCTATCTTAAACCTCAAATCGCTCAGATTTGATTTAGGAATTACTAAATTAATATTTCATCACACCATACCATGCCAATTCAATGGTTTAATACAACCCTAGGTAAACGTTGCTTTACCTACAGCCTCCTTTCAAATAATTGCGCTTTTTAATAGCTATTGCCTAACACCCCATCATCTTTGTTGAAAAGCCCAGTTAAGTTCATAAGCACATCTCATAAGATCTGTTGGTATGTTGGTAGACGGCCTAAGTTATTTCAAAACCAAACCAGCCCCTTTTGCGTTGCGCCGCGCTGGTGCGCTTTGGAAGCGCGGGTCTAATGCATGCTAATGTATAGGGAATTAATGTAATTAAATATGGCGGCATAGTGGGCATGGGCTTGGACACCTGAATGACACGTCAGTTTCTCCCGATACTAATGCTAAACTTCTGCAATTATTTTGTACAAGATGCTGGTATTATAGAGATTTTAATAATGATTCCGAATTGTATCCACTTTTTGACCTTTGACCTTCCGTTATGGAGGTCCGTTAGAATTTTCTCCGTGAAACAAATCCTTAATCATTGTTTCTAATACTAATGCAGTTCCACGTCTATTCATAGCGAGTCAATTCATAGCTACGTCAATTCATAGCGGTCAAATTCATAGCAAGGTCAATTCATTCCAGGTATCTTCAGGCTGCCTCCAAACTTACTTCAGACCCATTCCAGGTGTCTCCAGGTTGTCCATAGACTTATTCCAGTCTCATTCCAGGTTTCCCCAGGCCTGGAGAGGCCTGGAATATGCCTAGAATAGGTTTGGAGAGAATCTAGAATGGGTCTGGTATATGTCTAGAGGCAGCCTGGAATACCTGGAATGAATTGACATCGCTATGAATTGACTGCTATGAATTTACCGCTATGAATTGACGTGATATCGCTAATGCTACTATGAATGTTCTAGTTCTATTGCCCTGATGTTGATGTTTTGAATTAATGCGACAAGTAAATTGACTGGAAACTTGAAGGTGTTCAGTGTTGAATTTGACCTCTTTATTTAATAATTATTTGGAATGCAAATTTAATTTCTGAAACAAACATGAAAAAATTATTTACTGCATCACCGGATCAAGCAGTCGATTGAAATTTAATAAATCAAATTAAAATTCGTTGAAAAGTTGTTCTCGTTTTTAATACTTAAAATTTATTAGTGGCAAATTGTGATGAAGAAAAGCCAAAGTTTCCCCATGTTTTGGTATTTGCAGATTTCTTTGATCTTCATAAGCATTTCCAGGTTCTGAGTACAAAAGTTCGTTGTAAACACAGCTTGCAGGGGCACACAAATATTTTTGAACTAATGTTGCGAGTGTAGGAAAAACTGATTTGTTAGATTTCCACCAATCAATTGGGTTTTTCGTGCGATCTAACAGAGGAGTAGATCCATACAATTCTATTTCTGACCTTATCGTGAAATTCTTGCTTCCACTTCCATGAGTTTGTGCCCCGCTTGCCTCATTAAAACAATCCCAAAATTTTGAACTATTAACATTGGTATTTGAATTTTCTGGTTTTGCCGCCATTGATGGAGGATCTGAATCTGCACTGATCTGTAAAATCTTGCTGATTACATTTTCCTTGATGGAATGTCTCATCGTTTCTGGAAAGAATTTTAACTTATATCTTGGATCCAGGAATGTAGCCAAGTTGTATGATTCATTTCCAAATAAATAATTCAATCTCGTTGTTAAACTCATTTCCAATTCTTCCTTCATTGTTTGAACTTTGGCGCTTGCGTTTGCGTTTGCATTGGTAGAATTGTATCTTGAAAGGTAAAGTTGGAGACTGGCAATGGATGGAATGACGTCTGAAATACAAGATGGCGCCGCCTTGCTGATAATTTTTGTAATTTCTTCAAATGGTTGAAGTAGATTAATTGTGGCTTCTAGAATTGACCATTGATTTCCTTCAAGATTTTGAATTTTTCCAAGTTGTTGAGATGCAAGCATTGTTGTAATATTTTGTTTATGCTCCAAAAGAGCTTGTAACATGTAATATGTGCTATTCCAACGATTTGGAACATCTTGAGTCAGATTTTGTATTGTTGAATGTTTTAAGTGTCTAACAATTTTTCGGCTAGCAACAATCATTTCTTCAATTTCACTTTGTGATTTGATTGAGTTCATAATTGCACATTGAAGTGTGTGAAGAAAACATTGTTCATTTTGCAAATTTTCTGGCACACTGTCTCGCACGACCACGTGAATACGATTTTGTTCAATATTCCAATCCATAAACATTTTATTTATGATATCAGATATGGCGTCGCCGTCGCCTTCAGAAAATAGACGTGACCCCAAAAACCCATGTTGAATTTCAAATTCATCACTGATCCAATGTGCAGTAAAACTGACAAATGTTTCGTCACTGTTGTTGTTTATTTTCGAGGTATCAGTTGTGATTGAAATGTGTTTAGCTGATTCTATTTTTGTCCTCATAATATTTTGTACTCTTTCAAATATGTCAGGAATGACCTTTTCCTTGAAAAAATTTGGGTTAGGCATCTGTGCACAACAATTAATACAAAATTATTACAAAAATTGAAAAAGTATTTTCTATGAGTGCCACGTCACGTCACCTGATATTGGGGAAGAGCCTTTGCCATCAAGCGTTTAAATCCGACGTTTTCAACCATAGAGTACGGCTGATTATCTAACCCCATCATCTCACCAATTGCGTAGGTAATTTCCTTAATTTTAACATCTGAAGGACCCTGGTTTCGGCTTGGATTTTTTTGAATAAATGTTCTGAGTGTAGGTTGTTTTACATTTGCATTTTTCTTCTTGTTTTTGGCATTCATGACGCTTGTTTCAGCAGTAACGAGTTTTTCTTGGAATTGTTGACCTTTCACAATCATTTCGTCATTGATCAGTTTGTCATACTGTATGCATAAAAAATCAAAATGAAAAATATTATATTAATTTTTTTGTTTTTGCTAAATTTGTACATACCTGAGAATTATGTTTTGATTGCAAGTGATTTCGTAACGAACTTGTCGAAGCTGTTTTGCCCATTCCACCACGTGATAATTGCGATTGACATAATTTACAAATTGCAAATCGTGGGTCAACGACTGATACGTCAAAATAATCCCAGATAAGGCTTTTGTTTTTTATCGGTGATTTTATTCCTGAAATAACCACACCGTAGTAAAACTTAAATCAATGCTTTTCCCATAAGTGATTAATTATAAAATGTTAATTAATATTAATAATTCTCACCCTTTTTGTTTTTGCTAGTTTTGGAATTTGGAATTTTCTTTGACGAGATTCTGGAAATAGTACTGGTATTGACGTGGACGTCAGCTGAAAAAGAATCATGTGGTGATGGTGAAATTGTGACCTCAGATGAAGATGAATTCAACTCACATTCAACGTCAACGTCAACATGTCCAATGTATTCTCCATATCCAAAATGACCTTGACCTTGACCTTGACCTTCATCTTCCATTGCGGTAGTAGCTAAAAGTGGGAGATGACCCCATGGATCTAATGACAGACAAAAACAATGACAAATGACAAAAATTTTAATTAATTTGAGTGAAATAAATTGAATTTACCTCTAGGCAGGCCATCCATTACGATGCGATTCGGTAAACTTTGACCTTCACCTTTGCTCAATTCCGCGATTACGATTACACAACGGGAAGCAATTTTTTATTGTTAGATATGAAATTAAAATCAGATTTCTGATTTGAACCGGAACTTTGGGTTGAATTTAGGAATTTCAGAATTGAATTTTTCCCTTCGTGTTTCATTTCCCTCTTTTCCATCTTGCCCCAAAGATCCGACGCACGCGGGGCAAGGCGAGGCGAACCACATTATTGCAGTGCGTAGCTTTTGTTGCCAATTATTGATTTTATTAAAATTAAAATTTATTAATTCACTTCATTTCATTTCACAACGTTAAAATAAAATAATAATTAAATAATAAAACAATTTTTAGGAATTTCTATAATTTTTCCGATTTTTAATGTATATTTTTTTTTACTTCAGTGTTAAAAATGATTTTGAAATTGGAAAATTTAAATTTTTGGAATTTTGAAAACTACTTTTACAAGTCGGGAATCTTTTAGAGCTTAAAAAATCGGACTTGGGAAAAGCATGCATGCAAAATTTCGTCGTTCTGATTTATATTTGGATAAAAATTACCCACATTTATTGTGTCAATGATTATAATTAACAAAATTCCAAATTGGCTAAATAAAAGTCGAAATTTCATATCAATGACAGTATTTTTTTAATTTTCTTGAATTTTATATATTTACACAGAAATATGAATTAGTCCAAGTCAAGGCTTCCAGGGTCATCTTCTCCAGGTGCGTCTCCAAGTTTAGAAATGTCAAGTGATACAAGTGATGGAGATTTAGGTTTGGGGTTAGTAGGATTCACAGTTTGTGGGTCTATTTGATTTTGTGTCACTTCAGATTGATCTGAAGATGACGAAGATGGTTCTATCTCAGGTTTAGAACCTGGTTTAAATCTTCCAGATAGATGTTCGGGTCCAGGCAATGTATGTATAAATGTATGTCCACTATAAGAATCTGGTTCATTAGCCTCCTCTGTCATTGGAGGTTTTGTAGGTTTAGATCTTTGTTCAAGTTCAGGTTCAACTTCAGGTTCAGGTACGAATGAATGTATGTAAGTATGTCCACTAGGATTGGAAGTTTCAGGTTCTTGTCCATTTTGTGGTTGTGAAATGTCTACGTTAGAAGGTTCTTGTCCATTCTGGGTTTGTGAAAGGTCTACGTTTGCGTTTGAAGGTTCTTGTCCATTTGGTGGTTGTGAATGGTCTTGGCTAGAACCTGATGCTGTATGTATAAACGTATGTCCATTCGGATAAGGAGTTTCAGGTTCTTGTCCATTTTGTGGTTGTGAATCGTCTGGTTTTGAACCCGGTGCTGTATGTACATATTCGGATCCATTCGGATAAGGAACTTCAGATTCTTGTCCATTTTGTGGTTGGTTAAGGTCTGGGTTTGAGGGTTCCTGTCCATTTTGGGGTTCTGAAATGTCTGGTTTTGAACCTGGTGCTATATGTATATACGAATGTCCATTCGGATAAGGGGTTTCAGGTTCTTGTCCTTGTGATTGGGAATCGTCTGGTTTTGATGGTTCTTGTCCATTTTGGGGTTCTGAAATGTCTGGTTTTGAAGGTTCTTGTCCATTTTGTGGTTCTGAAATCTCTGGTTTTGAACCTGGGGCTGTGTGTATATACGTATGTTCATTCGGATAAGGAGTTTCAGGTTCTTGTCCTTCTTGTGGTTTTGCCAGGTCTGGATTTGAAGGTTCTTGTCCATCTAGTAGTTGTGAAATGTCTGGTTTTGAATCAGATGCTGATGCTATATACATCACCTCATTCGGATTTGGATATTGAACTTTTTGTCCATTTCTTGATTCTAAATGGTCCGGGTTTGTAGGTTTCTGACCATTTTCCATTGTAGGGTTTGAATTGTCAGGTTCTGCCTGGCCGGGTGCTGCATGTATATATGTATGCTCATTTGGATTCGTGTATTCAGGTTCACCTCCATTTTGTGGTTTTGATAAGGGTATAATCACTCCAGATCCATCAAACGGGGGTTCTGTGCCAGGTTCCTGTGGATGTGGATTTGGTGGTTGTGGAAGATCTGGTTCTGAAGGTTCCTGTCCACGCTGCTGCTCCTGCTGTGCTCCTGAATGCTCTGAAGGTGTTCCACTTACGTATGTATATACATTAGGATTAGAATTAGCTTTAGCTGGAGGACCCTCCGGTTCCAAAGGCTCGTCCAAAGCCTTGCGTAGCGGTGTAATCACTCCAGATCCTTCAAACGGAGGTGAACTTCCGGGTTTTGAATTCATGTTCGTGTGACCATTAGGATTAGCTCGGGCAAGAGGACCCTCCGGTTCCAAAGGCTCGTCTCGTCTATTTTCTGGTCTTGAAACGTCAGGTTCTGAAGGTCTTTGACCACTCAATGAGTGTACGAGCGAATGGTAAGAATTACTAGAACCTGGAGAACCTGGTTTATGTCTAGATTCTAGTGCCTCTGATGGTTCTGCCTCTGAAGGGTTTTTCGGCCGTTCAGGCCCTCGAGGGAATTTGTGCACGAGCGTATGCCAATTTTTGTTAGAACGTGGAGATTGTAAAGGTTTCTCTTTATTTCGTTGTTCTAGTTGATCTGGTTCTGAGGGTTTTTGACCAGTCATTGAATTACTTATGTATGTATGTGGTTTCGGATTTGAAGCTTCAGGTTCATCTCCATTATCTGGGTTCGAAGGTTTCTCTGGTTTTAGCGGTATAATCACTCCAGATCCATCCGACGGAGGTTCTGTAGGTTTACCGTAGGTACCGGGTTTTGCGTACATGTACGTGTGTCCATTAGGATTAACTCGGTCTTCAGGTTCCTCTAAATTTTGTGGTTTTGTGGCCACGTGTGGTGGCGTTGCAGGTTCCGAAGGTTCTTGACCCTTGGCTAAGTGTATGAGCGAATGGTAAGAGTTGGACTTGCTAGAATCTGCTGGGGTTTTATGTCTAGATTCTAATTCTGACTCTGATACTGAAGGATCTTTCGGCTTTTCATGCGCTTCACTAGGGAATCTGTGTATGAGCGTATGCCAAGTTTTGTTAAAACGTGGAGGTTGTTTAGGTTGCTCTTTATTTCGTGATTCTAGTTGATCTGGTGATTCCGATTCCGCTTCCTCCGCTGGTATGTCATTTTTATCTAAAATCCAATTTTCAGATCTTGGATATGGATCTACTATAACTATCGGTCGGTCTTCAGAGGGAGTACCCTCGTCTTTAGATCTGGATTCAAGCACCCCACTTCCATCAAATGGGTGGGTTTCTGAAATGTCTGGTTTTGAACCTGGTGCTATATGTATAAACGTATGTTCAGGTTCTTGTCCATTTTGTGGTTGTGAAATGTCTGGTTTTGAAGGTTCCTGTCCATTTTGGGGTTCTGAAATGTCTGGTTTTGAACCTGGTGCTGTATGTATAAACGTATGTTCATTCGGATAAGGAGTTTCAGGTTCTTGTCCATTTTGTGGTTGTGAATAGTCTGGTTTACCTTGTACTACTTCTGATCTGGGTTCAATCACTCCAGCGCCATCAAACGGGTGTGTTTCATTGCCTTGCCATACTTCTTCTGCTCGGGGTTCAATCACTCCACTTCCATCAGACGGGGGTGTTTCATTACCTTGTTCTTCTGATCTGGGTTCAATCACTCCACTTCCATCAAACGGGGGTTCTGAAGAGGTTGATTGCGAATCATATGCATCAACTGGAAGTGGTGGATCAATTTTATTCCGAAAAAAATTGTCTTCTGAAAAATTTGAAACCGATAGAGGGCGAAGGGGTCTGTATGATTCAGATTGGGATGAAATAAATGCAGCTTTCACATAATCATCCAACATCATTTCCGTCTTTGTCACGTAGTAATCACCAAGAATGTATTGTAAAATCAAATTGTCTTTGAACTTGATCCTTGCAGAAAAAGAATTCAGCATTATTAAAAATTCTTAAAATATTCACCTTACAGTCACTTACCATTCTTTACTCAAATGTTTCAAAAAATCATCAGTATATGCAGTATACAGTTTACTTGTAATCACAGATTGTTTGACCCTTGAAGTTGGACTGCAGACCCCTAGAACAGTGGCAAACATTTTCCAATGTGTCTCAATCACCCAATTGAACGAAAAATCATTGTCAGCCTCTTCAATCAAATGATGAATTGGATGATTCCCTTGATTTTCATAAGTTCGAACTTCCATCTGTCCCTGTTTAGAAAAAATTTTAGTTTTAGTTTTGACTACCTTTGTACATTACAAAAAAAATGTTTTTGATTAAAATTTAATAAAAATTTCTCACGTCGGTGCTTTCTATGAATTCCAGTCGAATTTTTCGTTTTTTGCAAGCTTCTAACGCTTCGTTGATAAAGTTCCAAACATCTTTCCTTCCTACAGGAACACTTATGATTGGTGCTGAAGGGTATGATGCACCTCCAGTTGAATTTGCCCCTCCGGCTGCACCTGCTCCTCCAGTTGAATTTCCACCCCCGGCCGCACCTGCTCCTCCAGTTGAATTTGCACCTCCGGCTGCACCTGGCTTACATGTTGTACCAGCATCACATATTTCTCCAGCTGGACATGCCGCGTTGGTCGTTCCGCAAAGACAATCCGCTTGATCTGTACCATCTCCCACGCATGGTATTGGTGCCGGTGCTTGTCTTTTTCTTCGTCCAGTAGCGCCCCCTGTGGAATTCCCCCCTGCGGCTGTTGAATTCCCCCCTGCAGCTGCAGCTGCATTAGGGTCTGTGGAGTTCCCCCCTGTTGAATTCCCTGAGGCTCCCCCTGTTGAATTTCCTGAAGCGCCCCCTGATGAAGTGGCAGAGGCATCGGTGTCTTTCATCCCTTCAATCAAGTAAAATCCTACCAAGTTTGTAACTAACTTAACAAATCTTGATTCAACTCCTGGAGCAGCTTGAAGAAATACTTCTCCAATGAGCTCCATTTGTTCTTTTTTCCAGATGTTCCCTGCTTCCCATCCAGGGTCTTTGATACCTGACATGACATCGTAAAGATTGCATGCATAAGCTGGATCTGGTTTTCCTTTTGCACATTCGTCCTCCAATATTGGAAGAGGTTTGCACTGAGTTGGATCCATCGTAATCTCTGTAGCTGGTATCACTGGACCTCCGGTTGAATTTCCACCCCCGGCAGCACCTGCACCTGCACCTCCAGTTGAATTTCCACCTCCAGCTGCACCTGCTCCTCCAGTTGAATTTCCACCTCCGGCTGCACCTGGCTTACATGTTGTTCCAGCATCACATGTTTCTCCAGTGGGACATGGCGCGTTGGTCGTACCGCAAAGACAATCTGGTTGATCTGTAGCACCTCCCACGCATGGTATTGGTGCCGGTGCTTGTCTTTTTCTTCGTCCAGCAGCGCCCCCTGTTGAATTCCCCCCTGCGGCTGTTGAATTCCCCCCAGCAGCTGGAGCACCACCTGTTGAATTTCCCCCTGCAGCAGCGTTAGGGTCTGTTGAATTTCCCCCTGTTGAATTCCCACCTGCACCACCACCTGCAGAGGGCTTCCCTGGAATAAAACTTCTTGGATTACAGGATTTAGCAGTAATGGGAACAGTGGCCCTTAATGCTTCTTCCTCCGCCTGGTTGGGACCTTCTGGGTCAAAGGGTCGAATGCAATACTGGAAAACTGGTTTACTCTGGTCTGCAACAGGTGGTGACTTAATCGTAATGGTCTGACCGTCCCTTTCAATTTGGCAGTCTTCATTTCCAAATGTCATTATGGATGTTCCGTTCTCAAATGAATTGTTTGCTTGGTTGTACACGGGGGCAGTGAACAGCTGTATACTTGGCAGTCTATAGTCTATTGGCTCACCCATTAGTAAGACGCCGTAGAGCTAAATACAAGTAAATACAAGTGATTAAATTTTTAATTCTTAAAAAGTTTTTCAAGCAGTTAATTAAATTACCAATGTCCGGTTTTCATAAGGCAAATGCGTATGATTATGTTCACCCTTGTTGTAAACACCACATTTGTGAACAAATATTTCAAAGTGAGGTGTGTCAAAAACTTCTCCATATGATGTATTTTGACTGTAGTACAAGTATGCCCTAGAAGGTCAAGAAATTTATAAAACTATAACGATAGAGTTAAGTCAAATAAATATGTTTTCTTACGGGCCATTGATACATATGTAAATATCGTAGTGATCCCTCATGTCGTAAAATCCAGGGCCAGCTTGGAATATTTTAGCACCACTCCTCCCTTGGTAAATATTCATGTATGGAGTATAAAGTCCTTTTTCAGTACAGATGTATTCGTATAAAGATAAACTTATGGGGAAATACGCTGCGAGGGACAATGCAAGGTAAAGCTTAAGTAAAGTTAAACCCATTTTGGAATGCGTCGTCCTTTTCAAGCAGTAGGGATAAAACTGATCAAATATTAATCTAAAGCTCAATCTCGGAGACGTGGCGTGACGTGACGTCAGCAGGAAAGACGGAAGTGTTTTGCTCATATTTTTCTAAACTTACAGAAAAACAGGAGGTCGTGATGAACAACAAAAATATTATCGACGAAATCAGACAACTTGTTTTTGAATCATCAGAAAAGCAGGGCGGTCTTAGTGAACAATATTATTTGCAAAGTTGGACAGGTCAGACTTGTTTTTCAGCCATCAGAAAAATAGGGTGTTGATGAGAACAACAAAAATACTATCGAACAAACTTGTTTTCAAGTTTCAAGTCTTGACGGGAAGAATGAAAGCAGATGAAGCATTTTGTTTTCCAGCTGTTGTTGTTATTCTGGTTTGCGGTCATTGACCTTTCCGGTCAACAAAATGAATACTTGTCAGATCCCTGGAAAATTGAGCTCATTGGTGAATTTTAGCCACATCTATCTACACAAACCGATTGAGTCCTAAATCTTTCTGCTATTCTTATCTTCCTTTTAGTCAAAAATATGAAATTGATTATGATTAGTAAGTTTATTGATAATGTTGCGTGCATTTTTAATTTTTAAAGAATGTTGACACATGGCATTGTCATGTCACACTCTCCAGTCTCTAGCCTGATTCCTTCCTTGCCCTTTGCTTCGGACACAAGATTATCAAATTAGTCGAAATGTATGTTTAGCGTATTCCCTCAATTCCTTTACTTTTAAAATTTTCAGATCACTAATATACTAATAAATTATCTGTTGTGCAACATTAAAAACTAGATTTATAAATATTTCTGTTGTGGCGGCTGATTTTACCATTGGATCGTTTAAAAACCAAAGACAGGTGATCCTAAGAGCAAGCGTTATTCGCGTTCATCATTGCACTACTGGTTGTATTTACCCCAATTTTCACCCGTTTTCGAAATCTTGAGAATGAGTCATGATCTGCACCCCTGCTTATGCTAGTTAAGAGGTTGAACTTTAAATAAATGACCAGTTCATCATATACCATGTTCAGCTCCAGTGAATCGGCTATTCAACAGCTCAGCTCTGGAAAAACTGATTGTCCGAATCAGGAAGAGTATTAATGATCCAATCATGGACAATAGACAAGTATTCGCAAATTGTTTGCTAAATACACTAGGTAAGAATTCTGACTGCAATATTTCCGTTGCCCTCATTTGATTGTTAACTATTTACGACTTTTATACTACTTACGATACAACTGAACTGTTTATTACCACAGGTGAGCATATCATCCCTCAGGCGATTTGACCCTTTCGTACACCAATATCTATATATCAATATACACCAATATTTTTTATTTTTATTTCTTTGATCAATTTGATCAAGTTATTTGACTTATCCAGAAGGACCTATCAATTTGGGTCGTTAATAAGTAAGTAATAAGTAATAAGTAAGTAAGTAAGTAAGTATCAGGCTATACCTTCCGCACCAAGCACCGGTCTCACCTTACCCCTACTAAACTGACCCCCCACCACTGCACAGGAAAATAGAATGGACGAGTTTGGTTCCTTGCTACTATCCATAAAATTCGTTTCCACAAAACAATACCGATGAGGATAAGGCAAAGGCCAAATGTCAAGCACGAGTACTTGCGAGCTAGAGTATTGATAGTTTACTCCTGTAAAAAACTTCAATTTAGACTTTTTTAAACTTGTAATGAATCAAAGGTGCAATAAAGCTTAGCCCGGAAATGACACAGCTTATCGATCATTACTTAATATCTACACAATAAAATCGAAGCCCTGTTTGTCTGTTTGAGTGTATCAGAGCGTGTATCCGTACAACTTTTCCTTAATCAATTCGACCGATTTCAATGAATGATAGATCAAAATTAGCAAATATTCTGAGGATGCTTGATATTTTATGTGACAAACCGATTTGAGTTACCCGGGTAGCAGAAATTCTGGTTTTTCTAATTAGATTTGAAATTAATGAACCGTTTTGTCACTTGAAATTTGAACAAAGTCAGTATACAATACTGAGCAACATGGGCATAGAAACCATGATAGCTTGATCCCTTGAGTTTTACCTGAGCGTTTAGATACGATTTTCTTCATTTAACTTTGCAACCAGTCGGTCGTTTTAGAAATTGAAGAAATATATACTACGGGTCAATTTAATAAGAATATTCGTCGGAACATGACTTCTTGACTTTTGTCAGTTTTGGGGATGTCGGGAATAGTTGGAGTACTTAAATTTTTCATTTCTCCATGTTATACTCAAGCTTCGACGATTTGGACCAAATAAATGTTGTTTATTAATCCTAAATTATTAACCCATTTTCTAGATGGGGTTTTTAACCTAGTATTATATGTTATTTAATTATATTCATTAAGCTGCATCCTTGAAATATGCATAAGTGACTACGACACTTTATTCGCTGACTTACAAGGTAACCACTTGAGGTGTTCGTCTCCTTTTGGCTTGTGGCATATCTGAGCTTGAAGACCTTGGTGAGGAATGGTCATTCCCAAAATATTAGCTCTGCAGGGTCAAAGTTCAATTTTTTAGACATGTTTGAAATTTCACCAAATGCAAGTTCGAAATTTTCTTATGGGAATTAACACGTAAATTTTCAACTTTTCAAGGAGGGACCCTTAAGATTTTTTCAAAAAATTAATCTTTCGTCAAATGTACAGACAGTTACAGGAGTTGTCTAGAGACCCACTGCATTTCTCCAGAAGTCTACTAGAGTAGTCCCGAGACCTACTGGAGTTGTCTAGATATCTATTACAGTTGTTCAGATATCTATTAGTTGTCCAGAGACCTACTGGAATTGTCCAGTGATATTCTTGTGTTGTCCAGTGGCATTCCACTATTGTCCAGTGACATTCTAAGGTTATCCAGTGACATTCTAGTGTTGTCCAGTGACATTGTAATGTTGTCCAGCAACATTCTTGTGTTGTCCAGTGACATTCGAATGTTGTCCAGTGACATTCTAATGTTGTTCAGTAACATTCTAATATTGTCCAGTGATATTTTATCGTTATCCAGTGACATTTTATGGTTGTCCAGTGACATTCCAATGCTATCCAGTAACATTCTAATGTTGTCCAGTGACATTCTAATGTTGCCCAGTGACATTCTAATGTTGTCCAGTAACATTCTAATGTTGTCCAGTGACATTTTATCCTTGTCCAGCGACATTTTATTGTTGTCCAGTGACATTCTAATGTTGTTCAGTGACATTTTATCGTTGTCCAGTGACATTCTAATGTTGTCCAGTGACATTCTAATGTTATCCAGTGACATTCTAATGTTGTCCAGTAACATTCTAATGTTGTCCAGTGATATTTTATCGTTATCCAGTGACATTTTATCGTTGTCCAGTGACATTCTAATGTTGTCCAGTAACATTCTAATGCTGTCCAGTAACATTCTAATGTTGTCCAGTGACATCTTATCGTTGTCCAGCGACATCCTATCGTTGTCCAGTGACATTCTAGTGTTGTCTAGTTACATTCTAATGTTGTCCAGCGACATTTCATTGTTGTCTAGTGTCATTCTAATGTTATTCAGGGACATTCTAATGTTGTCCAGTGACATTCCAATGTTGTCCAGTAACATTCTAATGTTGTCCAGTGACATTCTAATGTTGCCCAGT
>JADMIO011011114.1_pt1 | contig 44601 bp, 46 predicted proteins | sample 8958161 | NCBI WGS metagenome assembly JADMIO01 (sample SAMN16585339, study PRJNA669376) | soil metagenome | isolation source: Crop rotation soil | place: USA: Cullars Rotation, Alabama | collected 2011
CAACTTGTCCACGTGGAATTCTAAGCTTAGGATCCCAATGTGCTGGAAAGAAGGGCTAAACCGCAAACCATCAAACGCAACTGCATGGCACGATCATATCAGTCATTCGACTCTGTTTGAAGCCCGTTTTAGGCTGAAGTCGGTATCCTCTTACCATCCCTCCCGCAGCGTGGCGGCTTGGAACGGCCCTATGCACCATCCAACCGACGACCTTCGCATCCGCCAGATCCGCCCGCTCATCCCACCAGCAATCCTTCAAGAAGAGATTCCTGCTTCAGACGAGACCCTGGAGTTGGTCGGGAGAACCCGCAGCGAAGTGTCCGATATCATCCATGGCAAATCACGCCGAGTGTTGGCGATTGTGGGACCATGCTCCATTCACGACGCCGAAGCCGCAATCGACTACGCGGGCCAGCTCAAGGCGATCGCTGATCGAATCAGCGACGATGTCCTCATCATCATGCGCGCTTACTTCGAGAAGCCTCGCACAAGCGTGGGCTGGAAGGGGCTCATCAACGATCCGGATCTTAATGAGAGTTTCCACATCAACAAAGGGCTCCGGTTGGCGCGTCGAGTTCTGGTGGAAGTGAACGCTCTTGGCTTGCCTACCGGATCGGAGTATCTCGACACCCAGATCCCACAGCACATTTCCGATGTGACGTCGTGGGTTGCGATTGGCGCTCGAACGACCGAGAGCCAAGTTCATCGCGAGCTCGCTAGCGGCCTTTCCATGCCAGTCGGGTTCAAGAACAACACCGAAGGCAATGTGCAGGCCGCCGTCGACGCGGTGGTCGCGGCTCGAAATCGGCACTGGTTCCCGGGCGTGACCAAGCAAGCCATCGCTGCGATTTTGGAGACCAACGGTAACGAAGATTGCCACATCATCCTTCGGGGCGGATCAAGAACGGGTCCCAACTTTGAGGCCGAGCATGTAGACAAGGCATCGGAGAAACTCGCTGCGCAAGGGTTGCCTACTGGAGTGATGGTGGATTGCAGCCACGGCAACAGCAAGAAGGATTTCCGGCAACAGGCCGCGGTGCTGGCAAACCTAAGCGACCAGATCCAGAACGGCTCTATGAACGTGATTGGTGTGATGATCGAGAGCAACTTGGTCGCAGGCAGACAAGATTTCGAAGTTGGCACGAAGCCGACGTATGGACAGAGCATCACCGATGGCTGCGTATCGATAACAGAAACCCAAACAATGTTGGAAGGACTGGCTTCTGCGGTCGCAGCTTCCAGGTAGGTCCTTCGCTTGTATATCAGTGGCATCGAGCGATGATTCGCTTTACAATGACGCTGGGAATTTGCGATGGCGCTCAACTTAACTGAATCACAAAAGGTTAGCCACCTTCTTCGGCGCTTCGGACTAGGAGCGGGGCGTTATCAACGCCAGGCATTCGAGAAACTCGGCGCGGACAAGACGCTGGACGCGCTATTGAACGACGATCGGTCCGACGAGGGCTTCCCCATCAGCCCCTGGGAGTTTGCGGCACAGACGAAGGACACGATCGATACCGGCGCTTATCACTTGGCCGGATATTGGTCCCTCCGCTTCTTTCTGACCAAGCGCCCCCTCGAGCAGAAGTTATCGCTCTTCTGGCACGATCATTTCGCGGTCGATTTCGAGAAGGTTTACGAAATGCCGATGATGTACGGCTACCTGGAAACCATCCGTACAAAGGGCCGAGGCAAGTTCAAGGACCTCCTGAACGCCCTCTTCAAGCAGGGCGCGATCTACATGTTCCTAGATCAGCACACCAGCAACCGGATCCACCCCAACGAGAACTTCGCCCGAGAGCTCTTCGAGCTATTCACGATGGGCGAAGGCAACTACACCGAAAAAGATGTCCTAGAAGCAGCGCGCGCCTTGACCGGCTGGTCGCTTCATTATCTGGGAACAGGGCTGAACTACGACTACGAAAAACTTCGAATGATGACGGCCAAAGCCGACATGTGCATCAATAACGTCTGCTACGTCCCCGCGATGCACGACGAGGGCCAGAAAACCATTCTCGGCACCACGAAGAACTGGTCAGCGGACGACCTCATCGAAATGCTGGCCGAACATCCGCAGACCGCCAAATACATCTGCAGCAAGTTGTGGACTTACTTTGCGGGCATCGCCCCGACCGAGGTGACGCTGACGGCAGCTTGGAAGAAGTCGGACGGAGACATCCGAACCATCCTCCGAACGATCGCTACGGCACAGGAATTTTGGAGTTCGGACGTGGTCGGGCAGCGGACCAAAAGTCCGATGGATTACACAATCGGTCTGTACCGGTCGTTCGATGTCGCGCCGCTGATCCTGACGCTCCGCGGCAACGTGACCGACCCTTACACTCCGATCAAGAAAGAAGTTCGAGATATGGCCGGCGGGTTGTACTACCTGATGTCTCGGCAAGGGATGTCGCTGCTGCTACCTCCGAACGTGGCCGGCTGGGATTGGGGCGAATCTTGGATCAACGCCTCGACCACGATGGAGCGCTTGAATCTCTCAAATACCATCTTCTGGGGTGGCGGGCCGGATCGTGGTCTTGCAGTCTGGATGGCGACGAAACTGAAGACAGACGATAAGGTGACGACTCCAGAACAAATCGTTCTCGGCGTGGCCGATGTCTTAGACGTACCGCTGAACGAGGCCGCGAAGAAGTCGCTGACGGATGCTTGCGCGAAGTACGGTGGAGTGGCGGCATTGGAGAACAAGGATCAGGCGGCGAACCTATTCGCTCGGCTGTCGCGGCTGATGTTCGCGATTCCTGAGTTTCAGTTGTGCTAACCCTGAGAACGCCGTGGCCTTTTCGGTATCCTGCCGCCGCCTACAAGTCGTTGCTGCAGCCGTGGAGCTTTTTTGCTGGCGGTACTACGAAGGCGATGCAAAAAAGGGAGCCTTGGCATTTGCCAAGGCTCTCTTTTTCAGTTCCTGTGATTCTGGACTTCTTCCTGGGTCAGTCCCGGCGGATGCCGATCACTCTGCTTAGGCCCGCCCGCTGGCGGCGGAGATGACGATTCTCCTTCGATGGGGCTAGAACAACCCGCACCGATAATGATCATCAGCAGTACGAGGATTCCGGATCGAAGTCTCACTTGGTAGCGTCACCATAGCCGCCCCAGAATCGGTCCAAGCCTCTGGAGGAGAGGAGGTTGCAGTATTGAGTGGTGCCGGGCGCTTCAATCCACGAAATGAATTTTTCGCGTCCAACCTTTCCTGCGTGGCCGTCAGCATAAGCGGTTGGAATCTTCTTTCCGCTGTGCGCAAGCCGTGTTTGCCAAACCTGGTTGTAGTAGGAGAACGATGTGTACTCTTGGCTAGTGTCCACCCAGTTCGCCTGGTAGTGTCGGAAGTAGTACCAACCAACGTTCGTTCCTTGCCACATGTTGGTCATGAAAGCAGCACGTTCGGCAATATTCTCGATACCTGTCATGCTTCGACCGTAGTAGTAGGTGTTCAGAGCATTGCACGTGCCGCTCCAGTAGCCCGAGAATCCACCGTCGTTGATTGCCATGGTTGGCACAGCGTCCCACTGGTAGCCCTGGATAACGTCTGCAGTAGGAATCTGCCGTGCCGGATCCCAGTTGATTTGGCGATTCTTGGTGTAAGGCATCAGATGCCAAGCCCATGTTGGGTGATCAAAAACAGTCGGAGCATAGTCCGTCAAAACCGTGCCGTCGTCATAGTCCGCAGCATAAATGTGAACTCCCGTGGCAAGCTGTTTCATATTCGAAATGGCTGCTGTCGATTTGGCTGCCAACTTTGCTTGCGCAAAGACTGGGAAAAGGATCGCCGCCAAGATGGCAATGATCGCGATAACGACGAGCAGCTCGATTAGTGTGAAGGCACTTCGGCCCTTAAATGATTTCATATGAATTGGATGCTCCTTCGGACAGCACTGCCCGAAAATCTCAGCCTTTTAGAGTGTAAGTCAATATTGTTAAGACAACAAGAGGACGCCTAAACTGGGCGTGAAAGTTTCCGTTCAGACTAATCCTCTAAACTAAGACATGAACGAGGGGCTGCGAAGGTTGCGGTTTGAGCCTGACGTAGAAGCTGCCTTCCTCGCCGACCACGCTCGACGCGCCAAGCCTGTCATTTGGTCGTTCTTCGGAATATCAGGGTCGATCGTTCTTGTGGGAGCGATCAGCCAGATGTTTACGGGCAAAGAGGAACTTCGAGGCTTCATCAACGTTGCCCTCGGCCTCATTGTCCCTCTCTGTATTCTTTCCCTCCTCGCAACTTACGCGCGTTGGTACGGACGGTTCATGCAGCCGCTTCTATTCCTGTCCGCGACCACCATTGGCTGCTCCGTCCTCTATGTCTGGCATACGTTTCCTGGCGAGCGATTTCCCTATTACGGACCGCTGGCGGCAGCACTCCTTATTCCGATCGTCTACTCGATCAGCCGGCTTCGTTTCTACTGGGCCTGCGCGTCCGCCTGGCTGATCTGCGGGCTGTACATGTGGATGGCGATGGTAGCCCGAAACCTCAACGAAGTTACCCAGTATCAGCCCATCTACGTCATGATGACGAACCTATTTGGGATGCTGGCCGGCTTCTATTTGGAGTACGCCCAACGCCGCGACTTCCTCTTAAACCAGCTTCTGGATAAAGAGAAGCAGCGCACCGAAGAGGTGCTCGCCAACATCGTGCCGGCCCACATTGCGGCACGACTGAAGGATTCGGATGGAGTCATGGCGGATCAGTACGAACAGGCGTTCGTTCTGTTTGCCGACATCGTCGACTTCACAGAGTTCGCCTCTACTCGAGCTGCCAAAGAGGTCGTTCGAGCCCTCGACGATGTCTTCTCGGAGCTCGACGATTTGGCAACCGCATTCGAACTTGAGAAGATCAAGACAATCGGCGATGCCTACATGGTAGTGGCCGGCGTCCCGGAGGCAAAATCGGACGATCTGCAACGTATCTGCGACTTCGCGGTGTCCATGCGCCAAGCGCTGGCATCCCGTTCTCAAGCGCCGTTCAAAATGCGGATTGGAATCCACTGCGGACCCGTTGTCGCCGGAGTGATCGGTCGGACAAAGCTCGTCTACGATCTGTGGGGAGATACCGTCAACACGGCCAGCCGCCTGGAGTCCACAGGTCTGCCTGGGGAGATCCAGGTAAGCGCAGCAATGGCTCAGCTCATCGATGGGCACTTCAGAGTCCTCGAACGAGGTGTTGTGAAGCTAAAAGGCAAAGGATCAGTGAAGACATACCTTCTCTATGCCCACGACGAGCCCGAGCAATCCGACATGCCACGCCTTGAAGTTGAACTCGCCGAGTAAAGCTTGTTCGTTTCGCGAGAAACTGAAAACCGCGCCGAGCGGCGAACCCTAAGATTTGGCCGCGAACGCCGTGCACGTTACACCGTCCTGGTGAGATCGGAACCCAGACCACTCAGGTTCTACACGCTCAACTACCTGGAACCTTCGCCGGTTACTTCTGCCGTTCGATCACAACCGTGATGGCGAGGATCGCACCGGCATCTCCTTCACCGTCGATGTTCACCAGCTTCGACTCCACTCGATTCATCTTTGCCGTCTTGACGTCTATGTAACCGATGCTATCGATGTGCATCGGTTTCTTGCCTTTGCCTTGTGTCACATCGAGCGAGCTGACGACCTTGGCCACGCCATCGGCAAGCGCTTCGAGCTTGGAGGTTCCGGTGACGTGAGTCTTTGTCGCGTCGTTAAGTTGTTCATCGATCTTCACGGTCTGGCCCATTTGCATGACCGTTGAAGGGCGAAACGTCAGGAAGTTCATGTACTTCGGGCCTGCGTCGCCCTTTTCAACCTTCGGCTCGATCGGAACGCCAAACTTTGTGTATCGAGTGACCCTGATATCGCTTGCCGGCTTCTTATCCACGTTTCCGAGGAGGTTCACCTCAACATCGGTCGCTTGGGTTTCGAGATCGGCGTCGCCGTTGTCCCAAACTTTTTTAGTTTTGAAGCTCAGCTTGCCGGTGATCGAGGCGTCGTAACTCGCGGTCGTCATCTTTACATTCATCGCGTAGACGTCCTTTTCCCCAACAACATAGGTTCTTGCGGGATCGAACGAACCTTGAGCCAGGGCCATAACGGAAGCGGCGGTCAACAGTAAGGCGCCTTTTGGCCGTTTGAACATATATGAATTGTAACTTGAAGTGAACATAACATTTGGCCGGATAAATCGGCCTAGAATCTAGGACGCGGCAAGAAGCCGATGGCGACCAACAAATGATCGGATCTCTTACGTTTTCTCTTTTGCTTTTGTCGATTCCAGCTTTTCAAACGCCTTCCAGCCAAAAGGTCGACAGCCAACTCATGGCGACCGGCCAATTTATCAAACCGCTTGGCCAATCCCTGGTTTTCAACGGCCGGCCCGTGGATATCGCCGTGCATCCGAACGGGAAATGGCTTTACGTGAAAGAAGATCGCGGGCTCACGGTGGTGGATATTGCGACTTGGAAGGTCGTTCAGGAGTTGGCATCAAAGGGGGGAGCATCCCACACCGGCCTTGTCATCAACCGCGAGGGTACGAAGCTCTATTTCTCCAATTCAGGGTCAGCCATTCACGAGGGCGATATTGCCGCCGATGGCAAAGTGGCCTGGAAACGCGACCTGACTCTCGCCAAGCCGAAAGTGGGAGGCGAGGCCTATCCCTGCGGAATGCTGCTTACGGAGGACGAGCAATCTCTGTGGGTCTGCGCTTCCAGGGCGAATGAGATCCAGCTTTTCGATCTCTCGGATGGGAAAGTCACCGATCAGATAGAGACCGACATCGCGCCCTACGATCTTGCGTTGGCCCCGGATTCCGTGAGGCTATTCGTCACTTGCTGGGGCGGAAAGCGGCCCGCGCCAAAGGTTCGGACTGCCAGCTCCTCGGGGACACAGGTTGAGATCAATGACGGTGGCGGAGCAAAGGCGGCAAGCATTGCCATACACGATCTCGCGAATCAGAAATACATATCCATGCGAACCGGCCTCCAACCATCTGAGATCGTGTTCTCAAAGGACGGCCGAGCTTTTGTTGCGAACGCAAATAACGACACCATTACCGTCATCGCTGCGGATCTAAGCCGGTCGACAGATCTCGTGGTAAAGCCAAATGCGCTGTTGCCATTTGGGAGCGCACCGAATGCATTGACGATCGATGGGGACAACCTTTTCGTGGCGTGCGGCGACACGAATGCGGTCGCAGTTGTCTCCATCAAAGGAGAACCGAAGGTAAAGGGCTATTTACCAGCGGGTTGGTATCCGTCCAGCGTAGCTGTCAAGAATGGCCAGCTACTGATCGGAAACGTTAAGGGAACCGGTTCGCGCCGGAGAGCCCCGGGCGACCAAGGGTATAGCGTCTACAGCTTTACAGGTTCAGTACAGAAAGTGAATCTATCTGAGCTATCCAACTTGGCGTCACATACAGCCCTGGTTAATAAACTGAACGTCACCAAGGGGAGCCTGGAAAACGCAAGAGGGGAGGATGAAGAGGACGTTCGACGCGACCGAGAGGAACATGTGCCCGTACCGAAACGATTGGGCGAACCCAGCTCTATCAAGCACGTGGTCTATGTCATTAAGGAAAACCGAACCTACGATCAGGTGTTTGGAGACATCGCCAAGGGAGACGGCGATCCTAGGCTATGCATTTTCGGCCGTAATGTGACGCCCAATCAACATGCGCTGGCCGAGCAGTATGTGTTGTTGGATAACTACTACTGCAACGGCGTGAACAGCGCCGATGGGCACGCGTGGACGGTTGAAGGTAAAGCCACCAGCCACTTCGAACGCTCATTCGGGGGTTGGACTCGAAGCTATCCCTTTGGAGATGACCCGATCAGTGTTGCCGCAAGTGGATTCATCTGGGACAACGTTCTGAGATGGGGAAAGACATTCCGCAACTATGGCGAGTTCGACTATGCCACCGAGAAGCCGGACTCAAGTTGGCTAGAGATCTACCGAGACTGGAAGTCGGGCGCGAACAAGATCAAGATCTCGCATAACATCGGAGTTGAGCGCTTGCGCCGATACTCCCACCCAACCTATCCGGGTTGGAACATGGACATCCCCGATGTCCTCCGGGCCTCGATCTTTATCAAGGAGCTGAAGGAGTTCGAGAAGAAGGGGGCTTATCCCAACTTCACCATCCTCTATCTTCCACAAGATCACACGAGCGGCACCTCGCCAAACAACCCGACACCGAGAGCATGCGTGGCGGATAACGACCTTGCCGTGGGACAATGCGTCGAGGCGTTGTCCAAGTCGAAGTTCTGGAAGAACATGGCGATCTTCGTCATTGAAGACGATCCTCAAGGCGGAGTGGACCATGTGGACGGGCATCGATCGACGTGCCTCGTCATCAGTCCGTTTGCCAAGCGCGGCAAGGTCGTCAGCAAGTTCTACAATCAATCAAGCGTGATCGGAACCATGAACCGGATCCTCGCGGTTCCTCCACTCAACGAGATGGACGCTCGGGCTCCGATCATGACCGATTGCTTTAAGAGAGAACCGACGCTCACACCTTTCAAGGCGCTTCCTGCGCGAGTACCGATCGACGAGCAGAACCCGGGTTCGAAGGCATTGAGTGGTACCGCACTCAAATGGGCAAAAATCTCGGCTCAGTTACCACGAAACAAGCCAGACATGATGGATGAAGAGGGTGAGGACCTATTCAACCGTGCCGTCTGGTTCTCGGTTAAGGGCAAGAAGCGTTATCCCGCCGAATGGGCCGGCCCTCATGGCAAAGGATTGAAAAAAAGGAAATTGGTCGGGTCCGGAAAGGTGGATGACGATGACTAGCTCAGGTTATTTTCAAGCGAAATAAATCTGGAAAAGGAAAATCGTTTCGAGTTGTCGAATCGTCTTGCCAGGTTAGGTACCGAACATGGACGAGAACAAACCGCCTGAAGAATCGATAGAACCCACACCCGCTCCGGAACCCACACCGGCTCCCGAGCCCACGCCAGTTCCTGAACCGGCACCTGCGCCCCAGGCCGCAGCAGCTCCGCCATCAGCGCCAATGGGCGCCAACAAAGGTGGTTCGGTGCCGTTCGCCGGACCTCCGGATCCTTCCGTTCCCCAAGAAGAAAAGACACAAGCGCTTCTTTGCTGGATCCTAGGATGCTTCGTGAGTTTCATTGGCCCACTGATCTTCTTCTTCATCGCGAAAGACAAGAAGTTCGTGTACCACCATGCCGCTCAGTCGCTTACGTTCGACATTGTGCTCGTCATTCTGTATGTAATTGCAGGAGTCCTGTCATGCGTGGGAATCGGCTTGCTGCTGTTCCCAATCCTATGGCTTGCCCAACTCGCAATCGGCATCATGGGCGCGATTGCCGCCAACGCAGGTTCGACCTTTGAGCCTCCGCTTTCGGGCAATCTCTCCCGATCCTGGTTCAAGGCCTAAATCAGGTTCCAGGGGGGTATCCTTCCCCCCTGGAATGAACTATAGAAAGCTGGGACGCTACGGCGTCAAGGTTAGTGAGGTCGCACTTGGTGGCTGGCTGACCCACGGCAAATCTCTTGCTGACGATACTACGAGCCAGATCGTCCAAAAAGCCTACGATCTCGGCATCAACTTTTTCGATACCGCCGACGTTTACAACCGCGGCGAAGCCGAGAAGTCACTCGCTATCGCGATCAAACCTCTAAAGCGCGAAGAGTTGTTCATTGGCACCAAGTGCTTTTTCCCAATGTCGGATCACGTTAATGATCGTGGCCTCAGTCGGAAGCACATATTCGAGTCGGTTCACGCTTCCCTGAAGCGGCTAGATGTCGACTACATCGACCTCATGCAGTTCCACCGGCTCGATCCTGAGACCCCGGTCGATGAGACGGTTCGAGCCATCGACGATCTAATCAAGCAAGGCAAAGTTCTGTATTGGGGCGTAAGCGAATGGCCCGCGCAGAACCTAACCGAGGCCGTGCTCACTTCCCGCGAGTTGAACGCTAATCCTCCAGCATCCAATCAGCCGAACTACAGCATGCTTCACCGATACATCGAGGACGCAGTGCTTCCGGTCAGTGAGCAATACGGGATCGGCAACGTGGTCTTCTCGCCGCTTGCACAAGGAGTGCTTACGGGCAAATACCTCCCGGGCCAGCCACCGGCTGCCGGTACTCGGGCCGCGGATGACCAGAGCAATATGTTCATGGGTTGGGTCATGAAAGACGACATCCTCGAGCGCGTCCAGAATCTCAAGGGTTTTGTCGAGGGCCTCGGCCACACGATGCCCCAGTTCGCACTTGCGTGGTGCTTAAGGCAGAAGGCCGTCAGCTCAGTAATCATCGGAGCGACTTCCATCGCTCAAGTCGAGGCGAACGTATCCGCAAGCGGACTCGCGCTCGATGCGGAAGTTTGGGCAAAGGCAGAGGACATTTTGTCAGGCAAGGCGGAATAGGATTGGCACAACCGATTCCCATATCCCCAACAGAGACCGCTTTTGAAAAGCAGCGCGGCATCAATCAGATCGAGCTTCGAACTGGATTTGCCCAGGTGCATGTCTCCGGATTGGCCGAACCCGTTCACGAGAGCCGGCTATTTGTTCTCAAGGCGGTCGCAGAAGCCGGGATTAGCGTTGACTTCTTGAAACTAACGCCGAGCGGGCTTTCATTCGTGATCAACGATTCCTCAAGCGGCGAGATCGAGGCTGCACTTGGACCACTCCAAGTCAAGCACACCATCCGCAAGGACCGGTGCGTCATTCTGGTCCACGCCGTCAACATGCGCGACGAGGAGGGGCTAACCGCAAGCGTAGTTCAACGAGCGATCGCCAGCGGAGCGATCCTAGACCATATCAGCGATATGCACGACCGGATGCTCATCGTGGCGGAATCGAAGTATGCGGGACTGCTTGAGTCGACCTTCTTGGAGGCTGGCAATGGCAACTAGGTCCGTGCGAATCAAGGTCATGAAGTTTGGTGGGACAAGTGTCGCCACTCACGAGGCCCGCCTTCAATCGGCGATGAAGGTCATCAGCGCCCGCGAGCAAGGTTTTACACCGGTTGTTGTCGTGAGTGCAATCGGCCGCAAAGGCGCACCGTATGCCACTGATACGCTGATTAACATGCTACGTGACATCGACCCCTCGGTCGATCCCGATGCAAGAGAGCTCGATCTACTCGTCGCCTGCGGCGAGATCCTGAGCTCGGTCATCTTCGCCCACACTCTGAAAACGCTGGGGCACCCGGCGATGGCATTCCGAGGTGGTCAAGCGGGCATCCGCACCGATGGCGTTTACGGCAATGCTCGCATTGTTGGTATCCACCCTGTGAGCCTCTTCCGCGCCTGTGAAAAAGGATACATCCCGGTCGTGTGCGGTTTCCAAGGTGTGCATGTTGCGGGAGATGGTGCCCCCGGCGGCGAGCTCACGACGCTTGGCCGCGGAGGGTCAGACACAACGGCAGCAGCCGTGGGAGCAGCGATGAATGCCGACGCGGTGGAGATTTTCACCGATGTCGATGGCGTTAAGACCGCCGATCCCGACTCCGTCACCCAAGCCCCCACTCTTCGCAAAGTCACCTACGACGAAGTAGCGGAGATCGCCCACCTTGGCGCGAAGGTGCTTCATCCACGGGCCGCGGAGATCGCAATGAACTTCGATATCCCGCTTTGGGTTAAGAACACCTTCAGCGAGGACGAGGGGACGGAGATCGTTCGACGCGAGAACTTCCCTGGCCGACGGGTCACGGGCGTCACTCATACCGGCAAGCTCGTGTACATGCAGTTCGATATGAAGGGAGCGAGCGACGAGCATCGGCGCACGCTCGAGACCCGTATCTTCGAGACGATGGCCCGGTACGGCTTCAACCTGTTTATGCTGAACCTCAGCCCAAGCGGCACCGGCTTTGCGGTTCCTCGAACCCAGTTCGCGATGCTTACTGGGATCCTTGATAGCTTGGTTATTCCAGTTGACGGCAAGGTCTTCTTGCTTCAGATTGGAACCAACGCTTCGAAGGACGTCGAGAATCAACTTCGACTATTGCAGTCTCTAGGCGAGGTCCACACTGTGCCTGCTCAGCTGACAGAGGGGTGCACGATGGTTTCGCTGGTAGGTCACGAGTACATGCAGCAACCAGGTGTGTTCTTCGAGGTACTGGACACGCTCCACCAGGCTCAGATCCCGGTTCTGCAAACCTCGGACAGCGACTTCTCACTGAGCGTCCTGGTGCCAGAGTCGGAAACGAATCGGTCGGTGAGGCTCCTTCATGAGCAATTCAAGCTCTCAGAAATCGTTTAGGCTTCCAGAGGGCCGCCCTGCCCTCATGGGAATCCTAAATGTGACCCCAGATTCGTTCAGCGATGGTGGGCTGTACTTCGCGCACGAGGATGCGGTTTCGGCCGCCCTGCGGATGGTGGAGGATGGGGCAGATCTCATTGATGTGGGGGGAGAGTCCACGCGGCCAGGGGCGGAACCCGTTTCCGCCGATGAAGAACTGCGCCGGACCATTCCAGTTGTGGCTTCTCTGGCTGCAAAAGGCGTTCACGTTTCTATCGATACAATGAAGCCGGAGGTTGCCAAAGAAGCTGTCGGGGCGGGCGCATTCCTTATTAACGATGTGTCGGGCTTCCGAAACCCTCGGATGGTGGAAGTAGCCCTCGAAGCGAATTGCGCGGTTTGCGTTATGCACATGCAGGGCGAGCCGAGGACAATGCAGGCGAATCCGGCTTACGGAGACGTTGTCGAGGAGGTTAGGTCCTACCTACTGGATCAAGCTGCCCAATTTTCTTCTCGGCCCAAGGAAAGCGTCTGGATCGACCCGGGCATTGGCTTTGGAAAAACGCTTGAGCACAATCTCTCGCTGATTCGAAACTTGAATCGTCTGGCTGAGACCGGCTTTCCAGTGTTGGTCGGAGTCAGCCGGAAGTCGTTCATTGGCCGCCTCTTGAATCCTGCTTCCCCACTACCGGCAGAGGATCGGCTTGAGGGGACTCTGGCAGCCCAAGCGATCGCTCAAATTCGGGGGGCGACGGTTATTCGATCGCACGACGTGCGGCCGGCGCGGAGAGTGATTGAGACAGTCGCGGCGATCCAGGGCCCTCAGGAAGCCGCCGGTCTTTAGCTGGCGAAATGAAAACGCCGGCTAAAGACGGGCGGCTACCATCGCCATGCCATGGTTCAGACCTTTTTCGACTTCCACTGGCCCTGTTTGAACGCGATCAAGCAGAGCACACCTTGGACAGCTTGGCTGAAAGCCATCGATATCCAGGCGCCAAGAGCACCCATGCCGAGAACGATCGCCAAAACAAACGCGAGCGGCACGCGAAGGCCCCAGAGGGAGATCAGCGAGATCCACATCGGCCGAGTCGTGTCGCCGGCTCCCTGCATCGCTCCGACGATGACCATCGCGTACGCGAAGAGGACCTCGGTGGAGGCTAACAATCGAAGGAAGTTCGCTGTCTCAGCGACCATCGCCGGCTTGTTTTGCAGGAGGGTTTCGCAGATCTGCGGGGCAAACAAGAGGATCGGAATCGACAGCGACAAGGTGACCAACGCTCCGTGGTGAGCCGCGATCCAACCCAACCTTTCTGCCCGGTTCGGGTCTTTCATTCCCAGACTCTGACCCACCAATGCCGATGCCGCTACGGAGAGACCAAAGGAAGGCATGAACATGATGGATTCGACACCGAATGCAACCGGCAAGGCGCCGATCGCTACAGCACTGTTTGGAACGAAGTTCAGCATGTACGTGAACAGTCCCAACGAAAGCACTCGCAGAACCGCCATTGTCGCGGCAGGTACCGCCACCCGAAGAATGCGCCTTGTCCACTCCATGGTTGGTAAGCGAAGCCCAACGGCGTGGCCAAGGGGGGTCTTTCCGCTATATGCCATGTAGATAATCGCCGCCACGGTGGCGCTTGCGCTCAAGGCAGTTGCGGCGCCTACCACTCCCATCCCTGCTCCGGGAATCGTGAATCCTCCAATCTTCCTTGTCGGGAAGATGAGGACCATGTTCAGCATGATGTGAAGCAGGATCTGGATCCCGGAGATCACCATCGGACTCTTCGTGTCGCCGATGCCGCGTAGGGATCCCGCCAAAGACTGGATGATGAATATCGCCGGCAATCCGAATCCGTACGCAACAAGGAATCGCGTCATGAGATGAATCGACTCGACATCCGTCGCCGGAAGCATCAGCTTGGAGACAAAGGGAGCCACCAAGATCGTGACGATTCCGATCACGATGCCCGACATGAGGGCTAAGCCAAAGACCTGCCTGCTTGCCGCGCGATATTCCGCCTGGTCGCCGGCGCCAAAGGCTCTCGCCACGATGGCAGTTGCGCCGGTGGCGAGCGCCATTGCAAGCGAAAACATCAGAAACATCACGCTGATGGCGCCCCCGGCGGCGGTAAGGGCGGACTCAGGCAGGTGCCCAATAAAGAACCTGTCAAGAAGGGTGTTGATGACCTGAAGAGAGTTCAGAGCAACTGCGGGCCAAGCTAACGCCCAGACGGTTCGACCAGGGTGTTCGAGGGCGTGAAGGGCTTGTGATTCACCGTTGTCCACCACTTCCGCCATGATCGCTGACTCTACCTGCAACAAGCGCTACGTTCGGGTTCTTTGCCCTATCTTTCGAATTCCGACACAAAGATATGTCAAAAGAAAGTGTATTTGCCACAATTAGTCAAATTCGGTGCGTCTCCACGACGATTCACATCGTTATAATGATTATAAATCAGGTGGCCTACATCGTTTTGGTGCCCCGTTAATGCGTGGGATTTTGCAAGAAATTGGGCTCAAAGGAAAACGACATTGAGAGGCGGGACTCCGGAAGGGATTACGAGACAGATCTTTGCCATTGGCGGCGGCGATCTTCAGACACGAGAGACCTACGACATCGATAAACAGGTTGTGGAATCCAGCGGCCGCACCAGGCCATGGACACTTTGTATAACGGCTGCGGCCAACGATAGCCCCGAGGCGTGCGACTCCTTTGGCAACATCTACGGCGACTCTCTTCGTTGTAGGACTGATTACTTAAGAGTTATCAAAGGCGAGCCTGGCGGTGATGACTTTCAGCGGAAGATCAATCGCTCCGAAGTGTTTTACTTTTCGGACGGTGATCTGGCTCTTTTGATGGACACTCTCACGAAGAACGGGGTGTTGCCGATCCTTAAGGCCGCGTTCGCGCGGGGCGCGGTGTTTGCCGGCAGTGGCGCGGGTGCGGCTTGTCTCGGCCAGTACGGAATGACAGGAACAAGTGGCGTCCAGAATGGCATCGGCGTTGTGGATTTCGGAATCTGCGCTCTCGGACAATCCAAGGTCAAAGACGAGGTACTGGGCTCCGCTGCTGCTGATCACAAGAAACCCGCTATCGTTCTTGCGTCACTCACAGCGGTTCACGTTGTCGAAAATTCATATCGAATCATTGGCAGTACCGAGAAGTTGTCGGCTCGTGTGGCAAGGGCGGATAAGAGCGTCTCAGCCCTTTCCGTTCATTCGGAACTTCAGGGCACCGACAGTCTCTCGAAAGCCAAAGTCATGGCTTAGCCAGTGGTTTGGCGAGCTGCTTATCAAACCTCGGTAGCGTATGACTTGGCGGTGCCCGAGATCAGCTTGCCGTTTGGTGAATTGCCCAGCTTCAATATCCTGTTGGGCGGGTTTGACTTTGAATGCCTCTCAGAGATAGCGGTGTGGCAAAGACTCATTGCCGCCGATGAACCGGAGATCCAGTGCTCTGTGATCATTTTTGGGGAATCCTGGTCGGCTGCCGACAAGGATCTTCTTAGAGTTTCGGTTCCCAAAAGTATGTGGAGGTATACGCTTCTAGCGCTTGATGAAGATCGAGCGTGGCGAAAGGCCATAGAGCCCCAATACGTCGGGCAAGCGTTTGCGGCAGCGCTCACTGGCCGGACGATGAAGATCGCCATGAAAGGGCTCCCTACTGAAGAGGCGTGGGACGAATTCCGTTCGTGTTTGGGAGGCTAACCGGAACCGTTCGGACGAGGTCCAGCTACCGCTCTCCAACCTGCCGCGGGAGTAAACGCAAAGTTGCCGCTCGCAGGAAGTATTCCCGTGTAAACCGTCATCTTCCAATCGGTCAACCGGTTCGTACTGCCCATGGCCGAATTGTCCGAATAGTAGATCGCGGTGAGGTCGAAGTTAGTTGTTGTATTGTTGAAGTCCATCTCGAACGTGAGAGATCGAGTCTTGACTCCGCTCTTGGTCAGCCAATACACGAAATACTTCTTCGTCAACGACGACACATACACTCTGGTGGGCACGACGGGGTCGGCATAGGTCGCTCCTCCCTGGATCGTAAACTCGGATCGGTTGGTTGACGAGGGAATCCACGGACGATACTGTGAAGTTGTGCCTCCCCAGATCTCCCGAACCATGCGCGCCAAAAGGGCGCTCTGCCCATTTGCGCTTAGATTGAACGATTGCAGAGCGTTGGAGTCGTAGTCGGTCGGCATCGCGGCTCCGTAACTGCCGTACCTTGCGACGGAATACTGAGGTTTAGTAAGATCGACTGTCCAAAGGTGTCGGCCGTCTGCCACGATACGTCGCGTCTGAACCAGGTTTCGAGCTTCGATCAGCTCTATCTGAAGGTCTTGGGCCGGAATGGCTGTGATCGGGCGATTCCAGAAGAGGTCCGACTGAATCGGCGTCGTGATCGAGCCGATATATTCAGCCCCCTGCATGCGGAAAAGGACCTTGTCCATACCGCGCAGAGTGGCAAAGGCAATGTTGACTTCCTGCTCTGAAGGGGTCAATAACTGGGCGTTCGCTGCTCCACAGAAGCCCAATATCGCTGCTAACAAGGTCGCTCTTTTCACAATCCACTCACTCAGGGGCGGACATCTGCCCCTTCTCCGATGTTTGACTGAGGTAGGGGGCCAAATGTTCGAGTTACTTCAAGAGGTCCTGCACCACGTGGCCATGGACGTCGGTTAATCGGAAGTCGCGTCCCTGATATCGGTACGTCAATCGCTTATGATCAATTCCAAGCTGGTTGAGGATCGTGGCGTGAAGGTCGTGAACATGCACGGCGCCAGGTGTGAAGTCATCCACGGATGGATCGATCACGTTGCCTGACTTATCGACGATGTTGTAGCTAAAGTCATCGGTTTGGCCATAGACGATGCCCGGCTTGACCCCGCCGCCTGCCATCCAGATCGAATAGCAACGTGGGTGGTGGTCTCGACCATAGTTGGCTTTGGAGAGCGGTCCTTGGCAGTAGATCGTCCTTCCAAATTCTCCTCCCCAAATAACCAGCGTCTCGTCGAGGAGGCCCGTTCGCTTCAGATCCTTGATGAGGGCGGCGCTCGCCTGATCGACGTCTTTGCACTGCGTGGGAAGATCGCCGGTCAGGTTGCTGTGCTGGTCCCAGCCCCGGTGGAAGATTTGGATGAACCGGACACCTCTCTCCACGAGTCGGCGGGCAAGCAGGCAGTTCGCGGCAAAGCTGCCTGGATTCTTTGCTTCATCGCCGTAAAGACTGAAGACCTCGTCCGACTCTTTCGAAGTGTCCATGAGGTCGGGCACGCTCGTTTGAAGGCGATAGGCCATCTCGTATTGCTTGATTCGCGCGGCGATCTCTGGGTCGCCAAAGTTATCGAGCTGCATCTGGTTGAGGGCAGCAACATCGTCAAGCATATTGCGACGGGTGTTTCGATCCAGGCCGTCCGGATCTTTGAGATAGAGAACAGGATCGCCCGCCGAGCGGAGGCTTACGCCTTGGTATTCGCTGGGAAGGAAGCCTGTTCCCCAAAGTCGGGAGAAGAGCGCTTGATCCACCTTTCCGCTCGTGACCTTCGAGTGGAGCACGACGTAGGTCGGTAGGTTCTCGTTTGCGCTGCCGAGACCGTAGCTCAGCCACGCACCCATGCTAGGTCTGCCCGGAAGCTGACTGCCCGTTTGGATAAATGTAACCGCGGGGTCGTGGTTGATCGCCTCCGTCCACATCGAGCGGATGACGCAGAGTTCTTTGGCGACCTCTTGCGTGTGCGGCAGCAGTTCGCTGACCCACACTCCGTCTTCGTTATTGTCTTTCTTGGTGAAGTTGTACTTGGATGGCGCGACAGGGAATCGCGTCTGCCCGCTCGTCATCGTGGTGATTCGCTGCCCGCGCCGAATCTGCTCGGGAAGCTCGGTGTCGAACTTCTCCATCATCTTCGGCTTATAGTCCCAGAGATCGATCTGGCTGGGGCCGCCGTTCATGAACAGATAGATAACGCTCTTGGCCTTGGGCGGAAAGTGAGTCCCCTGTGCATGCTGTTGGCCCGCGGCACCTGCAAGCGCGCTTACGCCAGCAAGTCCACTTGCCGTCATCAGCCGATGCAGCGCGGCGGTGCCAACTCCGTAGGCAGTCCTACCAAAGAGCTGCCGCCGGGTCAATGTGAGATCTAATTCGCGTAGGGGATCCATGTTCTAGTGCTGGGTCAAGAATTCGTCGGTGTTCATGATCGTGGAGCAGATCAACATCCATGCTGCATGCTCCTTAGACTCGATGCTTCGGTCTCGTGGCGAATCGCCCACCTTCAAAAGCTTCGCGGCAGAACCTGGGTCCTTGGCGAACTCAGCTCGATACCTGGCGAGCGCTCCAAGAAGGAGGGATTTCTCCTTTGCGGATGGCTCTCGGCCCAAGGCATAGAGATAGGCTCTGGCCAGGACGTTGGAATCGCCAACCTCCTCCTCCAGCACGCGCTGAGCAAGCGCTCGCGACGCCTCAACGAAAGCGGGCTCGTTCAGCGAGACCAAGGCTTGAAGGGGTGTGTTCGTGCGGCCACGGCGAACTGTACAGCTTTCGCGCATCGGTGCGTCGAATGCGAGCATCACTGGATGCGGGCTCGTCCGCTTCCAGAACAGATAGAGACTGCGGCGATAGATGTCGTCGCTGATGTCTTTCGCGTATTTCGACGTGTTGCTCTCCGCAAAGGCGATCGTCTCCCAGAGCCCGTCGGGTTGATATGGTTTGAATCCGTGTCCGCCAAATTTCTCCAAGAGGAGTCCACTCGCGTTCAAAGCCTTATCGCGAATGACTTCGGCGTCTAAACGGAATCGAGGTCCTCTGGATACCAGGCGATTCTCGGTGTCCTTCAGCTGCTTCTCCTTGTCGGTCGAAGAACGCTGCCGGAACGCGGCCGAAGTCACAATCATCCGGTTGAGTTTCTTAACGCTCCAGCCCTGCTCCACAAACGTAACGGCAAGGTAGTCCAGAAGTTGTGGGTTAATCGGAAACTCGCCCTGGCTTCCGAAATCTTCGGCTGTCCTCACGATTCCAATACCCATATGCTGCTGCCACATCTTGTTAACGAAGACTCGAGAAACCAACGGGTTTCGTGGGCTGACGAACCACTCAGCGAGACCGAGTCGATTGACAGGCTCATTCGGCTTGAGCGTCCCCAGCGCTGCGGGGAGAACTCGAGGTGCAGGATCGCCCTTTAGGTTGTATTCGCCTCTGCGAAGGATGAACGAGGGCCGTGGCTTTGGCATCTCCTTGGCGACCAAGGTAAGGGGAATTGAGTTCTCGAAGTTCACGCGTGCCAGCTTGACCTTTCGGTACTCGGTGGCAAGTGCATTTGCCGGACCCGTTTCCAGGTACAGATCTCGCAGCTCATCCGGCTTTCGATCTGCGGATTTGCCTGAGGTCCATGCCTTGTGCAACGCATCGATCCTCTCGGAGGCGGCATCGCCAAACCTCATGGTCAAGCCATCCGGCCCCACGCCGTTGGTGACCTTGGCCATGATCGTGTTCTCGCCTGCCTTTAGCTTCACCTTGAACTGATCGAGGGTCTGGTTCAGACCCCGTGACGCCTTGTTATCGTGAACGATTTGGCCGTTGACCCAAACTTTGAGGGCATCGTCGCTCGAGGCCGAAACAGGTAATTCGATATCGACGGGGACGGTGATCTTGCCACGGACGTAGCCAGCAGCGTTCTCTTTTCCAATGAAGTTGTTGAGGTCTCGGCCAAGTTGGAAGTCGATTGCCTTCCACTGCGCCTTATCTGGCTCACTTTCGGGAGCATATGCCTTTGCAAAAGCTTCATCAAATGTCGCACCACTATAGGGGCCGCTCACCTGCCAGTCTTTGCCCGTCGGCATCGGTTTCCACGTCGAATTCAGCCAAGTCTCTGCTTCACCTAGGTTCGTTTTTGCCAACAGGCCCTGCAGATGCAAGGTCATGCTTTTGAGCTGCTTGTCCTGCTCAGGCGTTGGAGCGCGCATCACGGGATCGGGATAGAGCGCGTTGCCATCAAGGGGACTGTCGGTAGTGGAGTTGAAGAATGCAAAGAGGCCGTAATACTCCTTCTGTTTAATCGGGTCGTACTTGTGGTCGTGGCATCGGGCACAGCCGATCGTCATTCCCAGAAATATCGTGGACGTGGTGTCGACTCGATCAAATGTATTTCGAGCCAGAAACTCCTCTTCTATCGCGCCACCTTCGGCACTTGTCGGGTTCATCCGAACATAACCGGTGGCAATGAGCTGATCCACGGTGGGATTCGGCATCAGGTCTCCCGCCAACTGCCACTTCGTAAACTGGTCGAAGGGTAGATCCTCGTTGAATGCCCGGACTACCCAGTCGCGATACGGATAGACGGATCGCTCGTTGTCCAGATGCAATCCGTGGGTATCGCCGTATCGAACCGCATCGAGCCAGTAGCGAGCCTGATGCTCTCCATAGGATGGGTCGGCCAACAGATGATCGACGTACTTCTCATACGCGTTAGGCGATTTGTCCTTAACGAACGCCGCAAGTTCGTCTGGCCTAGGCTGTAGACCCGTGAGAGTAATCGAAGCCCGCATCGCGAGAGTTTCGCGGTCTGCTTCGACCTCGGGCTTTAAGCCAACCTTGTCCAGACCAGCCAAGATGAATCTGTCAATTGGGTTCTTGCACCAGGTTGGGTTGGGAACGGCGGGCAACGCCGGCTTCTTGGGCGGCACGAACGACCAATGGCTCTCGTACTTTGCTCCCCCGGCGATCCAGCGCTTCAGGAGTTCCCTTTGAGTCTCGGTCAAGTCTGGCAAGCCGGAGTCGGGAGGCGGCATGCGCATCTCTTTATCGGGATGGCTGACGCGCTGCCAAATGAGCGATTGTTCTGGCTTCCCAGGCACGATCGCCTTTCGACCATCGCGATCCTTCGTAGCTTCCTCAAACGAATCCAGGCGCAATCCCGCGGCAGTCACCTTTACGTCGGGACCGTGGCACTTGAAGCATCGTTCGCTCAAGATCGGGCTGATGTCGCGACTGAAATTGATCGGCGCGAGCTTATCGTTGGCCGGATCGTTTTCGGTAAGTGGCACAATCGCGCTGGCGGCAAGGACCGCGCAGGAACCAAGAAATAGCTGTACTGGGACCTTCATTGGCAGTACCCGTGACGGGTAAACGCAGTATAGCAAGCGTTTGACCAAAACCAATGGATCGCAGGTTGCTTTTGCTGGTTGAAAATCACCACGGCGATTTGCTCCATTGGCTGCATTCCACCAAGTCCAAGTCATAATCTCGGCATGCCGACCTTCCGCAATCTGCCGCAGGTCCTATCCACGGTTTCGGCGGAACGTTCGAGCCAGATCGCCCTCGATGTCATCGCTGAGGCCGCACTCGATCTGACGTACAGCCGGCATGCGATGATTGCCATCCTCGACGAGGAGCACGGTTACCTGGAGGTCAGGCATGGGGCGGGAGAAGAGTTCGAAAAGGCGCGGAAGCAACGCCTTAACGTCGATCTCACTGAGGGTGAAGGCATCATTGCCTATGTCGCAGCCACGGGCAAGACTCTACGAACCGGTAATGTCAAAGCCGAACCTTTGTACAAAAAGCTGTTTTCCAGCACAATCAGCGAGATCGCAATGCCGATCAGGGACCCGGCCGGGCGGATCCGAGCCGTTCTCAACGTCGAATCGGATCGGAGCGATGCCTTCGGAGATCGCGAGAAGGCCATCTGCGAGGCGTTGGCCAGCCTCACTTCAATCGTCCTTGACCGCCAAGAACAGTACGAGCGCGAGGAAGCGCTGGTCGAGATCGGCCAAGCCCTGGACAACTCGCTAACCGAAGAGGCCCTGGTCGATCGCGTTATGCATGTCGCGGCGGACGTGCTCAGTTTCCAGGCATGCTCCATCTTTCTCTACGACCAACGGTCGGACTCCTTCGTGCTGCGAGGTTCGTCTGGCGCCCTCAAGAAGCAGGTTGGCAAACTATCCTACGACAGCGGCGAAGGGTTCACCGGATGGGTTTGCGAGACCGGAAAGCCGATCCTTCTCAACGAGCCACAAGGCGACCCCCGGTGGCGAGGCAAGTACGTCGAGTTTCCCAGCAAAGAGATCGCGAGCTTCTTGGCAGTACCGATCGTGTTTCGAAACCGGTCCATCGGAGCGATCCGAGTCCTGCGCAGAAAGGGTGACAACCCTTATCTAGACAATCGATTCACGGACTCGGACATGCGCATCCTCGCCGCGATCGCGGAGCAGGTGGCGAGCGGCCTGGAGAACCTCAGAAACATGGAACGTATTGTCCGGTCTGAGCGGATGATCGCCTGGGGCGAGCTTAGCGCCAAGAGCAGCCACATGATCGGCAATCGAGTGTTCGCGCTCAAAGGCGATATCAACGAGCTTGGCCATCTTTTGCAGAGCCCGAATGGCGATTTCAAGGACCTATGGCCGCTTCAAAAGAGCCTCTCGACAAATGTGACGAGGATTGAAGAGATCCTTCAAGACTTTCGAGACTTCCTAACAGCGACTCAAGTTGTTCGAAACCATACCGATCTCAACCAGTTGGTTAAAGAGACGGCTGACGAGGTCTTTCCACGGCGGTCAAAGGTCAAGCTCGAACTGGAACTGTCTCCAACCGTGCCACCTGTTTTGGCAGATGGGAAAAAGCTTCGACGCGCCATCAGCGAGTTGATCGAAAACTCTTTCAACTACATCGATGAGGGGTTCATGCGGATCAGCACCCGGGTTGTCGACAAGGATGAACACTTCGGCACAAGGGTGAGCCACATCTCGCAGTTTGCTGAGATTGCCATCGAAGATTCGGGGCCCGGAGTGGATCCGGAAAACAAGCCAAGCATCTTCCAGCCGTTCTTCAGCGGCCGGGTGAAGGGGATGGGTTTGGGACTTTCGATCGTCAAAGGAATCGTCGATGCCCACGGTGGTGAGGTGTTCGAGGCAGGCGATCCCGGAGAAGGTGCGAAGTTTGTGATCCTGCTCCCCCTTGAGGATCGTCCATAATTCAACGGGCGCCAGGCAAAGGGGCCTGGCCAATAATCATGAAGAGCACAGTTTGCTTGCTGCTGCTGGCGACCTCCATCGGAGCGTCGTTGGCTCAAACCGATCCAGCACTTTTGGAAATGCCCGATTTGGGTCTGGTGATGACTCACCCCAAGACCTGGCAGATCACTCAGATCAAGAAGACCACGGACTTCAAGATCCTTATGCCGATCGAAGGATCGTCGCAGAAGGCGCTTCTTGAATTGTTTAACGTGGGCTTCAACTCCGAGAAAGAGATCTGGCAACTATCTCAAAAGGGCATTAACGATCGCATGAAGCGAGAGATCATGCGTCAGTGGGAGGAGGAGTTATTAGGAGTTCCAATGCTTCTCACCAAAGTCAGCTACACCGACAAAGAAGGTCCCCACATCATGCTCACCGGCCTTATCTACAGCCGCACCCCAAAGAAGCTGATGTTTCGGCTGGATGCCGCGCCGGACGACTACGATAAAGCCGAATTCGCTTTCCGAGAGACGATGAATACGTTCCGGACGGGCCGGCCATGGACTCCCGAGGACCCAACCCAGAAACCCGATCCCAAGATCGGCAAGATTTCACAGCCCCCCGCAGTAGTCACCAACCCGAAGTCGCTCGATGGCGAAATTAAGATGACCAAACCAAAGGTTGCCATCCCAATCGATCTCGGAGGTAGGAAGCTTGAATTGAGGATTCCTGGCGAATGGGCTGGAAAGGTGAATGAGGACGGAAGCGTCACTCTTACCAATCCTGAAGTTGGTCCCCAGATTCGCGTATTCCTGGCATCAACGCTGGACTCCGAACCGCCAGGCCGGGCTCTGCTAACTGCCTCCAGCAAGACACTGGAAGATTTCGCGAAGGTAATAAAGCGAGACGAAACCGCCCCGGAGCGAAACCGAGCTGGCGCAACTTTTTCGAGCGTTTGGCGAAGCGGAACCAACGCAAAGGGCGATCTTTACACATGCGATGCAGTGGTACTCAACGGCGACTACTATGCGGTGGTCGCGTATCGAACCGAGAGCGTCTCGAAAATCGGTTCAGAGCGAAAGCAAGTTGAGTCCCTTTTGCAACTCATGACCGTCGAACGACTTCCGTGATCGTCGCTTTCTCGACTTCGAGCCAACAGACGAGCGTCGCTCTCATCGCGGAGAACGGCTCCGTGATTGGGGCAGGTGACAGATTGGCTCCTATGCAGGCAAGCGGTGCCTGTATGAGTCTTCTGCAAGGCTTATTGAGCGAGCATGGCCACAATCTTGGCGAAGCCACCTTGTTCTTAGCCGATCTCGGTCCGGGGAGTTTTACGGGTGTCAAGGTCGCCGTAACGATCGCCAAGACATTGGCCTTTGCTCACGAAACGCAAGCCGCAGGCGCTGACAGCTTCGACCTCATTTCCAGGGATCAGGTCGTGGTTTTGCCGAGTAAACGGGGCGAGTACTTCATTCGCGTTCCCGGGCAAGAGCCGATTCGATCTTCGGAGTTACCCGGTGGGCCGTATCTCGGCTATGGACCTGACATTCCTGAGCCCCGCTACCCCAGCGCATCGAGCTTCGCTTCCCTACTTTCACTCGTCCAGCCGATGGTGCCAGAACTACTGGTGCCGAACTACCTTATCGAGCCTTCGATCTCTCAGCCAAAAGCTCCGTTGAGTCCGTTGGGAACCCGGCATGAGTAGTCCGATTGGGAACATTCCCGTCGAGCGCACGGTCTCGCTCAGGCCGCTGACGACTCTGCGTGCCGGCGGCCCTGCCGAGTTCTTTCGAGTCGCCGCTAGTGCCGGCGAGTTAATCGAGGTCGCTCAAGCCGCTCATAAGGCAAACGTCTCACTGACATTGCTCGGAGCTGGAAGCAACATGCTGCCGTCGGATGAGGGCGTTCCCGGATTGGTGGTGCTCAACCGGGCCAGACGGATCGCGGTCGCAAAAACGGGCGAGGTCCTTGCCGACACGGGTTGTTCTTTTCAAGAACTGTTCCTCAAGACTGCACAGGCGGGGTTGCACGGTCTCGAGTTTGCGGTCGGAATCCCAGGCACACTCGGTGGTGCGCTGGTTAGCAACGCCGGCGCCTACCGATCGAACGTAAGCGAGTTCATTACTCGGCTGGAGATCGTCCACGAGGGTGAGCTAAAGTGGGTCGAACCGGCCTACTTGGAGTTTAGCTACCGAGACTCCATCTTGAGACGGCCAAATCCCCCACGAATCGTAGTTGTGAGGGTTGAGATGAAGTTGCCGGTAGGTGATTCGAAAGCCATCTACGATGAGGCACGCGAGTACCAACGGCAGAGGATCTCCAAGCAGCCACCGCCCGCTAGTGCGGGGAGTTTTTTCAAGAACGTGGTTGACCCCGAACTTGCTTCCCAGATCGAGGGATTAACGGATGGGATGCGAAAGGCCGGAGTTGTGCCCGCTGGATTCCTCATCGAAGCCGTTGGTTTGAAGGGCTTCCGAATGGGTGGTGCGATGCAAGGAGCCCGCCACGCAAACTTTATTTTGAATGTCGGCAACGCGACGGCAAGCGAAATCAGGAGATTGGCTATCCACACAAGGAAGGCCGTCCTCGATAAGTTTGGCGTGGAATTAGAAGAAGAAGTCCTCTATCTAGGCGATTGGTCGAAGTTCGTTGCCTAGGCGGCTTCGTCGAGACCCCAGTCGTCGATCTCCATGCTCTTGGCAGGCTCGGCGTTCTCGATATCCCAGTTATCGCAGTCCAGGCGACGGCAATAGATCATGCGCTGGTGGCCACCCTGCTCAGTTTCCACATCTGCAGTTTGCGCGAAGCGGCACTCGAGGCATAGCTCGGGTTCCAGAAGTCTAACGATTTTAAGCTGCTTGCGTGCCATTCCGTGCACCGTCCATCTGAGTCCGGTCTCCCGCCCTGCTCCCTTCGCCAATCCATGCCGAAGGACTCATCCCCGAATCAGATAAGAGAAGTTTCGGTACCAATAAGGCAAACCGAGTTGTTAGAATTGCGGGGTTGCGCAAAATGCCTGTATGCACTTGGTCAAGTGGAAAGAACGGCACCGTCGCATGGACACGACGCTGGACGCCGCGTGGGAAAGCAGCGGACACACGCCTGAGGATCCTGGCCTTCGTGAGGTCTATGCTCAGATTCCTCGCGCGCCGATTCGCTTGATCGTGTTGCCGCTGGGAAAGGCGATCAATCACGGGGGCATGACCCGCATTGCCGACGCTTTCCGAATTGAGCGGGTGGACTTAGCGAAAGAGCCAGATGGCGCCGTCGACTTTGCCGCGCAACGTGGCTCCAAGTCCTGGCAGCCTTGGCGGTGGGTTGCGCCGGACGTTGCCATGGCCGAGGCACGGGCGGATGGCTATTCGTTGGCCGCTTTGACGTTGTCAGACCGGGCAACTGATGTGGCCTCAGCCGTTTGGTCGTTCCCTCTTGCTCTGGTGATCGGTGAAGAGGCGACTGGAGTTCCTGCCGAGATCGAGGAGCAATGCGACTTCTCAGTCGCAATTCCGCTTTATGGTCTGGTGACTTCCCTGAATGTAGTCACGGCGACGGCAATGGCCCTGGACCACGCCTTACGTGCATATTCGGCGCAGAATCCTGAGTTTCAGCCGGCACGGCGAGGGAGTCGGCGGTTAGTCGGTCTGGATCCAGTTACCTATGATCAGAGTGCGAGTGCCCTCAAATCCGGTCGATGACACCCGGCTCATGTCCAAACGGGTTCATGCTTCAACGCCTCACTCAACATCCCCATATATTCGCTGCCCGCAATCTCATATGCACCCAGCGAGTTCAAATGTGGATTCATGATTTGGGCGTCGAAGATTGTGAATCCTAACTCTCGGCACTTCTCCACCAATGCCCAAAGCGCCACTTTTGAGGCGTTCGTCGCTCGGTGGAACATAGATTCGGCGCAGAAACAGGAGCCAAGGGTTATCCCGTAGACTCCCCCGACCAACTCGCCGTCTCTCCAGCACTCCGCGCAATGGCCCCAGCCATCGTGATGAACGAGCGTGTAGACCCTGATAAACTCCTCGCTGATCCAATTGCCCTCGGGCCTTAGACATCCTCGCATTACCTGCTCAAAGGATGTGTCGAAGCGGATTTCGAACTCGTTCCGATCAATTACCTTGCGCAAGCTGCGCGACACGTGGATGCCTTCGATTGGAAAAAGAGCCCGGCGATGAGGCTGGAACCATTCCACTGAACCGTCATCCATGGTCATCGGGAAGACGCCTTCGGAGTAGGCGTACCGGATGAGCCACGGAGTCAGTTCGAGAGATTCCATTTATGCAGGCTTTTCCCAAGTCATGACATTCATCAAGGGGATGCGGAGGTAATCGGCGTAATCCGGCGCTTCTTTGAGCCCTTCTTCCGTAGGAATCGGCTCCAAGAAACGACGAAGCATTAGGCCAGAATCGAGGAACGCATTCAAGTACCGATGAAGCGGCCGATGGTGATTGATGATCGAAACCCCACACCAACCGACTGCTTGAGCACGATCTTCATTGTAGTTGTCTACCGCGAAGTGCAACCTTTCGCCGTTCTCGCCGAATACCCAAGGGCGCTCTCGGGTTGTGGCAAAGCTCTGCAGATTCGCCACAACTACCTTCCCACCCGGGCGCACCACTCGAGCCATCTCGCGGATCGCGGCTTGATAGTCATCAATGTCTATGAGTACGAGGTAGCTGACGACAAGGTCGAAATTATCGTGTTGAAAGGGTAGCGCTTCCCCGCTTCCCATCCAGTATTCACCCTCTGGGTGCAGCTCCCGGGCACGATCGATCAATCGCTTAGTAGGGTCGATACCAATCGTTCTTGCTCCCAGCTCCGCCAGCATCCGGCAGAATCTGCCTTCGCCACAACCGACATCCAGCGTGCGCTTGCCGGCCACACCACCGCACTGTGCTATCATCGGCCCATCCAGGACCAGACGACGATTGTTATCGCCCTGAACACAGGCTATCCAGGCATCAGCACTGGCATCCCATCCGGCGGCTTGTTGCATTTTGGAGATTATGGGAGAGAGGAATAAGGGGCCTAGGGAATTAGGGAAACCTTTGACAGGCATCGGCGCATTCCCTTGTTTCCTAATTTCTTCCTTCCTTCCCCATTTCCCCTGAACCATCCGCCCAAATCCGCACACTCAATCGGGCAGAAGCATGATAATTCAGGCTGTAACCGATATGGGGACTCCGCGCGACATCAATGACATCGCCACCGTAGCCCGCGAGCACTACGATATGGTCTATCGATTCTGTGCTCGCAGGGTCGGCGTCGATGCGGCGGCGGACACCGCCCAGGAAACTTTTCTGACCGCACAGCGGGCTATCTCTAGGTTCAGAGGTGCCTCCTCACTGACCACGTGGCTCCTCGGAATTGCGAACAACGAGTGCCGCAGAATGTCGCGTAAGCGTCGCTGTGAACCGCCCACCATCGAGTTAACCGAGACCGGGTCCGCGGAGCATCATGAGGAGACGATCATCAATCGCCATGCCCTCCAACAAGCCCTCGCTAAGCTCAGTCCGGAACACCGCGAAGCGGTCCTACTGCACGAAGTTGAGGGCTTGAGCTACGAAGAAGCTGCCCTGGTTCTTGGAGTACCCGTGGGAACGGTCAAATCCCGCCTCCACCACGCTTTTGCAAACCTGCGTCGATCCCTCACCGAATCCCGGGAGGTCACGCGATGAATATGAGAGAAGATCTAAAAGCATTTATCGATAATGAGCTGCCAGAGGTAGAGCGAACCCGGATACTAAAGGAGATCGAGAACGATCCGAAATTGCAGGCCGAAGTCATCGAGCTTCGCCAGATGTCCCGAATGATTAAGGAAGAGGCTTGGCAGCCCCAGCCAGTTGGATTGGAAAGAACGCTTGGCGCCCTCTTGTCGAACCAGCCCGCGAGGAAGCGGCCTTGGTGGGCAAGCGGACTCACTTTGCTTGGCGCCGGTGCGTGTGTTCTCATCGTGGCGGCTATCTGCTTTCCTGTCTTTTCTCAGGCAAAGCTGGCAGCTAAGATGGATCGCAACACTGCGACGCCGGCTGAGTTTGCCGATGAGAAGGCTAAGTCAGAGATGGAAGCGCCGACGTCATTCGGGCTCCAGGTGCCGCAATCGCATGCTGGAGAGCAAGATAATGGGGTTGGCTCCGATGGTTATGGTGATTTCAAGTCCGGCAAGGGAGCCGTTCTGCGTGGCCGCGCAAAGGATGCGGCGAAGTTCAATCCTCGGACCGAGGCCGGTTGGTCGGCTAGAGCGAGTCAGGCTTCAAGTGGAAACCCAATGGCGGCTTCGCCAGCCGTCGCTGCTAGATTCCAGATCAAGACCGGCAACCTCTCGGTCGAAGTCGCTGATGTTCCAAAAGCTCAGCAAGAAGCGGAAAAGATCGCGAAGATGGTTGGTGGACGCATCGAGACCAGCAACAAGAGCAACGATGAGGGCCGGTTGGCTTCGGCGGAGTTGACCTTGAGAGTTCCCGTTGGAAGTTTCGAAACCGCTGTGAATCGGATCCGAAAGCTGGGACGGGTTTTGACGGACTCGTTGAACGGCGAAGATGTAACCGCCCAAGTCGTGGATTCTGAGGCTCGATTGAAAGTGATGCGCGCAGAAGAGGACCAGTATGTTGAGCTCCTCAAGGCAACTAAGAAGATTGGTGAAGTGCTCTCTGTTAAAGAGAAATTGAGCCAAGTTCGCCAGGATATCGAGAGCCTGGATGCCACGAGGAAAGCTCTTCGAGAGCAATCGGCGGAGTCGACCATTAATCTGTCGCTATCCGAAAAGCCGAGCCCCGAGAAACCGAAGCACGATGAGAATTGGCTGGACAACGTTTGGGGCAATGCCGTTTCTTCGCTGAATTCCGTCGGTCGAGGACTTGGGACAGTTGGAGTCTTCCTCTTCGTCTTCAGTCCGATCTGGCTGCCGGTTTCAATCGGTGGCTGGTGGTGGTCGAGGCGAGTTCGTCGGTTCTGAAGTGTATGGAGGCAACATGGATCCTCCGCCTACAAGAGTGCTCCGTTGTTTTCATTGTAGGCGTGGGATGCACTTTGCCCGCGTCTCCAGGTGACTAAGCCTCCCGGTGAGTCGTTCCTTTGTCACCTCGAGGCACCACAACGAGTCGAAGCGCTTTTCGTTGCGGCGCGGGCATCGGTATCTCGCAAAGCTCATCGCCACTTAACCATCGAAGTCCATCAAGAGGTGACTCGAGGCGAACACGCGAGACATGGACCTGGATCCGATGGTGCGTGACCGAGTGCTTGAACGACCCTGCGGCCTCTGGCCAGGCCTCCGGAAACATCTCTTCCAACCGGGCAACTATGGTTTCTCGAGGAAATTCCCACATCCCTGCCCACCAGTCGCCTTCAAGAATCTGGCGAACACCAAACCGACCGTCACACGTTGGAATCCAAACGTGATGGACGAGCGGTACGGTCTTGGGAGCCTTCGCCATGATGGGAAGTTCGCTCTGCAATCCTTGTCGAAACGCGACGCAGTTTGACTGGAGAGGACAAGTTAAGCATGCCGGTTCTAGCGGCTTACAGACGACCGCCCCCAACTCCATAAGCGCCTGGTTCCACTCGCCGGGCCTATCCGCGTGAACTACCGAGCCGGCCCACCTCCAAGCGGCGTCCTTTAGCTCTTGAGAAGACGATCGGCATCCAGTGAGCCGCGAAAACACCCTCTCCACGTTGCCGTCGACCAACGCAGCCGGTTCGTTGAAAGCGATGGACGCAATCGCGCCGGCGGTGTACGGTCCAATGCCGGGAATAGCAAGCAACTCCTTGCCCGAACGAGGGAGGTCGATTTTCCGCTCGTAAAGGGCCTGTGCACCTTTGTGGAGCAGTTTCGCCCGGCGGTAGTAGCCGAGCCCCTGCCACATCGCGAGAACCTCCTGCTCATCGGCTTGTGCCAACGTTGCGATCGTCGGAAACCGTACCATCCACTGCTCAAAGTACGGGATCACCGTCGCAACTAGAGTCTGCTGAAGCATGATCTCGCTCACCCAGATCGCGTAGGGATCGCTGGTTCGGCGCCATGGAAGATCGCGCTTCTGGTCTTCGTACCAGCGCAGCAGAGGTTCGTGAAGCGAGCTCAATAGGCGATTATGGGCCTACGCGCTCGCAGGTTCAAAACCCAGTTTTTGTAGAGTGCCTTCGGGATCTTCCGTAGATGCCAGGGCCCTGCCAATCACCAGGTAGTCCGCGCCATCTGCAAGCGCCTGGGAGGCTTCTCCAACACGTTTTTGGTCATGGACATCGGTATTTGGGATTCGAATCCCGGGTGTAACAATCACCCCGTGCCCAATCGCATGACGTATCGCCTTCACCTCTTGAGCTGAGCACACCACCCCATCGAGATCGTTATCGAGCGCCATCTGCGAGAGGGACACCATGTGTTCCTCAATGGTCCTGTTTATGCCTAGCTGAGACAATGTTTGCTGGTCAAGAGAGGTCAAAACCGAAACTCCTATCAAGAGCGGGCCTGCCCCTTCTGACCATGCACGAGCTTCAGCAACCGACGCGGCAAGCATCGCTGGACCACCTGAGATATGGAGAGTCATCATCCAGACTCCACGTCTAGCCGCTTCACCAACAGCGAGGGCTACGGAATTGGGGATGTCATGGAACTTGAGGTCAAGGAATATCCTGGTAGCTCCGGCATCTTGCAGCCTGGAGATAACGTCGAGCCCGTTTGAAAGGGTTAAACCATGGCCGATCTTGAACGCTCCCACATAGGGTGCGAGACGGCGAGTAACTCGAACGGCCTCCTCGACGTCATGCGTATCCAAAGCGCAGATGACTTTTCGAACCATTTGTTTCCCTGAAGTTATTACGGTTATTGTCCTACAAGGGAACGTCAAATTGTGTGAATTCTGTAAAAACCGGTTCCAATAGCGAACTTTCGGACTTAGGTGCCCGTCGGCCTTGGGATCAGAGACGCCTGTTTTTGTATCTCGCGGCTGAGACTCGAAGCTTTCTTGGAATCGAGAAGAGCTAAGAATTCGGCAACCTTGGCTCCATTCATCTTGAGCAGTACCGGCGCCAACTCCGCTTCCTTCCAGTCCTTGGTCATATCCAGAAGCGAAGCCGCTTCCACTTCATTCCAAAGCTTTGCGAGCTTCTTTTGGCCAACTTCAGGTTTATTGTCAATCAAATTCGCTTCCACTTTCGGAGGAACCGGTGTTTTGAGCGGATTCGTCTTGGTTGTGGCTGCAACTGTGCTCACCGCTGGCGTCGTCTTCTTTGCATTAGCATCGACAACCTTCGGATCCTTGCCTTCCGTGTAAAGCTGAGCTGCCTTGGCTTTCGGCTTCGCTCCCATTCCCGGGATCTTCACCACGCCGGTCATGACGAGTCCGACACCCACGCCAAGGATAACGACCGGCAGTGCGATAAGGATGACCTTCTTCATCACCTTCTCCTAGCTCGGTAGAGATCCATGATTCTCTCCACATAGGCTGGCGTCTCACCGTTTCGAGGAATACCACCGGCTCGTTCGACGGCTCCCGGACCGGCGTTGTAGGCGGCCAGCGCAAGCTCGATGTTGCCATCGAATCGCTGGATCATCGAAGACAGGTACTTCGCGCCACCTTTGAGATTCTGAACCGGGTCGTACGGATCGGTGACTCCGAGACCGCGCGCCGTATCCGGCATCAGCTGAGTGAGGCCGATTGCATTCTTTGGCGACTTCGCGAGCGGGTTATACGCGCTTTCCGTCTGCACGAGTGCATCAAAGAGTGCAGGATCTAGCGAATTTTCGTTGGCTGCTCTTTCGATTAACGGTCGAAGTTGGTCGGGAGTAAGCGGCGACTGCACGGATACACCCGCACCGAACGGATTCATCGGAGCGAACGATCCGCCCTTTGTAATGGCTCCCGCCAGGGGCGAAGGTTGAGCAGCCTGGGTTGGAAGCTGAAAAGGCGTGGTTGGCTCCGCTGCGGCATCTAAACCCATCTGCGCTCGAAACTCCTGCATACGCTGCATCATTGCCTGTGGCCCAAGGGGTTTCAGCTGATTCATGCCGCCTTCCTAGTGACCGCCCACTCGTCGAGATTCTTCTGCTCTTCGAGATCCGATTCCTTTTGATACTCTTCGAGCGCCCTCTCGTAAAGCTTCACAAGTGCCTCGTACTCCTGTTTTGCTCGGGTCCATTCTTTCTGTGCGTGCTCTTCCTCGTCGCGAAGAACACTGATCACCGTGTTCTGTGCTCGGATCTCGTCGTCCAGCCGAATCATCAGGGCGTCGATCGCTTGGTGGGCCTCTAAACTGGAGCACGGTCCGGCCAAGACTTCCTTTCGGCGATCCTCAATGTGCAGGATCACTGCTTCCGCCTCAATACGCTTTGCGCGGGCATCGAGGAATGCGTTCTTCGCCAAATCCTCCATCGCCTCTCGGAAATCCTTAACCCTCTGCAATCTAAAACTAAACTTCTTCATTGAATAGCTCCCCCATTCGGCGCAGCGTCTCAGTCATCGGCGTGCCGTCGGTCTTGTCCTGTTTGAGAAAATTGTTGATCGGTCCCCACATCTGGATCGCCCGATCGGCGAGGGGCTTGGTTCCTTCTTTGTATGCCCCAATGCTGACGAGGTCCTCGATATCGCCGTAGGCGGCAAGAAGCTCTCGCATATCCCGAGCCTGGGGCATCTGATCGTCGCCACAAACCATCGGCATGGTTCGGCTTAGGCTCTGAAGCACATCGATCGGCGGATAGTGGCCGCGACTGGTTAGCCGCCGGTTCAAGACGATATGTCCGTCGAGAATCGATCGCGTTGCGTCAGCGATCGGCTCGTTAGTGTCGTCACCCTCTACAAGCACGGTGTACAGCGCCGTAATCGAGCCCTTCTTGCCGGAACCTGCGCGCTCCATCAATCGGGGCAGGAGTGCGAAAACGCTAGGCGTGTAGCCCTTGGTGCTTGGCGGTTCTCCGACAGCCAGGCCGACTTCCCGCTGAGCCATCGCGAATCGAGTGACCGAGTCCATCATCAGCAGAACGTTCATCTGCTTGTCGCGGAAATATTCGGCAATCGCAGTGGCGGTCAAGGCGGCTTTGATGCGCGCCATGGCCGGCTGTTCGGAGGTTGAGCAGACGATCACACTCTTCGCCAGTCCAAGCTCACCCAGATCGTGGTGGATGAATTCGTTGACCTCACGGCCTCGCTCTCCGACGAGCGCAATCACGTTGACGTCGGCTCGGCAGTTACGGGCGATCATTCCCATCAGAGTGCTCTTTCCAACACCCGAGCCGGCGAAGATGCCCATTCTTTGACCCTGTCCGAGAGTCAGCATTCCATCGATGGCGCGGACTCCGGTTGGGAGGGGCTCCGAGATCATCGTTCGCTCGAGAGGATTGGGTGGCTGGGCAATGACAGGATAGCGCTCGTGGCAACCCAGGGGACCCTTTCCGTCCATCGGTTCTCCCAGGCCATCGAGCACTCGGCCCAACAGCTCTGGACCGACCGGGACTCGAAGACAATGTCCCGTCGCTTCCACGATGTTGCCAGCCCGAACGCCAGCAAGCTCGCAGAGCGGCATAAGAAGGACACGGTCGCCGCGAAAACCGACGACTTCGGCTTTGACGACCCCATCGTATTCGGTGTGGATCAAACAGAGATCGCCAATCCGCGAGTTCGGCCCCATCGATTCGATGACAAGACCCACGACCTCGGCAACTCGGCCCGTGACTTTGATCCAGTTCGTCCGCTGGATCGCCTTATCTAGTTTTTTGAACTTTGGCTCTACGATCATGCTGCCTCGTCCAGTTCGTCGTCTAGCTGGCTCAACTTTCCTTCAATCGTCGCGTCGATAATTCCGCCGTCGGTTTCGATAATGCATCCCCCGAGAATGTCAGGGTCCTCCACGAACTCAATGGAACGCACAGACTTGGCGGCGGCGATGAGGTTCGCCTTCTGATCCCTCATGCTTCGAGCATCCCAGGGGTTGATGCGAATCCTTGCAGAGTCAGAGTGAGTGACCTCCCCGATGGCTTCGCGGACGATATCGAAGATAGCGTCTCGCGAAAGGTCCAGTTCTGCAGCTATAACCCGCCGAGCGATCTCGGTCACCATCTTGGTGAGCTTGTGCTCGGTTTGCTCGGTCCAGTCTTCCAAGGCGTTGAGCACCGAGGAAACGGTCATGTCGAGGTCTTTCGAGAACTCGGCGAGCATCTTATCGTTCTTTTCCGTTGCCTCGGCGTAGGCTTTCTCGTAAGCTTCTGTATAGGCACGCTCGGCGCCTTCGGTTAATCCAATGTCCAAGCCGCGCGAGTATCCCTCGTCGTAGCCTTCGTTCGCCGCCGTTTGCTTAAGCTGCTCGATCTCGTTGGCGGTGCGGCCACCCCGGCCCTCCTTCCGAACAGCAACCTGAAGCGCCGATGGAACGACCGTCGGTAGCATTGCCGCGAACGACTGAACCTGGGCATCGTTACCCAAAAGGTAGGCACTAGACAAGGACGTCCTCCTCGCCCGATCGGCCGATGACGACTTCGCCGCTCTCTTCCAGCTTTCGGATAACGGCAACGATCTTCTGCTGAGACTCTTCAACGACTCTCAGCCGAACCGGTCCCATGAACTCCATGTCTTCCTTCAGCATCGCAACCGCGCGCTCGGACATGTTCTTGTAGATCTTCTCTTGGACTTCGTGTGGCGTACCCTTGAGGGCAGTCGCCAACTCCTTCATATCGACTTCCTTCATGATCGCCTGGATCGCACGGTCGTCGAGTTGGGTGATGTCCTCAAAGACGAACATCATGTTCTTTACCGTGTCGGCCAGTTCCGGGTTGTTCTCCGTCAACGAGTCCATGATCAGGCGTTCGGTCGATCGATCGACTCGGTTGAGGAGATCGACGAGTGCCTTTGGACCACCCGCTTGGGTCATCTCTTGGCTGATAAGGCTCGAAACCTTCTTTTCGAGAACTTGCTCAACTCTGCGGATGACTTCCGGTGGCGTCTGCTCCATCATCGCGATTCGCCCGGCAACGTCCGCTCGGAGGTCGCTGGGAAGCTTGGAGAGGATCAGAGCCGCGTTGTTCATGGGCATGTAGGCGAGGATCAGAGCGATTGTTTGTGGGTGCTCGTCTTGGATGAAGCTGAGTACCTGGGCAGGGTCTGCCTTCTTCAGAAATTCGAACGGCACGACCTGCATCGCGGCGACGATTCGCTTGATGACTTCCTCTGCGCGATCGTTACCGAACGCCTCTTCGAGAACCCTTCGAGCGTGCTCCACACCGCCTTCGGCAATGTAGTCCTGGGCGATTGCGACTTCGTAGAACTCGCGGATGACAGCTTCGCGCTGCTCCGGGGTGACCTTATCGAGTCGGGCGAGCTCAAGCGAGAGGACCTCGATCTGATCCTCGTCGAGGTGCCGCACTACATGGCCAGATGCCTGTGGTCCAAGGACCATCAGCATCACGGCCGCCTTCTGGCGCATGCTCAGCTCTTCTTGACGCTTTCTCATCTACGAATGCCCTCTTCGAGGAGCCAGCTCTTGATCAGCATGGCGACGACTTCCGGTTTCTCATTACTCATCTTCTTGATCTGCTCGAGCGGAACGTTGATCTTGTTTCCGATCGAAGGGATGTCGACCTGATCGACACCTGTGTGCTTCTGGGCCTCGGCGAGAGCCGATGCCAATTCTTCATCCACGACGCCAGACTCTAGGGCTTGCCTCACCGCTTCTTCCGGTATGGAGAGCGAATGGGCGGCAAGAGCTGCCACGTTGCCGGATCCGCCAGGCATCATTGCTCCGCCGGCTCCAGCGAATGCCAACTGGTGTCCGCCGAGGGATAACTGAGCGTTCTTGCCCAACTTGCCGAGCGTCTTCATCACGAAGAATGCGACAACGATCAGGGCGAAGATCGGGAGCATGCTAAGGATCTGCTGCATACGTGCCGAACTGCCAGCAGTTTCCGTGGCCTTCGCCGCTGCTACTTGAGCGGAGTTATCGAACTTGTAGTCGATGACCTTCGCGACAAAGTTAGCCGGGTCGGCGATCTTCGGCCCGAGCTTGGCGTCTGCCATCTCTTGGATCTTCTTGACTCCGTCCGCATCGACCTTTTCGTTGTTGACAAGGATGGTGATTCCAATGGACTTGATCTCGCCGGGAGCTTTGTCGATGCTCTTGACCACGGTGCTGGTTCCGTACTGAGCATTCTCTTGGTTGACTTTGTATCCGCCGTCGGCAGTGGGCGAGGAAGTCGGTGCGGCGCCTCCTCCGTTCGTTGCAAGCCCAGTAGGACCACCTGGAGTGGCGCCACCAGCTGATCCCATCGATTCCTTTACCGTAGACTTGGTGATTGGGTCTTCGGTTGCTGCGGTCGTATTCTCGGTCTGGCTGACCTTATCCAGGTCGAGCGTGACGTCGACGGATGCCAATGCGTTTCCAGTTCCGACGATGCGGTTCAGCTGCTCCTGCAGATCGTCGCGAATGTTTCGAGCATAGCTTCGCTCCATCTCGAGCTTGTTGTTTGCCCGTCCAGTGGTGCCGCTCGTCTCCTGGCCATCCCAAATCGCTCGGCCTTCGCTGCTGAAGATGGTTACTTTGTCCGCGGTTAGCCCTTCGACGGAACTTGCCACCAACATGGCCATTGCACGGCCCTGATCTGGTGTTACGGACGAACCAACTTTTTCGTTGATCGTGACGTTGGCACTTGCTTCTCGAGAGCGGTCCAATAGTGGCGAGTCGTTGCCTTTAGCCACGTGGACTTGAGCTCCTGCCACACCCGCAAACATCTCAATCGATTCAGCGAGTTGGCCCTCCGTGATGGCGAGAAGCCGGGCATCCTCTACGTGCGGAGGAGCCATGAAGGACATATCCTTTAAATCGTTCTTGGTCAGATGGTTGGTTGACTTCGGCAGCTTGCCATTCATCGCCAGCGTGGCTTTGACCTGGGCGATCTTGTCCGCCGGGACGGAGACAGTTCCTGCCGAATCGTATTCGACGGGTAGCCCCATCGCCTGGATTTCGGAGGCAACCATGCCCGTGTCGGCAGGATTCAATCCGGCAAATGCGATCGCCATCTTTGGCTTTGTCGCATAGACGAATACACCCACGAAGAGGAGCGACAAGAATGCCGCGCCTCCAACAGTGATGAGCCGCTGATTCTTATCAGCGGACTCCCACCAAGTTCTAAGTTTTATTAGTAAGCCACCCATGCCGGTTTTTGTTTCCGTGGTACATGGGGGTCGAATTCACGGCCTTGCGGCTTTACGGCATTGGGGCACTACGGTTAAGCCGTAGTGCCGTAATGCCCTAACTCCGTTAGACCTGCATCCTGCTGATCTCCTGGTACGCGTCAAGTAGTTTGTTTCTAATTTGGACGGTTAGGTCCATAGCGATACTTGCACGTTCCATGGCGATCTTCAAGTCGTGAACATCGACCCCATGTTGACCCGTCAGAAAGTCGTTTTTGACTTGCAGGGCATTGCCCTGGGCATCATTAACTTCCTTCAAGACGTCCATCAACGTTTGTGCAAAGTCTTCGCTTTGATTCCCTCCACCGACCGCATTCCCAGCCTGCTCCTGCATCTGCTGCAGAGCCGGATTTTGGATGGGTAGGTTGGAAATATTCATTTGATTTGTAGGTGTTAGGTGTTAGTTGTTAGGTGCTTGGTGTTAGGCTTTTCCGATTTGTAGAGCACTTCGAATCATGCTTTTCGCCGAATTGAAGGCTTGGATATTTGCTTCGTAAGCTCGGCTGGCGGACATCATGTTGACCATCTCCTGGAGAGGGTCGACATTGGAGTAGAACACGTTGCCATCGCCATCTGCGTAGGGATTCGAAGGCTCGTGCTTCTTGATGTAGTCGGTGACGTCCTGGACGACACCCACGACCTTCACGCCCTCCGGGCCACCCGCGAAGACGACATCTTGTCGATGCCAAGCGTCTTGCGTTGGCGTTTTGACCGTGTTCGCATTCGCGATATTCGCTGAGATCGTGTCCATCCTGAATCTCTCTGCGGAGAGTCCGGAGGAGCTGATTCGCATTGCAGTGTTAAGGTTCATAGTTTTCTTGAGGGTCAGGGGGTAGTGGTTAGGGGTTAGAGGAGTTCGCCCCTAACCCTTAACCTCTAACCTTTGGCCGTTACCTCCCCTCCCGAATCACGTTCTTAAGCCCCGCGAAATACTGCGAGGTTATGTCGGTGAGGGTTTGATATCGAAGCTCGGTCTCGGAGAGAGACATGACTTCGCGCTCCAGGTCGACGTTGCTGCCGTCCACTCGAATTGAGGTGCGATCGGAGAGTAACTGCTTCTGTCGGTCGCGCATCTCTTGCATGCGAACCTCAGCCTGGTTGTTCTCAGCATCTAGCACGATGTTGAAATCCGAGTCCTGACGCTTAAAGCCCGGCGTATTTGCATTCGCCAGGTTGTTAGTCAGGAGGGCGTGCCGCTGGGACGTTCTGTCCAGGGCTCCTTCCAGGTTATTCAGTTGCGGTGAAAATAGTTGGTCTAAGATTCGCACGGCCGATATCCTCCGCCGCGCCTCCGTTCGCATAGCCGAGCCCGATCCTTGGACTCGCGGGCCTTCTAGGGCCCATCAGTCTTATCGGTTGCGAGTGTCCGAACTTAAGGGGAAACGCAAGTATTTGTGCGGAGGCGTGCAATTGGGAACTGATGGAGGTGAAGTAAGTGGCATGTGCAGCCTGCTCATGCGTCCCATGACCTGACAGGTCATGATCGGGGCCGTGGCATCGACATCGTGTCGATGCGTCCCCAGGGCATCCTGCCCTTGGTCTCTTGTAAACGAAAGACCTGAGGAGCCCATGACCTGGAAGGTCGGGGGCCGCATCGGCTGGAAACCGATGCCACGCTTCCAGATCTGAAATGACTTATCGCACAGGCGACTTCTTTCGCCGCAGGTAACCAGCAAGCCCCAGCGCCATGAGGGTCATCGTGCCTGGCTCAGGAGTTAGGCTGGCTGCCGAGTACTTGAAATTCCCGGCCCCATATTGGGCCACATTGAGGTCGATTGTTGTCGGGAAAGCGCCGAAGTTTCCGTTTCGACTCTTGCCGGTAAACGAAATCAGGCCATTTCCGTTATCAAGCTGTACGGCGTAAGTGTTGGCTGACGTGTAGGAATTCCCGTTCTTCTCAAGGATTCCATAGCCTTGCGCGACGATGGATCCGTGGAAGCCTGCGTGAAGCAAAACTGGATTGACGAGGTCAAGGAAGTTGGATGATCCGTCGCCGAGCCCCATATTGTTCGGGGAGAAGAAGCGGGATGCGACCACCTGTTGTGTGTCTCGATTGTAGATGAGACAGTCGATGTTGTTTTGAATGCCATCGTGGCCGGAATCAAAGATTCCCAAGGAGCTAACCCAGATGTCCTGATTGACGTCGAAATCCATTCCGAGAGCACCACTAAACCACTGATTGCCAGTGATCTGCGGGAATCTATAAGCGGTGAATTGAGCTGAGCTCAGCGCAACCACTGCGAACATCAATGCGACTAAGAACGAACGCAACCTATCTCCTAAAAGCAAATGCAATGGACAGGCTCAATGAACGATCCATGCCAAAGGGTCGCCAACGATGGCAAACCTCGCACATAAACGGAGAGGTCGAAGCTACTTAGCTCGTTTGTAGAAGCGCTTGTTAACGATGGTGCCTGGCTCCATCTTTCCGCGGATATCAATCTCGCAAGGTGTCCCTAATGGAATGTGTGCATCGACAAACGCGAAGGCGATCCCGCAATCCAGGATCACGGAGTGAACGCCGCTGCTCACCTCGCCGACTTCTTTGCCATCCACAAAGACTTTCATGCCCGGCGTGATAAGTCGCTTGGAGTTCAGCCTGACCCCCTGGAGCTTCCGAGGCGTTCCCTCGGCTCGTGCCTTGTTGATAATATCGGAGCCGATGAACGGCTTGGTCTTGGAGATCACCCAGCCGAGCCCGGCTGCCATCGGGCTGAGATTCTCCTCAAGCTCGTGGCCATACAGCGGAAGGCCGGCTTCAACTCGAAGGGTGTCTCGGGACGCCAGGCCACAAGGCACGACTCCGCGCTCCACCAGCTCTTTCCAAAGCTGAGCCGACTCGCTGGCGTGACAGATCAGCTCGTAACCGTCCTCGCCGGTGTATCCGGATCGACAGCACATGCAATCGATTCCGACGATCTGCGCTTGGACAACGCCAAAGGCAGGCGCATTCATGATGTCCTCAAACGAATCGGAGTGCTCCGCAAGAAGTGGAACCGCCCGGGGTCCTTGAACAGCGATCATCGCGGTTTCGTCCGTCTCGTCCTTGATCTCGACGCCGAACGTGTTCTGCTTCTGCATCCACTTGACGTCTTTTTCGTGGTTGGCGGCGTTGACCACCATCGCGTACTTGTTCGCTTCGAGTCGATAGACGATGATGTCGTCCACGCATCCGCCTTGGTCATTTGGCAGCAGTGAGTATTGGCCGGTGCCGTCTGTCAGTTTGCTGACGTCGTTGGCCGTGATGTGCTCGAGGTATTCGAAGACTCGATCTCCCTTGAGGGCGAGACGAGCCATATGGCTGACATCAAACATTCCCGCGCCCTCGCGAACGGCTTTGGACTCTTGGATGATGCTGGCGTATTGAACCGGCATGTCGTAGCCGGCGAATGGCACCATTCGTCCCCCGGCCTCTACGTGGCAGTCGTACAGCGGCGTGCGAAGCATCGTGTCAGTCATGAGTTGATTGTGGCATGAGCAGCCTGCTCATGCGTCCCACGACCTGCCAGGTCGTGGAGGTGCCGTTGGCATCCTGTAGTCCAGGCATTGGATAAGAACGAACGGAGGCAAAATGCATCCTCCGCCTACAGAGCAAGTTGTAGGCAGAGGATGCATTTGCGTAGGTCCCGCTGCAGGGAAATGGAATTGGGATGCCCCCATTTCTCCTCAGCCAGATATCATTCCGCTATGGCGAGACAGCTCAGTAACTGCATAGCCGTCGGCGTTGGAACCGGCAAGGTAGAAGAGGCAGCTACGTTTTACGAGAAGAACTTCGGCGGCACCCGAGGTAAGACTGGCAAGGATTGGATCGAGATCAAGTCGGGCCCGCTTCGGTTCTTCGTAGTCGGCGATGAGAATGGGACCCCAACCTTCGATCTGACCGTTGAGGATGTCGATCAGGCAGTCGCGGACCTTGTGGCAGCCGGTTGTGAGGTCGTTGACCTCGGCGGCGCACCCGACGAGAAGTTTGTCAAAGACCCGTACGGGCATTTCTTCTGTGTCTCGCTGGCTGAAAGCTGCTAGGACCCTCCGGAACTGCTCTTTGAATCCTGAAAGTCTGAGAATCAGAGGTGATTGATCATGCCGAAAGGAGACAAAAGCAAGTACACGGAGAAGCAGAAGCGCCAAGCGGAGCACATTGAAGAGGGCTACAAGAAAGAGGGAATGTCCGACTCAAAAGCCGAGGGTATCGCCTGGGCTACTGTCAATAAGATCGATGGTGGCGGTAAGAAGCAAGGCGGTTCAGGGCGGGGTAAGAAACCGGACTATTCGCGATCACCATCTGAGAAGCGTCGAACAGCCGCGCTGAAGGGGTGGGAAACGAGGCGGAAGGGTAAAGGTTAGAGGTTAGACGAATTTGTCGTTCCCCCTAACCTCTCACCTCCTAGTAAACTCCGCCCATGGGCAGATCGTTTCTTATCCCCGAAAACCTCGGACACTACATCGATAACACGTGGATTCGTGAGCACGAGGCGCTGGCGGAGCTTAGAGAAGAGACTTCGAAGCTTGAGAACGCAGGTATGCAAATTGCGCCCGATCAGGGGCAGTTCATGGGCTTCCTCGTTAAAGCAATGGGAGTGAAGCGGATCCTGGAAGTCGGAGTGTTTACCGGCTACTCCTCCACCGCGATGGCCCTTGCCCTGCCCGACGATGGCCAAATTGTGGCGTGCGATATCAGCGAGGAGTTCACTAATATGGCTCGTCGCTACTGGGACAAGGCTGGCGTCGCGGGAAAGATCGAACTCAAACTGGGCCCAGCTACCGAGACCCTAGACGCGATGCTAACCGACGGCCAGGCTGGCTCTTTCGACTTCGCATTCATCGACGCCGACAAGATCAACTACATGGCCTATTACGAGCGGGTGCTTTCGCTGTTGCGGAAGGGAGGGATGGTTGCGATCGATAACGTTCTCTGGAGTGGAAAGGTGGCCGACCTCTCCGTGCTGGACGAAGACACCGCCGCCCTACGGCAACTGAACGAGCATCTTCATAAGGACGACCGAATCGACCTGTGCTTGGTGACGATTGGAGATGGAGTGACGCTCGCCAGGAAGCGATGATTGCCTCCATTTGGTTTGCGATATGTTACGCAACCTTGCAACCTCAAGACAACTTCCCTATCGTTCCGCCCTCGATGGCGAAGCGAGACATTGCCAAACCGACGACACCGCCACCAGGAGATCAAATCGACCTCTACGGTGACGGCAAGTACACGCTATATATTCCGGAAGGTTGGAAGCCAACCCCAAAGCTCAAGATGACGGTTCACTTCCACGGAGCGGCGTGGTTTGCCATCGATGAGCACCTCCGCCGGGGTTTGAAAGAGCCTCTCCTCGCGATCTACGCAGGAGAGGGTTCAACCGTCTATCGAAACGCATTTCTGGACCCAGATTCCTGGCCGCGAGTTCTCTCTCACGTAATGTCAGAGCTTGGTGAGCCGGTAGGAGCGACGATAGAGAGGATCGACGTCACAAGCTTCAGCGCCGGATACGGAGCAGTTCGAGAGCTGTTGAAACAGGAGGCGCCACCCAAGCTTATCAGAAGGATCGTTCTCGCGGATTCGATGTATGCCAGCTTCACATCGGACTCTGACCACACCCCCTTGAAAGAACAGATCGACCCATATGTCGAGTTTGCCAAAGCTGCGATGAGTGGTAGGAAGGGCTTCGTGGTCACCTGCTCATTGGTTCAGACAGATACGTATGCAAACTCATTCGCTTGTGCGGGAGCGCTCGTTGGCTCAGTCGATGGTAGGTTCGTTGGGGCAGGGCGCAGCAAAGAAAACATGAGCCGCTCATATCCCGACTATCCATTGGCAGACACCTTCGATCGAGGCGACTTCCATGTGTGGCGGTATTACGGGACAGACGCCATGGCCCACATGACGCACCCCCGGCATATCGCGGATATCTGGAAGGCGGCTTGGGGCGATGGTAAGAGTAAAGAGTAAAGAGTGAGGAGTAAAGCGTTCTTTGCCCCCTTACCCCTTACCCCTCACGTTAACCGTGATTATAAATCGAATAAGCATCCCAACCTGGGTCGCGAACGAGCCGCACCTGGCATAACTGCCCAACGTGATAGAAGTCGTGGGCGACGATATACGCGTGACCCTTGGTTTCGGCCCCATCGGAAGCAAGCACCGCAGCGGTCGCCTTGGCCCGAAGATCGTTGAACTCTGCCCAGGTGCTTGCCCAATCGGTTGCGCTGGACTGGAAGGTTCCCCATGAGTGCTGCTCGCCGTTGACGTCTTTCACGGTTGCCACATAGCATTCGCTTAGGTGAACGACCGTCTCTCG
>JADMIO011121671.1_pt1 | contig 44601 bp, 31 predicted proteins | sample 8958161 | NCBI WGS metagenome assembly JADMIO01 (sample SAMN16585339, study PRJNA669376) | soil metagenome | isolation source: Crop rotation soil | place: USA: Cullars Rotation, Alabama | collected 2011
TTTTTACCCCCGCCTCCTTTCCCTTTATCCTGCGCTGCCATGATCGCGACAAGCGCAAGGCTGGCCGCAACCACGCTGAGAGACTTCATAAATTTCATTTATGTTCTTCTCCTTTTGTATTTACAAAACTTATTTACCCGTATAAGCGACGCGCCAGATCGCCTTAGAGCCGTCGTCGGTCACCAGCATCGATCCGTCCTTCGCCACTGCGACCCCAACCGGACGTCCCCAGGGCTTGCCGTCGGGAGTCACGAAGCCAGTCAGGAAGTCTTGATACACCCCACTTGCCTTACCTTTATCCAGAGGAATACGAATGACTTCGCCGCCCGAACGGGTCGCGCGGTTCCAGGACCCGTGCTCCGCCGCGAACGCATCGCCGCGATACTCTTCGGGAAACGCCGTACCGTCGTAGAAAGTCATCCCTAACGACGCGCTGTGCGCCTGCACCAACACGTCCGGCGTGATCACGCGATCCTTCAGTTCCGGATGCGCGCCGTTGAGCCTAGGATCGGGGTTCGGGCCGATGTAGTAATAGGGCCAGCCGTAGAAGCCCCCCTCCCGGACCGATGTGACGTAATCGGGAACGAGGTTGTCGCCGAGCATATCCCGCTCGTTGATCGAGGTCCAGACTTCGCCCGTGGTTGGATTGACGGCGAGGCCCACAGGATTGCGAATCCCGTAGGCATAGATCTTCACGAACTTGCCGTCCGGAGTATATTCCTGAATCTGGGCGCGTTTCTGCTCGCCGGTGTTCTTGTCGGGATCGTCGATATTCGAAGAAGATCCGACCGCGACGAACATGCGGTTTCCGTCCTTCGAGAACACGACGTCGCGGGTCCAGTGGCCGCCGCCGGTGGGCAGCTCGGGGACGATCACCTGCGCCGCGCCGGAAGCCTTGAGGTCACCGCTCTTGTAAGGGAAACGGACAACGGAATTGGTGTTGCCGACGTACACCCATTGCGGATTGTTGCCTACCGGGTAAAAGTTGATCCCGAAAGGCTGCCTCAGACCCGTGGCGAAGGTCGAGGTTTGCTCGGGCTTGCCGTCCTTGATTCCCCGGTAGACCTTAATTTCACCTGCGGTGCTATCGGCCACGAAGAAATCGCCGTTGGGGGCTGTGCGTATCTGACGGGGCGTAACTCCTTCAGATACGTAAAGGCTGACCTGGAATCCGGAAGGGGCTTTGGGCATTGCTCCGGAGGGACGTGGCACGACCGTCGGCATGTTTCGGGCTGACTCGGTAGCGAAAGGCTTGGGCAGATCGGCTGGTGTTAACTTGCGGAATTCGCCGGATTTAAGCGTCACAGCGTCGGCGAACGCCTTCTGGCCGGTACGCAGGTTCTTGGTGTCGATCTTGTCGGCGGCGAATAGAAACCCGACGGCAAGACTAAGCAAAGCACTGAGAGGGAGGAGAAAAAGCTTGGAGGTTCTCATGCTGGTGCCATTATACGTCAGCGAGATTTTCGTGGCCCTTCAATAAGGGCTTGCCGAATGTTAAGAGGGTGAAGCGTTAGCGCCCGTAGCTGACACGCCAGATGGAGCGGGAGCCGTCGTCGGTGACGTACAGCGCACCGTCGCGGCCGACGGCGACGCTCGCCGGGCGGCCCCATAGTTGCCCTTGGGCGTTGGCGAAGCCGGTCAGGAAGTCCTGGTAGACGCCGCTGGCTTTGCCGTTTTCGAGCGGGACTCGGATGACCTCGGCGCCAGAGCGGTTGGCGCGGTTCCAAGAGCCGTGCTCGGCTACGAAGAGGTCGCCGCGGTACTCCTGCGGGAATTGGGTGCCGGTGTACCAGGAGAAGCCCAGCGAGGCGCTGTGGGCCTGGATCAGGACGTCGGGGACGATGACTTTGTCCTTGAGTTCAGGATGGGCGCCGCCCAGACGATCGTCGGGATTGCCGCCGATGTAGAAGTACGGCCAGCCATAGAAGCCACCTTTCTTTACGCTGGTGACGTAGTCTGGCACCAGGTTATCGCCAAGCATGTCACGCTCGTTCACCGAAACCCAGACGTCCCCGGTGGTGGGATTTACGCCCATGCCCACGGGGTTGCGAATGCCGGAGGCATACACGCCGACGAACTTGCCTTCGGGCGTGAATTCGAGCACGCTGGCTCGATTTTTCTCAGCAGGGACCTTGTCGGGATCGTCAATATTGGAGCCGGAGCCAACCGAAACGAACATGCTGCGGCCATCGCGTGAGAAGGCAACGTCGCGGGTGTCGTGGAAGTCGCCGGGGCCCGTCTTGATGGGGATCTCTTTGGTGACTACTTCCGCGGATCCCGTGGCCTTCAAGTCACCGGCCTTATACGCGAACTTAACGATCGAGCCCGCATTGCCTACGTAGACCCACTGCGGGTTGTTCGCGGGATAGAACGCGATACCCCACGGCCGGTCGAGCCCGGTGGCGAACACAGAAATGCTCTCGGCCTTGCCGGCTTTGTATCCCCGAGCGACCTTCAATTCGCCGGAGCGCTTTTCCGCGAAAAAGAGATCGCCGTTGGGGGCCGTTCGAATCTGCCGCGGCTCGGTCAGGCCGGCTGCGTACAGCTCGACCCTAAAACCGGCGGGCGCCTGCGGCATCGCGCCTTCAGGACGCGGAATCACTTGCGGGAAATTCGTGGCGGATTTGGTTTCGTTGGGGCGAGGAAGGTCGGAGGGTGTAATCTTCCGTGCGTTGCCGGGTTTCTGCGATACCGTATCGACGACTGCCGACCTACCGGTCGCAACCAGCTTGGGGTCGATTTTGTCGGCGGCCAACACATTTTGCCAAATCCCGAGGCAACCGGCCGCGGAAGCGAGGGTAACCAGGCCACTTGTGTACGCTAGTTTTTTCATTCGAGTGATGAACGTGGCCTCACCCTGTCCGCTTCCTTACGGCCGCGGTTCAAAACGGGAGGCTACGGGTCTCCTTGGGAGAAGCATATCTCTCGCAGCGCGCCGGTTGCAATAACGGTGCATGCTGCGACAATGCTAGGAGAACGATTTTTGGGAGGTTTAAGATGCGAATTGTAGCCACGCTCCTGCTGGCAGGTACCACAACTCTTATGGCTGCTGCGTTCCCTGATCCCGCTGTGGACAATAAGACCCAGAAGGGAAAACAGGTCGCCATTCTGGCGGGCGGCTGCTTCTGGTGTACTGAGGCGGTGTTTCAGCAGATTGAGGGCGTCGAGAAAGTTGTCTCCGGGTACTCCGGCGGCGACGCCGCAAGCGCTAAGTATGAGATCGTCAGCACGGGAAAAACGGGGCACGCCGAAACCGTGCAGGTCACGTTCGATCCGCAGAAGATTTCCTATGGGCAGATCTTGAAGGTATTCTTCGACGTCGCACACGATCCGACTCAGCTCAATCGGCAGGGTCCGGACGTCGGACCGCAGTACCGGTCAGCTATTTTCTACAACAGCCCGGAGCAGAAGAAGATCGCGGAGGCATACATCAAGCAGTTGGATCAGGCGAAAGTTTACAAGTCGCCGATCGTGACACAGGTGGTGGAGTTCAAGGCATTCTACCCGGCCGAAGAGCATCACCAGAATTTCTGCAATCGGAATCCAAGGAATCCGTACGTGGTGGGCGTGGCGTTGCCGAAGGTGGAGAAGACCAAAGAGAAGCTGCCGGAACTCGTCAAGAAAAAGTAGCAGCGGCTCCTGAGCGGCCTATAAATCCAACTGAGTCCCGAGCTCCACGACTTGCCTCGGCGGCAGGCCGAAGAAGCTGTCGGCGGCGACTGCGTTCTTTTGAAGGAACGCAAAGAGCGATTCCGTGACGACACCCATGTGTCCTTTCGCCGATGCAAGGAAATTCTCGCGTCCGAGGTAGTACGTGACCTCCTCCGAAGGAAACGGGATCTCCGCGTCGCGAACGGCCTTTTCGAGCGCAGTCATCACCAGAGGCTCCTCCATGAAGCCGAAGTGAACGACAACGCGATAGAACTTTTCAACCAAGCATTCGATCCGGCATCGTTCCTGGTCCGGAACGGTGGGCACGCCAATTGTGCGGACCGTTAGCAAAATCACTGTTTGATGCAACGATCGGCTCCGTTCGACGTGCCGTACGAGTGTCGACGGAAGCATGTCGGCGTGCGACGTCATGAACACGGCGGTACCGGGGACCCTCGCGGCGAGCTTTTCGTGCACTCGAGAGTAAGCGTCCTCCCACGATTTAAAGCGGGTTCGCGAGCGCTCTGTGAGCAGCGTGCGTCCACGGTTCCAAACGAGCATCACGGAGAGCACTGCGGCTCCCAGGAGAATCGGTACGTAACCGCCCTCCTGGAACTTGCCGAGATTCGCCGCTACGAACGGAATATCGAACGATAGAAACAGGAGAAGCACAGCGAGCGCCTTCGATTGCGGCCAGTTCCAGGTCCTGCGCACCACCAGGTAGTACATGAAGGAGGTGATCGCCATGGTGCCAGCGACCGCGATCCCATACGCCGCCGCCAGGCGTGAGGATTCACGAAAGATCAAAACAAGCAGGATGCAGCCGGCGCCGATGAAGTGGTTGATCTCCGGAATGTAGATCTGTCCTTCGACCAGGTGAGCAGTGTGCAGAACTCGGACCCTGGGGAAGAATCCCAACTGCATTGCCTGACGCGTTAGGGAAAATGCCCCAGAAATCAGCGCCTGCGATGCGATTACGGCAGCAACGCTCGAGAGGACAACCAAAGCGATGGTCGCGCCACCGGGGGGCACCATCGAAAAGAAAGGATTTTCGAGCGAGTCCGGATTTCGCAGGAGATGCGCGCCCTGACCGAAGTAACCGAGAATCAATGCGGGGAATACCAGTCCCAACCACGCCAGGCGGATCGGCTTGACGCCAAAGTGGCCCATGTCGGCGTAGAGCGCCTCTCCGCCGGTTACCGCGAGGATGACCGATGAGAGGATATGGAATCCGGGCCAACCGTGGTGAGCAAAGTACTCCCATGCGTAATGCGGAGAAACCGCTTTCAGGATTTCCGGATTGAATGTGATGTGATATACGCCCAGCGCGCCCAACGTCACGAACCACACAGCCATGATCGGACCGAAGAGGATTCCTACCGTCCCCGTTCCGCGGCTTTGCAGAGCGAACAGGAAGAGCAGGATCAGGCAACTCAGCGGCACGACGCCTCGGGCCCAGCTCGGGTCGGCGATGGCGAGCCCCTCAACTGCGCTCAAGACGGAAATCGCCGGTGTGATCACCCCGTCACCATAAAGCAGCGCAGCGCCCATCACCGCGCAGAGAGCCACCAGCGAAATTTTCCCAGGGCCGGCTGTCCGTAGCTTCTCCGGCACCAGGGCAAGTAATGCGAAAATTCCTCCCTCGCCGTGGTTATTCGCTTTCATGATGAAGGTCAGGTATTTTACAGTCACCACCATGGTGAGCGCCCAAAAGATGAGCGAGAGGACACCGTACAAATCAGATTCCGTGGGATGATCCCCGCCGGAGTGCAGGCATTCCTTTAACGTGTACAGAGGGCTCGTGCCGATATCGCCGAATACCACACCGAGAGCGCCCACAGTAAGCGCACGCAGGCTCGATTGGTGCGAGTCGTTTGCGGACACCACCAAAGTATAAGCTGCGTCACCGGTGCGGAGCTTCGCGGTCGGAAATGATGACGATCTGCATATCCTTAGCGAGGCCGATGATTTTCTCGACAGGGTCTTTCGACAGGCCGGGTAGCCATCCCTTGGCGCGTGGACGAGTGACGTAGATTTGTGTCACAGCATTGCGGCGTCCGAAGTCGACCATAGTGGAAGCAACGTCTTCGCCTTCCAGGATCCTGGTCTCAATGTGGAGATTTCGCGCGAAGTTCAGATGCTGTTCGATCGCTTCACGATCGGGGGGCGCCAGGGCGGTGAGGTCACCCGTGGGTTGTACGGCGACGGCGAAACATTCGGCGTCGAGGAAATCGCTGATGCGTTTCGCCCGCCGGATCATCATGGCCGCTTTCGGCTCAGGTGTTACGAGGATCAGGATTCGATGGTGTCTGGTTTTTACGGCCTCTTCTGCTTGAACCAGCCTCTGTCCCACTTCGTGCGCGGCTTGCCGGAGGGCTAGCTCGCGCAGAGCGACCAGAGTAGACTCGCGAAAGAAATTCTGCAACGCGCGTTCCGCTTTTTCGCGGTCGTAGACGACGCCTCGCTGGAGCCGGTGAAGCAGAGCGCGCGGGGTCAGGTCGACCATTACGACCTCATCGGCTTGCTCCACGACCCAGTCCGGTATGGTTTCGCGAACCCGGATGCCGCTGATGTGCCACACCTGATCGTTCAAGCTTTCCAGGTGCTGGATGTTCATGGTGGTAAGGACATCGATCCCCGCGGCGAGCAGTATTTCGACGTCCTCCCACCGTTTTGACCGGTCGGACCCCGGGACGTTGGTGTGGGGAAATTCGTCTACTACGCAGACCGCGGGTTTTCTCGCGAGAATTGCGCTGGTGTCCATTTCCTCGAAAACCGTTCCGCGATAGTCGATTTTCTTTCGAGGGATCATCTCCAGACCTTCGGTCCTGGCGATGGTCTCCTTTCGTCCGTGCGGTTCAAAATAACCGATGACGATATCGACCCCGGCGGTTTTCAGTTCCTGCGCGTCTTCAAGCATCTTAAAGGTCTTGCCGACGCCGGCGGCGTAACCCATGAAGACTTTCATCTTCCCGCGCGGCCGGTAGGGCTCGGTGACGTTCATTGAGGGAACACATGGACGTCCAGTCCGTGTCCCTCCCAGATCAACTTGTCGAGGGGGCTGCCGCGAAGACGCGAAAATCCCGTGCGCTGGCTGTGCCCCACGAACAACTGGGTAATGCCGCGAGATCTGGCGAAATCGAGGAGAGTTTGCGCGGGGTTGTCGCCTTCCAGGATTTGGATGTGCGCCCCGGCGGCGCTTGCAATCGCGAAGCGGGACTCAAGAGCGCTTTGGTCCTGAGCGGAGATCTCCGGCTGTTTTACGTACGCGACAATCAGTTCGCCGTGAAAGCTGCGTGCGACGGCTTGCGCCTCCTCGAGCATTTCGTGGAGATTCGCACGCGGTGTAATGCAGACCAGAATGCGTTCATGAGCGCCGAAGCCGGCTCGTATTCCGTGGCGCTCGAGATATTCATTGAGCTGGCAGTCGACGACATCGGCGGCGAGCAATAACGCCAGTTCTCTCAGCTTTCCTAAGCGCTGTGGGCGTTCTTCCGGCGGCGCGTCGACGATCTCGATTTCATCCGCGCCTTTGATGAAGGATACCGGGACCGTTTCGGCGCGGCGCTTTCCGGTGATCATCTCGATTTCGTCCTGCAGCTCGCAGACGTATTGAACGTTGATCGACGCGATCACCTTAATACCGGCGCTGAGGATGTCGCGGACGTCTTCCCAACGCGTCTGATTTCGGGATCCGGACGGATTGTTGTACGCGAGGCCGTCAACGAAGCACACCGTGGGATGGCGGTGAATGATTGCTTCGACATCGATCTGATTCCGGTTTTTGAGCGGCGTCACCTCAAGCTTAGGCAGGAGCGCTTCGACCTCGGGAGGCACACGAGGCTGCATTGCGCCCACGATCACATCCTGCCCGCGCTCCCGCCTTCGCCGAGCTTCATCCAGCATGCGAAAGGATTTGCCAACGCCGGACGCGTATCCGAGGAAGATTTTTAAGTGCCCGGTGACGGCCGCGGCTTCTTCAGCCTGGCAGTCCCGCAAAAACTCTTCCGGTGTTTTTCGCCGAAACGCGCGCTCCATAGAGTCTGGACGGCCCGTCACTTCTAGTATCCGCGCGACGCGGCGGCCTTGAGAGGAGCGAGTTTCTGATCCAGCGCCAGATTGAGTTTGAGCACGTTCACGCGCGGTTCGCCCAGGAAGCCGAGGTCGGGGCCTTCGGTGAACTGCGAAATGATTTCGTTCATCTGATCGATCGTAAGGCCGCGGGCATTTGCGACGCGTGGGGCTTGCGCCCGAGCGGAATCGGGACTAATGTGCGGATCGAGCCCGCTTGCTGAGCCGGTAACCAGGTCCGCAGGAATGGGCCCGTGGTAGTCCGGATTTTCCTTGCGGAATTGCTGCACCGCGACGGTTACGCGCTCGATCAGCTTCCTGTTCGTCGGTCCTTGGTTGTAGCCGCTGGAGGCGGTAGCGTCGTAGCCGTTCATGCCCGCGTTCGATGGGCGCGGATGAAAGTATTCGGGTCTCGCAAAGTTCTGGCCGATCAGCTCGGAGCCGATGACCTTGTCTCCAACCTTGATGAGGCTGCCTGCCGATTGATTCGGGAAAATGGCCTGGCTGATGCCGGTCATCATCAGCGGGTATAAAACGCCCAGGAGCACGGTAAAGAAGATCTTGATCCGAAGTCCAGGTAAAATCTGTTCCCACATATTCAATACCTCTTAAGCCAGCCTGAGCGCGGCCAGCAATTGATCGATGACCCAGATGCCGGGAAACGGCGCGATGATGCCGCCGATCCCGTAGATCAGCAGGTTTCGGCGCAGCAGGCTTGCGGCGTCCAGGGGACGATACTTCACGCCGCGCAGCGCCAGGGGAACTAAGGCGATGATGATCATCGCGTTGAAGATGACGGCCGCAAGCACCGCGCTTTGCGAGGTGTGCAGGCCCATGATGTTGAGCCTGGCGAGGGCCGGGTACGTTGTCATGAACATGGCCGGAATAATGGCGAAGTACTTGGCGACGTCGTTGGCGATCGAGAACGTGGTTAGCGCGCCGCGCGTGATTAAGAGCTGTTTGCCGATGGCGACCACCTCGATCAGCTTCGTCGGGTTGCTGTCGAGATCCACCATGTTGCCGGCTTCCTTCGCGGCGGTGGTGCCGGTGTTCATCGCGAGACCGACGTCGGCTTGCGCCAGGGCGGGCGCGTCGTTCGTTCCGTCGCCGGTCATCGCAACCAGGCGGCCGGCGGACTGCTCCTTTTTGATGTATTCGAGCTTGTCCTTGGGCGTCGCCTGCGCGAGGAAATCGTCGACGCCCGCCTCCGTCGCGATCGCGGCGGCGGTGAGCGGATTATCGCCGGTAATCATGATGCTGCGAATGCCCATACGACGCAGTTGCGCAATACGCTCCTTCATTCCGCCCTTCACGACGTCCTTGAGATGGATCACGCCGAGCAGCAGGTTTCCGTCGGCGACGCCCAGCGGCGTTCCGCCACTGCGAGCGATTCGGTCGCTCATCGCGTGAAAGTCGCCGGGGACTTCGCCACCGCGCTCCGCGACGAACTTCGCGATGGCATCCGTCGCTCCTTTACGAAGCTCGCGGCCTTCGAAATCGACACCGCTCAAGCGCGTGTACGCAGTGAACGGGATAAATGTGGCCTCGTGTTCGGGAATGTGACGGCCGCGGAGGGCGTATCGTTGTTTCGCAAGAATTACGACGGAGCGGCCCTCCGGGGTCTCGTCCGCGAGACTCGATAGCTGGGCCGCATCGGCCAGCGCTTCGCTGCTGACGCCGTTTACAGGGAGGAACTCGACAGCCTGCCGGTTCCCGAGAGTGATGGTGCCGGTTTTGTCGAGCAGGAGTGAGTTCACGTCCCCCGCGGCCTCTACGGCCTTGCCGCTCATCGCGAGAACGTTGTGCTGCATTACGCGATCCATTCCGGCGATGCCGATCGCGGAGAGCAGGCCGCCGATGGTGGTCGGGATCAGGCAAACCAGCAGCGACACGAGGACCGCAACGGTAGGAATCGTGCCGGAATCCGTCTGGGCGACGCTGAAGATCGCGTACGGCTGGAGAGTCACGACGGCCAGCAGGAAGATGAGCGTTAAGCCCGCGATCAAGATGTTCAGGGCGACTTCGTTCGGAGTCTTTTGACGTTCGGCTCCTTCCACGAGCGCGATCATCCGATCCAGGAACGTTTCGCCGGGGTTCGACGTGATCCTGATGCGAATCTGATCGGAGAGCACGCGTGTGCCGCCGGTGACGGCGCTTCGGTCCCCGCCCGACTCGCGAATTACGGGGGCGCTCTCGCCAGTAATTACGGACTCATCGACCGTGGCGATTCCCTCGACTACTTCGCCATCGCCGGGGATCATTTCCCCCGCGCCGCACACCACAATATCGCCGATACGGAGCGCGGAACCGGGTACCTGCTCGATCTTTCCGCTGGCGACCCGGTTGGCGATTACATCAGTCTTGGTTTTGCGAAGGGCATCGGCTTGCGCTTTGCCGCGGGCTTCCGCCATCGCTTCGGCGAAGTTGGCGAACAGTACCGTGAACCAGAGCCATACCGCAATCTGGAACTGGAACCCGATATTCGCTCCGCCGGAGAACAAATCGCGGATCAGAAAGACGGTAGTGAGCGCCGCTCCGACTTCGACCACGAACATTACCGGATTCTTCATCAGCGTCACTGGATTCAGCTTCGCGAAGGATGCTTGCGTAGCTCGCTTTACGATTTCGGAATCGAAGAGCGGGCGAGCGCGCACGAGCTTTTTGGGTAATAGCGATTGGAGATCGGCGCCCGGGGGCTTCGGGGGCGCGGTTCGCGGCGGTGGTGTGAGTGCCGTAGACATAGACTTCGCTCCGTTAAAAAAGACTGCCGCTGTGCATCAGGTAATGCTCTACGATCGGGCCGAGCGAGAGCGCAGGAAAGAACGTAAGCGCTCCGACGATAACGACGGTACCGACCAGCAATCCGACGAATAGCGGGCCGTGCGTCGGGAAAGTGCCTGCGGTCGCCGGGGCTCGCTTCTTCGTTACAAGGCTGCCGGCGGCGGCGAGCAGCGGGATCAGGAAGAGAAATCGGCCGATCCACATCGCGAGGCCGAGCGAGAGGTCGTACCAGGGCGTGTTGGCGGTAATTCCGGCGAATGCGCTGCCATTGTTTGCTGTGCCACTGGTGTAGGCGTAGAGAATCTCAGCGAAACCGTGGGGACCGCTGTTGTTCAGATTGGCCGCCGCGGCGCCTGGGGCGTTCCAGTATCCTTTTTCCGGGAATGTAATCACCGAGCTAACTGCGGCGAAAAACAGAATGCTGAACGCCGTGGCGACGACGGCCAGCATCGCCATCTTGACTTCTTTCTGCTCGATCTTTTTGCCGAGGTACTCCGGCGTGCGGCCCACCATCAGGCCGGCGATGAACACGGCGAGGATGCAGTACAGCAAGATCCCGTACAGGCCGGCGCCAACGCCGCCGAAGATCACCTCGCCCGTCATCATGTTGAACAAAGGGACCAAACCTCCGATCGGCGTGAAGCTGTCATGCATTGCATTCACTGCGCCGCAGCTCGCATCCGTTGTGACGGTGGCGAAGAGGGCTGAGTTCGCGATACCGAATCGGACTTCCTTGCCCTCCATGTTTCCGCCGGACTGGCCCGCAGTCGCACCGGTCTCCAAGCCGAGTTTCGCAAGGACTGGATTTCCTGCTTGCTCGAATCCGTAGCAGACGAAGACGCCCGCCAGGAACATGACCGCCATAGCCGCGAAGATCGCCCAGCCTTGGCGAGTGTCGCCGACCATTTTTCCGAAGGTATAGGTGAGGGCGCCCGGAATTAAGAAGATCAGGAACATCGCCAGGAGATTGCTGATCGGCGTCGGATTCTCAAAGGGGTGCGCGGCGTTCGCGTTGAAGAACCCTCCGCCGTTGGTTCCGAGCTGTTTAATCGCTTCCTGGGACGCTACGGGTCCTTGTGCGATCATCTGCCGGGCGCCTTCGAGGGTGGTCACTTCGGTATACGACGCGAAGTTCTGGACAACGCCTTGTGAGACATAGACCAGCGCGGCCGCGATCGAAAGCGGCAGGAGCACATACACGGTTGCGCGCGTTACATCCACCCAGAAGTTTCCGACGGTCTTTTTTTCCTGACGAGAAAAACCGCGGATCAATGCCACGGCGACCGCAATTCCGGCTGCGGCCGAGGCGAAATTCTGTACCGCCAGACCTGTCATTTGGACCAGGTAACTCAACGTCGCTTCGCCGGAGTACGCTTGCCAGTTCGTGTTGGTGACGAAGCTTGTCGCGGTGTTGAAGGCCAGGTCCGGCGGAACCTGGCTTGCACCAAAGCCGGCGGGGTTCAACGGGAGAATTCCCTGCAAACGTTGGAGCAGGTAGAGAATTACGAAACCAAAAATGCTGAAGCTCAGCAGGGACGCCGTGTAATGCGTCCACTTCTGCTCCACGTCTTCTTTAATCCCAGAGACTTTGTAGGTCAGGATTTCAAGCCAACGAAGCACCGGATGAAGAAACGTTCGCTCACCTTCGAACAGGCGGGCCATGAATGAGCCCAGCGGCTTGGTGCAGATTAGAATCAATCCGAAGAAGACTGCAATTTGCAGAACACCGACGCTCGTCATGGTTATTTCCTCTTAGAACTTCTCCGGACGCAGCAAGGCGTAGATGAGGTAGATAAACAAGACTGCGGATGCAATCCCGGCGATCACGTAGTCCACGGTTTCCTCCTAGAGCTTGTCGCAGGCCTTGGTGAACGCCCAACAGCCGAGCAGGAACAAGCAGCCGATCGCAAAGTAAAAAAGATCGAGCATCATGCCGTCTCCGTGAGAACAACTTCATGACCGGCCCGGCGCAATTCGCTCGCAAGCCGGGTCTCGGTCGTCGGCCACCATCGCCTTGGGCCGCCGAGTACGACTAACGAATGCGGCTCCAGCACCTGGCAAAGCGTTGCGAGGCGATTCCGGCACAGGTAGATACGCACTGTCGTTGGAACGGAACTCTCTGCCGCGATCACCTGAAAACGGCGTTCGTTCCAATCGAGCAGGACAGGCGGACTTTCGAGCGGGAGGGAAACCGGCACGACCTGCGCCACCACCAGCGTGATGTGCGCCGCCAGTTTCCCGGCCAGCTCAGCCGCCTTCCTCAGCGCGGCTAGCGTGGCGTCGATAGAAGTGAAAACAACATCGATGTTGAGCCGTGTGTCCGATTCGGGAATTTCGGTACGCTCCGGAAAGCCTGGAGCAGGAATGATCTTCTTTTCTAATGCGAGCGCCATTTCGTTCGCTCCCACATCGAGCGTACGAACAAAGGCCTAAAGAAGTCATAGAAAACGCATAAAGAAGTTATAAAGATTTCGGAAATTAGTCCGGAATGTTGAAGCGATACCCCACCCAGGGTTCTGTCGCGATGTATTCGGGATGTTCCGGATCAAGCTCGATTTTCTTGCGGAGATTCATGATGAAGACCCGCAGGTAGTCGACTTGATCGCCGTAGTCCGGACCCCATACTGCTTGCAGAAGCTCGCGATGGGGCACGGCCTCGTTGGCGTGTTGTGTGAGATAGCGGAGCAGGTCGAGCTCTTTTGGGGTTAAATGCGCGGTCTTCGGGCCGTTCGTCACACTCCGCGCCGTGAAATCGATTTCGAGTTCGCCCGAACGCACTTTCGCCGAGGATGATTGCGAGGCGGGTACGCGGCGAAGGGCGGCGCGAATTCGAGCTAAAAGTTCCGGCGTGCTGAAGGGCTTCGTTACAAAATCGTCTGCACCAGCGTCGAGCGCTTCCACTTTATCCGCCTCTGAATTTCGGACCGTCAGCATGATGATTGCGACCGATGCGTCCGTACGAATCGCTCTGCAGGCGGCCAGACCACCCATTCCCGGCATGTTGATGTCCAACAGCACAAGATCCGGATGAAAGCCGCGAACCTTCTCCAGGCTCTCCTCACCTGTCTTAGCATCCTCGACTTCATAGCCGGCACTCGTGAGTGCGGTTCGCATGATGCGGCGGATTTGAGGTTCGTCGTCTACGACTAAGATTCGGCCGGAACTCAATTCGAGACTCCCGCGGGCAAGGTCATTCGGAACGTAGTCTCGCCTGGCCGGCTCGTCACGGAAAGATCGCCGCGATGGGCTTGAACGATTCGGTGAGCGATGCTCAAGCCGAGGCCCGAACCCGGGATCTTCTTATCGATCGCGGGACTTCTGTAAAAGCGCTGAAAGATGCGCGGCTGCTCCTGGGGCGGTATTCCCGGGCCATGATCCGTGATCTCCAACCCGATGGAACTTTCTCCCCCTTCGACACGAAGCGTCAGAGGGCTGTTGGGGGGCGAGTATTTCAACGCGTTGTCCAGAATTTGCTTGATCGCGACCTTCAGCAGCCGCCGGTCCGCCAGGATCGGAGCGGGGTGGGGCTCACCCAGGATCTCGACAGACCGTCCGTCGATCGAGGTCCGCAAGGACGAGACCAATTCTTGAACCAATTGACTCAAATCGCTTCGTTCCGCTTGTATATCGATTTCCGCGGCGTCCAATCGCGCCATTTCGACGGCGTTATCGATCAGTTCTTTCAAGCGCTCGGCTTCCTCATCCGCGATTTTGGCCAGCTCGATTCTACTGCTCTCCGGCTGGTTTGGATCGGCCAGCATGGAGGTGGTGGCAGCCTTGATCGAGGTGAGAGGAGTTTTGAATTCGTGCGCCATCGCGTCAATCAGAGTTGTTCGGAGCCGCTCTGTCTGCCGCGCCGCCTCGACTTGATGAAAAAGCTCCTGGGCTTTGGCGCGTTCCAAACCGATCGCCACCAGGTTCGCGACGCTTTGCAGAACGGAATCGGGCATGACGACCCCCTGTAGAGCAAGACTGGCGATGGGTTCAGAGCCTAGCCGTACCGCGGTGATTACGCGATTCCGTTCCGTATCCTGAAAAGACGTGCCTTGCAGCGCGGCCTCTCGAAGCTGATCCTCCATTCCATCGAAATCAGCGGGGCCGGCGCGATACATCTCGTCTGATCGACGATCGTACAGGACGGCTGCGCTGAGGCTGAAAATCTCCGCCAATCGTTGCGCGAGTTGCTTTGCGAACGGTTCCGCTGCGCCGATCAGCAGAATCGCCCGGCTGAATGCGTACAGCCGCTCGACATCCTGCTGGTGTTCAACCGCCTCACTCGCGCGCCGCTTCGCAGCAGCCGACAAGCGGCTTGCAATCAGCGAGGTGCCAAGAAAACTAAACAGCGCAACCCAGTTCTCCGGGTCGGCGATGGTGAAGGTGCCGACCGGCGCAAAGAAAAAGTAGTTGAAAAGCAAGGTTGCCAGAACCGACGCGACCCCGGCCTCCAAGAATCCCCAAGTGGTCGCAACGACCAGTACGAAAAGTAGGTAGGCGAATCCAACAGTGGTGGCGTTTGCGGGTATCGACCTGCTACCAACATAAGTAATCAGCAGAACGCCGGCGATCGAAGCAAGCAGCCGCCACGCTCGTCGCGCAATCGTCATCTGGTCCAACGCCGCTATTCTACGCTACGCCAGCTTCAACGCCGTCCGGTTGACCGCGCGCCGGGAATGTGGACTAGTGTGCGGCAAGATGCTACCATGCTCGTTCCATGGTTCAAAAGAAGGCCCTGATTACAGGGATCACGGGCCAGGATGGGTCTTACCTGGCGGAGTTACTTCTAGAGAAGGGGTATGAAGTACACGGCATCGTTCGCAGGGTTGCACTGGAGGATCCTTCCAATCGGCTCAACCGGTTGGATACGATTCGTAACCGCATCGTCCTGCACGCAGCGTCATTAGAGAGTTACGCGAGCCTGCATCGGGTGGTCGAACGCGTGGCCCCCGATGAGTGCTACCACCTGGCAGCACAAAGCTTCGTCAGCTACTCCTTCGACGACGAGTTTTCCACGCTCCAAACCAACATCAACGGGACGCACCATCTGCTTTCCGTGATCCAGCTGCTGCGCCCACAGTGCAAATTCTATTTCGCGGGGTCGAGCGAGATGTTCGGCAAGGCGGAAGAAGTTCCGCAAAACGAAACCACCCGTTTTCATCCACGATCCACTTACGGAATCAGCAAAGTGGCCGGTTTCGAGCTAACCCGGAACTATCGCGAGGCATACGGGTTGTGCGCCTCCAACGGAATTCTCTTTAATCACGAATCACCGCGGCGCGGTTTCGAATTCGTTACCCGCAAAATCACCTCCGGAGTGGCTCGGATTTTGGCGGGAAAATCCGACTCTGTGCGCCTTGGAAATCTGGATGCCATGCGCGACTGGGGGCATGCGGGGGAGTATGTGGTTGCGATGTGGATGATGCTGCAACGGGACGAACCGGGAGACTATGTGGTGGGCACGGGGGAGTCGCACTCGGTGCGCGAATTCGTGGAACTGGCCTTCGCCTGCGCCGGGCTCGACTACGATCGCTATGTGGTCATTGACAGCGACTTGTTCCGCCCGTCGGAAGTCAACCGACTCTTGGCCGATGCATCCAAGATCCGCCGTGAACTTGGATGGACCCATCAAGTGAAGTTCGAGCAATTGGTACGGGAAATGGTGAGTTCGGACTGCCGGGCTCTGGGTATCGAGTTACCGGCCGCGGCCTCGTAGCGTACGCGCTTACGGATGGCATTGGCGACGGAACGGCTGGTAGCAGTAGTTCCATGACCAACTTTCCAATGAGGGTGCTTGGTCAATTTTCTCGCTATGTTCTTCCGAAGTAGCGCGTTGAGTCGGAATACATTATGTCCAGGTTCCAGTCAATCCTAGGCAACATGTGCGTCTGGGCGGTGTGTTCAGGTTGCGTGTGCGCCCAGGACGGTGTTCTCCGGGGAAAGTTCGAACAACTAAGTCGGCAGTTCGCGGCCGCATCGGCTGCCGATCTCAGAACCGGGCCGTCTCGAAGGAGCGAGGCCGTCGACGGGGACTACCGCGGCTCCCGGATCATTGTGGAAGCTCCGCTGCCTGATCCCGATTTGGCCGCGATTCGGAGCTCTCTCGGCCTGGAGGCCCCCAACGGACTAGAAAAACCTGGAGCGCGCCGAAAAGCGGATACTACACCGCCGACCGCCGCCGATCTTGCCGAGTCCGATGGCGTGCGCTTGACGCCGGAGATTCGCGATCTGGCGCAGCGCCTCGGTTCACCCGAGCGGATCTACGCCTACGTTCGCGACAACACCGAATATTCGCTCTACTACGGCGCAAAGCAAAATTCGCTGGCTGTGCTTCTCTCCCGCCGTGGTAATAACGTGGACACTGCCACGTTACTGATAGCGTTGATGCGCGCCTCCGGGATCCCGGCACGGTATGCGCAAGCCCAGGTGCGCGCGAGCGTTGAAGATGTGGCCGCGTGGGTCGGAGCGCGCAAGCCCGCGGCCCTAGAAGCCATGACCGCCGTTCCGCTGCTCGCCACCATCCGCGACTCCAACGTCGATTTCTATCACGTGTGGACCGAAGCCTGGATCGGTAACAAGTGGGTGTCTTTTGATGCCAGTTTCAAGATGCTCGACTATGAGCCAGGCATCGAACTCCCGGTGCAGCCGTTCGACATGGATGCTTTTCTCTCCACGCAGCGGCGCGAGCTTGCCTCGGACCTCTATGTCGATAGCGTGCGTGCATACCTCAACCGCAGCTACCCCGGGCGCGGGATGTCCGACGTAATCTATCACGGGCGCCTGGCCCCCACCGGTGACAGGATCGAGGCTCCGCGTTATCGCGTACTCCAGGCGATGGAAAGCCGATCGGACCTGGACAACCTGCGGCACAGGATCATGGTTTCGCTGATTCGGCCTTCCGATAGCAAGGTGCTCTTGCAACGGGAATTCTCGGTTCCTCGAACGTGCCTCCAGAGCCTCACGCTGATTTCCCAAGGCACTCCTTCCCGGCCAATGCTGCGAATCGACGATGAGGTGGCGGGTACCAGCACAGACATTTTCGCAAGTGCTACCGCACTCAACTTTCGAGTCGAGTACTTCTATCCAGGCATAGCTGCCGCCGACCGCACCGTGATCCACACCTACACCACCGGCGACGTATTCACGTTTGGCTACAACGTCGCGCAGGTCTCGGAAGGTGTTTTGCAGTACCGCATCGACCGGCTGCTGGCAACGACGGGAGGTTTGGCGACGGATCCCATCAGAACCCTGGGCGAGATCCTTCACATTGGCGCACTGCGCTATCTGCATCGCGTCGAGACCGAGGCCCGCAGCATCTACGAAGTCCATCACATGGACTACTTGCCCACACGGCTGGATTCAACCGCGGCGTTCGCCCAGCTTCCGGCGGTATCGAAAACGGACCGCCCCTTCCTGGTTACTCCACAGCGCTTGATCCTGGACGCGAACGGTTCGTTCGTCGGCCGCAGCGTCAGCCGGAATACCGGATCGATACCCAGTGCCGACTTCAACGGCGTGATTCAAGCGCTGTCGCCGATGTTGTCCGGCCTCGAACACGAGATCTGGGAAGAGATCGTGGTGACCCCCACGGCATCCACGGTGAAGATCCTCCAATACGCTCAGGACAAAGGTATCCCAGTGCTCCGCATCACTCCAGCACAAGCGCCCGGGGTTGTTCCTACCCTGCCGATTCCCGCCAGCATCAAGACCTTCCTGCTTTCTTCGGCGACCGCGGGCGAGACGATCATCATTCCAAGTCAAGCGGTCACATACTTCCGCTGGACAGGGACCGTGTACACCAAGCGCACGGCCACCGGCGGGGTCAATGGGTGGTTCGTGAACCAATTCAACGGCGGGGCACCGCCGAAAAGCGGCGACACCGGCAATCCGCGGCCGAAGGACGGCGATACCACCGGCGATCCGGTGAACGTCAGCAACGGCAATATGTTTTATCAGGCGCTGGACATTTCACTGCCGGCCGCGGGCTTGCCGCTTCGATTGGTGCGAACTTACAACAGCCAGGCGGCCGAAGCCGGACCGTTCGGCGCCGGCTGGACGCATTCTTACGACATGACGATCCAGGCGCAGGGAGCCTCGCTGGTGTATCGAAATCCAACCGGGGGCTTCGAACTGCTGACGCCGTCGGGTACCGAGTGGGCCGGCTATCGTGGCATGCGCGTCTCGCGCGACGGCACGGGCTGGCGAATGCGATTCAGGCAAGGCCTGGAGTTGCGCTTCAACGCCGGCGGCAAGTTCACCAGCCTTACCGATCCCAACGGCAACAAGCAGACGTTGGATTACGACGCGCAAGGCAACCTTGCTTCGATCGCCGATCCGGCAGGCCGCAAAATCACCTTCAGCTACAACGCACAGAATCGAGTAACAGTCATCGCGGATTTCGCCGGACGCCAACTCGCCTATCGCTACGATGCGGCCGGGGACCTGATCGAGGCGCAGGATGCGTCCGGCGCGGTGACACGCTACGCCTATTACGCGGACACTTACAACGCTCACAACATGAAGAGCGTGACCGATCCGGAGGGCAATACCACCTCATGGGTTTACTTCGCCGACGACAAGGTCTTCAAGATCCTAGGCCCCGGCGGTGGCGAGATGCAGCTGTTCTATCTCCCGTTCCGCAACGAAACGGTGGTGGTCGATGAGCGAGGCCAGTCGACCACCTACCAGTACGATTCTGCCGGCCGCATTACACGAGTTGTGGACGCGTTGGGGAACGTCATCATCCGCAAATACACGGCGGAGGGCTGGCTTGCGGAGGAGACCGACAGCGGCGGCAACACGACCAAGTTGTCCTGGGACGCGCTAGGCAACCTGACTAAGGTCGTCGACCCGTTGGGCAATACGACCGACGTTACCTACGATCCTATTTACAGCCGGATCACACAGACACGCGACGCGAAGGGCAACACGCAGACGTTCGAGTACGACGCGCGCGGGAATCTAGTGCGGTTCATGGATGCCACAGGCGCCGAGAGCCGCTTCACACGCGACGCGCGTGGCTACATCACGCGAGCTACTGGTGCGGACGGAAATACGTGGAGTGCTGTATATAATGATGCCGGCCGGATTACGCAGTTGACGGATCCAAACCAGCAAACCGCCCGGGTCGAGTACAGCGCGGCCGGCAGAGCGACCGCTGTAGTCGATGCGTTGGGCGCCCGCATCCAGTTCGAGTACGATGCTCGAGATCTGCTCACGCGTGGAGTTAACGCGGTGGGAAACGAAACCGCGTTTACGTACGACCGCTCCGGGCGTACCGTCCGAACGACCGATGGCAACCGTCAGGCGCAGCAGTTCGGGTATGACACCTCCAGCAATTTGGCGCGGATCACCACCGCCGATGCTCGTAGCGTCGAATATGGCAGCGCTCCAGGAGAATGCGGCTGTTCCTCGCTGCCAGGGATGTTATCGCAAATCAAGGACGCAAAGGGGGCGCAGTCCGTGTACGCATACGATCCGCGCGGGTACGTTTTCGAGGTGCGGAACGCGATGGGCGATGCGGTTCGTTACCTCCGCGATGCCAACGGAAATCTGGCTGAGATTGCCTACGACGACGGAACCGCGGTTCGGTTTACCTACGACGGGAATAATCAGCTCACTAGCCGCGCGTATCCGGACAATACTCGCGATACGTTCACCTACGACGCGGTGGGGAATCTGCTCACGGCCGCCAACGCGCATATCACCTACACCTTTACATATGACGCTCGCAATCGTGTAAGCTCTGTCCGCGATTCCCGCTTCTCGCAGCCGATCCGCTACTCGTATGACACCGCCGGCCGGCGGCAGCGGGTGCTGGACCCGCAAGGGACGGCGACCGCGTGGCAATATCATCCCGACGGAGCGTTGGCCAGCATCCAAAGCCCGGATGGACAGTTCATCAGGTTCACTTACGATGCTGCACGCCGACGGGTGAAAACGACCTTCCCGAATCAAACTGAGGCCGCCTACAGCTACGATGCCGCCGGGCGACTGCTGAGCCTCACTTACAAGAACGCCACGAGCCAGGCCGAGTTGAGCCGCTTCGCCTATACCTACGACGCTGCGGGAAATCGCACCTCAATGACCGATGCGGCAGGCACGCATCGCTACAGCTACGACACGACGTATCGCCTGACCGCGGCGACGCATCTTGACCAACCGGCGGAGCAGTACAGCTACGACGCCGCCGGCAATCGAACGGCTTCGCATCGCGAACCGACGTTCGTCTACGACGCCGCCGATAGGTTGACGCGGACGTCCGGCGCGGATTACCTCTACGACCGCCGCGGCAATCTGGTGATGCGAACGGCGGGGCATACAACGATGTATTTCGAATACTCGTACCTGAACCAGTTGCAAGAAGTAGAGAATGGAGTCGCCGACAAACGCACGCGTGGCGCGAGTGCGACCACGACGTATAAATACGATCCCTTCGGCCGCCGCATCGAGAAAAGTGTAGGAGGTGTAGTGACGCGTTACCTCTACGACTTCGCGCAGATTCTGCACGAGTACGACGGCGCGGGCCGCTTGATGGCGCGTTACACGTACGGCACCGGAATCGACGAGCCGTTGCTAATGGAGCGTGATCGCAACAGCAACGGGTCGTTTGAACCGAACGAGGCGTTCTTCTATCAACGCGACGGGCTCGGTTCAGTGCGCGCGCTCACGGATCGCGGGGCGAATATCGTGGAGCGCTATCGCTACGACACGTTCGGAAATCTGGTGGATGGCGCGGGCGCGATCGGCAATCCGTATTTCTTTACCGGCCGCGAATGGGATGCGGAAACCGGACTATCATTATCGAGCTCGACACTACGATGCTACGACCGGGCGGTTTTTGCAGACGGACACAATCTGGAATGCGGCGGACGTAAAAACGCTCAATTTGTACGTCTACGTTGCAAATAACCCGGTGACATTCGTAGATCCAAGCGGTCACGAGATTGAGATCGTATACGACTACGACAGTGTTACCGGGCTGCGGCGGGACGTTTATAATCGGGCGCAGGACAAGCAAGATTTCAACAAGCTGTTGATCTTGCCGGATAGGAATGGGGCTCTTGAGATTGTCGCCAGAGATGGAAAGCTGACGGACAATTTTGTATTTGAAGCCGTGGATGGCTCCGACGGCCAGACCGTGAGGATAGTGCGGAGAGTTCTTGATCAACGCTATGAAGGCGGATCAGCTTCCTACAGGATCACGGATGAGACTATGACGTACCTTGATCTGAGTGTTGTGCAGGGATGGCGCGTGGATCCTCGCGATATCCAGCCGGCTCATCACGTCCCAACCTTGTCGGAAGATTTAGCCAAGATTCCGGGATGGATTCGCAACACAACGGTGGGCGGGGTCGAGAGCATCATGGGAATCGGCGGTGCGCCAACTTATGGGCCGGATGGCTGGAAGTCAAAGTAGGAGCTTAGGCAGAGCCAGGAAATAATCGATGAGACATCTTAGGTTCGGCATATTCTGTCTTGCTGCTCTGGCGCCCGTAGTGGCGCAGGACATCCAGTGGGATGCGAGCGGCAACGGGCAGCTCCAGGGGAACCATTACTTTCGTCATGTCTACTGGGGCGCGACCGGTGCGCGCGGAGATACGGCTCGGCGGACGGTGCTGTACGGGACCATCAACTTTGATGGCCGGGGCGCGTATACGCTCACGGGGTCGCGGTTCGATTCGACCGAGCCGCGTGTGGACGCTGTGTCCTTCACTGGGACGTACACGATCTCGGCGGGCGGGCAGGGGTTCCTATCCAATCCGATGACCGGGACGTCGCTCATCCACGGCATGACGGCGCGAGGCATGTTCGTGGGCAGCAGCACAGAGGCGGGGAGCAACGATCTGTTCATAGCGGTGCGCGCGGGAGCGACTCCAGCGGTCAACGCAAACTTTACCGGCTCATATTGGATCGCCTCAATGGAGTTTCCGTCCAGCGATGTCGCGCTCGCACGCGACGCTTTGTATCAACTGACGCCGAACGGTCAGGGAGGGATCGGGACCGTGAACCTGGCTGGCAACGTTGGAGGGAATGCGACTGAGGTTCGGCAAACGGTGAATGGAGCCAGCTACTCCTTCGCGAACGGAGTGGGCTCGCTTGTCTTCGGCGGCGCGTTGGGCGCGCAGAATCTGGTGGCGGGCTCGAAGCTCCTGTACATTTCTGAGGATCGGAACTTGGTTTTCGGTGGCTCGGCCGATGGCTGGGACTTGTTCGTGGGGGTGCGAGCGGTTACTGGAGCCTCGCCTGCCAACTTGCGCGACGGCTTCTACTATGCGGCCGGCGCTCGCGAAGATCTGCGGCGCCTGGCCGGCGGGATCGGCGATTTGGAGACTTACTACGGGGCATTCAGCTCCAGGGCAGGGACGGTGGTGGCGCACCGCAGGCTCTACTCGCAGTTGGTGGGGGCCGAGGACTTCACTTACACGCGGACGGATGCGCTAACGGCTACCGCAACCGTTGAGACGGACACATTCAGCTACGTGGTTGGCTCGGGCGGTCTGGTCCAGATCGGTTCCGGCAAGGGCTCCGTGTTGGGAATCGATGTCGCGATCAAGACGCCGGGTAACACCGGTTCAGGCGTGTTCCTCGATCCAGCGGGTGTCGTCAACGCTGCGAGTTCTTCGCCGTTCACCGCCGGGATTTCGCGGGGCGGACTGATCACGCTCTATGGCAGCAACCTTGCGGCTACCACCGCAGTCGACGGGAAATTCCCGACGACGCTAGCCGATGTGCAGGTGTTCATCAGCGGCCGTCTCGCGCCGTTGTACGTGGTGAGTTCGGGGCAGGTTTCCGCGATCGTGCCGTTTGCGACTCCGGGTGACGTGGCTTCGATCCGACTGGTAAATAAGGGAGCGTCCTCGAACACGGTGACGGTTCGCCTGCGGGGGACCACACCGGGTGTGTTCACGGTTCCTCCGGGCGGTGTCGGTCTCGCGGCCGCTCTTCACCCAGACTACTCGTTGGTGACGCGTGAGAACCCGGCTCGGCCCGGGGAGATAATTCAACTCTACATTGCCGGACTCGGCGCAGTGGATCCTCCCGTCTCGGATGGCGCGCCGGGTCCTGGCGCGGAGCCCTTGAGCCGCACCGCGAACAAGATCGCGGTCTTCCTGGACGGCATCGAGGCACCGATCTTCTATGTGGGGCTACCGCCTGGATTGGCCGCCCTCTACCAAATCAATTTTCAAGTCCCGATGGAAGCCGCTCGCGGAGACCTATACATGGATGTCGCAGGACCGGATTCGTATGCTTCCCAAGCGCTCCTCCCGGTCGCGCCGCGTTAGTCGCTATTTTTCGAGCATTACCTCGGTCGACTTGATCACAACCTTAACCTTGTCGCCCTTCTTCAGCTTTAGCTGTTCGGCGCTGCGGCGCGTGATCACGCTCTCGATGTGATCCTTGCCGATCTTGACAACGGCGTGCGCCATAATGTCCCCCAGCGTAATCTCGGCGATTTTTCCCTTAAGTTGATTTCTTGCGGATATGGGCATGTTTCCAGTCTCCCTGATTATTGGATCAAGTATCCGTTCGCCTCCAGGACCTTCTTGCCGTCGCGCCCCGCGAGGAACGCCAGGAACTGCCGTGCGTGCATGGCTTGCGGTGAGGAGGCGACAATCCCCGCCGCCTGATCGATTGGCTTGTAAAGCGAAGGATCGACTTTCACAACGGCACCTGGGTCTTTCAGTACCAACGAGTAGGCCGTGAACGCCGCGTTGGCGTTGCCGGTCGCAGCGAATTGTCGCGCCATACTGATGTTACTCGCGTAAACAATCTTTGGTTGCAGAGCCTCCCAAAGCCCCGCGGCTTTCATCGCTTCCACGGCCGCCTTTCCATAAGGGGCCAGTTCAGGCTGCGCCACCGAGATGAACTTTACCTCGGGCCGTGTCAGATCCTTAAGCTGCCGCACGCCCGACTTGTCGCGTTCTGGAATCCACAACGCGAGCTGCCCTCGCGCATAAACCGTACGCGAATCTGCGGCAATCCGCTTCGTCATAACCAGTAGATCGACATGCTCCGTGTCTGCGGCGGCAAACACATCGAACGGAGCACCGTTTTCTATCTGCTGGGTCAGCTGGGCCGTCGAACCGTAGCTGAGCACAACTTGGACGCCAGCCTGCCTCTTGAAGCCCTCGGCTATTTCATCGAACACCCCAGTGAGATTCGAGGCCGCCGCGACAGTTATCTTCGAGGCGCCCGACGGCGGAGCCTTCGAGCAGGAGGAAACCACGAGTGCACCGAAGGCGAAGAATAGCGCGGCCCGGCGTGAGAAAGCTGTCATCTGGAATCAAAACCTGAGGTGTACGTAGAAGTTGCCTTTAGCTCCGCCGAACGTTTAAAGTGCCGCAGCTCCGCCTAAACCCACGATAGCGAAACTGTCAGGATATCGCCCCGTTCGAATTCCAGCTGAAGAGTAGCACGAAACTGCGTGTGTTAACATAACGTAGTTGTGTATAGATTACAGTGCTACTACCCATGAAAATCTTTCCCCACAGTGCTCTGGCGCTCATTTCCTGCTCCGTCTCTATGCTTCACGGGCAATCGACAAAAGCGGAGATGTTTGGCGTTGTCCGGGACCCTGGCACCCTGCCGGTGAGCGGCGCTGCGGTCGAGCTGGTCAATACGGGAACTGATACCAAGCTCGCGGTCACATCGGACGCCATGGGCGATTACCACTTCTTTGCCGTGTCTGCCGGAAGTTATCAACTCGTGGTGACCAAGGAAGGATTTTCGACGTACCGGCGAGACGGCATCGTTGTTCGAGTCGGAGACCAGGTTGACATCGATTTGGAGCTGAAGATCGGCGATCTGGCGGAGTCCGTTGAAGTGACTGCCGCGGCACCGCTGCTCCAATCGGCGCGCGGCACGGCGAGCTTTGTAGTTGAGCAGAAGAAGGTCGTCTCGCTTCCTATCGACGGCCGCAACTTCGTCCCCTTGATCGCGCTTTCGCCAGGCGTGAATCTGCCTCCAGGGCAATTCCTGCCGCGGATTAATGGAAGCCGGCCACGAACCAGTGAATATATTTACGACGGCGTCAGCGTTCTGCAGCCCGAGCCTGGGCAGGTCGCGTATTTCCCAATAGTGGACGCTATCGAAGAGTTTCGCGTCGAGACCAACAGCTACTCGGCGGAATACGGCCGTTCGAACGGCGGCGTCATCATGGTGAACCAGAAGTACGGCGGGAACAGCGTCCACGGGACCCTTTTTGAATTCTTCCGTAATGAGGCGCTGAACGCCCGCAACCTATTCGCGACCACTGGCTCTAAGCCGCTTTTTCGCAGAAATCAGTACGGGTTCGTGCTCGGAGGACCAATCCAGAAGAACAAGACGTTCTTCTTCGTGGATTGGCAAGGCACGCGCCTGGATACGGGGGTGGTGCGGACCAGCACCGTCCCCACAAGCGCGCAGAAGCGGGGAATTTTCACTCAGCCGATCTACGACCCGCGCACCACGCGCCTGGTTTCGGGAAGCTACCTACGCGACGCTTTCCCCAACAACACAATCCCGACCACAGCATTTGATCGCGCGGCGCTAGCCGTGCTGGACAGGTATCCCGCACCCAACGTACTTAACGGGACAGCCGAAGCGACCGCGAATAACTATCGGCGCGTAGGGACCGATACGACCGCGCAAGACCAGTTCGATGTTCGGATCGACCGCTACTTCGGAGCCAAGCAGAGAGTGTTCGGCCGTTACGCTTATCTTCGGGACGATTCCGCGCCGGCCACACCCTTCCCCGATGGCAGTGGCACGTTCACGGCGACGTACATCGGCAGAACTCTAACCCGCGCCGATAGCTTTGTGGGCGAGCATAGCTGGAATCTGGCGCCCACAGTCGTGAACCAGTTCCGTTTCGGAGTCACGCGGCGTGGATTTGACCGGTCTTCGTTGTCGGTCGGCCAGCCCGCTACGCAGACGTCACAGATCCCCAACATTCCGCTCACTTCCTTTCAAGACGTTTTACCTACTTATGACATCGTGGGATTCCAGCAACTCGGGCCGCCGGCAAACGGGAATGCAACCTTCACCACGTCCGTTACCCAGTTCATCGACAACTTTTCTTGGATCAAGGGAAGCCACAGTCTGAAGGTTGGCACCGACATTCGCCTTCAGCGGCTGGATGCCCTGCAGCCGCCAAGCCCGACGGGGAACTTTCAGTTCACCAACATCTTTACCGCCGGATTGAGCCCCACTGGCACACCGACTGGGAACACCGGCAATGCGTTCGCCTCGTTCCTGGCAGGTCCCGTCACTCGCTTCTCGATCGATGCCCAATCGGAGGTACTCAAGCCGCGAGCCACCATTGCTGAGTTTTTCATTCAGGACGATTGGCGCGCCACAAGGCGGCTATCTGTCAATCTAGGGACTCGCTACACCTTGAATTTCCCGTCCACCGTGGCCGGAGATCGCGGCGGCGTGTTTAATCTCGCCACGCAAAAGCTCGATTACCTGGGTCAGAGCGGTTTCCCGCGCGCAGCGCGCAACCTCGAGAAGAAGAACTTTGGACCGCGCGTGGGCCTGGCGTACAAAATCACCGATAGTTTCGTCCTGCGCTCCGGCTACTCCATGACCTGGATCGAGCAGGCCGGAATTACGACGCCATTCACTACGCCGCTGTTTCCGTTCATTCAGACGCTGGGGCAGCAGACGTTGGACAACATCAATCCGGCGTTTACTCTTTCGCGAGGTCCAACAGTTGTTCCGCAGCCGCCAACGCCGGACGCCGGACTCGGTCAAGGCGTGTTCGGCGTACAGCGCGACAACGGCAGCGGGTACGCGCAGCAGTGGAACCTCAGCTTGCAAAAGACGATCGCGGAGAACTGGAGTTTCGAAGCTGGATACCTGGGTTCGAAACTAACGCGCTTGGGAGTCCCGGATATCAATCTCAATCAGCTTACGGCGGAACAGCTTCGGCTCGGAGCGCAACTCACGCAGCAGGTCACGAATCCGTACTTTGGCGAGATTCCGGCGAATACCTCGTTGGGAACTCCGACTATTCCTCGCGCACAGTTGATTCGACCCTACCCGCGCTTCACAACTGTGACGCTTTACCGCAACAACGTCGGCCATTCCACGTATCATTCCTTCCAGTCGCGCATCGAGAAGCGCTTCTCCCGCGGGTTGACCTTCAGTGTGTCGTACACATTCTCGCGGCTGATCGACGATGCCGGCGCGGTGTTCGATTCAGCGGTGCTGACCGGTCCTGTCGCGAATTATCAGGTTGCGGATAGTTTCAACAGGCGGCTGGAGAAAGATGTCTCGACCGGCAACGTGCCGCACATCTTCGCGAGCGGCTTCGTTTACGATCTGCCGTTCGGGCGCGGCCGGAGCCACTCTTTATCGGGTTGGAAGAATATGGTAGCGGGCGGTTGGCAACTCGCCGGTATCGTTCGCATACAGTCCGGGAGCCCGATCGCGATCACCCAGGCCACGAACCTGAACGCGTTCGCCGGATTCGGGATTCAGCGACCAAATCGTGTAGGCGATCCCAATCTGCCCGCCGACCAGCGGACTACCGGCCGCTTCTTCAACACGGCCGCGTTCGCACAGGCCGGGCAATTTACGATTGGAAACGCGTCTCGTAATCCGGCCACCGGTCCCGGTTACCAGAACGCGGACGTAATGCTCGGCAAAACGTTCACGATCACCGAGCGCGTTCGGACGGAGTTCCGCGCGGAAGCCTTCAACCTCACGAATACCCCCCCACTCGGAAATCCGAATGGGAGCTTTGGCAACGCGGCGTTCGGATCGATCACCACGGCTCTCGATCCGCGGGTATTCGAGTTCGTCCTGAAGCTACACTTCTAGGAGGAGTCCGTCATGTATACACGACGCGCCGTTGTCGGGCTGCTGATTTCGCTCGGGCTCCTGGCGGCGCAAGAGCCGGCGGCATCGGTCCAGGTAACCGGTGCCGTGAAGCAGACCTTGAACCTGACTCCCGAAGAGCTCGCGAAAATGCCCAGGGCTTCCGTCAAGACCGGCGGCAACGGTATGGAAACCGTCTACGAGGGAGTCTGGCTCCATGAAGTTCTGAAGCGGGCGGGTGTTCCGCAAGGCGGCGAACTACGCGGGAAAGCGCTCGCGAGTTACGTTCTGGCTTCGGCACAAGATGGCTACGAAGTGGTATTTTCGCTCGGAGAGCTAGACCCGTCGTTTATCGATAACGAAATCCTGCTCGCGGATACTGAGAACAGCAAACCCCTGTTTGGCGCCCAAGGCCGCTTCCGGCTCGTGGTTCCCAAAGACAAACCGGGTGCACGGTCCGTCCGCATGTTGACCAAACTGGAAGTCGTTCAATTAAGGAAGTAGGGAAGGCGGAGAAGACGAGTGTCGAAGGCTCGCGTCCAAAACCGGCTAGCTGAGATTCGAAAGGCCCGCGGTGTCGGTGCGTCCGACTTGGCTCGGCGCGTGAAGGTTAGCCGGCAAACCATCTATGCCATCGAGATCGGTACTTACGTTCCCAACACGGAAGTTGCTCTGCGGCTGGCATCCGAATTGGAAGTTTCGGTTGACGAGCTGTTCTCGCTCAACGCCGGGAATGCCAAAAAGTCTCCCGAATCGCTGGCCGCCGAAGTGCTCGGGGTTGGAACGGCGGCAAAAGGACAGCCGGTTCGTATTTGTCAGATCGGCTCGCGGTGGGTGAGCGTTCCGGTGAGTGCGAGTCCGTACTACATGCCGGAGGCGGACGGGATCGTTCGTCAAGCGAGCCGGGCCAACGGACGGGCCGAACTTGTCGTGTTCGGCAAAGACGAGGCGGCTCAAAAGCGGATTGTTCTCGCAGGCTGCGATCCGGCTACCAGTCTTCTTTCCAACATGGTCGAGCGCACCAGCGGCGTCGAAATCGTGAACGCAGCTGCGTCGAGCAAGCTGGCGCTGAGCTGGCTTAAGTCGGGGAAAGTTCACGTCGCCGGCTCGCATCTGGAAGATCCCAAGACGGGCGAATTTAATCTCCCCTATATCCGACAGCAGTTTCCGGACGAAGACATTGTTGTGGTCACCTTCGCCCACTGGGAGGAAGGCTTCGTCGTCGCGCCTGGAAATCCAGAGCGCATTCGAAAAACCGACGACTTGGCGCGGAAGAACGTCCGGCTGGCGAATCGTGAGGTTGGGTCCGGGAGCAGGGCACTGCTGGACAAACTACTGTCTACGGCGGGACTGCCATCGAGTCGCGTTAACGGATATGAGCGCATTGCGTTCGGACACTTGGCTGCGGCTTACTTCGTCGTATCGGGCGAAGCCGATGTCTGTCTGGCGACGCGATCTGCAGCGCAAACGTTCGGACTCGATTTTGTTCCCCTTCATAGCGCCCGCTACGATCTTGTCATGCGGAAACGGATTGCAGATCTTCCGACGGTGAAGGCGTTCCTCGATGTGCTGCAACGCTCCACGCTTCGACGGAAACTTGAAGTGCTCGCCGGTTACGACACCACGCAAACGGGGGCGTTAGTTGCGTAAGGCATCTTTTCTTGCCTTCGTTGCACTCAGTATCCGCGGGAGGCCGACCGAGCGCCGCCGGGTTGCGCGTCAGAAGCAGCAGTTTTCTGTTCTTCTAGGATGGTTAGGCTTACCATTCGTAAAAGGAGGTATCCATGCGACGTGCGACCCCGCCAAGGTGGAATAAGATACTCGCCGCGCTTTCGTTCTCGATTGCCGCCGTTTTGGTGGCCGTCTTCTTCACGTCCGTCGTGATCGAGGCGCAGCGACCGGCAGCCGCGACGCTTTTCGAAGGCGCGCGGCTCATTACAGGAGACGGCAGTGCCCCCATCGCAGATTCCGCATTCCTCGTGGAGAACGGACGGTTCACCGCGGTGGGGCGTAAAGGACAACTCAAGGCTCCGACAGGTGCGGCTCGTGTGGATCTGACCGGCAAGACGGTTATACCGGCCATCATCGACGCGCATAAGCATTTCGCAGTGACACGAGATGCGCTCCTGGATCAGTTGCAGCATCTGGCGTACTACGGCATCGGCGGGACGATGAGCCTGGGCCAGGATACGGGCGATGAGGTTTACCAGATACGTGCAGAGACGATCCCCAATGCAGCGCGGTTCCGTACGGCCGGCCGCGGCATCACAGCGCCGGAACCTGGGCGCACGCAAGCTCCTTTCTGGGTCACTAGCGAAGCAGAGGTGCGTAAGGCCGTCGATGAGATGGCCGCGAAGAAAGTGGACATCATGAAGTTCTGGGTGGACGATCGCGACCACACCGTGACCAAACTGAGTCCGGAACTCTATCGCGCTGGCATCGACGAGGCGCACAAGAAAGGGCTACGGACGATTGCTCATATTTTTACGCTCGAAGATGCCAAGGCAACCTTGCGCGCCGGTATCGACAATTTCGCCCATAGCGTTCGAGATAAGGACGTCGACGACGAGTACCTGAAGCTGATCAAGTCCAAGCGGAATTTTATAGTGGACCCCAACCTTCCCGACCGAGGCGTGAAGGTGGACCGGAGCTGGCTACGCGACAGCGTGACCGCCGCGGAGCTTCAGAAACTTCAGGCAGACAGCAAGGACGACGCCAAAGCGCAGGCATTTTTCGGAATCCAGGCTCGCAATCTGGCCAAACTCAATGCGGCGGGCGTCAAGATCGCCTTAGGTTCGGACGGCGGGATTACGTGGGCAGCCCACGAGGAGATGGCGGACATGGTGGCGGCCGGCATGACGCCGGCTCAAGTACTGGTTGCGGCGACCCGCAACGCGGCCGAGCTGGCGAACATCAGCGACGCCGGCACCGTCGCGGCGCGCAAAAGCGCGGATTTTGTCGTGCTAGACGCGAATCCGTTGGACGACATCACGAATACGCGCCGCATTGCGAGCGTCTATCTTCGTGGGTTGCGCGTCGACCGCACTGCCTTGAGCGCCCGATGGACCGGCAGGTGACGGTATCCACCAAATTCACTCGAGCACGGCCCGAACTGAGCGTTGTCTACGGAGCAACCCAAATGTACGTATAAAGCGGCTTGCCGATCGACGATCTCGGTCCAACGAAGCCAAACCCGCGTGCGACTCTCACGGGACCGGCATCGACCGTTGAGGTGGGTCCCGATAGTGTGAGGTGGATTTCCACTCCTACAAGGGGATCGTCCGAGCGGAGACCGGTCTTCGGGATTCGCACGGCCACCTTCGTGACGAACGCGTTCTCCTCGGAGATGCTGAGAACCTCAGCGCGTGAATCGCCTGCCGTGGCCACGATAGAGAGCGGTCCCTTTCCGGCGCCGTTCAGATACAACGTAACCACCGAGCCCTCATGCGCCGGCGCACTTTTCGAGTTCAACTGCCCGTCCGCATTTAGCGCAATCAGCCGAAAGCAATTCATGCAGGGCGCTTCCAGACTCCACAGATCCGTGAAAAGGTTCGGCGCCCAAGCGGCAACGGCGTATTCGCGTTCCGCCGAGTTCGCTCCATTCACGGAAATCCGGACGACGGTGGTGGAGCGATCCGCTAGTCCAGGCGGAACCAAGACGTTCACCTGCGCAGAGGAAACGTACAGCAGTTTGCCCGCGACTCCATCGAACGTCACCGTCACGCCTTCGAGCGAATCGACAGGATCGCCGGCGGGAACGGCTCCCGACACAGGCCCCAGATTCAACCCGGACAGCGTAACGATCTGGTTCGGCGCCATAACCCGCACGATCGACCCGTTCGCGCCGTCGATAACACAGTCGATCCGCGGCGCGTTCGGCGACGGCGTCGCAACCGCGAAATCCACCAAGCCGAGATAAGCTCCGGGCAACAAGCTCGAATCGGCTTCGGCAGCGGCGCTCAGATCAAGCGCGCCGGGCGTAAAGGGTACGCTTGAAAGCGCGGCGGCGCCGGCGATCCATACGCGGTTGCCGGTCAGCGCGATTCCCGTGGTCACCAGGCTCGCCGCATCGATCAACTGAGTGGAGAGAACTTCTCCGGTAGCCGCATCCACCCGCGATACGTAAGATTCGCTCCCGATGGTCGAATTGTTCGGCCGGCATCCCGGTGGCAGCTTCTCTATACCTGCTGGGGCATCCTGAGTGACGAATGAGCCCATCCAAGCAAGCGGCACTATCTTTCCGTCCCTCGAGTTATAGGCGTTATACAAGCCGCCGACGTAAACGGCGCCATCGGCGCCGACTCTCACACTCGCTCCGCCAAGGGGAATCGAATACACGAGCCGCGCGCCCGCAGGATCCAGCTTCGTGAGGAAGCTCTGAAATGCCGCCACTGATGATCTTGGAACCGTAAACGGATATTGCGGCAATCCTGGAAACACGGACGTCGCGGTGCCCGTGAGGTACACGCTTCCTTCGGAGTCCACGGCGAGTCCGTTGTTAACGACCTGTCCTCCTCCATCACCGGGATTCGAAACAGCGGTGGAATAGATGAGTCTCGCGGCCGTCGGATCGACCTTGGTCACATATTGATTTACTCCGGCCGGCGGAAAACAAGGAGAAAGGCAAGGCTCTCGCACGACCGTGATGGGAAATCGAGGTTGGAACGCTCCGGGAGTGGTCGGATAGTCGAGATGAGCATTCCCCGCCATGTAAATATTTCCGGCGGCGTCCAGCGCAAGCTGGCTCCCGCCGATGCCGGTTGCGGAAAATTCGAGCCTGGAGCCGGTCCGATCGAGTTTCAGAAGATACGGACGCCCGGTCGTGTCGGGCACACTGTAGGCGCCCGATGTTGATGGAAAGCCGCTCTGCGCAGTACCGCTGATCACAATTCCGCCGTCAGCCGTGAGCTCTACCGACTGCGCCGAGCTTGCGGCTGAGCCACCCAATAAATTCACAAACGCGACTTGCCCATGCAGATCGAGCTTCAAGATGAACGACCGCGCATCGCTCGGGGACGCGGCTGTGGCGAGGGCAGGGGATACCGTAACCGGGAAGTCCGGCGAGAAGGTCGTGCCCACGACGAAAATATTTCCCGCGTCGTCTGCTTTAACTGCGGCCGCGGAATCGCTTGCCGAGCCGTTTATCGTTCGGGCGTAGATGATCCTGCCGTTCGGGTCCACCTTCTGCACCAACACTCCTGTGCGGCGGGTAGTCGAATCGAGCGTAACATCTCCCGCGATGTAGACGTTGCCCGAATCATCCGTGGCGAGAGCCGCCGGAATAAATCCGGATCGCAGGTACGTAGAATAAACAAGCGCAGGCGCGCTAGAGCTCGAATCCGCCCAGCTCAGCATGGGAAGGAAGAGCAGGAACAGCCGGGATGACACTCTTAAACCTCCGAAAGGCCTGGACGCGGGAGGCTTGTTCTCAAGTTATCATGCGCCTGCCTCCGCAAAGTAAGGCGGAAAAACAGCGAAGCAGCCATTCTTTCCTTTGTGCGGTTGTGCTCGTGCATAGTCTTACTGCCAAGAAGGGATGACCGTCCCCAGTTGCCGGTGTGGTTGCTCGTCGTTCCTAACGGCCAACTACCACGACATGAAAGCTATCCGGCACAGCCGTCGGGCCGCGACCTTTCTTCCCATCCTTACCCTCGGCCGGAGGAGCGAATTCCGCGCTAGGCAAGTACAATTTGTGAGCTTTCTGATCGGCGGCGATCGTTCTCGCGCCGCGTTGCGTCGGGATGGTTGCTACAGGTTCGAACTTTCCGGGCGCGGTTTCTCCCACCATCGTGATCGTCGAGTCCTGGCCGTTCGCGCTAAATACATAACCATCGTCAAAGACGACGCCGTCCGATCCTGCGCCGATTGCGGGGGTCGCCAGAACTTTACCGGTTGCGGGTTCGCTCACGATCATCAACTTGTTTCCGCACACGGAAAAAAGGTGAGTTTTCTTAGAGTCAAAGGTAAGCCCTGTCGGTGCATCGCATGGCGCGATGGAGTAGCGCCTGGAAACCAGCGCGTTCTTCGCGTCGATCTCGACGATCTCATTCTTATCCTCGATATTGACGTAGATATGTCCCTTGCCATCGAATTGCGAGAATTCCGGTTTGCCCCCGAGCGGAATCGATGCGGCTACTACCATGCCCGTCTTTGCATCGATAGCCGTCGCGTCGCTGCTGCGTCCATTGAACGTGAAGACGCGGTGCGAACCGGGTTCGTAAATGATGGAATCCGGATTTTGGCCGGTCTTAATTTTGCCCACGATCATCAGCGTTTTCAGATCAAACACGGAGACATCGTTGTCGCCGCCATCGCTGGTATACCCCTTTCCGAGATCGTTGGCGATCGCGACACCATGGACGCCGTTCGTCCCCATAATGGTGCCGATCAACTTATCGGTGGACGTGTCGATCACCTCGGTTTGCGTTCCGTGCGAAACATACAAACGGTGGCTGTTGCTGTCGAGGTAGGCGTAGTCCCAACGGCCGGCGCCGCCAATTTTGATCTTGTTGATCACCTTGTAGGTGGGGGTGGCGGCCACGAGCGCGATGACCGTTAAGACGATAAGAGCAGGCGCTTTCATGACGGACTCCTTTCACACGGAATCAGGCAGGTTAAGCATAGGGCCGGAAGCTGAAGATTCGCTGAACGCGATTCGCGTCAGCGCGCGCGGTCGGCGGAGATCGGATCTGGGGCTTCAGACCGCGAATCCGCTGGAAGAGTAACGCGGAACACGGACCCGGCACCTTCATTGCTCTCGACCTCGATAGATGCGCCGTGCGCGCGGGCGATTCCCTCGGCGAGCGACAATCCTAATCCATGACCTCGTTTGGTTCGCGACGGGTCCGCCTGGTAGAACCGGCGAAAGATGTGTGGAAGGTCCGCGGCCGGAATGCCCTCACCGAAGTCGCGGATCGAAATAGAAACCCGCCGATCCGCTTTTTCCACTTTGAGAACCACCTCCCCGCCCGGCACTGAGAATTTCACCGCGTTATCCAGCAGAACCAGAAACAAGCGATGGAGAGCAGGGCGATTCCCGAACACGAAAATTGGATTCTCGCCCAGCTCGGTCCGGACGTGGATCTGACTCACCTCCGCCAGGCTCCGCAACTCAGAAGCGACATCGCGCACCACGTCTTGAACGTTGAGCCGTTCGCCCGGTAATTTCAGAATGCCGGCATCGCTGCGAGCAACCTCCAGCAGATTCTCCACCAGCAGCGTCATGCGCGTGGCTTCGGCGGCGATCTCTTCGAGGGACTCGCGGTAGGATTCGGCGCTACGCGAACGCCGCAGAGCAAGCTCTGCGGTCGTGCGCAGAACCGTGAGCGGAGTCCGCAGCTCGTGAGACGCGTCCGCGACGAATTGGGACAGCATCTTCACCGAGGATTCGAGACGCTCGAACATCAGGTTGAGCACTTCCGTGAGCCGGGAAAGCTCATCTCCGGTTTGCGGCACCGGAAGGCGTTCCGAAAGATTCTCTATTCCGATTACGCGGGCCGCGCTAGTAATGTCCTCCACGGGCTTCAAGGCGCGTTTTGCGAGCCACGCTCCTCCCAGGCAAGCGATGATGACCACCGCGGGCAAGAGTCCGACGAGCAGGAGCTGCAAGAGCTGCAAGGTGTGAAGAACTTCGGTTACTGGTACGCCGACTTCGAGCTCGAACTCGCGCCCGTTTGCAGCGAACGATTTCTTGAGCGTTCGAAGATCCGCGGGTCTCGTCAATGCACCGGCGATGTAGTCGAACACAAAGCCTGCTCCTCTAACGTCCACGGTGCTGCCTGAGGGCAGTGCCTGGCAAAATTCTTCGAGTTCGTCGCGAAGCTGCGCCTCAGACGAATCCGATGATTCGACCCGAAAGTATTGGATGAATCGGTCGGCCCGGCTTGCCAATTCTTCATCCACTTCTTGCATCAGCCTCTGGCGAAGGGACAGCCAGATCAGGCTTCCGAACAGCGCGAGAGCCGCCGTCAGGGCGGCCGCATACCAGGCTGTGAGGCGGAATCGGAGGGATCGCCGGCGGAGCATCTTAGGGCTCCCCGATCATGTATCCATACCCGCGCAGGGTCTGGATCAGCTTGGGCTCTCGCGTGTCCACCTTGAGGCGGAGGTGGCGCATGAAAACCTCTACCGTGTTCTCGCTGACGTCCGAGGTATATCCCCAGACCGTATCCAGGATGGTCGTGCGGCTCACTGCCCTTCCTGGATTCCGCATCAGCAACTCCAGGAGCGTGTACTCGCGCGGAGTCAGGTTGAGTAACTCGTCGGACCGTGTAACGCGGCGCGATGCCGGATCGAGTTTCAGGTCGGCGACCTCAAGAACAACGGGCTGAGGAATCTCGCCGCGCCGGCTCACTGCGCGGACCCGCGCGAGGAGAACCTCGATTGAAAAAGGCTTGGTGAGATAGTCGTCGGCACCGGAATCAAGCCCGGTAACGATGTCGGCGGGGGCGTCGCGCGCCGTCAACATGAGAATGGGCGTACGGTTCTTAGCCTCGCGCAGCTTGCGTGCCACCGCGGATCCGTTCATACCGGGAAGCAAGACATCGAGGACGATCACGTCGAACCTTGAGGAGCGCGCGATTTCGTACGCGGCCCGGCCGTCGCCGGTGAGCACCACCTGGTGCCCCTCTTCCTCGAAGGTCCGCCCCAGAAGCCGAGCCATACTCGCATCGTCTTCGACGACCAGTATTTGCATTCATCTGGATCGTAGCACCGCGAACTTAAGAAATCCTGAATTCTCGCTTTCAGGCGTCCTTCAGGATTGAGTGGAACACTGGAAGCGGCGCGATGGAACTTCGAACGCTTTTGCTTTATGCAGTGCCGGCTACGCTCCCAGGCTGGGCTTGGGCCCAAACACCGAGCATCAATCTGGATGACGCGCTGGCTAGGGCCGCGCAATACGGTGGCCAGGTGCAGACCGCAAACCTCGCGCTCTCGCAAGCGCGGGAAGATATCGTTCAGGCACGGGCGGCGACGCTGCCCGGGCTCAATGCACTCAATCAATACATCGGCACGGACAATAACGGAACATCGTCCGGGGTGTTCATCGCCAACAACGGACCGCACGAATTTATCGAACAGGGGGCCGTGCACGAAGAGCTTCTGGCGCTGATACGCCGCGGCGAAGTGCGCCGGACACAAGCCGCCGAAGCTATCGCAAGGGCTCGCGTGGAGGTTGCGTCACGGGGACTCAAGGCCACGGTAGTTCAGGACTATTACGCGATCGTGGCGGCTGCCCGTGTGTTTCGCAACGCTCAGACAAGCGTTGCCGAGGCACAGCGGTTTTTCGAGATTACCCAGCAATTGCAGCGAGGCGGTGAGGCAGCGCAGGCTGACGTGATCAAAGCGCAGATCAACCTTCAAACTCGACAGAGAGAGCTGCAAGAAGCCGAAGTCGCCGTGGAAAAAGCCAAGATCGCCCTTGGCGTGCTCATGTTCCCGGATTTCACTTCGGACTTCACGGTGGTTGATGAGCTACAGCAGCTCACCCTGCCTCCGATGGTCGCGGACGCACGGTCGCAGGCGGCCACGAGCAGTCCGGAGGTCCGGGCGGCGTCGGCGGGCGTTGAGGAAGCGGGCCTCGGCGTGAAGATCGCGCGTTACGGCTATCTTCCCTCGCTGGGACTGGATGCCTTCTATGGATTCGACTCCAACAGGCTCGCGTATCGTTCCCTGCAAGACGGAGTGTTACGGCGGAATCTCGGATACGCGGTCTCCGCCACGCTGGAAATTCCGGTGTGGAACTGGGGCGCGACGCGGAGCAAGGTCAAGCAAGCCGAACTGAAGCGCGATCAGGCTCAACTCGATCTGAATCTCGCTCAGCGAAATCTTCAAGCGAATCTCGCCTCTCTGTATGCGGAGACTCAAGTGGCGTTCGCTCAAATCGAGTCGTTACGCACCTCAAACGATCTTTCGGCCGAAAGCCTGCGTCTTACGCAGTTGCGGTACCAAGCGGGTGAAGCGAACGCGCTGGAGGTGGTGGACGCTCAAAGCACTGCCACACAGGCGCGTAATGCGTACGATCAGGGCCTGGCGCGATATCGAACAGCCTTGGACACGCTGCGAGTGCTCATGGGGACTCTATGAGACAGCGCAGGTCCTTTGTTGTTTCAGCGATAATTCCGGCGGTGATGGCTGCGATGCTAGCGGGATGCGGAAAAAAGACCGAACCGGCCGCCGAGGGAGAGAGCGCGTCACCCACGCCCGTCACCGTCGAGCCCACAGTACGCGGCGCGATCGATCGCGTGATCACTGCCGATGCGGTTCTATATCCGGTGAACCAGTCCAACGTCACGTCCAAGATTAGTGCCCCAGTGCGTCGCGTCCTGGTGAATCGGGGCGATCACGTCCGTGCCGGTCAGCCGGTGGTCGAGTTGGAAAGCGCCGATCTGGCGGCCTCGGTCGAAGAGAATCGGCACCAGGAAGCTCAGGCTCAGGCGGCGTATCAGATGCTGACGGGCGCTACGGTGCTGGAGGACCGGACCAAGGCGCAGGCCGACGTTCAAGCCGCCCAGCAAGCGCTGGAAACGGCGAAGAAACTGTACGAATCACGCGCGGCACTGGTCCGGGAGGGTGCGCTCGCACAGCGTTTGGCCGATGAGGCGAAGGTGGCGATGGTTCAGGCCCAAAGCCAGTTCGACACTGCGCAGCGCCATTTGGAAGCGTTGAATCAGGTGAGCCAGCGCGAGTCGATCCGCAGCGCGGAGGCGCAGATGAATGCGGCCAAAGCCCGGCTGGAGAACGCGTCCGTCCAGCTCTCTTATGCTCGCGTGCTCAGCCCGATCTCGGGTGTCGTCTCAGACCGTCCGATCTACCCCGGCGAAATGGCGGCCAGCGGAGCGCCGCTTGTATCGATCGTGGATATTTCGCAGGTAGTCGCTCGCGCTAACGTGCCGGTTAAGGATGCGGTCGCCGTTCGTGTCGGCCGACCCGCGCGGATCACCGGTCCGGAAGGAGATCTTCCCGCTCGCGTAACGGTGGTGAGCCCGGCGGTCGATCCGAGCACGACCACAGTTGAGGTGTGGGTGCAGGTCGTGAATCCCGGGGAGAAGCTGAAGCCGGGTCAGTCCGTTCGCGTTACGATCATCGCCGACACAATTCAAAATACGCTCGTCGTTCCAGCGTCGGCGCTGCTCAACGGGGAAGGTGGCCGGCAAAGAGTGATGATCGTCGCCAGCGATTCGGTGGCGCACGAACGTCAGGTCGTGCCCGGAGTGCGGCAAGGCGATCGCGTTCAAATCGTGAGCGGAGTCCAGGAAGGAGATCGCGTTGTTACGTCGGGCGGTTTGGGTCTGGAAGACGGAGCGAAGGTCGCAATTCAGGAGGCCAAGGAAGAAGAGGATGAGGACGAAGACGAGGGAGCGGCCAAGAAATGAGTGCGCAAGGCACAATGGATCCTCCCACCAACTCGGTGAATCTTTCTACGGCGAGTGAGCACTGGACGGCCCGCTTTTCTAAGCCCATCATTTTCGTCATCGTCTCGCTGATCGTGATGGGCGCGTATCTCGCATACACGATCCCCGTCGCCGTGTTTCCGACGACTAATTTCCCTCGCATCGTGGTCGGCGTGGATAACGGCGTCGCGCCGATCAATCAAATGCAAGTCACGGTTACGCGGCCCATTGAAGAGGCGATGAACACGGTACCGGGCCTGGAACAAGTCCGCTCGATCACGAGCCGGGGATCAGCAGAGATCAACCTGTTCTTCAATTGGAGTGTCGATATGTTCCAGACACTTCAATACGTCAACGCCGCCCTGGCCCGAGTTCAACCGACGCTGCCGTCCACCGCCAAGCTCGTCGCGAATCGCCTGACATTCGCGGCATTCCCGATCCTCGCATACAGCCTTACCTCAGACACCATGCCGCAAACCGAGCTATGGGAGTTGGCGAACTACAGTCTGAAGCCGAGGCTGAACCGGGTGAACGGCGTGTCGATGGTGATTCTGCAAGGCGGCAGCGTACCGGAGTTCGAAATTCAGCCCGACCCGGCGAAGCTGTTGCAAGCTCAGGTGAGTGTTCCCGCGATCCTCGATGCCGTCGCGAAAACCAACATGATCGATTCGCCGGGCCTGATCAATAACAATCACGAACTGTCGTTGACGCTGGTAACCGGTCAGACGCGCGATCCTAAAGAGATAGAGAACATCGTGATTCGTACCTCTGCCACGGGGGTTCCAGTGCGGGTGGGCGATGTCGCGATCGTGCGCCCCTCGGTCATGCCCGTGTACACGATCGTCACTGCAAATGGTAAGCCGGCCGTGCTGCTCAACCTGTTCCGGCAACCCGACAGTAATACGGTTGCCGTAGCCGATCTGGCAAACGCGGAAATGGAGCAGATTCGGAAAACGCTTCCTCCCGGGGTAAAGGTGCAAGCGTTCTACGATCAATCAACGCTGGTCAAGGACTCGATCGCCTCCGTACGCGATGCCATCCTGAGCGGCCTCGTCCTATCGGCGATCATTCTCGTACTATTCCTTCGGGACTGGGGAAGCTCTATAGTCGCCGCGTTAGTGATCCCGGCCACCATCGCGATCACCTTCATCGCGCTGCGCGTGCTCGGGGAGAGCTTCAATCTGATGACGCTCGGTGGCCTCGCGGCCGCTGTCGGCTTGGTGATCGATGACGCGATCGTCGTGGTCGAGAACATTGTCTTGCATCGTGATTCCGGCCAGAGCCGCGTGGAGGCAATTCGGAGCGCATTGCGCGAGATTCGCGTGCCGCTGATCGGATCGACCGTTACTCCCATCGTCGTCTTTCTGCCGCTCGTCTACATCACCGGTGTCACCGGAACGTTCTTCCGAGCTTTGGCGGTGACCATCGCCGTTGCGCTGCTCACGTCGCTGGCCTTGGCGCTTAGCTGGACGCCGACACTGAGTCATTACCTCTTGCGTCGGAGCGGAGCTGCAAGAGAGAGTCGCCACGAGGCTGCCACGACTGGTCCCATGGGTCGCCTGACGCGCGCGTATGCACGTGCCCTGCAGTTCGTCGTGAAGTATCCGCTGGTTCTCGTTGGAGGAAGTGCGCTACTCATTGGCGCTTCCTACCTCGCGTACGAACGACTCGGGAGCGACCTTCTGCCCGCCATGGACGAGGGAGGTTTCATCCTCGACTATCTGATGCCTGCCGGCTCTTCGCTCGAAGACACAAATCGCGTGCTGCTCGGCGTCGAGAAGATTCTTGCCGAGACCCCTGAGGTGGAGAATACTTCCCGCCGAACCGGCCTTCAACTCGGCTTGGCCGCGGTCACTGAGGCCAATACCGGGGATTTCGCGGTTCGACTCAAGCGCGACCGCAAACGCGGAATCGAGGAGATCATTTCCGAAGTGCGTGAGAAGGTCAACGAGGCATATCCGCAGTTGGATGTTGAATTCATTCAGCTGCTACAGGATATGATCGGCGACCTGAGCAATTCGCCGGAGCCGATCGAAATCAAACTATTCTCTCCTGATCCCGCACTGCTGGCCGAATGGGGGCCGAAGATCGCCGACCGGATCAAGAAAATCAGCGTCGTCGCGGACGTCAAGGATGGCATCGAGAACACGATCAGCGGTTCCGCCATCGTGATGCAGGTGGACCCGGTGGTAGCAGCCCGCTCCGGGTTCACGCCGCAGGAAATCGAACTGGATGCCAGCGCGATTCTTCAAGGCGAGCCCGCGACGACACCCGTGGTCGTAAACGAGCGCGCGTACACAATCCGAGTGCGCTTTCCCGAAGGCGCGCGCGCCACGCTTGACCAGATTCGCAACACGATCATCACGAGCAACTCCACCGGCAAGACGGCAACGTTGGGATCTCTGGCCACATTCCAAGATGAAGCCGGTCAGACCGAAATCATTCGCGAAAATCTTCAGCGGCGCATCGCGGTGACCGGGCGCTTTGAAGGCATTAGCTTGGGCAAAGGAATCGAGTTGGTACAGCAGGCGGTGAACGATCTCCGTGTCCCGCCGGCAATCCGCATCGCTTACGGAGGCACTTATGAAGAACAGCAGAAGTCGTTCCAGGATCTGTTCGGCGTGTTAGCCCTGGCTGTCGTTCTCGTGTTTACCGTGCTTCTATTTGAATTCCGCACGTTCGCGGCACCCGCCGCGATTCTCGTATCGGCTCTGGCCTCGACGTCAGGTGTGTTGGGAGCGCTCCTCATCACCGGGACCACATTTAACATTTCCTCTTTCATGGGATTGATCATGGTGATCGGAATCGTGGCGAAGAATGGCATTCTTTTGCTCGACGCGGAGGACCGTTTCCGCATCGCCGGCGAGCCGCATCTGGCCGCCATGATTCTGGCCGGGGAGCGGCGTTTGCGGCCGATTCTCATGACGGCGCTGGCAACTGTCGCCGGCATGATCCCTCTGTCGCTCGCGATCGGCGCGGGTTCGCAGATGCTACAGCCCCTGGCCATCGGCGTGATCGGCGGGGTACTGGCGTCGATGGTGCTCTCGCTGATTTTGACGCCCGCAGTTCATTATTTCTTAAGTCGCTCGAGGAGCCATGCTTAAACGTCTTTCTAAGTGGACTAGACTGTTGGTCTTCGCCGCAGTCACGGTCTCTAGTGTTCACGCCCAGCAATCCTCCACCGATCCGCCAGATGTAGGGCTCCGGACTCTGCCTAAACGATTCGTTACAGACGAATGGCAGATGTGGACCAGCCCCTTTAGGGCCGGTCAACGCGCACACACCGTTAAAAAGTACGTGATACCGTTCGCCATCGGTTCGGCAGTGCTGATTGCGACGGATCGTAAAACCGGTGACCTGCTCCCCAACACGCCCGATCAGGAGAAATGGAGCGGCCGAGTCTCACAGTTCGGCGCATCCTATAGCCTCGCCGGAATCTCCGGAGCTACATATCTCGTCGGACGGTTCACCGGCAACGGTCGGGCTCGGGAAGCAGGTCTGCTCGGGCTCGAAGCGCTGGGTCACACACAAATCGCCGTCGTCGCTCTAAAAGAAGTGACTAACCGCGAACGGCCGCTCGACAACGATGGACACGGAGGCTTCTGGGAAGGCGGAAATTCATTCCCCTCGGGACACGCAGCCAGCTCGTTTGCGGTCGCTACCGTGTTCGCGTATGAGTATCGCGACCATATCGCTGTTCCGATTGGGGCGTACTCGCTTGCGGGCCTCGTCTCCGCTTCGCGATTAGGGGCGAGACGTCACTGGGTCTCCGACATTGCTGTCGGCGCGTCGGTCGGCTTCCTGATCGGCAGATTCACCTACAAGCGCAATCACAACCCTGCCTTACCTGGGAGCCCGGTAACGCGCATGGACCGCCTCACACCACAGGTATTACTAGGCAGCTCTAGCGTTCTCTTGTCATGGCGACTCTGAAAATGACAACCGCCTAAAAGACGAACTTGATTGCTCCTTGCAAAATGCGAGGATCGTCCGAAGACAAGATTTTGCCAAACGTGGGGCTGTTCAGAGCCACAGTCGGCGTGATGAACCCCGACGTCGATCCCGCTGTCCCGTTGCCCGAAGCTCCGTTTGGAGGCCCGAAGTTGGTGTGATTCGGGATATTGAAGGCTTCGAACCGGAGTTGCAGACTGTACCTCTCTCGAATCGGGAAAATGCGCGTCAGCGCGGCGTTTACGTAAACTGCTCCAGGCGCTAATATTGTGTTCATACCAAGATTTCCGTACGTTCCGAGTGCCGGTTGTTCAAACGCCAACGGATTCAAGTAGGCGTTGGGGCTGCGATTGGGCACGTAGACGTCGGTCAGCTTGAGGTTCGGCCGCTCGTACGCCGTCTGCCCGGTCAGCGCTTGATCCACCCCAGTGGTGATGTTCATGAATGGGCCAGTCTGTACCCGGACAATTGGCGAAATCTGCCAGCCGCTGGCCAGTAAACGGAGCTTGGAGTTGTTGAACTTCGGGGTGCTGTAGACTGCCGACAGACTGAAGAGCTGCCGCCGGTCTGCCAACTGGCAATTGCCGCGGTCCGCCCGCCGATTGCCGGGGATCATGAAATTTGCTCCGGCCACCGCTAATTCGGGATTCGCCAGATCGCTGATGCAGTGCGAAACCGTATAGTTGGCCTGAATGCTGTAGCCTTTCGAGCTTCGTTTCTGAAGCGAAAACACTACACCGTTGTAATTCGAAGTTCCGCCATCGTCCAACTGGTGAACGGCGCCGTAATAGATGCCTTGCGCAGGGTTTTGTAGATAGAGCGCCCTGCGATTGTTCACATTCGCCGCCGTCGAACACGCGCTCGAACCACAGTTGCCCGGAATGTACACGCCGGGATTCGCCTTTCCAGCACATTGGGATCCTAAGCTTAGAATTCCACGTGGACAAGTTGTCGC
>JADMIO011306031.1_pt1 | contig 44599 bp, 29 predicted proteins | sample 8958161 | NCBI WGS metagenome assembly JADMIO01 (sample SAMN16585339, study PRJNA669376) | soil metagenome | isolation source: Crop rotation soil | place: USA: Cullars Rotation, Alabama | collected 2011
GCCGCGACTTCAAGTCACGTGAATTCCAAGCTTCGGATCCCACTGTGCTGGAAAGCCGGCGACCAGTCCGGATAGCGGCCGATCGCGGGGCCCGAGCCCGCCGCATAGACCATGTCCGCATAGAACTGCGGGATCATGTGGAAGTGGACGTCGATCCGTCCGCCGGCCATCGCCTAGACCCCGCCCTTGCTGTCCGCCAGCATGTCGCCGCAGCCGGCGCGGCGCGCCCAGAACTCCCAGCCGCGCTGCATCTCGGGCGAGCCGGCGCGAAAGTTGTTGCGGGTCTTGATCTCGCCCTCGGACATCGCCTTGAACTCGCCGAGCCGCATTGCGGCCAGCATGATGCGGGCGTTGCGCGGCAGGTACACCGCCATGCGCACGAGCTTGAGCAGGCCGTCGGCCGCGGCCGAGAAGCCGTGGCCGCGCATCAGCACCACGGCGTTCTTGCCGAGCGCCTTCGCCATGTCGCGGCCTTGCGCCATGTTGATCACCAGCAGATTGGTCTCGTCGCCGAACTGGTCGGCGATATCCCACACCGGCACGTGATTGCCCATGTCGCTCGCCACATGCGCCACGCAGCAGAGCTTCGTGGTCTTGGAGATGCTGAACGGCAGCAGATCTTCGGCGTGCGAGTGGACCACGGCGTTGATGTCCGGCCGCGCCTCGTAGATCGCGCCGTGAATGTAACGTTCGAGATAGGCCGGGCGGTCGTCGTTGACCGGCGTGCCGTCGAGCCGGAACTCGATGATGTCGTTGCGGGTGACGAATTCGGGACTGAGCGAGCGCGACAGCAGATAGTGATCGGGCTTATTCGGATGCCGGATGCTGACATGGCCGTAGGCGTCGACCACGTCTTCCTTGGCCAGGATCCGGTTGGCGATCACCAGATCGCCGATCGCCCGCTGTAGATCGTCCATGCGCGTCCTCCCGAACAGCCGCGCCCCTGCGGGCGCGTTGGGCGCGCACGTTAACGGAACGAAACCGGGGAGTCTTGATGGAAGGACGCGAATGCCGGCAGGGCTGGCATTCGTCTGAGGCGCAGCGCTCAACTGGATTTCGCTAGCGTCGAGCTATCCACGTCATGGCCGGGCTTGTCCCGGCCATCCACGTCTTACTTCTGAGTCTGTAGCCAAGACGTGGATGGCCGGCACAAGGCCGGGCATGACGTCGGAGAGTGATGTTGGCAGCGGAGAAAACTTTTACCGCCAGAAGCCCGACTTGGACGTCTGAGAGCTGACGCCGAGTTTCGAGAATTCGTCGACGATGCTCGGCTTGATGTCCTTGGCCAATTCGAAATCGGCGTTGCTTGCCGCCACGTCGCCCTTCATCAGCTTGGCGACGCCACGGCCGTACAGCGCGGCCGGTGCGTTCGGATTGACCTTCAGCGCCTCGTCGTAGTCGACCAGCGCCTGGTCGGGCTGGCCGAGCTTCAGATACGCCATGCCGCGATGGTCGAGCGCCGAGGCGTTGTTCGGCTTCAGCGTCAGCGCGGCGTTGCAGTCTTCCAGCGCCGCCTTCAACTCGCCCATGATGGCGCGCGCGCCGCAGCGGCGGTCGAGCGCCTCGGCATTGTCGGGCTGCAGCTTGATCGCCTGATTGTAGTACTTGATGGCCTGGTCGTAGTCACGCGTGCCGTAGAACACGTTGGCGCGGTTGTAATAGGCCACCGCCGGCGCCGCGTTGTTCTTGATGGTCTGGTTGACCTCCTGGATCACCCGGTCGTCGTCGCGGCGGTTCTCGTAGGCGCTGACCCGGTTGTTCGGCGCGATCGAGTAGCTCGCGGCGCTGCGCACCGTATCGTCGGTGTTCGGCGTCGCGGTGTCGAAGTCGCGCTTGTCGAAGCTGGTGATGCCGCGCTCGCGGAAGCCACCCGCATAGTTCGGATTGATCTTGATCGCGGTGTTCATGTCGCTACTGGCGCGATCGAACTCGCGCTTGTCATAGAACGCCACGCCGCGGTTGTAGAAGGCGAGCGCGTAGTTCGGGTCGATCTGGATCGCGGCCTGATAGTCCGCGATGGCGCGGTCGGCGTCACCCTTGTTGCGCCAGCTGAAGCCGCGGTTGTTGTAGACCAGCGCGTCCTTGGGATTGAGCTTGATCGACTGGTCGAAGTCCGCGATGGCGCGGTCGAAGTCGCGCTTCTCGTCGAACACCAGGCCGCGGCTGTTGTAAGCCGCCGCATAGGCCGGGTCGAGCCGGATCGCCGCGTTGAAGTCGGCGACCGCGCGGTCGTAGTCCTTCTTCATGTAGAAGGCGTTGCCGCGGTTGTAGAGCGTGATCGCGTTGTTCGGATTGAGCCGGATGGCCTGGTCGAAGTCGGCCACGGCGCGGTCGAGATCGCCCTTGGCGCGCCAGACGAAGCCGCGGTTGTGCCAGGCCCGCGGATCGTTGGCGTCGAGCTTCAGCGCCTGGTCGAAGTCCGGCAGCGCGCGGTCGTAGTCGGCCTTCAGCGCCAGCATGGCGCCGCGGTTGTTGAAGCCGAGCGCGAGCGCCGCGTCGGCCTTCACGGCCAGATCGAAGCTCGCCAGCGCGCGGTCGATCTCGCCGCGGCTGCGATAAGCGAGGCCCAGGTTGTTGAGCGCCGCGGCGTTCTTCGGCTCGAGCTGCGCGACGCGGCTGAAGTCGGTCAGTGCGCGGTCGATGTCGCCCTTCTCGCGCAGCACCAGGCCGCGGTTGTAGAGCGCGAGCGCGTAGTTGGCGTTGAGCTTGACGGCCTGATCGAGGTCGGCGAGCGCACGATCGAAGTCGCGCCGCTCGTAATAGGCGTTGCCGCGGTTGAAGTAGGCCGCCGCCTGGTTCGGATCGAGCTTGATCGCGGCCTCGTAGTCGGCCGCGGCCTTGTCGATGTCACCCTTCACGCGATACGCGAAGCCGCGGTTGTTCAGAGCCAGCGCGTCCTTCGGATTGAGCTTCAGCGCCTGGTCGAAGTCGGCGATGGCTTTGTCGGTCTCGCCCTTGACGCCGTAAGCCACGCCGCGGTCGTAGTAGGCCACCGCGAAGTCCGGCTTGAGCCGGATCACCTGCTCGAGATCGGCGATGGCGCGGTCGAAATCGCGCTTGGTCAGGTAGGCGTTGCCGCGCGCATAGAGCGCCGCCATGTGGTTCGGGTTGAGCCGGATCGCCTGCTCGAAGTCGGCGATCGAGCGATCGAGCTCGCCGCGATTGCGCAGCGTCAGGCCGCGATTGTACAGCGCCAGCGCGTTGCGCGGGTCGAGCTTCAGCGCCTGGTCGAAGTCGGCCACCGCCTTGTCGAACTCGCCGCGCGCGCCGTAAGCCAGGCCGCGGTCGTTGAAGGCCAGCGGATAGCCCGGGTTGATCTTTAGCGCCTGGTTCTGGTCGGCGATGGCGCGATCGAGATCGCGCTTGTTGGCATAGGCGTTGCCGCGGTTGTGGAACACCACCGGGTCGTTCGGATTGAGCTTGGCGGCCTCGTTGTAGCTCTCGATGGCGCGATCGTAGTCCGCCTTGTCGTAATAGGCGTTGCCGCGGTTGTAATGCGCGAACGCGTAGGTCGGATTGATCTCGATGGCCTTCTCGTAGTCGGCCAGCGCCTTCGCCGGATCGCCGAGCACGCTGCGGGCGACGCCGCGATTGACATAGGCCGGCGCGTTCTTCGGATCGAGCGTGATCGCCTGGTCGAAGTCCTTGACGGCGCGGTCGAGCTCGCCTTTCGCTCCATAAGCAAGGCCACGGTCGTTATAGGCCATGGTCGAGTTGCCGTTGAGCTTGATCGCCTGCTCGAGATCGGCCAGCGCCTTGTCGTATTCGCGCTTGCGCGCGTAGGCGTTGCCGCGGTTGTGGTAGGCCAGCGCGATCTTGCCGTCGAGCGTGATGGCCTGGTTGAAGTCGGCGATGGCGCGGTCGAAGTCCTGCCGGCCGTACTGCGCCATGCCGCGGTTGTAATACGCGAAGGCGTCCTTCGGATCGATCTTAATCGCGGCATCGAAATCCGCGATGGCGCGGTCGAAGTCGCGGCGGTCGAAATGCGTCAGGCCGCGGTCGTAGTAGGCCAGCGCCTGGCGCGGGTCGAGCTTGATGGCCTGGTCGAAATCGGCCAGCGCCTTGGTGAGGTCGCGCTTGCCGTAATAGGCGTTGCCGCGGTTGTAGTAGGCCGGCGCGTGGTTCGGGTTGATGCGGACCGCCTGGTTGAAGTCGGCGATGGCCTTGTCGAACTCGCCCTTGGAGTTGAGCTCCAGGCCGCGATCGTTGAAGGCGAGCGCAAAGCTCGGATTGAGCCGGAGCTGCTTCACCGGCTCCGAGGCGCCGCGGTCATAGCCGAGCGTCCGGTCGGTCTTGTTCGCCACCACCATGGCGACGTTGAGCTTCACGAGCTGCTCGAAGTCGGCGATGGCGCGCTCGTAGTCGTGCTTGTCGTAGCGCGCCACGCCGCGGTCGTGCAGCGCCAGCACGTTCGACGGATCGAGCCCGATCACCTGGTCGAAGCTCGCGATGGCGCGGTCATAGTCGAGCTTGTCGAAATGCGTGGTGCCGCGGTTGTACATCGCGACCACATATTTCGGATCGAGCTTGATGGCCTGGTCGAAATCCGCGATGGCGCGGTCGTACTGGCCCTTGTTGCGATAGGCGACGCCGCGGTTGTTCAGCGCCACGGCGTTCTTCGGATCGAGCTTGATGACCTGATCGAAGTCCTTGATGGCGCGCTCGCTGTCGCCCTTGGCGCCGTAGGCGATGGCGCGGTCGTTATAGGCCGCGAGGTCGTTGCTATCGAGCTTCAGCGCCTGGGTCAGGTCGGCGACGGCGCGGTCGAAATCGCCGCGGTCGTAGAGTGACAGCGCGCGATAGTGATAGGCCACCGCAAAGCTCGCATTGATCCGGATGGCGCGGTCGAAGTCGGCGATCGCGCGCTCGTGCTCGCCGCGGGCCCGATGGGCGAGCCCGCGGTTGTTGAAGGCGAGGTCGAAGTTCGGGCTGATCTGCGTCGCCCGGTCGAAGTCCGGGATGGCGCGGTCAGGGCGGCCCTTGGCAAGGTGCGCGGCGCCGCGTTCGTTCAGCGCCACGGCAAAGTTCGGGTTGAGCTTGATCGCGGCGTCGAAGTCCGCGATGGCGCGATCGTACTCCTGCTTCTCCGCGAGTGCGCTGCCGCGGCTGTACAGGCTTTGCGAGTCGCTCGGGTTGGCCTTGATGGCTGCATCGAAGTCCGCGATGGCGCGGTCGAGATCGCCCCGGCCGCGGAACAGCTGGCCGCGGTTGGTCAGCGCCACCTCGGAGCTCGGATTGATGGTGATGGCGGCCGAGAAGTCGTTGAGCGCCTGCTCGATGTCGCCCTTGCCCCGGTAGATCAGGCCGCGGTTGTTGAGCGCGGTGTCGTAGCGCGGATTGACCTTGGCGGCCTGGGTGAAGTCCTCGATGGCCTTGTCGAGATCGCCGCGGGCCTTATAGGCGAGACCGCGGTTGTTGTAGGCCACCTCGTAGTTCGGATTGATGCGGATCGCCTGGGTGAAATCCACCAGCGCGCGGTCGGTCTTGCCGGTCGAGGCATTGACCAGGCCGCGGTCGTTGTAGGCGCCGGCGAACTTGCCGTCGAGCCGGATCGCGGTGTCGAGATCGAACATCGCGCGGGAATAGTCCTGCCGGTTGCTGTAGGCGAGACCGCGGCTCGCATAAGCCGCCGCGAACTTGCTGTCGAACTTGATCGCCTGGTCGAAGTCGGCGATGGCGCGGCCGCTGTCGCCCTTGTCGCGATAGGCGAGACCGCGGTGATAGTGGGCCTGGGCGCTGTTCGGATTGAGCTTCAGCGCCTGGTCGAAGTCCTGGATGGCGTGGACGTAGTCGCGCTTGTCGTAATAGGTCATGCCGCGGTTGGTGTAGGCCGCGGAGAATTTCGGATCGAGCTTCAGCGCCTGCTCGAAGTCGGCGATCGCCTCATTGCTCTCGCCGCGGTTCCAATAGGCGAAGCCGCGGTGGTTGAACGCCGCCGCGCTCTTCGGGTTGATCCGGATGACCTGGCCGAAGTCCTCGATGGAGCGGCCGAAGTCGCGGCGGTCGCGATAGGCGCTGCCGCGGTTGAAGAAGGCGGTCTCGTAGTTCGGGTTGGCCTTCACGGCCTGATCGAAGTCGGCGATGGCGCGTTCGAGGTCGCCCTTGCCCTGATAGGCCTCGCCGCGGTTGTTGAACGCCACCGCGAATTTGGTGTCGAGGCGCACCGCCTGGTCGAAGTCCTGGATGCCGCGGTCGGTCTCGCCCTTGGCGATATAGGCGAGGCCGCGGATGTTGTAGGCCTGCGGATAGTTCGGCCGGCCGTTGATCGCCTGGTTGAGGTCGTTGATGGCGCGGTCGTAGTCCTTGCGCTCGAAATAGGCGAGGCCGCGGCTGAAATAGGTCGGCGCATAGCCCGGGTTGATGCGCACCGCCTGCTCGTAGTCGGCCAGCGCCTTCTCGAAGTCGCGGCGATCCCAATAGGCGAGGCCGCGGTTGTAGAAGGCGAGCGCGTTGCGCGCGTCCATGCGGATCGACTGGCTGAGGTCGGCGATGGCGCGCTCGGTGTCGCCCTTGTCGCGCGCCGCGAGGCCGCGATTGTAGTAGGGCAGCGGGTTCTTCGGATCGAGCTTGATCGACTGGTCGAAGTCGGCCAGCGCCTTGTCCATGTTGCCCATGGCCCGGTAGGTCAGGCCGCGATTGTAGAAGGCGAGCGAGTCGCGCTGGTCGAGCTCGATGGCCTTGCTGAGATCGGCCACCGCCTTCTCGTAATCGTGGCGGTCATAATAGACGACGCCGCGATCGTAGTAGGCGAGCGCATAGTTCGGATTGATCTTGAGCGCTTGGTTGTAGTCCTGGATGGCGCGGTCGTAGTCGCGCTTGTCGTAATAGGCGTTGCCGCGGTTGTAATACGCGAGCGCAAAGTCCGGGCTGATCAGGATCGCCTGGTCGTAGTTGTTGATCGCGGCATCGGTCTCGCCCTTGTTGCGATAGGCGAGGCCGCGGTTGTTGAAAGCGAGCGAATCCTTCGGATTGATGGTGATTGCGAAATCGAAGTCGGTGATGGCGTGGTCGGTCTCGCCCTTCGACACGTAGGCGAGGCCGCGATCGTTCACCGCCGCGCTGAAGTTCGGGTTGATCTTGATCGCCGAATCGAAGTCGCGGATCGCGCGGTCATAATCCCGCATGTCCCGATAGGCGAGGCCGCGGTTGTGATACGCGAACGCGTCGTTCGGCGTGTTCTTCAGCACCAGGTCGAAATCCGGCACCGCGCGGTCGGGCTCGCCCTTGGCGCGGTACGCCATGGCGCGGTTGTAGATCATCAGCGTGTTGCGCGGATTGAGCCGGATCGCCTGGCTCAGATCCTCGATGGCGCGGGCGTAGTCACGCTTCTCGTAAAGCGCGTGGCTGCGGCTCGAATAGTACGAGGGCTCCCTCGGGTCGAGCTTGATGGCGTTGTCGAAGTCGGCGATGGCGTTGTCGGTCTCACCCTTGGCCCGATAGGCGTCGCCGCGATTGAAATAGGCGGGCGCCATCACGTTGGCTTTCTCCCGGCCGGCCTCGATGATCACCGTACAGGCCGCGATCAGCGCCGCCTGCGGCGTCTCCTTGTTGAGACAGGCAGTGCGTTCCTGCGTGTTCAGAGGAACCGGCGGGGCCACAGGCGCCGGCTCGGGCTCCGGCCTGGCCTTCGGCTTCTGCTGGACCTGCTGCTGCGCGGGCGACGCAGACTCGGCGGCTGACGGCTGCACCGGCCGCGCCTGCTGCTGCGGCGCGCGTTGCGGCTGCGCCTGATGTTGTGGCGTGCGTTGCGGCTGCGTGTGCTGCTGATGCTGTTGCGGTGCTCCGTTGGTGCGACGCTGCTGCTGCGCCCATGGCGGCAGTTGCGCGAAGGTCGGAGTTGCCGAAAGCAGATAAGCCGCAGTCAGCGTAGCGCTGACGATGACGTGCCGCAGTCCCCTGGTCATGTCTGCCTCTCTCAAGTCACAGACACGATGCCTCTCTGCCGAACCTATCTGTGACTGACTGCGCTCTATAGCGGGACAGGCGTGGTAAACGTTGGGCTTTCAGCGAGTAACATTAATCGGCGCGCCGCAATTCTCACGATCGCGCGCTAACGATTGCGTTTGCATCGCACGCGCACTCCGCGCCAGTGCGCGAGGCAAAAACGCCGATGCGGCCGAATGCAGTTGAGATCGTCTGGTGAAGCGCGAATGAACCCAATCGATAGAATTTTTCGCACCCATTCACCGTGCCGAAAACCCAGACGGCGTCTGCGTTCGCGGCGTTAGGATTAACGCGAGGTATTTGACGCAAAGCCATGCTTCTTCTTGGTGTGGGTGGCATCGCGCGATTACAAAACTCGATACGCCGGAGCATGACCGCGGCGTCAGCAGGCACGCGCGATGAACGTCATCCTCGTCAAGATGTTTGCCACTGCGCTCGCGCTCGCGCAGGTGACGGCGCATCCGGACTCGGTCAAGACCGAATTCGATCCTGAGAAAGATCAGCCCGAGGTCGTGCAGCTGCTCAAGGACGGCTGCACGCATATGCGCAAGGCCTTCGACATCGAGGATCTCGATCTCGACGAGCTGATCGACACCGCGATGACGGACCCGCAGACGGTGGCCGGCGAAATCCGTGCGTTCCGCGGCATCAACTTCGACGACCTCGCGCAGGCCTACAAGCAGCTCTGCGGCAACGAGCCGGTCGACACCATCAAATTCGATTTCAAGGAAGTCATCGAGTTCTACAACGGCGTCGCCGCGAACCTGCCCGATCACAACCGGCTCAAGAACCTGAAGCTGCCCGGCACCAGCGTCGTGCTGGACTCCAAGGGCGAGAAGTTCGCCGAGCTGTTCGAATCCGATCAGCGTCGCGTCTGGGTGCCGATCAGCCAGATTCCGCGCTATGTGCAGCTCGCGTTCGTCTCCGCCGAGGACAAGCGCTTCTATCAGCACAAGGGCATCGACGAGCGCGGGCTCATTCGCGCGTTCATCACCAACATCGCCGAGCCGGGTAGGCCGCAGGGCGGCTCGACCATCACGCAGCAGGTCGCCAAGAACCTGCTGGTCGGCGACGACGTCAGCTATGAGCGCAAGATCCGCGAGATGATCGTGGCGTCGCGCATCGACCAGGCGCTGAGCAAGGAAGAGATTCTCGAGATCTATCTCAACTCGATCTATCTCGGCCGCGGCGCCTGGGGCATCGACATGGCGGCGCGCAGCTATTTCAAGAAGCCCGCGTCGGGGCTCAGCGTCACCGAAGGCGCGATGCTCGCCGCCATGGCCAAGGGCCCGGCCTATTTCAGTCCCGACCGCTATCCGGAGCGGGCGCGCGACCGCTTCGCCTATGTGCTGAAGCGCATGCAGGAGGATCAGGTCGCCGGCACCGAGAACGTGAGCCCCGGCGTCACCGGCGGGCCCCGCATCGTGCCCTACGAGAAACCGAAGCGCGAAGGCGGCTTCCACTTCGTCGATCATCTGATGAAGGAAGCCAAGACGCTGGTCGGCATGCAGTCGCTGACCTCAGAATCCTACACGGTGCGCTCGACCATCAATTCGAAGCTGCAGCGCGCCGTCGAGGAGGCGCTGCAGGACGGCCTTGCGCGCTACGAAACGAAAAGCGGCCGCGCCCGATACGAAGGGCCTGAGATGAGCCTCGGCGACATGGTGGCCCGCGTCACCGTCGAGCAGAGCACGCGCGCCCAACGCCGCGGCCGCATCATGAAGCCGGTCTGGCAGATCGCACTCGAGGGCGCGAAGCTGCCGCTCTACGACGTGCACTGGCCGGTGGCCGTGGTGCTGGGCCGCGCCATGGAGCACGGCCGCACGCAAATCCGTGTCGGCCTGCAGGACGGCCGCATCGTGCCGCTGAGCCTGCCCGATCACGTCGACAGCAACATGCTCCACCTCAACGATGTGATCTTCGTCAACATCGTCGAGGGCAAGAAGCGCAGCGAAGCCAGGGCGGAGCTGCGCATCAAGCCCAAGGTGCAGGGCGCGGCGATCGTGCTGGAGAACAAGACCGGCCGCATCCTGGCGATGGTCGGTGGCTTCTCGTACCCGCTGAGCCAGCTCAACCGCACCACCCAGGCGCTCCGCCAGCCCGGCTCATCGATCAAGCCGCTGACGTACCTCGCCGCGTTGCATCGCGGGCTGCAGCCGAACACTCTGGTCACCGACCAGCCGGTCACGCTGCCGCCGATTCCTGGCGTCACCACCCACTATTGGACGCCGAAGAACTACGACGGCCAGAGCTGGGGCTCGATGACGCTGCGCCGGGCGCTGGAGAACTCCAAGAACCTGGTCACGGCGCGGCTCCTGGAGGGCGGCATCGACCGGGATCCGACCAAGAGCCTCGACCAGGTCTGCGAGCTGGCGCTGGAAGCCAGGATCTACCCCGAATGCATCAAGAACTACCCGTTCGTGCTCGGCGCCCAGGCGTTGCGGATGATCGACCTTTCCGGTTTCTACGCCAGCGTCCCCAACGAGGGACTCAAGGTCACGCCCTACACCATCGACGCCATCGAGAAGAACGGCCACGCGGTCTACCGCCATCAGGCCGGAGCGCCGGTCTACATGGCGCAAGGCGATCGCCCGGCGTTTTTCCAGCTTCGCACCATCCTGGAGGGTGTGGTTGCGCGCGGCACCGCCGCGGCGATGAAGCAGTATGCCGGCTTCGTCGGCGGCAAAACCGGCACCACCGACAATGAGAACGACGCCTGGTTCGGCGGCTTCACCAACGACATCGCCGTGGTGGTCTGGGTCGGGTACGACAACGCCCGCGGCAAGCAGACGCTCGGCCGTGGCGGCACCGGCGGCTCGGTCTCGGTTCCGATCGCCCAGGCGATCATCGAGGCCACCTGGAATTTGCAATCGCCCAAGGTGCCGCTGCCGCCGCCGTCGGCCGAGGCCGGCCGCTATCTGAAGGCCCTGCCGATCGAGCTGAACAGCGGGCAGCGGCTCTCGTCGACGCATGGCGGCGGTTTCATGGAATATTTCCGGCTCGACGCGCACAAGAAGCTGCGCGACACTCAGTATGTGCTGGCTGGCCGTGGTTCGATGGCGCGGGGTGGGCCAATGGCCGCCCCCGTCGTGAACGACGAACGGCCGCCGCCACAGCAAGGTGTTATCCAGCGGCCGAGCTACGGACCGGCGCCGAGCCAAGGACCGAGTTATGGATCAGGCCCGGCCCGGGCGCCGCGGACGTTGCGGGAACTGTTTCGGTTTTGAGTATGTGACGGCAGCTACATAAATTGGCCACCGTTTTCTGGGAATATAGTCGGTATCACCTGAGGAGTTGGGGTAACAGCCATGTGGATCAGGACTTCCACTGCCGCACTGCTGGTGCTGACCACCAGCGTCGCGATCGCCGCGTCGGCCGCGGACTATCAGATCGTCAAGGTGGCGTCGGTCGCCGGCGCGACCATCGACACGCTCAAGCCCAAAACGATTTTCTTCACCGATCACCGCACCGACGAGACGTCGGACAAGGGCGCCTTCATCCGCTTCGATGAATGGAGCAAGACCCGGCCGGTCGAATACAAGTTCCTGAACATCTTCCCGGGCTTCAAGGAAGGCATGGTCCACAAGATCATCGACGGCACCCGGAAAGAAGTGAAAGACGAGCTGCAGATGTATGTCACCGAGGCGCGCTTCATGCTGTCGCGCCCGGCCGACAGCGTCGACCTCAAGCAGTTTGCGTCGCTGCCCTTCATCCAGAGCATCGATCCGTCGATCAAGCACGTGGCGATCAAGCCGCAGGATGTCTCGACCCTGAAGGACGAGAAGGGCACCAACAACAAGAATCCCGACCGCAACTGGTGCGAGGGCCCGACCGTCACCGCCTGCATCCGCTCGAACTACAAGCTTGAAGGCAAGCTGCCGATCGGCGTCGCGCTCGCCAACAAGCTGCGCGACAGCGAGAAGAAGCTCTCCGACACCATCGAGTTCGAAAGCGAGATGCGGCTGCTGAAGGCCTCCGACCTCGACGAGGCGGGGCTGAAGCAGCTCACCGGCATCAACACCCCGGTCGCGGGCGTGCTCGAGCAGAACATGTTCTATGTCAACCAGGTGATGCGCTTCGGCAAGCTGCTCGCGGTGTTCCAGCCGAACCCGACGGACGCCAAGAGCACCGTCACCACCGTGGTGATCGCGCTCGCGGTCGGCTCCTCGACGCTCGAGCAGAAAAAGAAATACGAGAACGTGCCGGTGCTGCGTAATCTCGTGCCGTCGCAGGTGCTGCTCGGCAACAGCTCGTTCAACACCGGCGAATCGATCAGCGCCGGCCTGCCGAGCTACGTGCGCAACCGCATCAAAGCGATTGCTGGGATTCTGGATCGCGGCTGAGGTTGCGGCCAGACCTTCCGGTTTCGTAACGCAAGCGGCCCGCCGGAAGGCGGGCCGTTTTGTTTGGGGCGCGGCAGGCGGATTCCAGGTACCCACGCTTGCGTCTCTTTTTGTGTGCACACCAGTGCAACACACTCCGCTCTCATGCCCGGGCTTGACCCGGGCATCCATCAGGTGGCGCGACGAACGGCGGCCTTACGTAAGACTTCCGCTGTCGGAACTGGATCATGGACCGCCGGGTCAAGCCCGGCGGTGACACCGCCTTTGGTGTGACAGCATCGGATAAACGCGCCATTCTTTCCCCAGTGAATTCACACTCGAATTGGCAATAATCTTTTCTTCCTTTTCAGCCCGTGTACGAAGCCCATGCCTTGCTCAGTGAGGGCGCCATCTAGAGGCGTCTCTATGGCGGAGCAGGGTGTGGCGCCTGAGGTTCTGGCTTACGCAAACAGAGCCCCGGGTCGTCTCGGACCACCGCCCGCGCCGTCGCAAGACGGGGCTGCCCTTTAAGGGCTGGACGTGGACGGGCTGAAGGATGGCGCCAATGCCATCTGGATAGGGGCGAGGTTGTGCTCGTCCGCCCGCGCCCGGAAGAGCGGTCCCGAGCCGAGAAACGCCACCAGTGGAGCGCCGGGAGGCGCGCGTGCCGCTCAAACGGCACGCGGCACCTCCGCCGAGGTGTCACGTTACGTAGCGCCGAACGGCGCTCCGCTCCCTCATTTTTGAGGGAGGAAAGGAAATGAAGGCGGCGCCCCGCGCCTTACGACTTCCGGGGCTGATGAATCACGCCTGCAGCAATGCTGACGTGATGCGCTGAAAAGCGCGGGCTGTTTGACATGTGAATCTGTAGCGAGTGCGCGCCGCTCTTGCCGCATGGCCACCCTCCCCTGGAGGGGGAGGGTCGGCTCGCTTTGAGCGCAGCGAAAAGCGAGACGGGGTGGGGTGACTCTTCTTGAGCAAGAAGTTCACCCCACCCCGCCCGCCTTCGCCATAGCGCGTCGAAGACGCGCGTAAACGCGCTGATGACTACGGCGGTCGACCCTCCCCCTCCAGGGGAGGGTGAGGACCGCTCGTACCGATTTAGAGTGAAACGCGAAACCGCCGCTACTCCTTCGGCAGCTCGCCCTTGTAGTTCCTGTCGTAATACTCCGGCTTCATCCGGTTCTCGGCGCGGTTCTGCGACAGCATGCCGAGATACTCGTCCTTCAGAAACGGGTCTTCCATCCAGTACGGAATCGACGAGCCGCCTTCATTGATGTCCATGGCGGTGTAGTCGGTGTGCTTCTCGCCGGGCGGGCCGGGCTCGCGGCCCGGATTGTGCGGGCCGAACCACGCGGTGAGACGAAGCGGCTCCTTCGACACGCCGAAGTGCTGGTGGAACCAGCGCGCGCCGCCCGGCGCTGCCGACACCATGCCGACCGGCTCGTAGTCAATGCGCTTCACCAGATCGGCCTTGCCGTCCTTCCACGGATTGACGCCGGCGTGCTCGGGCCACGTGTACGTGTAGCCCTTGCCGCGCAGGCAGATCAGCACCGCGGCCGACGTGTGCGCATGCGCCTTGGAGTAGCGGCCGTTCTCGTGCTGCGCGATCCAGAGATAGAACGTGTTGCCGGTCATGAACGGCTCGATGCGGCGGTAGCCGGGCGAGCGGCGGTTGTCGAGCGGCAGGTCGCAGTTGACGATGTCGGGCACGAAGTTGGTGCGCCGCATGGCGAGACCGCGCACCGGGTCGGGCTCGATGTCGTCCTTGTACTTGTAGAAGTCATCGGCGCCGTTGAAGCGATCGCGAAACTGGAACGGATTGTCGAAGATCGCGCCGACATTGTTCATGAGGTTCATGAGATTCGGCGCCGTGGTGCCGGCGAGCAGCAAAGCGGGCGACGAACTCGCATTGACGATGCGGTGCATCGCGTTCACCGGGATCGAGAACAGCGAGCCCTTCTGCCACTCGAACACGTGGCGCTTGGTGTCGCCCTCGAGCCAGACCTCGGTCGAGCCGCGGCCTTCGACCACGAAGAAAATCTCCTCGTAGATGTGCTTCTCGGGATTCAGCGCGCCCGCGCCCGGAACTTCGATGAGGTAATTGCCCCATTTGCCTTCGGTGCCGTGGAGCTGGATGTAGGTGCCGCGGCCGCCGGTGCGCTTCCACGGCGCAAGCGGCAGGTTCTGCACCTTGCTGACGCCGATGTCGCGGAAGATCGGAATGCCTTCCGACTCCATGAAGATGTCGTAGGGCGTCTTCGGCCTGCCGAATTTGCCGAAGCCCGCGCGCTGCCCTGCCGTCGGCTCGTGCCAGTGCGACTGGCCCGGAACGTCATGCATGTTCTTTCTCCTCGGTGGCGAGCGACTTGCCCCCCGAGCCTTCGAGCTCGGCCTCGTAGGCCTTGTCCATCTGCGTGGTGAGCCCGTGCTTGGCGAGCTCGGTCGCGAACTGCTTGCGGGTCTCGGGGTTCTCGTCGCGATAGTCGACTTGGTCGCCGCCGAGCCGCTTGCTGATCCAGGCCTTCGGCACGCCCTGCGCGTTGCGGATCGCGACGCCTTCATGCTTGAAGGCGAGATAGCGCGCCGGCGTCGGGCCGGTGTTGAAGTGCTGATGCAGCCACATGTTCGGCGGCACGATCATGGTGCCGACCTCCCACTTGTAGTAACGCGGCTCGTCGCCCTCCGGCCACATCAGCGAATAGCCTTCGCCGGAGAGAATGATCACGTGCGCGCCCGGGCCGTGCGCGTGGGCCTTCTTGTAGGTGCCGATCGGGAATTGCGAGATGTGGCTGTTGAGCGAGCTCTTGGCGAAGTTGAAGCGGATGTGGCCGCCGCCTGCGCCGCGTTCCTTCGCGGTGATCAGCGGCAGGTTGACGGCATCCGGCACGAAGTTCGTGGCGAGCAGGAAGCCCTTGGTCTCGTCTTTCGCGGAGAAGTAATCCGGCTCGCCGTTGAAGCGGCCCTTGAAATCGTACTTGGTGCCGAAGATGAAATCCAAATCCTCGTAGAGGTTGATCACGATCGGCGCGTTGGTCACCGACACGAAGCGCGCCGGCTCGCGGCCCGAGCCGTTGAAGTGCTGGTGCCAGCAGTTGAGCGGGATCGCGAACAGCGCGCCGGCCTTCCATTCGAAGGTGATGCGCTGGCCGGCGTCGTTCCACACCGTGGTGGAGCCGCGGCCGCTGAGGATCATGATGGTCTCTTCGAACAGTTGCCGCTGCGGTGCCAGCGTCTTGCCCGGCGGGATCTCGCAGACGTAGCAGTCGTTCGAGGTGCGCGACGCCTCGTGGTTCATGAAAATGCCGAGGCCGCCGCGTCGCGCCCAGGGCTTGAGCTCCACGGTGTTCAGGTTCTGCACGTAGGTCGAGCTGATGAGGTCGAGGCCTTCGCTTTTGATCCAGCGGGTGTAGGGCGTCTCTTTTTCGGCGGCGAACTTCTTGGCGAACTCATCCGAAACGACGGCGTCTTTGGCCATGGGCTTCTCCGCAATGCAAAGTTCTTCTATACGGAACGGCGTTCCGGATTTGTGAGCCAAAATATCCCGGCCGCAAAGGCTCTGCAAACGAACTCGAAAATGGACCGCTATGTCGAACACCGGGCACGACGCGCGGTGCGACTCATGGTGGCAATCCATGACGCGAGCCTGACGCGAGATGCCGCATCGTGGGACGGTGACAATGCGTTCTGCACCGTGGCAAAGTCCGCGCGACCAACAACAACAAAATGCACCGAGGGACGAACAATGGGCATTTCTAAAACCAAAGTCGCTGCGCTTTTGATCGGCGGCGTGATGCTGGGTTCCGTCGCGGGACCGGCTGTCGCCGAGACCTATCCGTCGCGCAACATCACGGCGATCATTCCGTTCGCGGCCGGCAACGCCAACGACGTCACGGCGCGCATCGTGTTCGAGCAGCTGTCGAAGCAGCTCGGCCAGCCGATCGTGATCGAGAGCAAGCCCGGCGCGGGCGGCACCATCGGTGTCGGCCAGGCCGCGAAGGCTACGCCGGACGGCTACACGGTGCTGTTCCACTCGGCGACGTTCAGCGCGTCCTACGTGACGCACAAGTGGCTGCCTTACGACACGCTCGCCGACTTCATCGCGGTGAGCCCGGTCGGCATCTCGCCGAGCGTGCTCGTTGCCTCGCCGAAGAAAGGCTACAAGACCGTGGCCGAGCTGGTCGCGGCCGCGAAAGCGAATCCGGGCAAGCTCGACTTTGCCTCGGCCGGCATTGGCGCCGCCTCGCATCTGGCGGGGGAGAAATTCAACATCGCGGCCGGCATCAAGGCGCAGCACGTGCCGTTCAAGGGCCCGGTCGACGCGCTGTCGGAGCTGATGGCCGGCCGCATCGATTACTACTTCCTGCCGCTCGCCGCCGCGATCACGCATATCAAGGCCGGCAACGTCACGCCGCTCGCGGTGTCGTCGAAGACGCGCGTCGCGCAGCTCCCCGATGTTCCGACCACCGCCGAGGTCGGCTATCCGGCGGCGGCTTACGAGTTTTGGAACGGGCTGTTCGTGCCGGTGAAGACGCCGCAGGACATCGTCGACAAGCTCTACCATGAGACCCAGAAGGCCATCGCCGATCCGACCGTGAAGGATCGTCTCGACAAGGTCGGCGTCCAGCCGATGGTCATGACACAGCCGGAATTCCAGAAATACTTCGAGGCCGACGTCAAAGACACCGAGAAGCTCGCCAACGCCGCGGGCATCCAGAAGCAGTAACGGCGCGGAACACGCGCCGCAACGGGAGGTTCGCGATGGTGAGTGAGCGCGCGGCCCGCTTGGCGGGCGCGAGAGAAGCGGCGTAACCATCATGTCGCGACAGGCCGCAGCGTTGATTGCAGCGTTCGGCCTCCTGGTGAGCGCGTGTGGCATCGCCGCGGCGCAATTCGATCCGGCGCAGAACTGGCCATCGAAGCCGATCCACGCGATGGTGCCGCTTGCGCCCGGCACCGGTGGCGACGTCGTGGCCCGCCTCGTGCTCAACGGCCTGTCGCAGACGCTCGGCCAGTCGATCGTGATCGAGAACAAAGGCGGCGCCGGCGGCACGATTGGCACCGGTCAGGTCGCGAAGGCTGATCCCGACGGCTACACGCTGCTGTTCGTGTCTGCGTCGCACGCGATCGCGCCGTCGCTCTATCCCAACCTGCCTTACGACCCTGCGAATGATTTCGCCGGCGTGGCGCTTGCCGGCAGCGTGCCGAGCGCGCTCGTGGTGTCGCCGTCGAAAGGCTTCAAGGACCTGAAGGACTTCGTCGCCAAGGCCAAGGCTAGCCCGAACGGCTTCACCTATGCGTCGGCCGGCGTCGGCTCGACCACGCATCTGACCGCTGAGCGGATGCGCATCAGCGCGGGCTTCAAGGCCGTGCATGTGCCGTTCCGCGGCGGCGGCTTCCAGCCCGAGATCATCGCCGGCCGCGTCGACTTCGGTTATTCGCCGATCGCGACCTCGCTGCCGAACATCAAGGAAGGCCGGCTGCAGGCACTCGCGGTGTCGAGCCCGAAGCGCGCTTCCGCGTTGCCTGACGTCCCGACCACGCTCGAGATGGGCTATCCGGACAGCGATTACGTGATCTGGTTCGGCATCTTCATGCCGGCCAAGACGCCGCGCGAGATCGTCGACAAGGCCAACGCCGCAACGCGCAAGGCGTTGGAAGAGCCCGGGCTGCGCGACCGGCTCGCGGGCCTCGACGTCACGCCGATGCCGCTGTCGCCCAAGGAATTCGACGCGCTCGTCCGCCAGGACATCGTCGCCAATGCGGCGCTCGCAAAAGCCGCAGGCCTGCAACCGAACTGAATGGGAGGACTGACAATGAAGAAACTGACACTGATGATCGCAGCGCTGGCGCTCACCGTGAGCGCCCCGGCATTTGCGCAAGACAAATATCCGTCGAAGCCCGTGAAGATCCTCGTGCCGTACGCACCGGGCGGCGGCACCGACATCACGGCGCGGCTGTTCGGCGATCATATGAAAAATATTCTGGGCCAGCAGTTCGTGGTCGAGAACAAGCCCGGCGCCTTCGGCATTTTGGCCATCGAAGAAATGGCGCACGCCAAGCCCGACGGCTACACGCTGATGGTCGGCAATGTGAGCACCAATGCGATCACGCCGGTGCTGTTCAAGAAGAAGCTCAAGATCGACTACGAGAAGGAGGTGCAGTCGGTCGCGCGGCTGGACATCTATCCGTCGTTCCTGATCACCACGACGACCAACTTCAGCGTCAAGGACGTCAACGACCTGGTCGCGCAGGCCAAGAAGAACCCGGGCAAGATCCGCTACACCAGCGCCGGCGTTGGCTCGTTCCCGCATTTCGACATGGAGATTTTCGCGCGTCGCGCCGGCGTCGAGATGGTGCACATCCCGAACAAGACCGGTGCGGCCGGCATGCTCAACGATCTCGTGGTCGGCGACGCCCAGGTCGCGTTCATCAACTCGGCCTCGTCGGCCGCGATGATCAAGGCCGGCAAGCTCAAGCCGATCGCGGTGGTCGCCGAGCAGCGCGTGCCGGGCTATCCGGACGTGCCGACCATGGCGGAGGCGGGCTTCAAGGGCGTGGGCACGCTGCACTGGCAAAGCATGCTGGCGCCGGCCGCGACTCCGAAGCCGGTGATCGACACGCTGTACAAGGCGATCGTGCAGGCGTCCAAGGAGCCGGCGCTGAAGGAGGCGTTCGACAAGCAGCTCGTCAGCATCAAGGTCAGCGAGTCACCGGATGAGGCCAAGACCTGGCTCAAGGGCGAGCTCGACGCGTGGCGCAAGATCACCTCGGAAGTGAAGGTGGATTTGGCGGAATGATCGTTGCCGCGGCGAGGCCAGGCGCTGGGCCGGGCCTCGCTGCAACCTGCTGGAGACCAACGCAATGAAACGTTTGCATGCGGTGCTTCTGGCTTTCCTGGCACTCGGGTTCATCCCGAGCACGGCCTCGGCTGAGGACAAATACCCGTCGAAGCCGATCAAGGTCATCCTGCCTTATGGCGCTGGCAGCGCGACCGACATCATCACCCGCATCATGTGCGACCAGCTTCGCCAGGTGATTGGCCAGCCCTGCGTGGTCGAGAACAAGCCGGGCGCCTTCGGCATCATCGCCATCGAGGAAATGGCGCGCTCCAAGCCTGACGGCTACACGCTGCAGGTCGGCAACGTCTCGACCAACGCGATCACGCCGGTGCTGTTCAAGGACCGCTTCAAGATCGATTACCAGAAGGAAGTCGTGGCGGTCTCGCGCATCGGCGACCTGCCGAGCTTCCTGATGGCGACGACGCGCAACTTTCCGCCGAACACGCTCGCCGAGGTCATCGCTTATGCCAAGGAGCGGCCCGGCAAGCTGAAATATGCGAGTCCCGGCGCCGGCAGCTTTCCGCATTACGACACCGAGATCCTGTCGAAGCGCGCCGGCATCTCGATGCAGGCCATCCACATCAAGGCGGGCCCGCCGGGCTACATCAACGACATGACGCTCGGCGACATCCAGCTGGCCTTCATGAACGCCGCGACCTCGACGCCGCAGATCAAGGCTGGCACGCTGAAGCCGATCGTGACCACAAGCGACAGCCGGGTGCCGGAATATCCCGACGTGCCGACCATGGCGGAGGCGGGCTTCCCGGGCGTCGGCACGACGCTCTGGGCGGGGCTTTTTGCGCCCGCCGGAACCCCGGCGCCGGTGCTCGAGACGCTGCAGAAGGCCGTGCTGCAGACGCTGCAGTCGCAGTCGATTCTCGAAAGCTTTGCGCGACAGAAGATCCGCAGCAAGCCGACCGCGACGCTCGCCGAAGCGCAGGGCTGGCTGAACAACGAAATCGCGTCGTGGCAGAAGATCACGAGCGAGATCAAGATCGATCTGACCGATTAGGTGCTGTGGTTGCCGACGAAACAACAGAGGGCCGCGTGATGAAAGTCTCGAAAGTGCTTCTGCTTCTTTCTACTGGCCTGGCGCTCGTCGCAACGGCGGCCGCGGCGCAGGACAAATTCCCGTCCAAGCCGATCAAGGTCGAAGTGCCGTTCGGAGCGGGCAGCGCGACCGATATCGTGATCCGCATCGTCGGCGAAGAGATGCGCCATGAGCTCGGCCAGCAGATCGTGGTCGAGAACAAGCCCGGCGCGTTCGGCATCCTCGCCATCGAGGAAATGGTGAAGGCGCGGCCCGACGGCTACACGCTCCAGGTCGGCAATCCCGGCACCAACGCGCTGGCGCCGATCATCTACAAGGACAAGTTCAAGATCGACTACGACCAGGAGGTCGCGATGGTGACGCGGCTCGGCGAAGTGCCGCTGGTCCTCGTCGCCACCACCAAGGACTTCGCGCCGAAGACCTATGCGGAGTTCATCGCGCTGGCCAAGGCCAATCCCGGCAAGGTGCGCTACGCCAGCGTCGGCGTTGGCAGCAACAACCACTACGACACCGAGGCCTTCGCGCAATGGGCCGGCATCAAGATGGTCCACATCCCGAACAAGGGCGGCGGCGCGGCGATCACCAATGATCTTGTGTCAGGCGACGCGCAGGTGGGGCTGGTCAACGCGGCGAGCTCGGCCGGCGTGGTCAAGGGCGGGCTGCTCAAGGTCCTGGCCGTGATGGCCGACGAGCGGTTGCCGGAATATCCGGACGCGCCGACCTTGAAGGAGCTGGGTTACGCCAACGGCAAGGGCCTGTGGTCGGCGCTCTATGCGTCGTCGAAGACGCCGCCGGACGTGTTGGCGACCATTCACAAGGCGACGGTGGCGGCGCTGAAGTCGGCGCCGGTGCAGGAGGCGTTCAAGAAGCAGATGATCAAGGCCGTGCCGAACGCGTCCGTCGCGGACGCCAAGGCATGGGACCAGACCGAGCGGGCTTATTGGAAGAAGCTGACCGAGACCGTGAAGGTCGAAAAGCCGGAATGAATCTGTCTCCGCCTCATCCTGAGGAGGCGCGAAGCGCCGTCTCGAAGGATGGGGCGGCCTCGCCCTTCGAGACGCGTTGCTTCGCAACGCTCCTCAGGGTGAGGCCGGGAGAGAACAGAGCGTGTGAGAGGAAGTGGAATGAACGTCGAAGTGAAGCCGAGCCAGACCGCCTACAAGATCAAGATCGAGAAGGACGTCGACGTGCCGATGCGCGACGGCGCGCGGCTCAAGGCCGACGTGTTCCGGCCCGATGACGGCGGCAAGTTTCCGGCGCTGCTCAATCTCGGGCCCTATCAGAAGGACAAGCTCTGGGTACCGCCCGCGGCGCTGGAGGAAAAAGCTACGCCGCACATGAACTGGGAGACGGTGACGCCGGAATGGTGGGTGCCGCGCGGCTATGCGGCGGTGCGCGTCGACGGCCGCGGCAGCGGCCAATCGCCGGGCCAGTGCGAGCCGTGGTCGCTCGCCGAGGCAATCGACTTCTACGACGCCATCGAGTGGGCCGCGGCGCAGCCGTGGTGCAACGGCAAGGTTGGGCTCTCCGGCATTTCCTATTACGCCATCAACCAGTGGTTCGTCGCCAATCTGCAGCCGCCGTCGCTGAAGGCGATCATTCCGTGGGAGGGCTTCGCCGACATCTATCGCGATGCGCTGTTCCATGGCGGCATCCTGAGCGTGTTCATGACCAACTGGGTCACGGCGCATCTGATGCACCATGTGATGGGCCGCGCTGCGCAGCTCAATCCGGACGGCTGGCAGACCAACACCATGTGGCACTGGCTGCACCATAACTTGGACAGCGGCGTGCTAAGCGGCTCGCAGGCGCAGTGGGACAAGATCACGGTGCCGTTCCTTTCGGTCGGCAACTGGACCGGCTTTGCGCTGCATCTGCGCGGCAACACCGAAGCGTTCATGCGCTCGAAATCGAAGCACAAGAAGCTTCGCATCCATAACGGCTCGCATGTACATCCGTTTTACACCGAAGAGGGCAAGCGCGATCAGATCCGCTTCTTCGACCACTGGCTCAAGGGCATCGACAACGGCGTGATGGACGAGCCGCCGGTGAAGCTTGCGATCCGCAAGGGCAAGGACGAGATCGAGTGGCGCAACGAGAACGAATGGCCGCTCGCCCGCACGCAGTGGACCAAGTTCTATTTCGACATCGCGAAGGCGGCCGACGGCAAGGAGCCGCGCGTCGGCACGCTCGCAAAGGAGAAGCCGGCCAAGGCCAGCTCCTGCACCTATCCGGCGTTCAATCTTGGCACCATGGGCTCGACCTCGGCGGCCTCGTCGCAGGTCATGGGCGGCGGCATCAAGCCCGGCATGGGCATCGCGCTGTCGACGCCGCCTTTGAGCGAGGATGTCGAAGTCACCGGGCCGCTCGCCGCGTCATTCTACGTGTCGAGCGAGAGCGAGGACCTGGACCTGTTCCTGACGCTGCGGAATTTTGACGCTGACGGCAACGAGATCATGGAGACCGGTCAGCAGGGCACGCCGGTGCCGGTCGCGAAAGGCTGGCTGCGCGCCTCGCATCGCGAACTCGATCCGGAGCTGTCGCTGCCGTATCGCCCCTATCACAAGCACACCCGGCGGCAGTTCCTGAAGCCCGGCGAGATCGTGAAGGTCGACGTGGAGGTCTGGCCGACCTCGATGGTGTTCAAGAAGGGCCATCGCATCCAGCTCGACGTGCAGCCGCGCGACGGCGCCGGCAGCCAGTCGTATCTGCATTATCACGCCGACTACAACACGGGCGCCAACACGATCTACGCCGGCGGCGAGTACGAGTCGTATCTGCTGCTGCCCGTGATCCCGAAGAAGTAGCGGAGGCGTTGCACCGTGAATGACATCCGCCGCCAAGCCAGCCATTCAAACTGGGACGTGCTCGCCCGCGCCGACGTGCTGTCGGGGCTGCTGTTCATCGCCATCGCGGTGTTCGGGCTCTGGATCTCGCGCGACTATCCGGTCGGCACTTCGCTGCGGATGGGAACCGGATATGTGCCGCGGCTGCTCTGCTGGGTGCTGCTCGGCCTCGGCGCCATCGTGATGGCGCAAGGCTTGCGTCAGCCGGCGCCGCCGTTGCGGTCGACCGCGATCGCCTGGCGGGCGATGTTGTCGGTGACGATCGCGATTGGCGCCTTTGCGCTGAGCCTCGAAAAGCTCGGACTGGTGGTGGCGATCGTGCTGCTGGTGGGCATCGGCGCGCTCGCAACGCGCGCCTTGCGCCCGGTCGAAACCGCAATCGCGGCCGTGGTGCTGATCGTCCTGTCCTGGGCGATCTTCATCTGGGGCCTCGGCCTCGCCATCTCGATGTGGCCGGATCTTTGAGCCCATGGAATTCTTCAGCAACCTCGCCGTGGGCTTTGGTGTCGCGCTGACGCCGGCCAATCTCGGCTTCGCGTTTCTCGGCGCCATGGTCGGCACCTTGATCGGCGTGCTTCCCGGCATCGGTCCGATCGCGACCATCGCGATGCTGTTGCCGCTCACGTTTCATCTCGAGCCGGTGTCCGGCCTAATCATGCTGGCCGGCATCTTCTATGGCGCGCAATACGGCGGCTCGACCACGGCCATCCTGGTGAACCTGCCGGGCGAGACATCGTCGGTGGTCACGTGCCTCGACGGTCATCAGATGGCGCGGCAGGGCCGCGCCGGTGCGGCTCTCGCGATCGCGGCGCTCGGCTCGTTCTTTGCGGGCAGCGTTGCCACGGGATTGATCGCGGCGTTCGCGCCGCCGCTGTCGCGAGTTGGCCAATCCTTCGGCGCGCCGGAATATTTTTCGCTGATGCTGCTTGGCTTGATCGCCGCGGTGGTGCTGGCGCACGGCTCGGTGCTCAAAGCCATCGCCATGATAGTGGTCGGCCTGCTGATCGGCCTCGTCGGCACCGACGGCAACACCGGCGGCGAGCGCTTCACCTTCGGCATCCGCGAGCTCACCGACGGCATCGACGTGGCGACGCTCGCCATCGGTGTGTTCGGCATCGGCGAGATCATCTCGAACCTTTCGCGGCCCGCGGAGGAACGCTCGGTGATGGCCGAGAAGATCACGCGGCTGTGGCCGACTGCCGACGACTTCCGACGCTCGTGGAAAGCGGTGTTGCGCGGCACCGCGCTGGGCTCTGTGCTCGGTGTGCTGCCGGGCGGCGGCGCGACCTTGAGCTCATTTGCGGCCTATGCGCTGGAGAAGAAATCATCGAAGGAGCCGCAGCGGTTCGGCCGCGGCGCGGTCGAAGGCGTGGCGGCGCCCGAATCCGCCAATAACGCCGGCGCGCAGACCTCGTTCATCCCGATGCTGACGCTCGGCATTCCAGGCAATGCCGTAATGGCGCTGATGATCGGCGCATTGACCATTCACGGCATTCAGCCGGGGCCGCAGATCATGGTGGAGCGGCCCACGCTGTTCTGGGGCATGATCGCCTCGATGTGGATCGGCAACCTGATGCTGGTGATCATCAATCTGCCACTGATCGGCATCTGGGTGCAGCTGTTGAAGGTGCCGTATCGCTTTCTGTATCTCGCGATCCTTTTGTTCTGCGCCATCGGCGTCTACACGGTGAACAACAGCTATTCGGCGGTGGTCATCGCGGCGTTCTTCGGCGTCGTCGGCTTCGTGCTGATGCGGCTCGAATGCGAGCCGGCGCCGATGATCTTAGGATTCGTGCTCGGCCCCTTGATGGAAGAGAACCTCCGCCGCGCCATGAAGATCTCGGGCGGCGACCCGATGATCTTCGTGCACCGGCCGATCAGCCTCGGCCTGCTGATCGCCGCGGCGCTGCTGCTTCTCGTCCTCGTGCTGCCGGCCATCCGCGGCAAGCGCGAGGAGGTTTTCCAGGAGGGTGAAGCCTAAGGCGACACCTCCTCCAGCACGCGGCCCTTGGTCTCGATCGCGAACAGCGCGGTGATCACCGCGCCGATCGCGGCGACGACGCCGAACCACAGGAACACCGACGACAGCCCGCCGGCGATCATAAAGCCGACCGCGGTCGGCCCGATGATCGAGGCAAAGCGCAGCCATGCCGTCGCGGTGCCGACGCCGAGCGCGCGCACGCGCGTCGGATAGAGCTCCGGCGTATAGAGAATGAGGCCGATGTTGATGGTGCTGATGAAGAAATACGCGATGCTCATGTAGATCAGCACGTGCTCGGCGGTCGGTGTGGCAATGGTCGCCAGCATGCCGAGGCTTGCGGCGGCGGCGGCGAATGAGACCGCGAACCAGACGCGCCGGCCGATCGTGTCGATGGTCATGGCGCAGACAAACGTGCCGAGCAGGCCGGCCACCTGCGTGATCAAGCCGTATTGCAACGACACGCCGAGCGGCAGCTTGAACACGGTGCGGTAAAGGGTCGGCAGCCAGATCGCGAGACCGTAGTTGACGAAGTAGGACGCGAACCAGATCACCCAGACGGTCAGCGTGCGCCGCAAATAAAGGTCACCGAACAGGTCGGCCATGGTGGCGCGCTGCTCGCGCGTTGCCGTGACGGGGGTCGGTGGCGGCAGCGGCTGGCCCAACGCCTTTTCGGTCTCACGCTCGATCAACGCCACCGCTTTGTCGGCGTCCGCCGCGCGGCCGCGCATGGCGAGCCAGCGCGGCGATTCCGGCAGCAGCACGCGCAGGCACAGCGCAACGATGGCCGGGATCGCGCCGAGATAGAACATCCACTGCCAGCCGAAATTCGGCACCACCCAAAGTCCGAGCAGGCTCGCGCCGGTCAATCCGATCGGGAACACCAGCTCGTACAGCAGCACGAAGCGGCCGCGGTTCTGCGCCTTGGTGAGCTCGCTGATGTAGACCGCCGCGACCGGAACCTCGCCGCCAAGACCGATGCCTTGCAGCACCCGGAATGCCACGAGCGAGTTGTAGTCCCAGGCGAAGGCGCAGACGAGGCTCATCACCGCGAAGGTTGCGATCGACCAGATCATCGCCGGCATGCGGCCGAAGCGCTCGGCGACCCAGCCGAAGAGGAGCGCGCCGATCAACTGGCCGACGAAGCCCGCCGAGATCATCATGCCGATCTGCGGCGGCGTGAGCTTCCACATCGGCACCAGCACCGGAAGCGCGGTGGCAATCGCGAGCGCATCGAAGGCATCGAAGAAGGTCGCGACGCCGACGATGATCCGCGCGCGCACGTGCCACCACGAGGTGGGAATGCGCTCGATGCGCGCCACGACGTTGTCGACGGTGCCGGCCGGCGCCGCCTGTCCTGCAGTGGTTGCCTGATTCATGAAGCCCTCCCCGGATTATTTTGTCCGACGTTATCACGTCAGTTGCTGATGCAAGTGTCGGCCGGATCGGAATGCAGGTCCAGCGTCCCGCATTGTGGGTCGGTGCCTCTACTCGCCGCCGGCGAGACCGAAGCCCAGCGCGGTGACGATGGTGGTCACTTGCTCGCGCAACGCGGGCAGCGGGATGAACTGCAGCTTCTCTTCGAGGCCGAGCGCGACGAGGCCATGCACCGCCGAGAACAGCGAGCGGGCCAGCAGCTCGCGCCGCGCCCGGATCAGGTCGGGCTGCAACTCCTCGACCGGCCGCTCGACATATTCGAACAGTCGCTCCAATTCGCGCTGATACCACTCGGGCAGGCGCTGGCCCGGCGGCAGGCGGTGCTCGAACAGTGCCTGCCACTGCTTGCGATGGGACGCGGCGAAATCGAGATAAGCGAGCGCCAGCTTGACGAGGTGCTCAATCGCCCAGTCGGGTCCGCGGCCCGGCGCGGCCGCGGCGGACATTGTTTTTTCGAGCTCGGCCAGCGTGCGGGCGTTGACCAGCAGGATCAGCTCATCGAGGTCGGCCACCACGTTGTAGATGGCGCCCACCGCGCACCCGACTTCGTCCGCCAGCGTCCGGGCCTTGAGGCCGAACACGCCCTGCTCGGCGATGGTCCGGGCTGCCACATCGATCAGGTCCTCTCGCAACTGCTCGCGTCGGCTGGCCGTATTCATGTGAGTTTCCAGGCTGTTAACGTTATCGTGAACGACGTTCAAAATAATACTTGAACCTCGTTCACGGTCTCAGTAACGTATGAACGTCGTTCATAACGGAGTTCGTCAGCCATGATCAAGTCGTTTTGGACATTGGTACGCGGCACTGTTTACGCCGTCGAGCAGGAGGCGGTCGACCGGAGCGCGCTCCTGGTGCTCGACCAGCATATCCGGGATGCCGCAGCCGGCATCGAACGGGCCAAGCGGGCGCTCGCCGTGGCGATCGCCCAGGACGAGGCCGAGGGCAGGCGTCTGGATTCGACCTTGTCCCGGATCGCCGATCTGGAAGACCGCGCGACCGCAGCTCTTGCCGGCGGCCGCGAGGAGCTCGCCACCGAGGCCGCCGAGGCCATCGCCATGATGGAGGCCGATCGCGACGCCATGCGGGAAGCCCGCGCGGTGTTCGCCAAGGAGATCGCGAGGCTGCGCCGCGACGTCAACGGCGCTTCGCACCGGCTCCGCGAGCTCGAGCGCGGCCGGCGGATCGCCACCGCGGCCGAGTCCGTGCGGCGGCTCCGGTACGACGGAACTGCGCCGGACCATGGCGCGGCCGGCCTCGCCGAAGCCGAGGCGACGCTCCGGCGGCTGCGCGAGCGGCAGACCGAGGACGCTGCGGCCGACGCCGCCATGGAGACGCTCGACGCCGGCACCGCCGGAACGTCGATCGCCGACCGGCTCGAAGCCGAGGGCTTCGGCCGCCGCACCAAGCCGACAGCGGCCTCCGTGCTGGACCGCCTGCGCCAGCGCAAGCCCGCTGCGGCATCGCCTGAAGCCACTGCCAACCCCCAACCCTGTTAACCTGGAGCCTGTGCCATGAACTCGCATTCCGTCCAGCATTCTCACACCGTGACCTGGGTCACTTTCGCCTATGCCAGCTTTATCGGCTCGGTCCTGATGGTGGCCCTCGGCATTTTCCTGATGCCGCTCGACCTCGCAGTTAAGGGCTATTTTGCCATGGGCGTCGTGATGCTGATCCAGTCCTGTATCACCCTGACCAAGACCATTCGCGACATTCATGAAAGCGACAGGCTGGTCAATCGCCTGGAAGATGCCAAGGCCGAGCGCCTGCTGAAGGACGCAGCCTGAATCGCCGAAAGATAGGCTTAACCGCGCCACTGTAGTCAGTGGCGCGGTTGGCCGGACCGCTTAAACTACCCCCGGATCGACTAGACTGAATTGCCGGACTGATTCACGGCCCGATTTACAGGCCCGATCGACCGGATCTGGGACACGACCGCCCCCGCGAATTGAGGACCTTCCGATGTCCACTCCCTTGCTGATGTCCCGTCGTTTCTCGCCGCTGTTCTGGTGCCAGTTCTTTTCGGCCTTCAGCGATAATTTTCTCAAGACGGCGCTGTCATTCCTGATCGTGTATCACGTCACCGACGGCGGCGACTCCCTCGTGCAGCTGGCTGCCGCGGTGTTCATCGCGCCCTTCTTCATCTTGTCGGCGCTCGGCGGCCAGATGGCCGACCGTTTCGACAAGGCCATCATCGCGCAGCGGCTCAAGTTCGCCGAGATCGGCGTCGCCGTCATCGCGGTGATCGGCTTCTGGATGCATTCGGTGCCGGCCCTTGCGCCGCTTTCGCTGCCGACGCTGTTTGTGGCGCTGGCGGGCTTCGGCGTGATCGGCTCGCTGTTCGGTCCGATCAAATACGGCATCCTGCCGGACCTGCTGCCGAAGTCATCGCTGCCGGCCGCCAACGCGCTGGTCGAAGGCGCGACCTTCATGGCGATCCTGCTCGGCACCATCATCGGTGGGCTTGCGACCCGGGGCGGCGGCGATCCCGCGTCCTCGGCCGGCCTGATGCTGGTGTTCGCGCTGCTGTGCTGGGGCTCGAGCCTGCTGATCCCCAAAGTCGGGTCCGGTGCGCCCGACCTCGTGATCTCCAAGAATATCGTCAGCTCCACCGGAGCCCTGATCCAGCACCTGCGAAGCGACCGCAAGCTGTGGTGGGGTGCCTTGGTGACGAGCTGGTTCTGGCTGGTCGGCGCCGTGGTGCTGGCGCTGATGCCGTCGCTGGTGAAGAACCTGCTCGGCGGCGCCGAGGAAGTGGTTACGGTCTATCTCGCGATCTTCTCGGTCGCGGTCGCGGTGGGCTCCGGCCTCGCGGCCTGGCTGTCCGCCGGACGCATTGTCCTGCTGCCGACGCTGGTCGGCGCGATCGGCATCGCGTTGTTTGCGCTCGACCTCGGCTGGGCCACTTACGGCCTGCCGCTGCATACGACGCAGGCCGGCATCCAGGAGACGGTCTTCACGACTCTTGGGCTCCGTGTCGCGACAGATCTTGCCGGCCTTGCGATCTGCGGCGGTCTCTACATCGTCCCGACCTTCGCGGCGGTGCAGGCCTGGGCCGGCGCCGATCATCGCGCTCGTGTCATCGCTGCCGTCAACGTGCTCAACGCCGCTTTCATGGTCGGCGGCACGCTGGTGATCGCGGTGCTGCAGGACAAGCATGTCCTGGGGCTCACCAATCCGACGATCTGCCTGATCATCGGCGCCGCGACCCTGATCGTCGCGGGCCTGATCCTGAAGACCATGCCGGCGAACCCGATGATGGACTTCCTGTCGATCCTGTTCCGCGCGATCTATCGCGTCGAGCTGCACGGCGTCGACAACCTGCTGCATGCGGGCCCGAACCCGATCATCGCGCTGAACCACACCAGCTTCCTCGATGCGGCGCTGGCGATGTCGCTACTGCCGAAGGATCCGGTGTTCGCGATCGACAGCGAGATGGCGAAGAAGTGGTGGGTCAAGCCGTTCCTGCGCTTCACCCGCGCCATGCCGATCGACCCGACCAAGCCGATGGCGACCCGCACGCTGATCAACGCCGTCAAAGGCGGCGATCCGCTGATCATCTTCCCGGAGGGCCGGCTCACGGTCACCGGCAGCCTGATGAAGGTCTATGACGGCGCGGGCCTCATCGCCGACAAGACCGATGCGTTCGTGGTGCCGGTCCGGCTCGAAGGCCTCGACGCCACCCCGTTCACGCGCCTCTCCAAGGCGCAGGTGCGCCGCCGCTGGTTCCCCAAGGTGAAGGTCACGATCCTCGAGCCGGTGAAGCTCTCGGTCGATCCGGCGCTGAAGGGCAAGCACCGGCGCCATGCCGCAGGCGCTGCGCTCTACGAGATCATGTCGAACCTCGTCTACCGCACGACGTCCATTGAGCGGACGGTGCCGGAGGCGCTGATCGAAGCCGCCCAGATTCACGGCATGAGCCGCGTCGCGGTCGAGGATCCGGTGTCGGGTGCGCTGAGCTATCGCAAGCTGCTGATGGGTGCGCGCATCCTCGGCGAGAAGCTGATGGCCTATGGCCCGGAGGGCAAGCCGATCGGCCTGATGCTGCCGAACGCCAACGGCACGGCGGTGACCTTGATGGCGCTGATGTCGGCCGGCCGCGTGCCTGCGATGATCAACTTCACGGCCGGTGTCGCCAACATCCTCGCGGCCTGCAAGGGCGCGCAGATCGACACCATCCTGACGTCGCGCGCCTTCATCGAGAAGGGACGGCTCGACGCGCTGATCGCGGGGCTCAGCCCGACCGTGAAGATCGTCTATCTCGACGACATCCGCACCACCATCACGCTCGGCGACAAGCTGCGCGGCCTGTGGAATGCCAAGCAGCCGCTGGTGAAGCGCAAGCCGAACGACTGGGCCGCGATCCTGTTCACGTCGGGCTCGGAAGGCACGCCGAAGGGCGTGGTGCTGTCCCACCGCAACATGCTGGCCAACGCCGCGCAGGCCGCGGCCCGCATCGACTTCGGCCGGCAGGACAAGGTGTTCAACGTGCTGCCGGTGTTCCACTCGTTCGGCCTGACGGTGGGCCTGGTGCTGCCGCTCGTCTCCGGCGTGCGCATCTATCTCTATCCGTCACCGCTGCACTACAGGATCGTGCCGGAGCTGGTGTATGGCGTGAACGCCACCATCATGTTCGGCACCGACACCTTCCTGAACGGCTACGCCCGGTCGGCGCACGCTTACGACTTCCGCTCGCTGCGCTACATCCTGGCCGGCGCCGAGCCGGTGAAGGAATCGACGCGGAAGACCTATCTGGAGAAGTTCGGGCTCCGCATCCTGGAAGGCTATGGCGTCACCGAGACGGCGCCGGCGCTCGCGCTCAACACGCCGATGTTCAACAAGTTCGGCAGCGTCGGGCGCATCCTGCCCGGCATGGAGGCGCGGCTCGAAAAGGTCGAGGGCGTCGACGAGGGCGGCCGGCTGTTCGTCAGCGGCCCGAACGTGATGCTCGGCTATCTGCGCGCCGAGAATCCCGGCGTGCTCGAGCCCCCGAAGGATGGCTGGCACGACACCGGCGACATCGTCACCATAGACCGGCAGGGCTTCATCACCATCAAGGGCCGCGCCAAGCGCTTTGCCAAGATCGCGGGCGAGATGGTGTCGTTCGCCGCCGTGGAAGCGATCGCCGGCGAGCTCTGGCCGGACTCGCTGTCCGCGGTCGGCTCGGTGCCGGATGCCCGCAAGGGCGAGCGGCTGATCCTCGTGACCAACAAGGCTGGCGCCACGCGCAGCGAGTTCCAGACCTTCGCCCGCTCGCACGGCGCGACCGAGCTGATGATGCCGGCCGAGGTCGTCAGCGTCGAGAAGCTGCCGGTGCTCGGCACCGGCAAGATCGACAACGTCGCGGTGACCAAGCTGATCAAGGAGCGCTTCGCTGCTGCGCCGGCGTCGCCCGCCGCGGTGGCGTAAGCCGGCATCGCCTCTCGAACGAAAAGAAATGCCCGGCGCGAGCCGGGCATTTTGCTTCAGAGGGGCCGCCGCCCCCATTCTCGCCGCGAAAGCTCGGGGCAATCGCTGTCCGAATGGAGACGGCGGGTAGCCATCGAACAGCACCGGTGGGTTGGTCCTGCGCTGTTCTGGGTGAGCCCATCCTGATCTCAGAACTTGATAAGGTCTAATCGTATTGTTTTATTGGAGTGATAAGATTATCTTATTCCGATGATCACCTTGAGACAGCTGAAGTATCTGGTCGCGCTGGCGGAGCACCGGCACTTCGGGCGGGCCGCGGAGGCGAGCTCCGTGACCCAGCCAGCGCTGTCCATGCAGATCAAGGAGCTTGAGGACGAGCTTGGCGTCGAACTTGTCGAGCGGCGGCCCGGCGACGTCACGCTGACCGACACCGGCAGTGAGGTCGCCCGACGGGCCGAGCGGGTGCTGGCTGCGACCCGCGATCTTGCCGACTTCGCGCGCCATCGCAGCCGGCCGCTGACCGGGCGGCTGCGCCTCGGCGTGATCCCATCGGTCGCGCCCTATGTGCTGCCGAGAATCCTGCCGGTGCTGCAGCAGCGCTATCCGGAGCTTGAGGTCGAGTTGCGCGAGACCCAGACCCGCGGGCTGCTCGAAGAGCTGGCGCGCGGCTCGCTCGACGTGGTGATGCTGGCGCTGCCGGTCGAGGACCGCGAGATCGAGAGCGTCCGGTTGTTCGACGATCCGTTTCTGCTCGCGGTGCCGTCAGCCGATCAGGGCTGGGAGCGTGCCTACGTCGGCGTCGACGACATCGATACGCAGCGGCTGATTCTCTTGGAGGAGGGCCACTGCCTGCGCGACCAGGCGCTGGAGTTCTGCTCCAGCGCGCGGCGCGACGTCAGCCTCGGCGCCACCAGCCTGACCACCGTGATGCAGATGGTGGCGAACGGCTACGGCGTGACGCTGCTGCCGCACGTGGCCGTCGACGTCGAGCTGCGCGACGAGCGCGTCAAGCTGCTGCGGTTTTCGGATCCGATGCCGGGCCGCACCGTAGGCCTCGCCTGGCGCCGCACCTCGCCGCGCAAGGTGGATTTCACGGCGCTGGGCGAGTTGATCACCGAGACGCTGGGGGTGGGCGCGCCGAAATCGAAGACCGCGCCGCGCCCTACGCCGCGATCCAAATCGCGTCCGGCGAACGCTTAGAGTCTTTTCCGGTTGAATCGCCGACCTATCCACGTCATGCCCGGGCTTGACCCGGGCATCCATGAGATATCGCAACGATGACAGCCATACGTAAGACTTTGCTTTGCCGAACCAGGGTCATGGATCGCCGGGTCAAGCCCGGCGATGACAGCGGAGCGAGTGGCGGCAGCGCGAAGGTAGTCGCAGCAGCACGCCGCCAACAACGATGACCCGCGTGGAAAATGTTCTAACCCTGCGTCGGCACCGCGAAGCTCGCGGGCTGCTCGCCGCGCTGCCAGCGCTCCCACATCGTCATGTAGGCCGCCTCGATGTGGCGGGCGAAGCGCACGGTGTCGAACAGCGCGCAGGTGTCGCGGTTCTGCACCAGCCGTGATTTGACCGACGCGAGCAGCGCGGGCTCGCGTGCGAGCTTCAGGGCCAGCGCGTGATAGTCGTCGAGCTTGGTCGTCACCATGTCGGCCATGCCGGCCGCATGGTTGAGGCTCGCGGCCACGCGTCCGGCGAAGGCATCGCCCAGGCAGGTCAGCACCGGCAGCCCGGCCCACAGTGCATCGCTCGCGGTGGTGTGTGCGTTACACGGCAGCGTATCGAGGAACAAATCCGCGAGGCGATGGCGCGCCAGATGGTCGGCCGGCAGCGCGCGGTCGGCGAACACCATTCGGGCCGGATCGATGCCGCGCCGCTGCGCCTCCTTGCGGAGGTTTCGCTCCGCGCCCTCGTTGTCGCGCAAGAGCCACAGCGTGCTGCCTTCGACCTCGTGGAGGAGCCGCATCCAGACGTCGAACACCTCGGGTGTGATCTTCCAGTTGTTGTTGAACGAGCAGAACACGAAGCCCTGCTCCGGCAGACCGGCGTCGGCGCGGGTCGGCGTGCGCTCGGCGATCACGCGCTTCCGATCGTTGCACTGATAGCTGTCGGGGAGCTGCACGATCTTTTCGTCGAAGTGCGGCTGCAGCTCGAATGGCGATGCGACCGGGTCGCCGATGAAGTAGTCGACGAGCGGCGCGCCGATGGTCGCCGGATAGCCGAGATAGCTGACCGTAATGGGCGCCGGCCGGTGGGCGAAGATGCCGAGGCGCGATTCCTGGGTGTGGCCCTTCAGGTCGATCGCGATGTCGATCTCGCGCTCGCGCAGCATCTGCGCGACCTCGATGTCGCTGCTCTGGTAGACGTCGTGGAATTCGTCGAAAGACGCGATCAGACGGTTCCGCATCGCGGTGCGGTCGTTGGTGCTGAACGAGAACGCGAATGTCTCGAAGCGCGAGCGGTCGTGCTGCTCGAACAGGCCGGCCATCAGGAAGGCGGTGGCGTGCTCGCGGAAATCGGCCGAGAGGTACGCGATGCGCGGCTTGTCGTGGCGCCACATCTCGCCCTTCCACAGCGGCTGCGGCATCAGCGGCAGCCGGTGCTCGACGTAGTTCGCGGCGCATTGGCGCTGCAGCGCCGGATCGCCGGTGTAGCCGAACTGCGCGAAGGCCGAGATCACCGAGGTCTTGTTGCGGATATGGGCCTCGACGCCCGGCCAGAACTCCGCCCGCCGCTCCCAGTCGCATAGATTGACCGCGCAGCTCGCGGCGCCGCTGAAAGCGTGCGGATGACCCGGTTGCAGCTCACTCAACCGCTTGAAGCTGACCATCGCCTCTTCGAACCGCTTCAGGTCGCGGAGCGACTCGGCGCGGTTGTTGAGCGCGTTGATGTGGTCCGGCCGCGCGGCCAGTGCCCGGTCGCAGCTCTCCAGCGCCTCGTCGTAGCGCCGGTAGTCGTGCAGGATCATGCTGCGGTTGGACAGCGCGTCGGCAAAGTCCGGACGGATCGCCACCGCCCGCTCGTAGCTCTCCATTGCCTCGTCGAAGCGCTTGAGCTCGCGCAGCGAGTTGCCGCGGTTGCACCAGGCCTCGGCGAGACCCGGGAAGATCGCGACCGCCTTGTCGTAGCTTGCCAGCGCCTCTTCGTAGCGCCGCAGCCCGTAGAGGATGCCGGCGCGATTGTAATGCGCCTCCACGTAATCGGGCCGCAACGCGATGGCCTGGTCGGCGCTGGGCAGACCCTCGGCGAAGCGCTGCATCTCGCACAGCACGGCGGCGCGATTGCAGTGCACCTCGGGGAAATCCGGCCGCAGCGCCAGCACGCGATCGTAGGTCGCGAGCGCCTCCTCGTACCGGCGCAGGTCTTTGAGCACGTTGCCGCGGTTGAACAGCGACTCGAGGTGGTTCGGGCGCAGCACCAGCGCGCGGTCATAGCTCTTCAGCGCCTCTTCACGGCGGCCGAGCTGAATGAGGACGTTGCCCTGGTTCGAGACCGCCTCGACATAGCCGGGCGTGATCGACAGCGCCTTGCGCAGGCCTTCCAGCGCCTCTTCGTGGCGGCCGAGCGCCATCAGCACCACGGCGCGGTTGTTGTGCGCCTCGGCGAATTTCGATTTCAGCTTGATGGCGCGGTCGAAGCTTTCGATCGCTTCGGTCGGGCGGTTGAGCGCGTTCAGCACCAGCCCGTGATGCATCAGCATCTGGGGCGAGGGCGTGCGCACCTGCATGGCCTTGGCGGTATACTGCAGGGCCTCGGCGTATTGGCCCTGGTCGTAACGGAGCAGCGCCAGATATTGCAGGGCGTCGATATGATCCGGCCGCGCCGCGAGAACCCGGCCGTAGAGCTGCGCCGCTTCGTTGAGCTTGCCCTGCTTGTGCAGCGCGAGCGCCTGAGCCAGCGTCTGCGGCACGTTGAGCTGAGCGGCTTGCAGCAATGGCGATGGCGGCATGTCGGCCCGGAACCCCTCATGGCTCCGTAAATCGCATCGGCTGATTCGTCCAGATGGAAATCGCGCGGGTTCCGCTGGCGATGGGCCTGGAGATCGTTCCCTTTTGCTTGAAGCACATACGTCCCACACGCAGGCTGTCACCGCCGGGCTTGACCCGGCGGTCCATGACCCAGCTTCGACAGCGGAAGTCTTACGTAAGACTGCCTTCAACCGCGCCCGCTCATGGATTGCCGGGTCACGCGCTTACGCGCGGCCCGGCAATGACACCGCCGTTGTGGCACCTGGCGCGACGCCGCTGGAAAAGACGCCTAGCCTAGATCGCGCTCTCGCGCTCCAGCTTCTTCTTGTTCTCGAGGCAGTAATAGCCCGACAGCCGGCTCACCAGCTTGTCGCGAATCCAGTCGTTGAGGATACGGCTGACGTTCTCGCGGGCGATGCCCGCCATGGCGGCGACCTCGCTCTGGCTGACCTTCTGGCGAATGAGAACCCGGCCCTGGCCCACGTCATGGCCGAAGGCCTCGGCGAGGTCGAGCAGCGCGCGGGCGACCCGCCCCTTGAGCGGCAGGAAGCTTCCGGCCGCCACCACGCCATCGGTGTCGCGCAGCCGCGCCGCCAACAGCGCGACGAGAACCTTGTAGACCTGCGGATGACCCTCGGCGAAGGCCTGGAAGGCCGCGCGGCTGACGAAGGTCAGCTCCGCATCGCGGACCGCGGCCACGGAGGCCGAGCGCGGCAGGCCGTCGATGGTCGAAAGCTCGCCGACGATGCCGCCCGGTCCGACGATGGCGAGAATCCGCTCGGCGCCCGACGGCGAGATCATGCTGACCTTGAGCAGGCCCTGCTCGACCCGGTAGCAGCCGTCGCCCGGATCGCCTGCGACAAACAGCACCTCGTCCGTGGCGAGCTTCCTCGGCTTGGCGTCGGCGAAAAGCTTCGCCGCTAGGCTCTCGGGAAACACCGAAAAAAGGTTGGTGGGCGCAGGCATAGCGTCGTCGTTGCGGGATCAGCCGGTCCGGCGACGATAGCGCAATTCTCAAGCCACGCTTGTTAAAAAAGAGCCCGTCCTGGCAGAGCCAAGACGGGCAAGTAAGGTGCGGGGAGGAAGCGGTGAAAAGGCGGCAACAGAACTCAGTGGCGCGTGCCCGTCAGAGCGGCGCGCGCAACGTCGGATCGGTTCATTCCAAGCCGGGCAAGGTCGGGTCCGGATCGGCGGCTGAGGGTGTGATAGCGCTCTTCGATGTCACGGCCTTGACGGGCGCCGGCACAGAACTCGGCGCAGGTGGTGACAACGGTGGAAAAGATGGTGTCGAACTGGGTGGCGACGGAACCGGAGGTGGCGATGATCCTGTTCATGGCGATTTCCCCTCGTTGGAACCCCAGAGCATCTGCGCTCCTCTATGGTTAACAGGATAGATTTCGCCCTCGGTCGGCGATGTGCTGGCCATCACAAAAGTGCGGATTTCAGTCTTTTCTTGTAACCATTTGGATTTATTGAAGTTTTTAAAACAAAAGGGCGCCCGCGAGGGCGCCCTTTGGATTTTTTGGAGTGCCGTGCTGGCGGCTTATTCGGCGCCGCCGGCGGCCTCGCGCGGCTCGGCCTTCTGCTTGGCCTCGAGGTCCTCGCCGGTGGCCTGGTCGACCACCTTCATGGACAGCCGCACCTTGCCGCGCTCGTCGAAGCCCAGGAGCTTGACCTTGACCTTGTCGCCTTCCTTGACGACGTCGGTGGTCTTCTGCACGCGGTTCGCCGCGAGCTGGCTGATGTGAACCAGGCCGTCCTTGGCGCCGAAGAAGTTGACGAAGGCGCCGAAGTCCATGGTCTTGACGACCGTGCCCTCGTAGATGTGGCCGATCTCCGGGTCGGAGGCGATCGACTTGATCCAGTTGACCGCGGCCTTGATCGACTCGCCGTCGGCCGAGGCGACCTTCACGGTGCCGTCGTCCTCGACGTTGATCTTGGCGCCGGTCTTCTCGACGATCTCGCGGATCACCTTGCCGCCGGTGCCGATCACTTCGCGGATCTTGTCGGTGGCGATCTTGAAGGTCTCGATGCGCGGCGCGTACTCGCCGAGCTCGGCGCGCGCCTTGTCGAGCGCCTTGGCCATCTCGCCGAGGATGTGCATGCGCCCACCCTTGGCCTGATGCAGCGCCACCTTCATGATCTCTTCGGTGATGCCGGCAATCTTGATGTCCATCTGCAGCGCGGTGACGCCCTGCTCGGTGCCGGCCACCTTGAAGTCCATGTCGCCGAGATGATCCTCGTCGCCGAGGATGTCGGACAGCACGGCATAGCGCTTGTCTTCCAGGATGAGACCCATGGCGATGCCGGCGGTCGGCCGCTTCAGCGGCACGCCGGCATCCATCAGCGCCAGCGAAGTGCCGCAGACCGTTGCCATCGACGACGAGCCGTTCGACTCGGTGATCTCCGAGACGACGCGAATGGTGTAGGGGAACTCTTCCTTCGGCGGCAGCATCGGATGGATCGCGCGCCAGGCGAGCTTGCCGTGGCCGATCTCGCGGCGGCCCGGTGCGCCCATGCGGCCCGTCTCACCGACCGAGTAGGGCGGGAAGTTGTAGTGCAGCATGAACGATTCTTTGTACGTTCCGGTCAGCGCGTCGATCCACTGCTCGTCCTCGCCGGTGCCGAGAGTGGCGACCACGATCGCCTGCGTCTCGCCGCGGGTGAACAGCGTCGAGCCGTGGGTGCGCGGCAGGAACGGAGCTTCGACAGTGATCGGGCGTACGGTGACGAGATCGCGGCCGTCGATGCGCTTGGAGGTGTCGAGAATGTTCCAGCGGACGATCTTGGCCTCGAGCTCCTTGAACACGCCGGCAACCAGGGTCATCGGCCGCTCGGGATTGTCGGTGCCGTCCGGGAAGAAGTGCGCCATCGCCTTCTTCTTCACGGCGCCAACCGCCTCGTAGCGCTCGGCCTTGGCCGGAATCGCATAAGCCTTGCGGAGATCGGCTTCGACGATGCCGAGCATCTCTGTTTCGAGTGCCTTGGTGTCCGCCACAGCGAACTCACGCGGCTCCTTCGCGGCCTTTTCGGCGAGCTGGATGATCGCGTTGATCACCGGCTGGAAATGCCGGTGGCCGAACATCACGGCGCCCAGCATGATTTCCTCGGACAGCTCCTTGGCTTCCGATTCGACCATCAGCACGGCGTCTTGCGTGCCGGCGACGACCAGATCGAGCTGAGTGTCCTTCATCTCGTCGAGCGTCGGATTGAGCACGTATTCGTTGTTGACGAAGGCGACGCGCGCGCCACCAATCGGCCCCATGAACGGCACGCCGCTGAGCGTCAGCGCCGCAGAAGCAGCGACCATCGCGACGATATCGGCGTCGTTTTCCTGATCGTGCGACATCACAGTGCAGGTCACTTGCGTGTCGCAGCGCCAGCCATCCGGGAACAGCGGGCGGATCGGGCGGTCGATCAGGCGCGACGTCAGCGTGTCCTTCTCGGTCGGGCCGCGCTCGCGCTTGAAATAGCCGCCGGGTATGCGGCCGGCCGAATAATACTTTTCAGTGTAGTTGACCGTCAGCGGCATGAAGTCGATGCCGGGCTTCGGCGCCTTGGCGGCGACGACGGCGGCGAGAACGGTGGTCTCGCCGTAGGTGGCCAGCACTGCGCCGTCGGCTTGGCGCGCGACCTTGCCGGTTTCGAGGGTTAGCTTGCGGCCACCCCAGTCGAGCTCAACACGTTGGGTATCGAACATTTCGATTTTCTCTCATGGTTTTCGCGAAGGGGCGAACGCCATGAGCAAGACGGCGAGATGCTTTCGCGCGCGGTCGCACCGCGTCCTGCGAAAGCATCTCGCGATCCTGCCATGGCCCTCGTGCCTCCGGTGAGGCGAGCCGGGCGCCGTATGCGCCGGGCTCAAATACGGCAGCGCATGTCGCTGCCGATGGAATGGCGAACCGAACCGCGGCTCGCAACAAAAACGCGCGGGACAAAATCCCGCGCGGTATGGCTCAGCGGCGAATGCCAAGCTTCTCGATCAGTCCCTTGTAGCGCTTCTCGTCGGTCCGCCGGAGATAATCAAGCAACTGACGACGCTGCGAGACGAGCTTGAGCAGCCCGCGGCGCGAGTGGTTGTCCTTGACGTGCGACTTGAAGTGCTCGGTCAGGTTGGTGATCCGCTCAGTAAGGATCGCGACCTGCACCTCGGGCGACCCGGTGTCGCCGGCCTTGGTGGCATTGGACTTGATAACTTCTGCCTTACGCTCAGTCGTAATCGACATCGGCTAGTGACCTTTCTGCGGCCGGCGGCTTCCCACGACGCCGGTCAGGTTGAATACGCGCTTGGGGACGATCTCGCCGCGGTCCACTTCGGCCAGGGCCAGCAAATGGCCCGAGACCGTGACATAAACCGTTCCGCGAAAGATGGGTGCGTCCCGTCCGCGCAACAAAACGGCTTGGCCTCTTTGAAGCCTCGCCGCGTCTGACCCGCTGACGGCCAGTGCCGGGATGTCGTCCAGCGCGGTCTCAACGGGCAGAATGGCGCTGGCGAGGCTTGCCTCGCCGGCGGCTGCTCTATGGCATAGCTCGGTCAGCTGTTCCAGCGAAATCATGTCATTTTGACCGAATCCGCCGACCGCCTCGCGCCGTAAAGCACTGATATGTCCGAGACTTCCGAGCGCCCGGCCGATGTCGCGAGCAAGCGACCGCACATAGGTGCCCTTGCCGCATTCGGCGACGAATTGCGCCTGGTCGGCGTCCGGAAGGTTAACCAGCTCGAGCCGGTGGATCTCGACCGGCCGGGCGGCGAGCTCGACCACCTCGCCATCGCGGGCGAGGTCATAGGCCCGCTCGCCGTCCACCTTGATGGCCGAATAGCGCGGCGGCACCTGGGAGATGGTCCCGGTGTAGGCCGGCAGCGCGGCCAAGATGGCGTCGCGGGTCGGGCGGATGTCGCTGGTCGCCGTGACGGCGCCGTCGGCGTCGTCTGAGTCGCGCTCCTCGCCCCAGCGCACCGTGAAGCTGTAGGTCTTGCGGCCGTCCATCACGAACGGGACCGTCTTGGTGGCCTCGCCGAGCGCCACCGGCAGGCAGCCCGAGGCGAGCGGATCGAGCGTGCCGGCATGGCCGGCGCGCTTGCAGGAGAACAGCCGCTTGATGGCGCCGACCACCTGGGTCGAGGTCATGCCGACCGGCTTGTCGATGATCAGCCAGCCGTGCACGTCGCGCTTCTCGCGGCGGAACTGCTGCTGCTTGGGCTTCTTCGGCCGCGGGTTGTTCTGTCCCTCGTGAGGGACACGAGCCTCGACAGTGTCGTGCTGCGGCTCCGCAAGAGCGGCGAGAGCAGCGTCGTCCGGCGTGCGCTGCTCGTTACTCATCGCCATCCTCTTGGCCGTCCTCGCGCTTGAGGTCGCGCGCGACCGCGGGCGTTCGCAAAAGCTTGTCGATCCGTTCGGCCTCGTCGAAGCGCTCGTCGGCGTGGAACCGGATGTCGGGCGCGAATTTCAGATTGACCCGATGCGCGATCTCGCCACGCAGGAAGCGCTTGTTGCGCTCCAGCGCCTCGATCACCTCTTTGATGTCACGGCCGCCGAGCGGCATCACGTAGATGGTCGCAAGCCGCAGGTCGGGCGACATGCGCACCTCGGGCACCGTGATCAGATGGCCTTCGAGCACCGGATCATGCACGTCGCCGCGCGTCAGCATCTCGGACAGTGCGTGGCGGATGAGCTCGCCGACGCGCAGCGCGCGTTGCGACGGGCCTGATTGCGACTCGCGGTCGCGATGATTTTTGTTTCGCAAAATTGTTTTCCAGCTTTGCCGCTGTCATGTCCGCGCTTGCTTCAATAACGAAGAAGAAAGACGTGGATGGCCGGGACAAGCCCGGCCATGACAGCGGAGAGGGCGGTGGAGTTTTCGCGCGCCTGAGATTCGGACTCAGAGCGAGCGCTGAACCGTCTCCACCCGATAACACTCGATCACGTCACCCTGACGCATATCCTGGTAGTTCTCGAAGGCCATGCCGCATTCCATGCCGGCCGCGACCTCGCGCACATCGTCCTTGAAGCGCTTGAGCTGGGACAGCTTGCCCTCGTGCACGACGACGTTGTCGCGGATCAGACGCACGCCCGCGCCGCGCTCGACCTTGCCGTCGGTGACGCGGCAGCCGGCGATCTTGCCGACCTTCGACACGTTGAAGACCTCGAGGATCGACGCGTTGCCCAGCATGGTCTCGCGCCGCTCGGGCGTGAGCAGGCCGGACATCGCCTTTTTAACGTCGTCCACCAGATCGTAGATGATGTTGTAGTAGCGAATCTCGATCCGGTCCCGCTCGGCCTGCTCGCGTGCTTCCTTGTGGGCGCGCACGTTGAAGCCGATGATCGCAGCGCCCGAAGATGTCGCGAGCGTGATGTCGGACTCGGTGATGCCGCCGACGCCGGAATGGATGATCCGGGCGCCGACCTCGTCGGTGCCGAGCTTGTCCAGCGCGCCGGAGATCGCTTCGAGCGAGCCCTGCACGTCGGTCTTGATGATCAGCGGGAAGTCCTTGCGGCCCGACGTCTTGAGCTGCGACATCATCTGCTCGAGCGAGCCGCGCATGCCGGTGGCATGTGCCGCGCTCTTCTCGCGCTTCTGACGGACGCGGTAGTCGGTGAGCTCGCGGGCGCGGGCCTCGCTCTCGACCACGGCGAGACGATCGCTCGCCTCGGGCGTGTCGGCAAAGCCCAGCACCTCGACCGGAACCGACGGGCCGGCGTCTTCCACCTGCTCGCCTTTGTCGTTGACCAGCGCACGGACACGGCCCCAGGCCGCGCCCGCGACGATGATGTCGCCGACATCCAGCGTGCCACGCTGCACCAGCACGGTCGCGACCGGGCCGCGGCCGCGGTCGAGCCTGGCCTCGATCACGGTGCCCTCGGCGTCACGGCGCGGGTTGGCCTTGAGGTCGAGAAGTTCGGCCTGCAGGCCGATCATTTCAAGCAGCTTGTCGATACCGGTCTTCTTGATCGCCGACAGCTCGACGTCGACCACGTCGCCGCCCATGGATTCGACCTGCACCTCGTGCTGAAGCAGGTCGGTGCGCACGCGCATCGGATTGGCGTCCGGCTTGTCCATCTTGTTGATGGCCACGATCATCGGCACCTTCGCGGCCTTGGCGTGATTGATGGCCTCGATGGTCTGCGGCATCACGCCGTCGTCGGCCGCAACCACCAGCACCACGATGTCGGTGACCTTGGCGCCGCGGGCGCGCATCGCTGTGAACGCGGCGTGGCCCGGCGTATCGATGAAGGTGATCTTGCCGTGCGACGGCGAGTCAACCTGATAGGCGCCGATGTGCTGGGTGATGCCGCCGGCTTCGCCCGACACCACGTTGGTCTGGCGGATGGCGTCGAGCAGCGAGGTCTTGCCGTGGTCGACGTGGCCCATGACGGTCACGACCGGCGCGCGCGGCTCGAGATCTTCCGGATTGTCGGCGACGTCGAACACGCCTTCCTCGACGTCGGCTTCGGCGACGCGCTTGACGGTGTGGCCGAGCTCCTCGGCGATGAGCTGAGCGGTATCGGCGTCGATCACGTCGTTGATCGTCGCCATCTGGCCCTGCTTCATCAGGATCTTGATGATCTCGACCGACCGCTCGGACATGCGGTTGGCGAGCTCCTGGATCGTGATCGCCTCGGGGATCGTGACCTCGCGAGAAATCTTCTCGCGCGGCTCGTTGCCCATCATGGCCTTGTGGCGGCGCTGCTCGCGGCGATGGAACGACGCGGTCGAACGCTCGCGCACATCGTCATTGAGAGCCGTGACCAGCGTCAGGCGGCCGCGCGGCCGTTCGGTTGCGGTCTTGGCGGCGCGGGTCGGGCGCTGCGGAGGCGCGGCGGGGCGCATCGCGCCGCCGGGGCCGCGCCGGAACTTCGGCGCCTCGGATTCCTCTTCGGACTCGACCGCAGGGCGAGCGCCAGGACGTGCAGGTGTACCAGGACGCGCAGCAGCGCCGGGGCGGGCCGGAGCACCGGGACGAGCCGAAGTGCCGGGCCGCGCCGCCGGCGCAGACGCGCCGGCAGTCGCCGCTGCAGGCGTTTCGGGCTCGCCGAACCGCTTCTTGGCGACCTCGTCAGCCTTCTTCTTGGTGACTTCGTCGTGCTTGCGACGCTCGTCCTCTTCCCGCTTGCGGGCCTCGGCGGCGTCGTGCTCGGCCTTCTCGACCGCTTCGCGCTGGGCGCGGATCTTGGCCTCTTCCTCGGCGATCTTGCGCTCTTCGGCCTCGCGCAGACGCGCGTCGCCGAGCGCGTGAGCGCGGCGCTCCTGCTCTTCATTGGTGAGCGTGCGCAGCACGACGCCTGAGGACTTCGGCGCTGGGCTCGATGGGCTGGATCCCGGGCGTGCGGATCTTCCCGAAGGCGCGGGCTCGGGGCGCTTGGCCGCGGGCGGCGGAGGTGCCGCGGGCGCAGGAGCTGCGGCCGGCTCGGGCTTGCCGTCGCCGATGCGGCGCTTCTTGACCTCGACCACCACCTGCTTGCTGCGGCCATGGCTGAAGCTCTGGCGCACGGTGCCAGTCTCGGTGCGCGGCTTAAGCGAGAGCGTCGACTTGCCGCCTACGCTCAACGTCTTGCCGTCAGGGGTCTTGGTGTCAGCCATTCAGTCGCAATTCCTGTCAATTCCGTACGCCGTTGCCGCCGCTGTCGCCGGGGACACCCGATCGAAAGCGCTCCAGGCGCGCCAAACGCGCCAGAACCGTGTCATTCGCAGGCCCGGCAAGCAGGGCTGCATGTACCACATTTGACCGCCCCAGTGCCAAATCCACTTTCCAGCACATTGGGATCCTAAGCTTAGAATTCCACGTGGACAAGTTGTCGC
>JADMIO011153597.1_pt1 | contig 44579 bp, 38 predicted proteins | sample 8958161 | NCBI WGS metagenome assembly JADMIO01 (sample SAMN16585339, study PRJNA669376) | soil metagenome | isolation source: Crop rotation soil | place: USA: Cullars Rotation, Alabama | collected 2011
CGCGACTTCAAGTCACGTGAATTCCAAGCTTCGGATCCCACTGTGCTGGAAAGCGCCCAACGTCACCGGCATCCTGACGATGGGTCATGTTCTCAATAACACGATCCAGGATATTCTTGTTCGGCGGGCCCGAATGCAGGGGTTCGAAGTGCTTTGGCTGCCGGGAACCGATCACGCCGGGGTGGGGACGCAGACGGCCGTCGAGAAGCACCTTCGAAAAACCGAGAAGAAAACCCGGCATGATCTCGGCCGGGAAGAATTTCTCCGGCGCGTCCTGGATTGGCAGGACAAACATGGCGGGATCATCATCGAACAACTCAAGCGCCTGGGCTGTTCCTGCGATTGGTCGCGGGAACGCTACACTTTTGACGACGATTACGTTCGCGCCGTCGAGAGCGTGTTTGTCGACCTTTACGGCAAGGGACTGATTTATCGCGGCCTGCGCATGATCAACTGGGATCCGGCGGCGCAAACGGCCTTATCGGATGAGGAAGTGATTCCGACGCCGCAGAAGGGCAGTCTCTACTACGTTCGTTACGAAATCGTTGAAGAACCCGGTCGATTTCTGGAAGTGGCCACGACTCGACCGGAAACGATCATGGCTGATACCGGTGTCGCGGTTCACCCGGGCGACCCGCGCTATCTCGACCTGATTGGCAAACACGCCTGGCGCCCGCTCGCTCGCGAGAAACTGCCGATCGTCGCCGATGACGTGATCGATCCCAAGTTCGGCACGGGCGTTCTGAAAGTGACGCCCGCGCACGACAAGATCGATTTCGACATTGGCCAGCGCCATTCGCTTCCCGTGATCGACGTCCTTCATCCCGACGGGCGCATCAATTGTCCCGCGGTTCCCGAGCTGGACGGCCTCGACCGCTTCGAGGCGCGCAAGAAAGCCGCGGAATTACTCCAGGAAAGCGGGTTGCTGGCGAAGACCGAACCGCACGAGAACAGCGTAGGGTTCAGCGAACGGGCCGGGGTTCCGATCGAGCCGCGGCTGAGCGAACAGTGGTTTCTCCGTTATCCGAAAACCGAGGAGGCTCTCGCCGTGGTGCGCGACCACCTCATTCGTTTCTTTCCCGTACACTGGGAAAAAGTTTACGCCCAATGGCTCGAGAACATCCAGGACTGGTGCATCAGCCGCCAAATCTGGTGGGGTCACCGGATCCCGGCCTGGTACCGGAAACCGGAAACCGGAGACCGGAAAACGGAAAGTAACGAAATATACGTTGGGCTCGAGGCGCCGGTTGATGCCGAAAACTGGGAGCAGGATCCGGACACGCTCGACACCTGGTTTTCGTCGTGGCTCTGGGCATATGAGACGATGGACGAGGAGACGCGAAAGAAATTTTATCCGACCTCCGTCCTCGTCACTGCGCCCGACATTATTTTCTTCTGGGTGGCGCGGATGATTATCGCCGGACTTGAATTCAAGCCCGGCCAGACTCGGGCGCTCGCGGACAATATTCCCTTCCGCGACGTTTTTCTCACGGGGCTGATCCGGGACAAGCAGGGCCGGAAGATGTCGAAGTCGCTGGGGAACTCGCCCGATCCGCTCGACCTAATCGCGAGGTACGGGGCCGATGGTCTCCGCTTTGGCCTGATGCGCATCGCGCCGAGCGGGCAGGATATCGCCTTCGATGAGAAGCAGATCGAGGAAGGTCGCAATTTCGCGACCAAGCTTTGGAATGCCGCGCGGTTTCGCCAGATGCACGGACCGAGCGAGGCAGCGCCGCGCCTGGAGGAAAGCGAGCTCTCCATCTACTCCCTCGAGGTCCTGGCGCGTTTCGACGAGTTGCTCATTGCCATGGAGGCCGCCTACCGCGAATACAGATTTAACGAGGTCGCGCAGCGGCTCTATGACTTCTTCTGGAGTGATTATTGCGACTGGTTTATCGAAGCCGCGAAAACGGAAATCTTTGCCGAAGACGAAGCCCGCAAGAAATCCGTCCTGGCCGTAATGGATTTCGTCCTGTCGGGATTTCTGCGGCTGCTCCATCCCTTCATGCCCCACATTACGGAGGAGCTTTGGGCGGTCTTTGGCTTCGGCGGCAGTAAAGCCGATCTGAAGGCGACTTCGATCCAATTCGCGGCAATGCCGGTTGCGGCCTTGTCTTCGATCAAACCAGAGGCGCTCGCCGCCGCGAGGAGCCGGGTCGCAAAAGCATACGAGACGATTCTCGCCGGAAGAAACTTGCGCGCCACGTCGCGGATTCCTTCCAACAAGAAGGCGCGTTTCATTTTGCGTGCGGCCACCGGAGCCGACGAACGCGAACTGCCGACGATTTCCCGGTTGCTTAACGCCGAGGAGCTGGCGCTTGATCCAAATTATCTCCCTGAGCCGGGCGTGCCGGTGGCGATGACGCCATTGGGCGAACTTTACCTGGTCATCGCCGGTGGTGACAAATCAGCCGAGCGTGATCGGCTCGATAAGGAAATCGCCCGGCTCGAGAACGAGCTGCGCGTGGTGGAAGCGAAGCTCGGGAATGCTTCCTTCGTCGAGAGAGCGCCTGCGGCGGTGGTGGACGAACATCGCCGGCGCAAAGCCGATTTCAGCGAGCAGTTGGCGCAGTTACAGAAGGCGCGGGGTGCAATGGATTAAACAGGACGCGCTGGGTATGGATTTCGGCACCACGGGCTTCGAAGTACTCCTTTAACTCCGGGGTGTAGAGTGAACCGTCGTATTCGCGGTTGAGCTCGAGACAAATCTGTCCGCCCGGTTTGAGCTGGTTTTCCGCCAGGTCGTCGAGAAAAAATTCCCACTCGGGAATCTGCCAAAGCTGATCGCTCTTGTGGCCGTTGAAGCAAATCATGTGAGCGGCGATCACGTCGAACTTAGGGCCTAGATCAGGCAGCCGCTGAAACGCCTCGATCCGCCAGATTTTACGTTTCACCCCCAGGAGCTCGATCATTTCCGTGAACCCCGGCTCCAGGTCCAGATCCAGTCCCAGGACGTCGTGGCCGAGAAACTGGTTGATGTAGAGGAAGTAGCCGGTCCCGCAGCCGATATCGAGAACCCGCTTGCGACCGCCGAGGTCGAGGCCCAAATCCCGCACGCGGCGCAGATTGATCTCCATCCAGAGGTCCAATTCGAGGTACTTCGGCCACTCGTCACCGGGGTTGGCCATGCCGTAGCGATCGTAGATTGCCTGGAACTTTTCGCGGTCGATGGTTTTCGTGATTCGAGCCACGTCGAACCTGAGGGGCGCTCGACCGATCAGCCATTGTTTCACGTGGCGGCGCGCGCTCAGGTAAGCGTCGCCTGAGAGCACTTTTTTAAGTTTGTAGGAAAGCTGCATGGACGAACTGGAACCGAATCGGCTTCGTAATCCGGTCGCTCGGGACTGTCAACCGAGCGATCGCGTTACCGTCGTAAAATGAGGTAAGGAACTCCTCACCTGTTCATGTTGTCAGCGCCCCCCGGTTTCGCCTAAAATTACCGGCCCGCATGAGATTCAATCGATGAGTATCTGGAAAAAGCTGCTTTGGGTCGCTGTCGCGGCCCTGGGGTTAATGGCGGTCATCGTGCTCGCGATTTCCCGCGGCGAACAAATCAGCGCGTTGTGGATCGTCACCGCGGGGCTGTGCGCCTTTGCGATTAGCTATCGCTTCTACAGCAAGTGGCTGGCGGCCAAGGTGCTGGCGTTGAACGACGAGCGCGCCACGCCCGCCATGGTGCAGAATGATGGAAAGGACTTTGTCCCGACCAGCCGCTGGATGGTTTTTGGTCACCATTTTGCCGCGATCGCGGGGCCGGGGCCGCTGGTCGGTCCGGTGCTGGCGGCACAGTTTGGCTTTCTGCCGGGCACGCTTTGGATTTTGATCGGCGCGACTTTGGGCGGGGGCGTGCACGATATGATTGTGCTCTTCGCTTCTGTGCGCCGGGGCGGCAAGACGTTGGGCCAAATGGTCAAAGACGAGATTGGCCGCGGAGTCGGTGTGCTCGCGCTGATCAGTGTCCTGGCGATCATGATTATCCTGATCGCGGTTCTGGGCCTGGTGGTGGTGCAGGCGCTGGCCAGCAGTCCATGGGGTGTTTTCACCATCGCCCTGACAATTCCCGTGGCTTTGATCATGGGGTTCGGCTTGCGCAGCGGAAGAGTGAGCGTGATGGCCGTGACGATTTTCGGATTGCTGGGACTGGCCTTCGGCGTTTGGGGCGGACAGTTCCTGGGGCAATTCCCGGCGGTCGAAGCGTGGTTTCGCTACGACCAGAAATCGCTGGCGTGGGCGATCATGGCTTACGGCCTGGCGGCGTCGATTCTGCCGGTTTGGATGTTGCTGACGCCGCGCGATTATCTCAGCACCTTCCTGAAACTGGGGACGGTGGCGGCCTTGGCGGTGGCGGTGATTCTGATTCACCCGACCATGCAGATGCCGGCGCTCACGCGCTTCGTCGATGGCAGCGGGCTGATTTTCGCCGGTCCCGTGTTTCCGTTCGTTTGCATCACGATTGCCTGTGGCGCGGTCTCGGGTTTCCACTCGCTGATCGCTTCGGGGACGACGCCGAAAATGCTCGGCCGCGAATCGCGCATTCGCGACATCGGTTATGGCGCGATGGTCACCGAGATGATGGTGGCGTTGATGGCAATGATCGCCGCGTGCGTCCTGCAGCCTGGCGAGTACTTCGCTATCAACGTCAAAGGTGCGCCAACCGAAGTGGTCGCCAAGGTTTCGGCGGCGGGTTTTCCCGTGACAGAGCAGGGGATGGAGAAACTGGCTGCGGACCTCGGGGAAAAAACCATGTTCGGCCGGGCCGGCGGTGCGCCAACGTTCGCCGTTGGCATGGCCCATATGTTTTCGCGGGTTTCCTCCAGTCCGACGGCGCTGGCGCTTTGGTATCACTTCGCGATCATGTTCGAAGCGTTGTTCATCCTGACAACGATCGACGCGGGAACGCGAGTCGGGCGATTTCTCCTGCAGGATGCGTTGGGCAACATCTGGCGACCCCTGGCCAATACGCAGTCCTGGGCGGCCAACTTCTTTTGCAGCGTCCTTTTGGTCGGGGCGTGGGGCTGGTTTCTTTATCAGGGAGTGATCGATCCGCTGGGAGGAATCAACAGTCTTTGGCCGCTTTTCGGTCTCGCGAATCAATTACTCTCGGTCATCGCGCTTTGCCTGGGCACAACGATTTTGATCAAGATGCAGAAGACGCGCTATTTGTTTGTCACGCTCGTGCCACTTTGCTTCATGTGCGCGGTCACCTTTAGCGCTGCCTACCTCAAGGTATTTTCGGCCGATCCAAGGCTTGGATTTTTGAGCGGCGCGGACGCGTTGAACAAGACGGCGCGCACGATTTCAGACGCGGGCAAAGCTGCGGAGATGGCGCGCCAAGCTACGATCTGGCGGATCGACGCGCTGATTGCGCTGGGATTTGTGGTGCTGGTATTCCTGATCGCGGCCGGCAGCGCCCTGGAATGGTGGCGACTCTTGCGGGGATCGAAGCGCGTCGTCCTGCACGAAAGCGAATTTGTCCCGCTAGCGAGAGTCGAATCGAGCGGTGCCTGATCGATGCAACGCCGAGAATTATTGCGCGTCGTTCGCGCTCTGGTGGAGCAGCCGACCGCCCCTTTTCACGAGAAGGCGGTGCGCGATGCGATCATTGCGGAGTTGCGAGATTGCCCGCATGTCTCGATCAAACACGACGCCTATGGGAACATGATCGCGCGCTACCGGCGTGGAACTCGGAAGCGAGCGCGCTGGGCTTTCGCGGCGCACATGGATCACCCCGGCTGGGTCCGGACCAAAGAGGGTGAATGGCGTTTTCTGGGCTCGGTGGCCGAGCGTTTCCTGGTGAATTCTAAGAAGCGCGAGTTTGGAGATTTCGCGATGTGGGATCTGCCGGCCTATGAATTAAAGGATGACCAGATCCACTCGCGAGCCTGCGATGACTTGCTGGGTTGCGCGGAGATCATCTGTCTTTTTCGGGAACTGGAGGCAGCGAAGGCGAATGTTCATTGCCTGGGCATTTTTAGTCGAGCCGAAGAGGTTGGTTTTTGGGGCGCGATTCAACTCGCGCGGTCGAGAGTGCTACCCAAGGAGATTACAATCTTTTCGTTGGAAACGAGCGCGCCTCGCGGCGGTGCGGAAATAGGCCGGGGTCCGATCGTTCGCGTGGGCGATCGATTGTCGATCTTTGACAGCGGCGAGACGACGCGCCTGATGAGCGCAGCATCTGAGAACGGCATCCCCGTGCAACGCTGCCTGCTGGATGGCGGGGCCTGCGAAGCGAGCGCCTACCAGCTCTATGGTTATCGATCGGTCGCCGCCAGTATCGGGCTCGGCAATTATCATAACTGCGCTCCGGACGGCAGCATCCAGTGCGAGTACGTCTCGGTGGACGATTATGAGAACATGGTCCGGCTTTGTCTGGCGCTAGCGACCGGGTCGTCGAAAACTCCGGATCCGACCAAGGCTCTGCGCACCACCCTGGAAAAAAGAGCCGCGAACCACGCGGAGTTCTTTCGGCCGTTGTAGAGCCGCTTGGGCCCGTCTGGTAGGGCAGGGGTTCGCTGCGGCGAGCGCCGCTCCAATTGCTACTTCCGTCGCAGCGGAACAACGATCTCTTCATCGCGTCGCCCGAGGATGACGCGCCCGTCTTCGATCGCCTTGACCGTCAACTGGTAGGTCTGGTTCCCCAACTGCAATCCAAATTGCTGGCCGACCGTCATCGCTTTTCCATTGATGATGGCGAACCGTCCGCCCTTATCGACTGTGATCGAGCTGACGACGAAAGCCTCAGGCTGGATTTCAGGACCGGCGTGTTCGTTTGTGCTAGCCTTGGCCACCGGTTTCCAGCCGATCGGCCAAAAGGGATTGCGACCGCTCGCGTCCATCGTGAAAGCTGACTTGGTCTTTAGCTCGACCGCGGTGGGCTGCTCGACCGCCTTGGCTTGCTCGACCGTCTTGGGCTGCTCGGCTGCGATTGCGCGGGTGAGGCCAAGCAGCGCCAGAAGAGAAATCGTCAGGAGCGTTTTCATCGTTTTAGGATTGCCGTGGAGACGCTCAGGGTGACCTGTTGGAATTGAGGGTCGCTCGGCAGAGCATGGATGTTGATCTTGTTGATCGAGAGCAACGGCTCGATGTTCTCCAATTCCGCGACTGCCTTGCCGAGGACATCGAAGTCAGCCTGCGGCAGGTCGAGCATCCAATTGTAGCGGACCCAACCGGCGAGATCGGCTTCTTTATAGGGAACGTTGCCGTCGAGACGCGTGGTCGTCTTGTCGATCTGTAAGTTGGAAAAAAAGATCTTCATTCGGGGCGGGAACCAGGCGATTGGCGCACCTTCCGGACTCAGGCTGGTCAACGCGGCATAGCGGGAAGTCGCCGCGCTGGCCTGCTGTTCGAGATTGGCCGCCTTGGTGAGTTCGTTTTTTGAGCTGCCGGTTTTGCTTTGCAGATCTTTAATCTGTACCAGCATCTTGTCGTGGCTTCTGGTAAGAGGTCCGAGGAAAAAAGTGAAGTAAACGTAGACCAGGACGATGAATCCGATCGTGCTCAGGGCGAGCTTCTGAATCTGATCCTTGTTCAGGTTAATTTTGGGAAGCAGGCTCATTTCTTATTCCGAACAGGCGCCGGCGGAGCGGCCTTCGCCGGGTTGACTGGATTGAAAGTTACGCTCAGGGCAAAGTGCGCCATGGCCATGTTGGCCCCGCCGATTTTCGCCAGCGTATCGAGATCCTCGAGCGTCTTGAATTCGATCTTCACCTCGTGATAACTCTGCCCCAGCTGTTCCAGGAGCAGCTGCCGAAGTTCCTCGGCGGCGGCCCGCGGTTCGCGACCGGCAGCCAGGCCCTCGATCATGACGCTGACGCCCCGGTTATCCTCGAGAACAGCGCCATCGACGCTGGTGAGCTGCGCGTTGGGAGCAACACAGCGTGAGAGCTTGTCCAGAAAGGGCGCCCAGTAGAATCGGCTTTCGATGATTCCATCGAGCACTTTGGTGGTGTTGATGATGCTGTTCAGCTCTTTCGACCGCTTTTGCGCCGCGGTCACCTTGGGTTCGACTTTGCTCCAGCTCTCCTGGACTACATTGAGCTGACGCCGGATCCCGAGGGTCTGGTAGGCATTCCACAGGTAATAGATGAGCATGATCGAGCCGAGCCCGCCCAGCACCATCATGCCGATCTTCAGCGGATCGCGCTGCCGCTGCCGCTGTTCCTGGATTTCCTCGTGAAGGAGATTGAGGTGGAGTGCCATGCGCGCGCCCTAATTCCGTAGATATTCAAACGCGGCGCCGCAGGCGACGTTCAACGAGACAAATTCGCGGGGCAGCGCCTGACGCTTTTCCGGAGGGAGGGCCACCTCACACGATTCGAGGGGATCCCAGATCTCACAGGGCAATCCCAGTTCGTCGCTCAGTGTCTGCAGAATGGTCTCCGTCCGGGCGAGGCCGCCCGAAACAAAAATCCGATGAATGCTTTGTTCATGCTGACCTTCGAAAAATCCGATCGAATTACGGACCTCCGTCGCCAGGCGGGTGAGAGAACCGCGGCAAATCTCGGCCATGCCGGCATCGCCTTCCTGCATCATCACGCGCGCAGCGTTCGCGTCGAGTGCCCCGTCCGCGGTGAGAGCATGAGTCAGCGCCTTGCCGCCGTAGTCGATGCTGCGAACGAGGACGAGCTCTTTTTGGCTACCGATCATCACCGTGCTTTGGAGATGCCCCATGTCCAGGAGAAGGAAGGCTTCCTTGGCAAAAGTCTCCGGGTAGGCGAACTCGAAGGCATTGAAGGAGCAGACCGGAGCGAGCTGCAAGATATCGGCGGAAACGCGAGACTTGCTGCACGCCTCGGTAATCTGTTTGACCGTCGGGCGTAACATCCCGCCGACAAGGTATTTGGACTTGCTGTGCCCGTTCTGGGCGGGCGCTGGAGCAGGAGCTTCGGATGAACCGTTAGTAGCCGCCCCATTGGTCGCAGCGCCGTTCGTAGCACCGTTGGTGGCCTCTGGCGTAAGCAGGGCGCAATCGAGGACGAAGTTCTTGCATTCCTGGTTCAAAACCATGAGGCCATTGAGCCGAAGGGCGTTGCGGAGAAGATCGATCGGCGTATTGGGCTGTTCGATGATTCGGAGGAGCGATTCGGGGTCGGAAACGGCAATGGCGCATCCCTTGGCCGTACCGCCCAAGTCCTTGAACAGGAGCTTCAGTTGCTGGGCGAGTTCTTCCGGGGTGCCGATTTCCTCGGGAACCTCCCGGGAGGCGTAGCTGGTCAGGACAAACCGGTCGTCGCTCTTGCGCTGGAGCAGGACGCCCTTGAAGACATGTTTGCCCAAATCGATCCCATAGACAGAATTTCCGCGTCTTGCCATGATGCTTGCCCTCCCTATAGCGGGAACCGTGCCGACAGCCCGGTTTTTTGCCTCGGGCGGAGCCTTCGGATCAGAGGTAAAAACAGGGGCGGATGGGTCCCCTAATTCCGAGCCAAAGCGCGGCAACCGAAGAACCCGCGGTTCTTGATAATTTCCGCGACTTCCGGTGGAACCATCTGCTCCCAATTCGGGTCGTCCGACTGCAATTTCGCCAGCACATCCGGCGGATGGATGCGCAGATAGTCGGGATTGTAATTGGTGATTTCCTGGATGTACTCGTTGTCGATCAGGTAGCGGTAAAGTGACTGCAGATTGGGAGCCACCGTGAGCTTCGTGCCAGTCACCAGTTGACCGCTTTTTTCGTCGATCATCGGGTAAACATACAGTTTCAACCCGCTCTTAAACATTCTTCCCAGCGCCTCCAAAATCCCGCCCTCGAGGTTGAGATAATATTTCTCGTCGAAAATCTCCATGAGGCTCGGCACGCCCATCACCAGGCCGATCATCCGGTTCGTGTAGCGCGCCAGATAGGAAGCGAGCCGGAAATACTCGCCAAATTTTGAGACCAGAACGGTCCGGCCCAGCGCGCCCAAAATATCCACCCGGGCGAGAAAATCGGCATGGTTCAGCTGGCCTTCCGACAACAGATTTTCGAGCGTCATCTCCATGATAACAACAAGGTCGTCTTCCGAGCTGGCACACTGTTTCAGAAATGCTGTCCGCGCTCCGGTCAGCATGTCGTTGGTCGCGTAAGTTACGGGGCGAAAACTGCCGCGCTCCACCAGGATCGCTTTCTTGTAGAGGATGTCGGCGGGCTGCACGGTTTCGCCGTCTGCCGTGAACATCACCGCGTCGGTCAAACCCTGGCTGGCGAGCTGCAAGCTCATCAACCGATTGTCCACGCCCGCGAAGGCCGGACCGGAGAACCGGATCATGTCCACCTGGATCCGATCCGGCGCGAGGTTCTCCTGGAGAGACGCAATCAATTTCTCCAGGGGCCGATGATAAAACGCCCCGAAAAGCAGATTTACTCCGATAATTCCGAGCGCCTCTTGTTGGTCGACGTTCGACTCGTCGAGCATCCGGATGTGGATGATGACCTGGCTCGGCTCAGCCCGCGGGTGCTCCTGAAAGCGGACGCCCAGCCAGCCATGAGATTCGTTGTGCTGCTTGAAGCTGCGCGCCGCGACCGTGTCGGCGAACACGAAAAATGTTCGCTGGGCGCCGAGTTTCTTGTCCAGCCGCTCGATCAGCAAATTGTATTCGTGATCCAGCATTAACTGGAGCCGGTTGCGGCTGACGTAGCGGTCGGCCGTTCCATAGATGGCGTCGCTGAACGTCATGTCGTAAGCGGACATCGTTTTGGCCACCGTGCCGGAAGCACCTCCCACGTGGAAAAATCGGCGAGCGACCTCCTGGCCGGCCCCGATTTCAGCAAAGGTCCCGTATTTCTGCCCGTCGAGATTGATCTGGAACGCCTTCTTGTTGGTGCCGACGTTCATATCCGCGTTCATACGCCTTCAAGATGTGGACATTTGACGCCTTCTCAACCCAACGAGAGCGCTTTCGGTGGGGACGCCGCGTTGCGGCGTCCGCGAATTAAGTTGAGGCTTGGCGATCGGGCGGACGGCGCAGCGCGCCGTCCCTACCCAAGCGAGATCGTCTGATCTTACATCCGCACGCGTTGCGCGCCGCTTGCCGGAATCCACCCGCGAAGATCGTTCGGCAAAGCTGCGTAGATCCAATCGCCCCGTTGACTTAATACCTTGATCTCACTGCCCGGCGGCAGGGCCAGAACGGCCCCGGCACTATCGGCGGTGGCGAGCCTGGCCACGATTTCTTTTCGCGTGACAATGGCGAGGGCTTCACCTCTGCGGCCGGTTTCGAGCCAATAAATGGCGAACACCGCGGCTGCGAAAAGAATGGCCGCAAAGGTTGTCAGCGAGACAAGGGCGGCCGAGCGCCGTCGGGCAAAGAAGAGACGCGCTAGCAGGAGGAGCACCGCCCAAAAAGCAATGGAGGCGGCGATGGAATACTGGCTGGGAGTTCCGGCTTCAAGGTAGCGGTCGAGGGGCGTCCGCTTCAGCTCCAGGGCCCGCGCTTCGTCCCGCACCAGAGCCAGATTGGCCGTCGCTTCGGGATGATGGGGATCAAGCGCCAGGGCGCGTTCGTAATTCAAAATAGCCTGGCCGAAATCTCCCATGCGAAACCAGGCATTCCCCAGGTCGTAGAAAAGGTTGGCACTCAATTGACCGGAGGCGACCAGGCTTTCGTAACTTTTGATGGCCTCCTGGAAATGTCCTTCGCTGTATTCCTGGTTCGCCCGCGCGAAGAGGGACCCTTGATCGGCGCGCGCGAAGGAAACGGCCGCGCAAGTCAGCGCGAGCGCCGCGATGCCCGTCCACCATGGATGCGTTGCGTGTCTCATATCCGGAGGCTGTCGATTAAGCCAAGAACCTCTTTCCGCGTTTCCGGCGAGACCACTGCGTCGCCATTCTGGCCCGACCCGCTGTATCGAACCTCATCGCTTTTCTCAAACAATTGGCGCAGGCGCAGGCGCGTCGCTTCGTCTGTCTGGAAAACCGACGCCGCGAGGTCCGCGTCAACGGTGTTCGGATCGACATTTCTGGCCAGCGCTGTTTTCAATTGAACCGCGCGCGACGCCCGAGAAAAATAGTCATGCGACGGCGTATCGTCGCGCCGCAGGCTCCGTTGTAACTCCGCGGCTTCCGTCTGCAGGGTTTCACGCCGCCGCGCCTCGCGATCGTTGAGGCGCGCCTGCCGCACTTTCATTGCGATGTAGCCGAGAACCAGCAGAAACGGGAGGAGTTGCGCCAGCCAGAACGGCCGCCGAGTGAAGAGAGGCGCAAAGGTTTGGGGCTCCGCCTGGTTTTCGAGTTGATGCAAAATGTCCTGCTGCTTGGGCGGGGCGGTGGCGGCTGTGGCAGGTGCGGTCCCGGCCGCCGTAGCGGCAGCGGCTGGCGTCGGGGCAGTTGGAGCAGCGCCGCCTTCCACTTTAATTGGAATCGGGTCGCTCCGTAGCGTCACGTACTGCTCCTTACCCGGATCGAAGAAGCTGAAAAGCTGCGTCGGAATTTTGTCTTTACGCTCGTTAGGACTGACCGCGGTCTCGAACGTTTTCATGCCGCTGATTCCGACATCGTCGTCCTGCTTGAAGTTCGAGGATGGCGGATACTTGTGCCAGCCGTGATCATCCTCGGCGATTGGGGCCGTCACTCGGTCGAAATTTCCGCGGCCCGAGATTTTTGCCGTCACCGTAATCGGATCGCCCACCTGCACGCTCTTCGGATTGGCGTCGACTGTCATCGTGAAATCGCCGACGGCGCCGGCAAACGTGGGCGGCGCCTTAGGAGGTAATGGTTTGACCTCGATGGTCACCCGTTCGGTCGCCAACTTGATTTCGCGCGGAACACTTCCCCCGAGCCAGGGATCATTAAAGAAGTCTTCGAGGGCGGGATCGTTCATCCCGAGCGGGTTCTGAGGAAAGGGGCGATTTCGCGGCGTCTGCGGGACCAGCACCACCGCCGGAATTTCAACCGGCCCAATCTCGATTGGACCGGTACGAGCGGCCGCGATTGCCGTCTTGTAGGTCACGATCGTATAGGTTTTTCCACCGATCGTTTGCCGTCCTTCCGCGGCGCGCATTTTCTGTTTGGTAAACCCCTGGCCCGGCAGGTCGAGTTCCGGAGCGATATTTCTGACGCGCGTCTGAATTTCAAATCCGACCCGCACCACGACTGGAATCATTTCTCCCACGTACGCGGTGGTCTTTGGCACAATCAGTTCCGCGAAAGTGTTCTTTTTCGGGTCAGTTGCGGTGGGCGCGCGATTGGTGCGGGAGGTTGGGTTTTGGGAATCGGTAACGTTCAGGGTCAGCTCCGGAGTCTGCAGGGAATTGTTCCCGGCCCGAAGAGCCTGCGGTGGAATGATGAACCGGCCAGGTCGCAACGGCACGATCGTGTAGTTGAACGTGATGCTCGAAGTCACGTTGAAGTTTCTCATTTCGAATGACTGCATCTGGCCGGTCGACTGGATCTGAAGCCCATCCACTGAAATTGCCGACGGCGCCGCGGCGTTGCGATCGCCCTTCACTTGAATTTGAAGCTGGACCGCTTCGCCGACGCTCGCTTCCGAGCTCGACAGCACCGCGGTGACCGAGGGTTCGTCCGCCAGGGCCGACCCGGTCACGGCCGCGAATGCGAGGGCCACGATGGTCGTCTGAGCGAGAAAATGTTTGAACGGTGAACGGGACATCGGGAACTGATTACCAGTCTTTATAGACAGGACGCGCTGGCTTGCGTTCATCAAGCTGGACCCGCCGCTCTTCGTCCTTCATCGAGCGCAGGAGAAGCTCCGCCTGCTTCTCGCTCATCTCGCCTTCCTTCTCCGGCTCCGCTTCAGCCATTTGCGCCGGCTGCTGGTTCTGGTCGGGCTTTTCTTCGCCGGCCGCTTTTACCTCGCCGGCCATTTTCTTCTGGGGCGAAGGACCGGGCGTCGGTGAAGTCCCGGCGCCTTCTCCTTCTCCGGGTGGAGGAGAGGGGTGCTCCTTTTCACCGGGTGACTGTTCGGGCTTCTCCTGGTCACGGCCCGACGCATCCTGGTCACGCTGGTCGTCGCCCTTATTTTTCTCAGAAGGCGAGGGGGAGGTTCCTGGCTGATACTGTTGTCCTTCCTCCTTTTCGGGCGCGGGCGATGGAGTGTCGCCAGGTTTAGACTGTTCTTTGTTCTTCTCTTTGCCGGGATCGTTCTTGGCCTGCGATTGATCGTCGCTCTTGCCCGATTGGTCTTTCTGATCCTCCTGCTTGTCCTGCTGATTCTTCTGATTTTCCTTCTGTTGATCTTTCGATTGCTGCTGCTGCTGATCCTTGTCGTCTTTCTTGGAATCGTCCTTTTTCTTGTCTTGTGGTTTCGGGGATGGCGACGGCGGGGGCTGCTGTTCGCGTTTTTGTTTCAATTCCTCGATTTTCCGTTTCACGTACTCGAGGTTTTCCTTCGCCTCCTTGTTGTCCGGGGCGATCTTGAGGCTCTGTTCGTAATGCTGCAGCGCGTTGGTCCAATCCTTTAGTTTTTCGTCATCTTTCTTTTGTCCGTCGCCGCGCTGGTAGAGAGTGTTTCCAAGATTGTAGTGGCTTCGGCTTTGCAGGCTAAGGTCCGGTGAGAGCAACGCCTGGCTGAAAGAATTCAACGCCTTGCCATAGTCCTTCATTTTGTAGGCGGCGGTGCCGGCATCGAATTCGATTTTGTCCGTGGCGTGGCTCTGGGGATGTTCTTTCAGCGTTTGTTCAAATTCTCCATAGGCTTCGGGGAACTTGTTCTTCCGGTAAGCCTCGAGACCGGGGGCAGCGCCGAACAATGGGTTGGCCAGAAGGGGCAGGCCAATTGCAGCCATGGCGAGTCTCCGTTTCGGTTCAACCGTCCGCGCTGTGATCCGCTGCCGTCTTCGCTCGCGCATTAGGAAGGACGCGACCAGAAAAATCAACGCGGCGCCCAGAGGCCATTGATAACGTTCAATCGGCCGCCGGGAAAGGCGGGCATCAATATCCCCGGCCTGCATTTTCCCGAGCCCTTCGGCAAAAAGTTGTTTCATGGTGCGCGGGCCATCCTCGAGATGAAGATAGAATCCGCCGGTGCTTTCCGCGATTTCTCGCAGCCGTTTTTCGTCCAGTTTGGATTTCACGACTTGCCCCCTGCTGTCTTTAACGAAGGCGTTCCCGCCGCCTTCACCATTGATTGGAATAAGCGAACCCTCCGGCGTGCCCACCCCAACCGCAAAAATTCGGACACCGGCGTCCGCCGCTGCCTTCGCCGTTTTCGGAGCATCGCCGCTTAACTCCTCGCCGTCCGTGAAGATGATCACCGCCCGGTTGCCGATAGCGCTCTTGCCGAAGGTTCGCACGGCCAGGTCGATCGCCTCCGAGATATTGGTGCCGCCCTCCGGAATCGTGTTCGTGTCGAGATCGTTGATGGCCTCAACCGCCGCGTCGTAGTCGATCGTGAGCGGTGCCTGTAAGAACGCGCGTCCGGCGAATGCGACCAGGCCAACCCGATCGCCCTGGAGTTCGTTAATAAGATCCTGCGTGGCCAGCTTCACTCGCTGGAGGCGGTTTGGCAGCACGTCGTTGGAGAGCATGCTGCGCGAAGTATCGACCGCCAGAATCAGGTCGAGCCCCTTCCGTTTCGCGTCGTCGTAGGTGTAGCCCCAGCGAGGCTGAGCCAGCGCGGCGACCGCGAGCGTCAGGCCCAGGAGACCCAACGCAAAGCGCAAGCCGCGGCGCCGGCGATCTACGTTGCGGGACAAATCTGGCAGCAGCCGTTCCGAAACAAATTCTCGCAGGCGCAACGCGGCCCGCCGCTCGGCCCGCAGGAAGAGCGCGACCAGCACCGGAATCGCGAGCAAAGCCCAGAACCACTGTGGAAGGCCGAAAGTCATGGGTAGAGCGGGTGCCTTTTCATCACGGCAGTTTCTTCCAAATGCTTTGGCTTAACAAAATTTGCACCACGAGCAAACCGCACCCCGCCATGATGCAGGCCGGAAAGAGGTCGCGGTACTGCTGATATTTTTTGATCGCGACGGTCGTCGTTTCCAGTTTGTCGATATCGTGAAAAATCTGCTCCAGCGATTTCGTGTCGGTGGCCCGGAAGAATTGTCCGTCCGCGATCTTGGCGACTTCCTTCAAGCCGGCTTCGTTGAATTGAACGCGCTGGTTTTGATACATGATGTTGCCCAGCATGTCGGTAAATGGCTTCCCGGTCCGGGGATTAAAGACGGGTGCGGGAGCGATCCCATTGATCCCGGCGCCAATGGCGTAGAAGTGAATCTTCAGGGCCTTCACCGCTTCAGCGGCGGTAGTGGGCGGGATCTTGCCGGCGTTATTCTCGCCGTCGGTCAGGAGCACCAGCACCCGGCTCTTGGATGCCTTGTCCCTTAATCGATTCGCAGCCGAGGCGATGGCGGAACCGATGGCGGTCCCGTCTTCGACCATGCCGGTGCGGATGCGCTCTAGGTTCTGCAAGAGCCAATCGTGATCGAGCGTCATCGGGCTTATGACGTAGGGGCGTCCGGCGAAGGCAATGATGCCGATACGGTCGTTCGGCCGGGCCTCGATGAACTGCCGGGTTACTTCACGAATCGCTTCGATGCGCGTGGCTTGGTCGCCCCCCACCGAAAAATCCTTAGTCAGCATCGATTGCGACGCGTCCAGAACCAGCATGATGTCGATGCCGCTGGCTTCCACCTGAGTGAGGCTCTTGCCCAACTGGGGACGCGCCAGGGCGATGATCAGGAGCGCGAGACCCAGCAGGAAAAGGCTGCGCAGAAATTTCCCGGCCCGGGCCGCACTGGTTTTCCCCAGGGAACGCAGAGCCGTGGTCGAGGAAAAGGTGAGCGCGGCGGCGGGTCCGCTCCGCCCACGGAAGTACGCCAGCAGCGGGATCGCCAGGAGAAGCAGCAGCATCCACGGATGGACGAAGGTCAGCGCGGAATTTGGGGACAACCAATCAGGCAGGCTCAAGCTTCCCTCCTTCCACAAAACGCGTTGCTTCCTCCAGGAGCAGCCGGCTGTCTTCCGTCGTGGCGTCGTAGCGCGCGAACTTGATCAGGTCGCAGCGGTTAAGAAAATCTTCGAGCAACGACCTCTCGTCCTCGGAGAAAGGGGAGGCCTTGGCGAGAGCGGCGAGAAATTCGACCGACGTCTGGCGGGTCACCGGGAGTTGGTATTGGTCGGTGACATAACGCCGCAGAATATCGGAAACGCGGATGCTGAATTGATAAGGCGCCAACGTTTCCAGCTCGCCCCTGATTCGACTGAGCTCATCCAGGGTGCGTTCGCGCGGCGACGGTTGGGGTTTCGGACGCTGCCACCGGCGCCAGAGCCTCCAGCCGATCAAACCAACAAGCGCCAGGGCGAGAACCGCCCCGCCGTAGATGACCCACGGCGGCAGGAGCGAGTAATCAACCGGAGGCGCGATGTCGTGGAATTCTTCGGCGGCGAGAAAAAGCATAAGGCAGGAAACTCATCGCACCGCCAGGCGCCGCTCGCGTTGTTTGAAGAAGGCGCGCAGCGCCGGCAGGTAATCCTCGCCGGTCCGGAGGGGGATGGCATCGATGCTATTGCGACGAAGCATTCGGTTCAGCTCGGCCCGTCGCGTTTCCGCCAGCGCACTGAAACGCGCCCGGGTCGTCCGGTCCGCGGTATTGATCTCGATTTGCTCGCCGGTTTCGGCGTCTTCCAAAGTGATGATCCCCACGTTGGGCAGGATTTCCTCCCGTTGATCCTGGACGTGAACCGCGATGAAATCATGTCTTCGTCCGCTCACGGAAAGTTCACGGGAAAAATCGCTGCTCTGAAAATCCGAAACGAAAAAGACCACGGCACGCCGCGTCACTACCTTGTTCAGGTAATCGAGGGCAAGGGCCGGAGCGGTGCCGCGGCCGGCCGGTTCGAAAAACAGGATCTCACGAATTATGCGGAGGGTGTGGGACCGTCCCTTTTTCGGTGGAATAAAGAGTTCGACGCGATCGCTGAAAAGAAGCAGCCCCACTTTGTCGTTGTTCCGAATGGCGCTGAAGGCCAGGAGACAGGCGACTTCGGCCGCCAGCTCACGCTTGGACTGGGTGGCGCTGCCAAAATTTCCCGAAGCGCTTACGTCCACCACCAGCACGACAGTCAGTTCGCGCTCTTCCGTGAATTTCTTGACGAAGGCGGTTCCCAGCCGCGCCGTCACGTTCCAGTCGATAGCGCGAATCTCGTCGCCGGGTTGATACTCACGGACATCCTCGAAATTCATCCCGCGTCCCTTGAAGACGCTGTGATAATCACCCGCGAAAACAGTCTGAACGAGGCCCTTGGTCTTGATTTCCAAGGCGCGGATTTTGTTTAGGATTTCTGCCGGCGTTTGGCGATCTGGTAACGTGGCCATTCGAAAATTACGGGACGGGTAATCCCGCAAAGATCCGATCGACGATGGTCTCACTCGTAATGGTCTCCGCTTCCGCTTCGTAGCTGACGATGATGCGGTGGCGGAGGACATCCGTTCCGATGCTCTTGACATCTTGAGGCGTGACGTAACCGCGTCCGCTCAGAAAAGCATGCGCGCGCGCGGCCAAAGCCAGGTAGATCGTTGCGCGCGGCGAGGCGCCGTAACGAATCAAGCCATCGAGGTTTAGATTGTACGAAGCTGGTTCGCGGGTGGCCCAGACTACGTCAACGATGTAGTCTTTCACGCGATCGTCGATGTAAATGCTGTTCACGATCGAGCGGGCCGCGATGATCTGTTGCGGATCAACCACTGGCGTCACGCCCAGGTTCGGCGCGGAGGTGGCCATCAAATCAAGGATCTGGCGTTCCTCGGCTTTTGCGGGATAGCCGATGTGCAATTTCAACATGAAGCGATCGAGCTGCGCTTCGGGTAGTTGGTAGGTGCCCTCCTGCTCGAGTGGGTTTTGCGTGGCGAGAACAAGAAATGGATCGGAGAGGGGATACGTGGTTTCGCCGATCGTGACCTGGCGCTCCTGCATCGCCTCGAGAAGCGCGCTCTGGACCTTGGCCGGCGCGCGATTGATTTCGTCGGCGAGAATCAGGTTGGAAAAGAGCGGGCCGAGTTTCGTGGTGAACTCCCCCGAGCGCGGATTGTAAATGAGCGTTCCGATCAGGTCCGCGGGGAGCAAATCGGGCGTAAACTGCAGGCGCTGGAAGCCGGTTTGGATGCAGGCGGCCAGCGTTTTCACCGTGAGCGTCTTGGCCAGGCCCGGAACGCCCTCGAGCAGGATGTGGCCGTTGGCGAGCAAACCGAGTAAGAGCCGGTCGACCAGGTATTTCTGGCCGATTACGACCCGGCCAATCTGCTCGCGCAGGGGCGGAATCCACTGACCCATCTCCTGCACTTGCTGCGTGATTTCCTGCGTCGATTTCATAAGAAAGGGTGAGACATGCGAAGGCTTCGGAACGTTCGATCTAACGCCGTGGGACAGCGCGCATCTTCCTTCGATGTAGAGGCGCTGCTGTCAAGCGCCTGTTCGATGGCCAGGCGCTCGTCGCGGCGAGCGTCTCTACTCGCTCTCAGCCCTTGCGCGACAGCTGATGAGCACCGGCAAGCCGGGATAGGGTTCGGCTGCCCGAATGCGTCCTTCCAAATACCGGCCATAGGTTTCGCTCAGCAACTTCGGCTGATTCACGAAAAAGATGAACTTGGGCGGTTCGAGCGTCCGTTCTTCGTCGCCTCTCGCTTGAGCTGCGTAGAATAGTTTCAGGCGTCGAGTTCCGATGGTGGGCGGAGGGTTTTCTTCGAATGCAGCGCGGAGCAGGCGATTCAACACGCCCGTGCCGAGGCGCACCTGCGCGGCCTGCCGGACATCCGCGATCAGACGAAAGAGCTGCTCGACGTTCTCACCGGTCAGGGCGGAAGCGATCAGGACCGGCGCATAGTCGACGAAGAAGAGGTCGTTGCGGGTCGAGGAAGCGGTCTGTTTCATTTCGGCTTTGGCGCCGCGCTTCGGTTTCACGAGGTCCCACTTGTTCAAGACGATCAAACAAGGTTTCTCGGCTTTTTGGATCAGGCCGGCGATCTTCTTGTCCTGGCCGGTCACGCCGCTCGTCAGGTCGATCACGAGAATGCAGAGATCGGCGCGGCGAATCGTACGTTCGGCTCGCATCACACTAAAAACTTCGACCGAGCTGGAATGTTTGCTGCGGGCGCGAATCCCGGCGGTATCGATCAGGAGAAACGGTTGCCCGTCCCTCTCATACATGATGTCGACGGCATCGCGCGTTGTCCCGGGCAAGTCGCTCACGATAGTGCGGGCATCGCGCAGGATCGAATTGATGAGCGACGATTTGCCGGCATTCGGCCGCCCGACAATGGCCAGAGCCAGGGGATGATGGGCGGTGGTAGCGCCCGAATCACGAAGACTGCCGGAATCGGTGACGGACGCCGGCAGGAGAGAATCAATCATTTCCAGGAGACCAGAAATACCGCGCCCATGCGCAGCGCTGATTGGCGCGTAAATGGGGAAGCCGAGCCGGGCGAAATCGCTCTCCAGATCTTCGTGGGTTGGGTGATCGATCTTATTAATAACGAGGACGACCGGGGCCTTCGCTTTGCGCAGGATTCTGGCGAGCTCTTGGTCGATGGGCGTGAGCCCGGCCTGGGCATCGACCACCAGCAGAATCACGTCGCTCTCGCGCATGGCGGCATCCGCCGCGCTCCGGACTTGCGCCGTCAACTCCACTTCGCCGGCGCCGCCAATTCCTCCTGTGTCCCAAACCGTGAAGGGGCGCACCCCCCGCACACAGGGCGCGGCGAGGCGATCGCGAGTGATTCCCGGTTGATCGTGGACGATCGCGATGTTGCGACCCGCGAGCCGGTTAAAGAGCGCGGACTTGCCGACGTTTGGGCGGCCGACGATAGCGACTTTGCCCACGCTTTCGGGCGTGTTTTTTCTTTGCATGGTTGCGGTCGCCTGGCCGCGCTAGCCCACCTTGGCGTTGGCGTGGCCTTGCGCGGTCAATTGCCGCACCCCATCCCTCACGTAGATTACCCCGGAAACAAGGGTAAAAAAGCCGGCGGCCACGACTACGTAGAGCAAGGGCAGGATTTGCAGCTGCAACATGACCCAGGCGATTGCCGCCATTTGCAGGACTGTCGCAACCTTCCCGGTCCAGCTCGGCCTGACCCGAACCTTCCCGTTCAGAATATGCAGGACCGCGCTGCCGACGAGGATGACCGCATCACGCGTGATGACGAGAACAGGAAACCAGGCCGGGAATTTTCCGTAATGGAAATCGGCCGTGCTCCAATTGCTGATGCTGAGCGTGATGATGCCGCTGAGAAGAAGGCCTTTGTCGGCGATCGGATCGAGAATCATTCCGAGCGAGCTGCGTTGATTGTAACGCCGGGCGACGTAGCCATCGAGACCGTCACTGACGGCGGCGAGAAGAAAAACCGTGATGGCGGCGAAGCGTTGCCAATCCTGCGGGTTGCCTTCCTGAATGCTCTCCCCGTAATAGATCGCCAGGGTGACGAAGATCGGGATCATCAGGATTCGAATCACGGTGATCTTGTTGGCGGTCGTCATCGGAAGGCGTGTTGGTGGAACCTTGCAAGGTTGGCGAAAAAACCAAGCAATTCCTCTGCTTAAACGTCTTGGTCTTGCCGTTCAGCTGGGTAAGATGCACTCCGCAACGCCGATGTGGCGAAATGGCAGACGCAACGGACTTAAAATCCGTTGGGCTTAAACGGCCCGTGCCGGTTCGAGTCCGGCCATCGGCATTTCCGAGCAATAAACCCTAATACGGGTCGTATGGTTTGCCGCAGTCCGGGCAAATCCATACGCCTTTGGTGTCGTTGACCGTGTTGTGGCGCGCACCGCAGTTTGGGCACACAGAAAACATTCGAGTGCTCCGGCCGGCGACCTCGCCTTTGGTCGCAGCAGGATCTGCTGCGCTTTCGCTACTCTCATTTTCTTCAGACATACATTTCTAATACGGCTATCGGCGGATCGATTGCAACGATTTAACAGAGTCATCCTGAGCGGACGATGGAGTGCAAGACGGTTCGCCCGATCCGTGTTAAAGCCGCTGATGTCATTGAAGATGAAACCGATTTTGCTCCTGGCCTGCGCCGGTCTTTTCACGACGCCAGCCTTGGCCGCGTCCGCTGCCGAGGATTATGAACTGGCCGACGGCGCGCAAGTTATTGAAACACAGTCGGTCACACCGAAACGCTCGCTGATCTTGTGGATGATTCGCCCGACCAAGCACCCGCGAGACACGCCGGACGAGCCCTACACCTGCCCGGAATACACGAGAGGAAGTTATTACAGCGGCGCCGCGAGAGTTTCTCTGGTCGACACCCAAACGCACAAAGTCATCAATACGGTCGAGATCCATCTGGAGGAGGCGGATGAATTCGATCTCCCATATCAGATCCGCTCGGACTACTACTATCGGGTCGAGGGCGCACCGAAAGGGACGGAAGGAAAGCCGACCATCATGTGGCTCAAAGATTACAACGGCGACGGCAAAGCCTGGGAATTCGCGCTCTTCGATGCCCAGGCTTGCATGGGGCTGGCGACCACGTTGATCGGATACAGCGAGGGCCAGGACAAAGTCATCCAATATCAAACTCACCTGGCCGTGACTGATTCAAGCGGGAAGCAGTCGAGCACGACGGAACTGTGGACGGATTACCTGTTCAGCAAAAAGGCCGCCGGTCCGGCGCGGTGGAAATACGAGATCGATTATCGGGGTCGAGGTGGTTCGCTCGACAAATACGAGGTCCACTACGACAAGAAGGCGGAAAGATTTGAAGGCAAGCTTGTCCAAACAGGCGGCGATTAAGAAAGAGTGAACGACCGATCGGCGCTTCTCCGGCTCAAGAATGCGCTTGCCAACGCCGCCTTAATCCTTTGCTCTTTTCGCCATGCCAGCCACGGAACGGCCCCTCTTCATTCCGGTCATTCTCGGCACCCCGCGGCAGGGGAGGCGGAGTGCGCACCCGGCGCATCTGGTGTTGGAAGAAACAAAGAAACGCGCCGGCGTCGAAACCCAGTTAATCGATGTGCGATCACTCCACATGCGCCTGGATGATGCCGGCGAGGAGATGAAAGATCCGGCCTTCTCGGAGACGGTCGACCGGGCAGACGCGCTCATCCTGATCGTGCCGGAGTATAATCATGGGTATCCGGGACTTTTGAAGCACGCCCTCGACATGAATTTGAAGGAGTACATCCACAAAGCCGTCGGGCTCTGTGGTGTCTCAGCCGGGCCCTTCGGAGGCACGCGGGTAATCGAACACCTTCTCCCGGTCATGCGGGAGTTGGGTTTGGTAACGACTTTCACGGACGTGAACTTCAGCAATGTTGGAAAGGTCTTTGGCGAAAATGGAGAGTTGCTCGACCAGAGCTTCGTGCGGCGCGTGAATAGCTTTCTCGATGAGCTTATATGGATGGCGCGGGTGTTGCGGCACGGCCGCGAGAATATCGCGCCCCAATAAACAGATCGCGCATGTCGATCGACCGGCAGTTTGAAGAGCGGATGAAAGAACTCCGTGTTCTGGAGTCTGATCTCGAAGAGGATTTCGCGCGCTCAGGCGGGCCGGGCGGCCAAAACGTCAACAAGGTGTCAACGGCTGTTACCTTGCGGCATGTACCCTCCGGCTTGCGAGTTACCGTCCAGGATTCAAGATCGCAGGCGCTCAATCGCAAGCTGGCGCGCGAGAGACTTCTTGATGCAATTGAGCGACGCCGGCAGGAGGAACGGGCGGCCGAGCGGAGCCGGCGTGAAAAAATTCGCCGTCAGCGTTCACCGCGGCCACGCGGGTTAAAGGAGCGAATCCTCGAGGGGAAGCGGCGGAGGTCCAAACTCAAGAAACTGCGAGCCAGGACGGACGATTAGGGCGGCTGGAAAGGGTGTAGCCACGCACACGGCCCACAAGGCCGTGGCTACACAGCAAAGAATCGGAAAATTTTCGCTCGAAATACATCTGGGTGAGGAACCTGCACCGATTTGTCCTTGAAGGAACAACTTCAACTATGAAAAAACTTATTATTCTTACTCCCGTTCTGGCGGTTACCGCTTCGCTTCTGACTTCGTGCACCACCGTGGTGGAAAAGCCAGCGCCAACAACGACGACAACGACGACCCACTCGGAGACCATCAAGAGGGCGCCTGCGAGCACCACCGAAACAACCGTTCGTTCGTCCGGATATTAGGCCGCTCCAAAAGCGACCACGCAGTTTAGGAAGGGGACACGCTCAGCGTGTCCCTTTTCTTTTTAGGCCGCCGGCGTCGGAGCGCCTTCTGATTCGACGTCGGCGCTTTCCTGGCTCACCACCGGCGCGATGGCCTGCAGTTTTTCGGCCCCTCGCAAATCCATCAGCTTCACGCCCATGGTATTTCGGCCGACAGCCCGAATCTCTTTCACGCGTGTCCGCACCATCTGGCCCTTGGTCGTGATCAGCATCAACTCATCGTTCTCCATCACCGTGAGCGCGCCAACCACGCTGCCTGTCTTTTCACCCGTCTTCATCGTGATGATGCCTTTGCCGCCGCGCGACTGCCGCCGGTAATCGTCAAACGGCGTCCGTTTTCCGATGCCGTTTTCGCCGGCCACCAGAAGCATGGCGCTCTGATTTACGATTGCGATAGCCACGATCAGGTCGCCTTTTTCCGGACGAATTCCCCAAACACCCACGGTGTTGCGGCCCTGATCTCGCAATTGCTCCTCATGGAAACGCAGGCTCATGCCCTCTTTAGTGATGAGGACGATCTCGTTGTCGCCATTCGTTAGTTTCGCGTCGATCAGGCAATCGTCTTTTTCGATCTGAATGGCGATGATGCCGCCCTTTCGCACGTTGCTGTAATCGGAGAGATTCGATTTCTTCACGATCCCGGACCGAGTCGCGAACACGATGTGAAAATTCTCGTCCCAGGTTTCGTCCACCGTGTTTGCGCCCGTCCCCGATTTCTTGGCCTGGATTCGTATCGTGGCCGCAATTTTTTCATCGGCGCGCAGCTCGAGCAGATTGGCGATGGACCGGCCCTTGGCTGCCCGGCCCATTTCTGGGATCTCGTAGACTTTCTCGACGTAGGCGCGACCGGAGGCGGTGAAAAACATCAGGTAATCGTGCGTCGTGGCGGTGAAAAGATGCTCGATAAAATCGCCCTCTTCCTCTTCGGTGGCGCCTTCCCGTGTGGTCATGCCGATCACGCCCTTGCCGCCGCGGCGTTGCGCGCGGAACGCGCTCACCGCAGTGCGCTTGATGAAGCCGCCGTGGGTGATGCTAATAATGCAGCCTTCATTGGCGATGAGATCCTCCATGTTGATCTCGCCTTCATCCGGGACCAGCTGGGTCAGCCGCGGTCCCGCATGTTTGTCCCGCAGGTCGCGCAGCTCCTTTTTGATGATTTGAAAGACGCGCGATTCTTTCGCGAGAATATCGCGGAGATCCTGGATCGTATCGATCAGCTCCTTGTATTCGCTCGTGATTTTGTCCCGTTCGAGACCAGTCAGCTGGTAGAGGCGCAGTTCCAGGATTTGATTCGCCTGGTGCTCGCTGAAAGCGTAGCGCCCATCGACCAGGCGCGCTTCGTTCCGGATTAGTATCCCGATTTTCTCCACCTGTTTCCGGGTGAATTCGAACGCGAGCAATTTCACCCGCGCTTCATCGCGATTGGCCGAGCTCCGAATGATCCGGATGAATTCATCGAGGTTCGCCAGGGCAATGAGATAACCCTCGAGGGTTTCCGCGCGGTCCTCCGCCTTGCGCAGCTCGAAGCGGGTCCGGCGCAGGACGACTTCGCGGCGATGATCGATGTAAGCCTGATTCGCCTGCTTGAGCGGGAGCAATTTCGGGCGCCCGTGATCGATCGCCAGCATGTTGACCGCGAAGGAGCTTTCCATCGCGGTGTGCTTGTAGAGGTTGTTGATGACGATCTTCGGGTTGCCATCGCGCTTCAGCTCAATGACCACCCGCGTGTTTTCGTCCGATTCGTCCCGGATCGCCGAGATATCGGTCAACACCTTGTCGTTCACCAAATCGGCGATGCGCTCGACCAGCGTCGCCCGATTCACGTTGTAAGGAATCTCGGTGATGACGATCTGCTCGCGGTTGCCCTTCAGCTCTTCCACGCCGGCTTTGCCGCGTACTTTCATGCTACCGCGGCCGGTCTCGAGATATTGCTTGATGCCCGCGAGGCCGAGAATGGCGCAGCCGGTCGGGAAGTCCGGTCCCTTCACGTGCTTCATCAATCCCTCGAGCGTGATATCCGGATCGTCGATCTGGGCGCAGATTCCGTCGATCACTTCGCCGAGATTGTGTGGCGGCATGTTGGTAGCCATGCCGACCGCGATGCCTGTTCCGCCATTAACGAGAAGATTCGGGAAAGCTGCGGGAAAAACGGTTGGTTCCGTCCGGGTCTCGTCGTAGTTCGGGACAAAGTTGACCGTGTCCTTGTCCATGTCGGTCATGAGCGCGGCGCCGAGATGGGTCATGCGGGCCTCGGTGTAACGCATGGCTGCCGGTGGGTCCCCTTCGACCGACCCGAAATTTCCCTGGCCGTCGACCAGCGTTTCGCGCATCGCCCAAGCCTGGGCCATGTGCACGAGAGTCGGATAAATCACGGCCTCGCCGTGCGGGTGATAGTTACCGCTCGTGTCGCCGCAAATCTTCGCGCATTTCCGATGTTGCCGGTTTGGGAAAAGCGAGAGATCATGCATCGCGTAGAGGATGCGCCGTTGCGAAGGCTTGAGTCCGTCCCGCGCATCCGGCAAGGCGCGCGAAATGATGACCGACATCGAGTAATCGAGGAACGACCTCGAGACTTCCTCGGCAACGTTGATCAGCTCTGTTTTTTCGTTCGGGTTATACATCGAGGATTTCCAGACAGAGGTTAGACGTCCAGATTGCGAACGTTCAGGGCGTTATCCTCGATAAACTGGCGGCGCGGCTCGACCACGTCGCCCATCAGGATCGTGAACATCTTATCGGCGTCGACGGCGTTATCGTCGTTCAGGTCGACCTTCAGCAGCTTGCGTTTCTCCGGATCCATCGTGGTGTTGAAAAGCTCTTTGGCGTTCATTTCGCCGAGGCCTTTGAACCGCTTGATCTGGACGCCGCGCCGTCCGATTTCGACGATCTTTTGGTGGATCTCGGGGATGGAGAACAGGGGATGCACCACGGCTTTATCTCCTTCACCTTCGATCAGCTCAAAAATGGGGCGATCGCTGGCGGCGTAGTGGTCAACCTTCAACCCCTTGCGCGCGAGCTCGGTCATGATCTTCTGAATCGTGGCCGACTCGTGCAGCTCCACCAGCTTCGCGCGGCGTCGGACGCCGCCATTGGATTTCACCACCGTCGTGGTGAGGGGAAGTAATTCCTGCCCCATCTCGGTATCGAACAGATTCAGATCGAGGTTGGCCTCGTGAAATTCGCGCACCTCCCGCTGGTCGTGGAAGTAGTGCACCAGTTCCTCGTTTCCCTCGCGCACTTTCACGAGGTGGGCCGGGAGCTTCCCGGTCTTCGGGTCGCGGGCCGCCAGGTAACTCTCGAACTCGCCCCCGTGACGTCGCACCGACTCGCTCAGTTTGGCCAGTTTCTCCAGCGACTCCAAAATGTCCTTGAGCTGCGCCGCGCTGATCTCCTTGTTGTCCGCCAGGTTGCGGAGCCGAACATCCTCCGCGCCTAACGAGATCAGGATCTTGTTCAGCTGGAGGTCGTCATCCACGTATTCCTCCCGCTTCTTGCGCTTGATCTGGTAGAGCGGGGGTTGGGCAATGTAGATCTTGCCGGCGCGGACCAACTCCGTCATTTGCCGGTAGAAAAAGGTCAGGAGCAGGGTGCGAATGTGCGAGCCGTCCACGTCGGCGTCGGTCATGATGATGATGCGTCCGTAGCGAAGTTTCGAGATATCGAACGACGCTTCATCCTTCGCCGTGTTCTCATCCTTCGGCTTGCCAATGCCGGTGCCGATGGCGGTAATCATCGACTGAATTTCCGTATTCTTGAGCGCCTGATCGAGGCGCGCCTTCTCGACGTTGATCAGCTTGCCGCGAATCGGAAGAATCGCCTGGTAGCGTCGGTCGCGCCCTTGCTTGGCCGAGCCACCGGCCGAATCACCCTCGACAATATACAGTTCGGTCAGATCCGGATCGCGCTCAGAGCAATCCGCCAGCTTTCCTGGAAGCCCGCCGCCGGTCAGCGCGCCTTTGCGAATTGTCTCTCGGGCCTTCCGCGCGGCTTCGCGCGCCCGGGCCGCCGTGAGCACCTTGTCGAAGATTCGTTTGGCGATCGGCGGGTTTTGATCGAAAAACGTCATCAACCCGTCGTAAACCACCGAGTTCACGATTCCGTCGATCTCGGTGTTTACGAGCTTTACCTTGGTCTGCGATTCGAAGCGGGGATTAGGCAGTTTGATGCTCAGCACGCAGATCAAACCTTCGCGGACATCGTCACCGGAAATCGCGGGATCCTTGTCTTTCAAAAGTCCGTTCGACTTCGCGTATTGGTTGACGGCCTTGGTCAGCGCCGTGCGAAAGCCGGTGAGGTGAGTGCCGCCGTCCGGGTTGGGAATTGAATTGGCGAACGGCAGAATCTGATCGTTGTAACTGTCGTTATACTGGAGAACGACATCGACAAACACTTCGTCGCGCTGGCGCGAAAGCACGATCGGCTTCGGATGAATGACCTGCTTGTTTTCCCCCAGCTGTTTTACGAACTCTTCAATTCCGTGCTTGTAGAAGAACGTCTCCTTTTTCGCTGAATCACCGCGCTCATCGGTCAGCGTGATTTCCAGTCCCGGATTCAGGAAGGCCAGCTCGCGCAGGCGAGACCCGAGCCGCTCGAACTTGAACTCTGTCGTGATCGTGAAGATCGTCGGATCAGGAGCAAAGGTGATCAGCGTGCCCGTGTTCTTCTTGCTCTTGACCTCGCCGATGACTTCCAGTTTCTGCGTCGTCTTGCCCCGCTCAAAACCCATCGCGTAGACTTTTCCGTCGCGCGAGACCTCGACCTTGAACCAGTCGGAAAGGGCGTTCACGCATTTTGCGCCGACGCCGTGGAGGCCGCCGGAATATTTGTAAGCGCCCTGGCCGAATTTTCCGCCCGCGTGCAGATTTGTCAGAACCAGCTCGACGGCCGGCATCTTGAATTTCGGATGCATGTCGACCGGAATTCCGCGGCCGTTGTCGCGGACCGAACAGGAGCCATCGACGTGGACGGCCACCTCAATTTTGGTGCAGTAGCCGGCGAGATGTTCGTCGATCGAGTTGTCGAGTACCTCGAAAACCATGTGGTGCAACCCGCGCTCATCGGGGTCGCCGATATACATTCCCGGCCGTTTGCGGACGGCCTCCAGCCCTTCGAGTTTGTCGATTTGGGCGGCGTCGTACTTCTGGCCTTGGCTGATGCCGGTGGCGTCGTTTTGACGTTTCCGATTATCCGAATTTTCGTCGTCAGGAACTGGCAAAGCGGCAGCTGGCATATGATAGGTAAAACGATAGGCGAGGGGGTTGATTTCAACAACTAATATCTCAACGAAAAAACGCCTATTTTCCGCTACAACTTGGGGGACGGCCGCCGCCCTGCCACAGTATCTTGTGGTCGAAATAAATACCCGCCGCGCTTTAAAAAAGCCAGTATTTCCCAAGGCTTGACCGCACTGGTTAGCCCCCCGAAAATGCCGGCCACATGCGATTCCAAACGCTCTATGAGGCACGTTGGATTTTTGCCGCGCTGCTGCTCCTGAGCGTTGCCGGCTATTTCATCTCGGTCTGGCTTCTTTTGCTGCTTTTGTTGCTCTTCCTCTACACGCTCTGGTTCTTTCGCGATCCGGACCGAATATCATCCGCGGACCCTGATGCGGTTGTGGCGGCCGCCGACGGGACGGTCGCCGACATCGTCGAGATCGAGGAAACCGAAGTGCTCAAGGCACGGACGCGGCGGGTGGGCATTTTCCTTTCCGTCTTCGATGTGCACACCAATCGCGCGCCGATGGAGGGCCGGATCATTTACCGCCAAAGCCATGCAGGCTTGTGCCTCGACGCGCGGCATCTCGACTGCACGACCAAGAACCAGGCCATGACCTGGGCGTTTCAGAATCCGCGGGTAACCCTCGTGGTCCGGCAGCTCACCGGCATGATCGCGCGACGTATTGTCGGCTGGTCGAACGTGGGGGACGAACTCGGGAAAGGTGAACGTTTCGGGATGATTCGCTTCGGGTCGCGAACGGAAGTATACTTGCCCCTCGATGCCGTCGTTCTGGTGAAGGTCGGGGATCGCGTATCCGGCGGCTCGAGCGTGATTGCACGACTGGCGAAAAAATGAGGCAACCGAACCCCAAGATTTACCTGCTGCCGAACCTGATGACGGCAGGGAATCTGTTTTGCGGGTTTACCGCGATCCTGAAAATCCTCCAGGGCGCGCTGCTGCAGGAGTCGAATCCGGACGCGGCGGGTGACCTGTTTCACACCGCGATCTGGTTCATTCTCTGCGCCTGCATCTTCGATTTACTCGACGGCCGTTTGGCGCGTCTGGGCGGACACGAGAGCGAGTTCGGGCGCGAGTTTGATTCGCTGGCGGACATCGTTTCCTTCGGGGTCGCGCCCGCGCTGATGGTTTATCGCGTCGTCCTGGGGGAGTTCGATCGGGCTGGCTGGATCATCGCTTCGATTTATCTGGTATGCGGAGCTCTTCGCCTGGCCCGATTCAATTGCGTGGCCGCCACGGGTGATGACTCGTCCCATCAAGCCGACAAAAACTTTACCGGTTTCCCTATCACAGCCGCGGCGGGGACGATCGCGTCGATAACCCTGTTCATGCTTTGGCTGGCCGAGGGAGAGCATCAACTGGGGCGGTGGAGGTTTTATGTCCTGCCGCCGCTCATGCTCTTTCTTTCGTTCATGATGTTCAGCCGTTTCCGCTATCCCAGTTTCAAGGCTGTGAATTGGAGAACCAAGAGGTCGATCCCACGTTTTCTCATCATTATTTTTCTCCTCGTTTTTACGGCGCTTAACTACGAGTGGATGCCGGCGGTCCTTTTCCTCGCCTACCTCTTGTACGGTTTTCTTCGTCCCTGGTTGTCGCGGGAGTGGCGCCGGGAAATTGAGGAAGAGATCGGCGAGGAACATGCCGGCGAAACCGTCACGGAAGCTCCGGAGCATCCGTAAGGTTGGCGTAAAGCTGTCATCCCGAGCCGCGCAGACGGCGAGGGACCTCGCCAGTGGAAGCGGAGCCTTCTCCAGCCAGTCGGCGAAATTTGCAGTTGCGGGGTCCCTCGGCGTCTAACGCGCCTCGGGATGACAACGCGAGTGGTCGCTCGACTAGCGATTGAGCTGCGCGAGGATTTCCGGATCGCGGACGTCGGCCCAATCGCCGGTCAATTCGAGCGCCTGCACTTTGTTTTCGGTCAGGGCGAGCTGCCGAATGGCATCGGTCAGTTCGTATTCACCCCGCGGGGAGCGTTCCAATTTCGCGGTGTACTCGAAGATGCTCGGCCGAAATGCGTAAACGCCGGCGTTGTACCACGGACTGGTCGCTTCTCCCGGTTTTGGTTTTTCCCGCAGATCGATCAACTCGAATTGCTCGTTCACAAAGACCGCTCCGCCCTGGCTCACGTCTTCGCTTCGTTTCACGCTTACCACCGCTTCGGCTCCGGGCAGTGTGGCGCAGATCCGCGAATAATTTTCCGGCGCGATCAGAATGTCGCCATAGCTCAGGACAAATGGTTCGGCGCCCACGAAGTCGCGGGCCAGTTCAACCACTTTGCCGGTTCCATCTTGAACGGTCTGCGTCGTGTAATCGATGCGCACCCCGAGTTTCGAGCCGTCGCCAAAGAACCGCAAAACGGTTTCGGCCTGCCAGCCCACCACGATCAGAATTTCCTTCACCTCGGCGTCGCGCAGGCCTTCCACGATATGTTGCAAAACCGGTTTGCCGCGGACCGGCAGCATCGGTTTGGGGAGCTCCTGGGTGAGCTCACGCATGCGGGTGCCGCGTCCGGCGGCGAGGAGAACGGCTTTATTCATCGGCGCGGTAATGTGCGGTGACTTTTCCGGAAGCCAAGGAGCTCTTTCATGCTCAAGTTTGTTTGCCTTGGCGGGTGGTTCGATTCATGGTCGCGCCATGCGGCTGGCTTTCCTGGCAAAATATCGTGAAGCGGGCTTACTTCTTATCCGGGTCAGCCTCGGACTCCTTTTTATTCTCTTCACCGCTCCGGTGCTGATCGATGGGCCGAAAGCGTGGGCTCATTTCGGCGGGGGTGCGGACCATTTTGGTTTGCATTCCCACTTCCAAATCTGGGGATTCTTGGGAGCGCTGCTGGGCTGCCTCGGCGGGGTGCTGATGATCTTCGGACTGTTCTTTCGGCTTGGTGTCCTGTTCGTCCTAGTGCTCGCCCTCGGTCACGCGATCGGCAGCTACGGAGAATCGGGTTTCCGGGCCGCGCTGCCCGCGATCGAATTGTGTTTTGTGCTGGCTGGCCTGCTCTTTGTCGGCCCCGGCGCCTACAGTGTCGACAAGACGTAACGCCGGGCGCTCTAACGCCGGCCTGGGAGAGGGGGAGGGATCGAACCGACTTCTTCCTCGATGATGCGGATCGGTTCGGGAATGTTGAGCTTCAAGCCAGACGGAGCCTGGGAGCTGACCAGTCCGTTTTTCTTTTGGATCAGGTCCAGTTCCCGTCGCACTTTTCCCTTGTTGGTGCAGGCGAGCATCGCGGTTTCCTCGCTCACCGTCCCGGCTTGATACGCCGCGACGATTGATTGATCGAAGGTGTGCCATCCGAGCATCGAAGCCGCCTCGATGATGTCGCTGAAATTCTTGTTCTCCGATTCCCCGTAGGTGATGGTTTCGCGGGTCCGCAGGTTGTTGCCCATGACTTCGGTAACGAGCAAACGGCCTCCATCGATTTTGCTGACGAGCCTTTGGCTAATGACGTAACGAAGCGTGGCGGCAAGGCGCAGCCGCAATTGCTGTTCTTCTTCCCGAGGGAACATCCCCAGGATCCGGTTGATCGTCTGGCCTGCGTTTATGGTATGCAGGGTACTGAAAACGACATGCCCGGTCTCGGACGCGGTCATGGCAATCTCGAGCGTCTCTGGATCACGAATCTCACCGACCAAGATTGCCTTCGGCGCCTGCCGCAAAGCCGCGCGCAATCCGTGGGCGAAGCTGGCAAAATCCTTGTTTAGTTCACGCTGGCTGATCGCAGCTTTTGCGTGCGGATGAAAGTATTCGATCGGGTCTTCCAGAGTTACGATGTGAATCTCCTCGTTTTGATTAATCTCGTTGAGCATGGCCGCCAGGGTGCTGCTCTTGCCGGTTCCGGTCCCTCCGGTGACGAGGATGATTCCGTCCTTCTCCTTTACGATTTCACGAAAAATGGGCGGAAGCCCCAGTTTTTCCAGCGTCGGAACTTTCGACTCCAGCTTGCGCATGATCACCGCGTGCCGGCCGTTCTGTTTGAAAATGTTAACGCGAAAGCGCGCGACATTTTCGATGGCGTAGCTGCAATCGCAGGAACCATGGGTCGCGAATTCTGCCTGGAGTTGCTCGTTCCCGTTCATGACATGGGCGGCCAGGTCCTCGATGAACTGCGGGACCAGGATCGAAGGCCGTCCATTCGGAGAAAATTCCTTGAGCCGGCCATGAATTTCCACCAGGGGCGGCTTGCCCGAAATGAAGAGCAGGTCGGAGATGCCGTCCCCGCTTTGGAGCATGCCCGTCAGGAGTGAATCGGCGTTCTGGCGGTCCATTTAGACGCGAGACACAAAGCTAGGATCGTGCCCCCAGTGCTCCCAACCAGCCAATCCTCAAGGGGATATCGACAATCCGGCGATCGAATCTAGGGTCAGGGGGCCGTCTCCAGCCGTCGAACGATGGTGGCGGCTGGCGGGGGTTCGATCTCCTCCTCGGGCGTTCCGCGAACGTGACGGGCCGCATAGTAGGAACCCACCACCAGCAAGGCGGCCAGCGCCTGTGCGATCAGAGTTTCGTAGGTCGGGAAAACAGCGAACCACATTCCCAGCCAGGCTGGAAGCACGTCCACCAGCCAGGGGATTTCCGTGCGGGAAATCCATTGAGCCAGCTGCATCTCCTGCGCCTGTTCACCTACCATGACCAGCAAGACCACCCCGAGAAGGACGCCGGTCGTAATCAGCATTTTTCGATAGGGAAGGCGCTGTTGCAGCACAAAGGTCAGAACGGCCACGATCGCCGAAAGCGATAGGCCCAAAAGCGCGCCTTTCAAAACCACGCCTCCGCCCAGGCGGAGATTGTAGCTTTGGAGAAAGAGGACCACTTCAAACCCTTCGCGATAAAGCGAAGTGAATCCCAGGAGAATGAGGCCCCACCACAAACGCGATTGGGCCGTCCGCTTGCCGGGTTCGTCCGCGAGGAGCGATTTCCTCCGGCGGTTGTGCGCGCGAATCCATCCACCCCAATAAATCTTGTGGAAGAACCAGTTCATAATGACCAGCAGCACAATCACCGCCAGCAGGCCCGTGGCCGCTTGGAGGTCGAGCGCCGGGACATTGTCCATGAGCGAACCGACGATTCCCACGGCGATGAACCAGGTGATCAAGGTCGCGCCGAACGCCACGCCGGCCCCGATCGCGACCGGGCGCCGATGCGCCTGTTTCGCGCCAGTCATACTCGCCGTGATTGCAGCCAGGACCAGAATGCATTCGAGACCTTCCCGGAAGACCAGGACGCCGATATCGAGAAACGCGACCGTCGGACTGGTGTTGGGGCGCATGGGATCGGGAGCGCCCTGTTCGGTGAGCCCCTGCCAAATCAGGATGGCGACGACTACGGCGGCGGCCAGACAAAGGCTCACGGCCATGATGGTCGACTTGCGTCGCGGTGTCTGCTTTCGGCGCGACGCAGTGGTCGGGAGGGGCCTTTCGACCGGCAAAGTCCCTTTCATTGACGTAAGATTAACATACACCCTGGTTGGCTGCTGACGTTCGTTTGCGTTTTTTTAGCGGAATCTTGCGATGTCCAGCGAGCCCAGGGCGCCAACTGGGCCTGGCGGCGTCGCAGGAGAGACCCCCATTCTAGGCTCCCGTTCCACTCCTCCGGTTGTGATTTGCGGCTAGGTGCGTAACATTTTCAGATGCAACGCAGGGCAGGTTTCACTTTGGTCGAGCTCGCCATCGCAGTCGTCATCCTGCTGGTGGTTTTACTGCTGGCCGTGCCGAGCCTGACTGGCGTCCTGGCTGATCGGCGGCTGCGCCGATCGCTCGACGGGGTGAACAAGCTTGTCCTTCAGGCCCAGGAACGCAGTATCTCGGAACGCCGCTCCTACCTGATTGTCTGGCGGGATAAGGAATTCGCGCTTCGCCCCGAAGGCTTTCTCCAGGGGGAAAGCCGGAAACCGGTGGCGACTCTGGGTTTTCAAAAGGGAGATTCTTTTACCCTCACGTTCCCCGCCGCGCTTGAGGAGGAACCGCCCTCCGAATGGATCTTCTGGCCCTCGGGAAACTGTGAGCCAGCCGTCGTGACCTATCGCGGGGCCAATGGCGCCTGGAAGGCGAAATACTCCGCCCTGACCGCGCGTCCGGAATTGATAAGTTATGTGGTTCGTTAGACGTCGACCCAGGGCCTTCGCGCTTTACGAGGTCCTCCTCGGATTGTCGATCTTCGTCATCGGCGTCCTCATGCTGGGCAAGTCGATCCAGAATTGCCTGAGAGCGAACACGCTGAGCGCGGAAGACGACCGGGTCCGGCAGATTCTGGCGAACCGGATGGCTGAGATCCAGGCGACACCGGGAGTTCCCGATGAGCGCAAAGAAACAAAGATCAATATCGGTTATGGGGAGATGCGGCTGATTCAACAGAGCATGCCGGCGAACCTGAAGAATGAAAAGGATTTCGAGCTGAACGGACTCAACAAGGTCACTTTGAGCGTCGAGTGGATGAGCGGCGGCCGCAACCAGACGAAGAAAATCGCCTTCTATGTTTATCGCACTTAATCGCTCCAGAAGGCGCGGGTTTACGCTGCTCGAGATCATGCTCTCGGTAGCGATTCTGGGCATGATGGCGGTGACCATTTATCGGTTTGTGGCGACGAACCTGACGGTGCTGCGGGCTTCGACGGAGCAAAACCTGTCGGAAGCGCGCTCCGGTGGCCTGATCGACCTGATCACGGCGCAGTTACAGGATCTGCCCACCGGGGTGGGAGCGCTCAGTGGTGAGCCATTCAAGTTTGGCGACCGGCCGCGCGATGAGATGACCTGGATTTGCGGAAGCGGCCCTGGACTTTTGACCCGATATGGCCCGGGCGAATATTTGGTGACAATGCGACTCCAGCCGATGGATAAGTCGGACAAAATGGAAATCGGGCTGCGGCGCAAGCCCCGGACAACGGCCGAGGGATCGGACGAAGGCGTGAGCTGGGTGCCATTGATGGGCGACGTGAGCAGCCTGCAAATCCGCTATTTCGACCTGCGATTGAACGCGTGGGTCGAACGCTGGCCCGATCCGGGCACGCTGCCGCGACTCGTGAAACTGGTGATTGGGCGGGGCGGCCGTGGGCCGCTTGAGGTGACGATTCCTCTGGGACGAACCCCGCTGCAACTGATGCCGTAATGGAAACGCTTCGCCAACACCGGCGCCGCGGCGCGGCGCTCATGCTTTCGCTTTGGGCGTTATTTTTACTCAGCGCCATGGTGATTTCCTGGGCCCTGGATATCAACGCGCGCGTGATCCTTTCCGGGTATTCGAATCGAAACCTCGAGGCGCTCGCCCTGGCCTGTTCGGGGGTCGAAGTTGCGATTACTCCGAATGTCACGCCGGGAACGCCCGCGCTCGCGGCGAGTTTTGGAAGGGCGCAAAGTTATGAGGCGCGCATGACGGGTGAGGGGGGAAGAATCAACCTCAATTGGGTAATCGCCCAGCCGGAGAATCCGGCGCGGATCGAACTGTTGCGAAAATACTTGGAGATTAAGGGCATCGACCTTAATGAACGCGACCAAATGATAGATACTCTCCTTGACTGGGTCGATCCGGATGATGCTGTTCGGCTCAATGGCGCCGAGGAAGAGGGGGGTTACAAAGCTCCCAACAAGGGAAAGCTCGATCGCATCGAAGAATTGAAAAAAATAAAAGGCTGGGAAGAATTTACGTCCGCCAGGGATTGGGATGCCGATCTTACCCTGCAAAGCGGAAGCGCACAGGGAGGCGCACCGGGAAACGCACCACCGAATGCACCCATCGATATTGCCTGGGCTTCCAAGGAAGTTCTCATGGCCTTGCCGGGGGCGAGCGAAGACCGCGTTGATCAATTTATTTCTATGCGGAGTGGCTCGGACGGAATAGATGGGACGGAAGACGATCCTTTCCTGCAGCCTGGGCCTAATGGTCAGCTTGGGAATTTCGACCTGGCTCAGGCTTTGAGTGTGCTTGGCTATTCTCAGCAGGACCCGCAGATTCAGGGGCTCATTCAGAATGGGCCAGGTCAGGTGTGGCGGGTTGTTTGCGTTGGAAAATCGGGGGACGTGGAGCGGACGGTACGAGCGGTATTCGCCAGAACTACTCCAGTTACACTAAAATCTTGGAAGGAGTTTTAATATCGACCCGGCAACGCAACGAACCTACCTAGTCCCGGCCGCCAGCGGTTGGAACCTGGTCCGCTTTGCCCAGCACAGCAGTGCTTGGGAAGTGCGCGGTCTGGCGTCGCTGGATGAGGCCTCCACCGCATTGCAACCGGACGAGGATTTTGTTCTAGGCCTGCCGGTGGCGTTGGTGCTCGCGCAACGGTTGCGGCTTCCCACGGTCGAGCGCGACGAGTTCGAAGAGATGGTCCGCATCCAACTCGAAAAGGCGATGCCTTACGCGATGGAAGAAATGACCACCGGCTTCGAGCTCGTTTCCCAGACGGAAGAAGCGAGCGTCATCTCTGCTGTCGCCGTTCATAATGCGACCCTCTCCGAGCTCGCGGCGCCTCTGCTCTCGGCCGGCCTCCTTCCGCGCCGGGTGACCGTTTACGGCGCCCAACGCGCCGCCACCCACGCTCCGAACGGAACCGCCCTTCTAATCTACCGCGAACGCGACGCGATTGTGTGCGCCATCGCCGAGGAAGGCCGTCTCAGCTTTACCCGCACTCTCGACGCGGTGGATCCGTTGCAGCTTCAGCGGGATTTGCCGCAACTGGCCCTGAGCGCGGAATTGCAGGGGATCAATACTTCTTTCGACAAGATATTACTCGATGAGAGCTTGTACGAGCTCCGCGATACGGTGCAGGGAATTTTCGGCGGCACGGTGGAGCTGATTGCCGTAGAAGTTCCGCCCGCCGATACGGGATTGAACCTCCTGCCGGAAAGTTGGCGCGAGCAGCGCGCCCAACTCGCCCGGCGCGGAGAATGGCGGAAGCGGCTGATCTGGGCGGGCGGCGCCTACGCCGCTTTGCTGGTGCTATTCCTGGGATATGTGATCGTCTTGAAACTGGAAAGCGGCCGGTTGGGTCGCAAGATCGAGCGCGATGCGCCCCGAACTGAATTCGTCAAGGCGACCGACGCCAAATGGAGGTCACTCGCCCCGGCGATTGACCCACGCTATTATCCGCTGGAAGTGCTCGTGCACATTACCGATAACCTCCCATCGACCGAGGTGCGGGTAACCAGGTTCGATCAATCGGCCCGCCAGATCTCCGTCGAAGGCGAAGCCAACACGGCCGCGCTGGCTTATGAGTTCGCCGACAAAATGAAAAAAAGCCCGGAGCTGCAAATGTTTCAATTTGAGATGGGCGCGCCTCGCATTCTGCCGAACGACCACGCGCAATTCCGCCTGGAGGGAAAACCACGATGATGCCTGAGTGGTTCCAGCGGATGACGGGGCGCGAGCGCAGACTCGCCTTGATCGTGGCGGGCGGGCTCTTCCTGCTTATCAACCTCCTGATTTGGGGCAAACTCTTCAGCACTTTGGGCAACGCCCGGGCGGAACTCGCCTTGCGCAAAGCGGCACGGGAGGAACAGAGGCTGTATATGAACCAGCGGGACCTCTGGGCCGCCCGCGACAAATGGCTGAAGGAACATCAACCGGTCCTGAAAAGCGCCGTCGAAGCCTCCACTCTGCTCGAGCAGGTGAAAGAAGTGGGGGGCAAGCTCAATGTCCTGATCGAAAATCCCGCCATCGGCGCGGGCGATTCGACTCCGGAGCACCAATCGGTCTTCGCCTCCTTTGAAACGAAGAGCGCCTGGGCACCCCTCGTGCAATTTCTTTTTGATCTTCAGCAGCCCGAATCCTTTGTCGTTTTCGAGAGCGTTCAGATTCACGTCGATACGGCCGATCCGACGATGATGCGCGGGAAATTCAAGATGGCGCGGTGGTTCGCGCCGGCGGCCAACTAGGTGTATATTTGAAGGATTAACCCGGGTACGTTTATGAAAAAGATGTATTTGAATCGGCTTCTCTGGTTGCTCCCTCTCGCCGGTGTTCCGCTGCAAATGGTTTCGGCCGATGACATCCCGAAATCTTTTACCATCGCTCGCTATCAGCCGATGATGGGTCGCTCGCCCTTTGCCGTGGCGACAGCCGTGGCAGCGCCGGCCGCGACCCCCAACTTTGCGAAAGACCTCTACGTCGCGAATGCCAGCCATACGAACGACGGGGATCTGGTGACCATCGCCTCGACCACCGACAAGATGTTCAAGAAATACCTGACTACGACGGCGCCGGTGGACGGTTACAGCATCGCTAGCATCGAATGGTCGGACAAGGTGGGCGCCACCAAGGTCACAATCTCCAAGGATGGATCGATCGCGACCATCGGCTTTAACGAGGCGCTCTTGCATCAGCCCGGACAAAATCCGCCGCCGCTGCCTCCAGGGAAAGAGAAGGAGCAAGCGCAAGCGCAGGCGCAATCACAGGCTCAGCTAGCTCCGGCTCCGGTTGTGCCCGGGGCGCCACCGCCGGCGGTCCCACCGAGTGCCGTCAAACCGATGCCAGTTCCGGTTTTACCTTCGACTCAGCCCGCGCGCGTGCGTGGCGTAATTCCGCGTAATCCTGCGGCAAACGCACCGGTGCCACCTCCTAACGGGGTGCAGCCCAGCCAGGAAAAGAATTAGTTTCCCGCAGGCTGAGAGGGCGCCTGAAGCGACGGGACTTTGAATCGCCCTATCCTAGAACCGCGGCTGTAGCCCGCGCGCTTTCGAAAGTCGCAGAACGGGACGCCTTCTTTCGGCGATCCGGAAACGAGCGCTAGTTATTGCCGTACTCGTCGTCGCCCGTATCGGGGATCCGGTCTTGACCCGCGGAAAAGACATCGTAGCTGTTGGGGTTCTTGCGGCCCGGGCACCTATACATGTACGGCATCCCATAGGGATCTTTCGGCAGCTGCTCCATCAACTGTCTCCACGAGCTGGGGGCGGGTTCGCTGCCAGGCCTCGACACCAGAGCATTCAACCCCTGCTCGGTCGTGGGATAAAACCCATTCATCCCGTTATAGGACATGAGGCTCGTCTTGATTGCCTGAATATCGCCTCTGACTGTCATCGACTTGGCCACGTTGAGGGCGGGAGCCATTTTGTAAACGGCGGCCGCGAGGAGAACGCCGATGATTGCGACCACCAACATGATTTCCAAAAGCGTGAAAGCGCTCTGTCGATTTTTCATACTCTTCTTAACGATCGGTTTGGAGTTGGTAATCGGACTTGTCCCAAAGGTATTTCAACTGAATCTGGGTAGCCCGAATAGCAGAAGCGGGCGTGCCGGCTCCGGCGACGATAACGAGAGAATTGTCTCCCACTTTGAGAAGGCTTGCGGGCAAAAGCTTCTGCGCGCGCAGCCAGCCGGTGTAATGAAAGCGCATCTGTTTAAGCATGGCGGCGTTCAGGCCGCGATAGGCTGGATCGGCCAGGTCCGGCAGGGTAAGGGCGGCCACTCCCACGTCCTCTCCATTCACAAAAATTTGGGGCGGGGCGTCGATGTTTGGGCTCGCCACCTCGAAACTGAGCAACACCATTAGTGGCTGCGTTTCCAAACCAAATTGGAACGCCGCGCCCTCTGCGGCGGTCTCGCCCAGTCGGATCGTCTCGTTGGCCAGAGTTGCGGTGACCGTACCAAACATCTCCTTGTCCTGGGAAGGCGCATGGAGCGGCGCGACCGCAGTGAAGGGTTCAGGAATCAGGTCCCTTTGTTCCGCGCCAATCGGATGCAGCACTTCCGCAGTGGCCATCCAATCCAGGAACGCTCCGCGAATCGATTTCCCGTCGCCCGGAACTTCAATGTCGATCGTGGAAACAGCGACCATGGGAACCATCACGCTTTCCGAGGTAGCCAGGTCAGTGCCGGCTCCCAGCGGGCCAGATTGCAGCACTTGCGTCCCGGACTCATCCCAGGCCACCAACTGCGGTTCGCGGTCCGCGTGATCGTCAAAAAACAAGCGGAAGAACAAAACCTGGAACTCTGCCCGCGGCCGGGTGAGTCGAATCCGAAATACCGTCTTGGCTGGAGTGCCTTCCTTCGCTTCCACCGGAATGATGTTGAGAGCCTCGACCCAATCGGGAGCAGCCTGCGGCTTGGAATTTGCCGCCGAGGTCTGGCGCAGGTCGAGCCAGGCGCTTTCGACGTTGGTGGGTTTGGCGGTGGAATTGCGAAGCGGATCGCGGACGACCGCGTCCTGTCCGTGCGCGAGCGACACGGCCAGCAGTAGAAAAACGGAGGCAATGGCGCGGGATAGCATTTAGGGCGCGAAATTAACCTACTGCGGGCGTAACTGCAAACTCTGCGTCATATCAAATACCGCCGAGAGGATGCTGAAGACCACAAAGCCGACGACGACCGCGATCAGGACGATGATTACCGGCGGGATCATGGCGGAGATAATTTGGACCGTGCGATCAAGCTCGCGCTCGTACACGTCGGCGATGGTCCCCATGGTTTCCGCGAAATGCCCGGTTTGCTCGCCCACCGCCATCATGTCGGTGAACAACTCGGGAAACAGCTTTTGCGCGGCGAGGGCGGTCGACAAAGTGGCGCCGTCGATAACCTGGCGGCGCACTTCGCCCAGCTTCGTTTCCAGGAACTTGTTACCCGCGATTTCCGTGACCAAGTCGAGGGCCTTGAGCATGGGAACGCCATTATCCATCAACGTACCCAGCGTCCGGGAAAACTGCGCGTAATAGCGGTGGCGGATAATGCGACCGTACCCCGGAAAGGCCAGTCGGAATCGGTCCCAGGCCATCCGCCCGTCCTCCGTGCGGACAAAAGCGCGAAAGCCGACATAAATGCCGACTCCGACCAAACCAAAGACCCACCAGTACCCGGTGATGACATGATGCGCGCCCATCAGGATTTTTGTCGGCAAGGGAAGCGTCCCGCCGGTTTGCAATAGGAACCCGGTGAGTTGCGGCACCATGAAAGTAATGAAAATGGCGATCAGGGCTACGCCGGCGACGGCAAGAAATGCCGGATAAATCAGCGCCTGCTGGACGCGATCGCGCAGATTCTTCGCCTGCATCAGGTGCTCGACCAGCCGGGTCAGAATATCGGGCAGGGCGCCGCTCGCTTCACCGGCCGCAACGAGATTCACATAGATCGTTGGAAAAATGCGGGGAAAATCGCGAAGCGCCTGCGAGAAGCTGCGGCCGTCCACCAGGGCCTGGTGGAGGGCGTGCGTCATCTGCTGCATCTTCGGTTGCCTCAGGCGCTTCTCGAGGACCGACAATCCCTCGTCGAGCGTCATTCCCGCCCGCAGCAGATGCCCGAGCTGTTCGGTGAAAATCAGCAGTTGGCCGTGCGGAATCTTTAGCTTCTGCGTCGGCGCTGGCAGCGCGGCGGGAGCGGCGGTTGCGGCCGCGCCGTTGGACGATCGTTTCGCCGGAGTCGGTTCGGTCCCAACCGGCACAATCCGGACGGGAATGTAATGCAACTGCTCGATCTGTCGGATCGCCACCGAGCGATCCGCGCAATCGAGCACGCCTTCGACAAGACCGCCCTGGGCATTGCGGGCGCGATACGAAAATTGCGGCATCGGCGGAGAAATTACTGCTAAACCTGAAATCGCAAAGTCGAATTCCTCCCGCGCGCCGGCTTTTTCGCCCGGACCGATGCCCAATCGCAAATCGAAAATCGCAAATCGAAAATCAAAAAGGGAGGCAGGGGCGGGAATGGAGCCGGCGGGAGCCGAGCGACATAGACGAAGCCCGTTAGGGTGAGCTCGCCGGGAGGCGAGCGAATCAATCGAACCGGCGCGTTGAATGAAAAGCCCAGTTGTCAGTTCAATCCGAGCGTGAATTGGAGGCGGGGGCGGGAATCGAACCCGCGAATAGAGGTTTTGCAGACCCCGACCTTACCACTTGGCTACCCCGCCGTAATCGCGAACGGAGAGTAGGAGGGGCGAATGTGCCTGTCAACGCGGCGGCTATCTCTTCTCATTGGGCGTTGGACGTTGGGCGTTGGACGTTGGACGTTCCTGCTTCGCATGGCATCCCTTTCGTCTCAATTATTCGCTAACGCTCTTAAACGAATCCCGGGCGGCGTAAACTCACCCGTGCGGGCCTTCCGCGGCCTTGGGCGCGAGCCGTTTTTTATCGATAGGGCGGAGGGTTCCAGAATCTGGGATGTCGATGGGAACGAGTACATCGATTACGTCGGTTCGTGGGGTCCCGCGATTCTCGGACACGCCCCCAAAATCGTGATCGACGCCATTCGCAATACTGCCGGCCGCGGCGTCAGTTTCGGAATTCCGAATCCACTGGAAGTGGAAATGGCGGAGCTGATCTGCCGCTGGGTTCCTTCAATCGAAAAGGTGCGGATGGTGAACAGCGGCACGGAGGCGACGATGTCGTGTCTTCGGCTGGCGCGCGGTTTCACCGGGCGCGACAAGATCATCAAGTTTGAAGGCTGCTATCACGGGCATGTCGACGCCTTGCTGGTCCAGGCCGGAAGTGGCGCGCTGACGCATGGGCGCCCGGACAGCGCCGGCGTGCCGGCGGACTTTGCGGCGCTGACGATTTCTCTTCCCTTCAATAATATCGAAGCCGTCCGCTCGGCTTTTCGCGAAAATCCAAAAACAATCGCGGCGATCATTCTGGAGCCCATCCCGGCGAACGCGGGCCTCTATTTTCCGCGCGAGAATTTTCTCCGAGCGCTGAGCGAGGAGTGCACGAAGAACGGCGCGCTACTGATCTTCGACGAAGTAATGACTGGTTTCCGGGTGGCCCGGGGCGGTGCGCAGGAAATGTTTGGGATTCGGCCCGATCTCACGGCGCTCGGCAAGATCATCGGAGGCGGGCTGCCCGTCGGCGCCTTTGGCGGGCGCGACGACATTATGGATCGGTTGTCCCCGGAAGGCCCGGTTTACCAGGCCGGAACCCTCTCCGGAAACCCGCTCGCGATGGCGGCGGGGCTGGCGCAGCTGCGGGAACTCGAGCGGATCGACGGCTGGAAATTGCTCGAAAGTGCTGGTGCGCTCTTCGAAGAGGCCGCCCGCGCTACGCTCCACGATTTGAAGCAGCCCTGGGTGTTTCATCGAGTCGGATCGATGTTCTGTCTCTTTTTCACGCCGGATTCGGTGTTTGATCTTGCCAGCGCCAAACGCAGCGACCCCGCCAAGTTCGCCAGCTTTTTCAAAGGCTGCCTCGACCGCGGAGTTTACTTCGCGCCCTCTCAATTCGAGACAGGTTTCCTTTCCATCGCCCATCAGCCTTCCGATCTCGACACCACCGCGAGGGTCATGCGCGAAAGTTTGGCGGCCCTTTCCAGCACATTGGGATCCTAAGCTTAGAATTCCACGTGGACAAGTTGTCGC
>JADMIO011246877.1_pt1 | contig 44576 bp, 38 predicted proteins | sample 8958161 | NCBI WGS metagenome assembly JADMIO01 (sample SAMN16585339, study PRJNA669376) | soil metagenome | isolation source: Crop rotation soil | place: USA: Cullars Rotation, Alabama | collected 2011
CCGCGACAACTTGTCCACGTGGAATTCTAAGCTTAGGATCCCAATGTGCTGGAAAGTGAGCCGCACGCGACGGGCCGTCCCGAGATTGATGGCAAGGCCACCCGCGGCGCCCGCGGGCACCGGGAGGGAGTCCGCCGGACAGAGCAGGCGGATCGCCGCCGCGCCCGCCGGTTCCACCAGAGGGGGCGGACCCGACAGGGCGGCGAAGCGGAGGACGCCATCCGCCGCTGGCGCTGTGAGCAGCACAAGGTCGGCGCCACTCGCGAACTCGAGGACCGGCCCGGACCAGTGAGCGAGATTGTCGGCGAGCCGGCGCGTGTTTGCCTCATCCTGGATCGCCCGTTGGCCGGGGTGATAGGTGAGCGGCTTCACGGCTGTTCGCCTGCGGCCTGCCCCGGCGCCTCAATGGTCGTCAGGCTATCTCGTGCAGGAATCATGGTTCGCCTCCCGTGGCCCGGACGTATCCGGCCGGAGGCAAGGGTAGCGACGCCGATACGCGGTTCCATCGTAGGAAGTTCTCATTGTCCGGCACGCCCGGGCGACGAGCGGTGGTAACAAGCGGCACTGTCGAAAGCCCGCCATCGTGCCGCCAGATAGTCGCGATCGCGCGACTCCTGGGGCTCGACGCGCCGTCGACCCGCCTCCCTGGCCCCGAATCGGTCCTGTCCGAGGTTCGCGAGCCCGGCCCGCCCGAGCCGGCCGCGCGCTCGTCCCGCGCTAGTAGTTCAGCTTCAGACCCGGCCTCGGCCAGTCTGTCGCGAACAACGTGCCGAAGCCCGAGGCCGTGATGTACGCCGTCTTCAGATCAGGGCCGCCGAAGCAGATGTTGGTCGTGAAGGGGTCGTTCGGCACCGTGACGAAGTCGATCAGCTTGCCGTCGGGGCTCACCACGCTGACGCCCGAGTGGACGAGCGTCGCCGCACAGACGTTGCCGGCCGAGTCCACGGCAAGCGAGTCGAACAGTTCGTAGTCCGGCGACGAGTAGAGGAAATTGCCGCCACCCGTGCCGAAGAACGTCTTCCCCCCAACGACCTGGCCGGGGCCGATCACGTCCCACCACCAGATGCGGCCGGTCGTCGTTTCCGCCACGTAGAGGCGGTCGCCGCCGGGCGAGAGTCCGATGCCGTTCGGGTGGTTCAGCCCCTCGGCCAGCCGGATGAGCTGACTCCCGTCAGCCTTGCCGTAGTAGATCGAGCCGTGGTCCAACGACTCGGGCCGGGTCTTGCCCAGGTCGGTGAAATAGAACCCGCCCTGGTTGTCGAACACGATGTCGTTGGGCCCCTTGAGCCCAACGCCGTCGTACTCGGTGTAGACGTCCTGGACCTTGCCGGACTTCACGTCGACGGCCTGGATGCGGCCGCCAATGTAGTCGGGCGGCTGGTGGCCCGGCAGGAGCATGCCGTCTGGCGTCGCGTGCCACGAGAAGCCGCCGTTGTTGCAGATATAGACGCGCCCGTCGGGACCCACGGCGGCGCCGTTCGGCCCACCGCCGGTCTCGGCTACCACCTCGTTCTTCCCGTCAGGGGTGACGCGGGTGAGCGTGCGGCGCTCGATCTCCACGACCAGGATGCTGCCGTCCGCCATCGCGATCGGTCCCTCGGGAAAGCGGAGTCCCTCGGCGACCACTCTCAATTCTGCCATTTCTGTCCCTCGCGTCAGATCGGCGGAGTCTAGCCCGCGCGCCATGACGGTTCAACAGCGCCCGGAAGGCCGCCCGTGACCGGCGCACGGGCCCGCATTGAGCCTCACCCCTCAGCAGGGGTAGCGTCGTGGCGATGGCATCGATCTGGGTTGAGAGCCTGGGCCGCAACCTCGAAGACGCCCTGGACTTGCTGGCAGCCGCGGTGCGCGACTGCACCGGCGATCTCTGGGAAACGAGTATGTGGCGCGTGCCCGCGCCCATGCCGGGCGGTGAAATCGCTGCAGCCGGCACCGCCGTTCGAAGCGACGTGCGCCAGCGACACGCAACTCCCTGGGCGGTGGCATGGCATGCGCTGGAATGCTTCGACTACGACCTGACCGGTGAGTTCGGCCCCTGGTCCCCACCACCTCCATTCGCCGGCCACGCTCACTGGCGCGACCTGACGACCCTCCCCGCGCCGTGGCCGAAGCCGGAGATCCTGGCCTACGTGGAGTACTGCCGGCAGCGCCTGCACGGAACACTCGACGGCATGACCGACGCGCGGGCCGCGGCGCCGCTGCCACCCGCCCACCGCTACAGCGGCGAACCCCACGCCCGGGTCATCATGGCCCTACTGGGACACACGACCGAGCACGCGGCGCAGATCCGGCAGTTCATCACGGCCGCCGCGATCGCCCCGGGGCCTCGCGAGTCATAGCGGAAAACGGTGCAGTCCTGCCCCATGAGGGAACGGCACGGACGGTGAATCGGCGACGTGGACGCTGCGTTAACCAGTACGACACGGGAAGACTACAATCCGCGAGCTATCCGGTTTGGGGGGACATGATTGCCTGACACGCTGACTGATACGCGCGAGATGCACGCGGTGCACGACGCGTTCCGCGCCGAATTCGGAGCGCTGCCCGCGGCCATTGGGGCGGTCGCCGGCGGCGATACGGCTCGAGCGGCCGTCGTCGGTGGCCACGTGATGGTGATGACGATGATGCTGCACAGCCACCACGCCAGCGAAGATCTGCTGCTCTGGCCGCTGCTCGAGGAGCGTGCCCCGGCGCGCGCGGAGCTCGTCCACACCATGCAGGGGCAGCACCACCGGCTCGCGGAGCTGCTCGAGGCGGCGAAGGCCCAGGCCGGGACCTGGATGGGCTCGGCTTCGCCCGCGCTGGGGGCAGAGCTGGCCGCGACTGTCGCCGAGCTCAACACCCGGATGGTCGAGCACCTCTCGCTCGAAGAGGAGGAAATCCTGCCGCTCGTTGCCACGCACTTCGCGCAGGGCGAGTTCGCCGCGATCGGGGAACACTCGCGCAGCTCGCTCACGCAGGAGCAGCTCGCGGTCGGTCTCGGCCTCATCCTTGACGGCACCACCGCTGAGCGCGGCGAAGCCATCCTCGCGGGGGTGCCTGCCGAGGCCCGTGCGGGGTTCGAACAGTTCGGCAGGCCGCTGTACGCGCAGTACCGGGCACGGCTGCAGGGCGCCTGAGCCGCCGACTCGCCCGGCGCGCCCGTGGGCCCGCTTTGACGTGGCCCCTAGCATGGTGCCGTGAGGGGCCTGCGCCTCGCGCTGGTGCTGGGATGCGCGACCGAAGGTCACTGGACGGGCGACCGGGGGATAGGTATCTCGCGAACGGCATCACGGGCGGCACGTATCCCCACGACCTCGGGACATCCAGGGCAGGATCGTGCACGGCGTGTTCACCGGGTGGTGGTGTGAGTCGCCGAGCCGCATGCCACCCAACGGCGCCGGCGAGGCCGAGCTGCGCTTCACCCGCCGCTCCGACGGCAAGCTCGTCATCGATGGCCACTGGCGCTACGCGCCGAGGGCGCGTGGGCGGAAGACTGGACCTGGAGCTCGTGACTACGCCAATCGACCCCGCGACGAACGCGCGCCTCGGGAACACCCCCGAGTTCTGCACCCATCCCTTAGTCCAGCTCCCGCCCGTAGACGGGCTGTGACGCCGGACACGGGCCTTCCGCGTTATCGAACCAGTGGCTACGTTGCCGCGAAGTGGGGGTCGCCGTTGCCTCGTTTCACGGACTGGCCGACGAGGTTGGCGCCCTTGCGGGCGTCCGGGCCGGTCCGGATCGCCATCGTCATCCCGACCATCTGGCGGAGCGACGGCATGTCGAACGCCGTGCGCGACACTATCCGTGCTGCCTCCGCGATCCCTGGCGCCCAGGTATCCGTGTTCACGGGACGCTGCGAGCGGCCGGAGCTGACCACCAACATCGTCGAGGACGCCGCGGCCCTCCAGTCCCACCAGGACTACCGCGATGCGGACGTCATCATCTACCACTTCGGTTTCCACAGCCCGCTCTTCGATGTGCTCGCGGCGGGCAACGGCCACGCGGCGCAATGCGTGTTCTTCCACAACATCACGCCACCTGATGTGGCGCCTGACTGGCTCCAGCCGGGGATTCGCGAGTCGTTCGAACAGCTGCCGCTGCTCCGGCACGCCGACGAGCTCTGGCCGTTCAGCCGAACCAACGCGGACGTGCTGCTGGGCGCGGGGATGGACGCGAGCCGTATCACGATCATCCCGCCCGTCGTGCCCTGGCCCCGGCCGGGAGATTTCGCCGCGAAGGAAGCCGCGCCCGTCCGGGTGCTCTTCGTGGGCCGCATGATCGCGAGCAAGGGCGTCACGGATCTCCTGCGGGCGATCCTGGTCTTGAGCGAGCGGGACATGCCGCCGTACCAGGTGACGCTGGCGGGCAACGAGGTCGATCCCGAGTACGCCATGCAGGTCCGGAAACTGTGCGAAGCGGCCGGCCCGCACGTGACGTTCGCGGGCCGCGTGGACGACGCGGAGCTCGAGCAGCTCTACGCTGATGCGCACGTGCTCGCCATCCCGTCCTACCACGAAGGATTCTGCCGCCCCGTCATCGAAGGGCTGCGGGCGGGTTGCATCCCGGTCGGCTATGCCAGCTATGAGATCCCGACGACCGCCGCGCAGCTTGGCCGGCTCGCGCCCACGGGGAATATCGCGGGCCTCGCGGACGCGCTCCACGCGGTCATCTCCGCGGTCGGGCCATCGCTGCGCGACCCCGCGACGGCGCGTCTCCCCCTGGACCGCGGCGAGACGTCAGCCGCAGGCTTCGACGCCGCCGCGCGCCGCCACGTGGCCCAGTTCGCGTTCGGACCGTTCGCCGCCCGCCTTCGCACGCGCGTGCGCGCCACCAAGAGAAACGCGCGCCGCCGGAACCGCGGATGAACATCGCGGTCTTCGGCCTTGGCCACGTGGGCACGGTCTCGGCGGCGGGGCTGAGCGCGCTCGGGCACAGCGTGGTCGGGGTCGATATCGACCCGCGGAAGGTCGACGCGCTGCGCGCGGGCCGATCGGCGGTGCGCGAGGACGGCCTGGGCGACCTCCTGGCCACTGCACTGGCTGCCGGGCGGCTGCACGCGACGGTCGACGCGGCGCGAGCGGTTGCCGAGACCGACGCCGCCCTCGTGTGCGTTGGCACGCCGCCCGCCGCCGATGGTGGCATCGCGCTCGATGCGGTGCTGGCCGTCAGCAGCTCCATCGGCGTTGCGCTCCGCGGGCGCGCTCCGGGCTACACTGTCGTGATCCGGTCCACGGTGCCGCCCGGCAGCTCTTCGGGACCAATCGCGTCGGCGCTGGAGCTGGCGAGCGGAGGACGCGAGGGCGTCGATTTCCATGTCGGGGCAGTCCCGGAGTTCATGCGCGAAGGCTCGGCGGTCGCGGACTTCTTCGCGCCGGCGCTGCTCGTTGCGGGCACGTCGAATGCCGTCGCCGCATCGGCAGTCGAATCCCTCTTCACGGGGGTCGAGGTCCCGGTTGTCCACTGCCCGGTCGCGGCCGCGGAGCTGGTCAAATACGCCTCGAACGCATGGCACGCGCTCAAGGTCACCTTCGCGAACGAGGTCGGCGCGCTGGCGGCGGCAGCGGGTGTCGATGGCGCCGCGGTGATGGACCTCTTCGCTCGGGACACTCGCCTGAACATCTCGCCCGCGTACCTGCGCCCGGGATTCGCCTTCGGCGGGCCCTGCCTGGAGAAGGACCTGGCGGCGCTCACTCGCTACGCCGCCGGGCGAGAGGTCGACGTACCGATGCTCGCCTCCATCACCGGCGCGAACGCGATGCGGCTGCGGCGCGGCGTCGAAAGGGTGCTGGCGGTGCCGGGCCGGATCGCGCTGCTCGGGCTCAGCTTCAAGGCGAATACCGGCGATCTGCGTGGCAGCCCGTTCGTCATAGTGGCGCGCGCGGTGCTGGATGCGGGACGCGACGTGCGCATTGTTGAGCCTTACGCCGGCGCGGCCGCGGTTTCCCTCGAGGACACGCGATTCGGCGGACTCGTCGTCGAGACGGTGGATGCGGCGTTGGAGGAGTGCGACGTCGTCGTGCTTGGTTGCCGGCATGGCGGGTTCGAAGGTGTCGAGGCACGGCTCAACCCCCGGCAGGTCTTCATCGACCTGAACGCGTGAGGCGACATTCGGCCGGGCTCCGCGCGGCCCGGGCTACCCATGCCGCTACGTTAGCGAGGTTCCATCTCCATCATGCCTGGGGCGGCCGGTGCCGCGGCCATGGCGGAGCCGCGCCACAAAACGAGGTGGATCGACGTGAGCAGGATGAAGAGCATCCCGGCCGCGAGAGCGATGAAGCCGATGATGGCGAGTGGCCCTTCGTCGTCGCCGTCGATCGGCCAGGCCGATCCGACCACCAGCGCGAGGCCGACGACGATGCCCAGGATGCCGAGCCAACGCCAGGTGAGCGCGCGCGACATCCAGATCGCGAGCCCGGTCGCGACCTGGAAGAGCGCCATCGTCAGCATCACGTTGGCGAAGGCGTAGGCCCCGATTTCGCTCAGCGCACGGACCGCACCATCGTCGATGTCCGCGGAGCCGCCTGAGATGGCGAGCCCGCCGAGGGCCATGCCCGAGGCGCCGCCGATGGCCGTCAGAATGATGCCGGCGACCAGCACGAGGCGTGCCAGGATCGCGGGCCAGCCCGGACCGGTATCCAGTACGCGGGCCAGGATCACGACGAACGGAAGGAATCCGAAGATAAACGCGATGCCGGTCAGAAAGTCGCCGGTGAGGTAACGCTCGCCATGGTCGGCGTAGTACTCACGGATCTCGGCGACCGAATCGCCGCGCATAGGGCTGTCGCCGATGAGGACAACCACCCCAACAAGGAAGAGCACCACAAATCCAATCCCCAGCAATCCCCCGACGCGCCACCACTGCTGCCCGAAATTCGCTGCTGCTGTGCCTTGCATGCTGACTCCCCTTGCCGTTGCTGGCGCGCAGTCTAAGCGTCCGGGAAGCCGATGCTACAGAGTTATGTAGAGTTTTTGGAGTCGCGGCAAACTCGATGACTTTGGTGTGTCCTGTTGAGGCCGGCGACTGTAACCGCGGATGTCCGGGCTCCGGCCCCGCGCGATCGAACCGTTAAAGCGCCATTACCAGAATGTCGGGCGGCGCCCCGCCCCGCGTGCGCTCCATCCTGTCCGGAGAAAAGACCCCTCATGCGTTCATTTCGTTCGGCCCGGCTCGCCATGGCCGCCGCCCTCGGCGTCGTCACGCTCTCAGCGCTCGCGCTGCCGGCTGGCGCCCAGTCGCCGGCTGCCACGTTGACGGCCGCCTTCACGCTGCCCGATACCCGTATCGGCACGCTCCAGAACTCGGTGCTGCCCGGTAGCGTAGCCAACGACCGGGGCATGCTCCTGGGCGGCATCGGGAGCGACCTCTGGCATGGCCCGGACGACGCGCCCGGCGTGTTCTGGATGATCACCGACCGTGGTCCGAACGGGCAGATCACCGTTGGCAACGAAACGCGCCGCACCTTCCCGATCCCGGACTTCACGCCCCTGATCCTGCGGGTCAACACGGCCACCGCCGGTACCATCACCATCGAGCAGGTCATCCCGATCGTGGGGCAGTCCGGTAAGCCAGTCACGGGTCTCTCGAACATCGACAAGTTCGACGAGACGCCTTACGACTACGCGGCCGATAAGACCTTTCCCCTGAACCCGAGCGGCCTCGATTCGGAGGGCATCGTTCGTACCAGCCAGGGCGAGTTCTGGATCTGCGACGAGTACAGCCCCTCGATCGTCAAGGTGGGCGCCAACGGCAAGGTCATCAAGCGGTTCGTCCCGGAGACAGTGAACCTCACTGGAACCGACTACCCTGTCGTAAAGAACCTCCCCGGCATCTACGACAAGCGGCGCGGCAACCGCGGCTTCGAAGGCATCGCCCTGAGCCCGGACGAGAAGACGCTCTACGTCGTGCTCCAAAGCCCGCTTCGCAACCCCAACGCAGCCAGCGGCGACAATTCGCGGCAAACGCGCATCCTCGCGTTCGACACGGCGACCGAGAAGGTCGTCGGCGAGTACGTCTACCAGTTTCAGCCCGTGTCCGAATTCAACGACACGCGCCCGGGTGAGATGAAGCTGTCGGGGGTCATCGCCCTGCCGAATAACCAGCTCCTCGTGCTCGAGCGCACCGACCCGATCGCCAAGGTGTTCCGCGCGGACCTCTCGAAGGCCACGAACATCCTCGGCTCGAAGTGGGATGCGACAGCTACGAGCCCGAGCCTCGAGGCCATCCCGGCTGGTGAGCTCGCCGCGGCGGGCGTGACGGCAGCCGCGAAATCGCTCGTCGTCGACCTCAGCACCGTCCCGGGCATGAAGCCAAAGATCGAGGGCATGACCGTCATCGACCAGAACACCCTGGCGGTGGCGAATGACAACGACTTCGACATCAACACCTTCGACGCCCAGGGGAATCACATCCCGCTCGGATCGAAGAGCAGCATCATGATCATTGCGCTGCCCGGCGGGTTCACGGGCATCCCCGTGGACGCGCCGACACCCACGTCTTCCCCGTCGCCGTCCCCGTCGGCTACGGCGACGGCGACATCCACCGCTACGGCGACCGCTTCGCCGAGTGCGACGAGGTCGCCCAGCGCGAGCGCAACCTCCGCGCCGAAGCCGCCGAACACCGGGGCGGGCGTCGCGCACAGCAACACCAGCCCCGGCGCGGCGACCTGGCTGTTCGTGGCCGGTGCGTTCCTCGCGGCCGGCGCCGCCACGGCCGTTGTAGTTCGCCGCCGCTAGTTGCGTCGGGCCCACTACCAGCACCGCTATCACGAGAAAGCCCGCCGGATCGGCGGGTTTTCTTCGTGAGCGGGCGGAGTTCCGTTGAAGCTCGCGCCGCGCCCTATCCGTCGCGGAGCGCGAGCACGGCCTGCGCGGCAGCGAGGCGCGCGATCGGCACCCGGTAGGGGCTGCAGGACACATAGTCGAGTCCGTTGCGGACGAAAAACTGAATGCTTGAGGGGTCGCCGCCGTGTTCGCCGCAGACGCCGACCTTCAGCGACGGACGACTGGCGCGGCCGCGCTCTGTGCCGATCCGCACGAGCTCGCCCACGCCCTCTTCGTCGAGGACCTGGAAGGGGTCGTTCGGGAAGATCTTCCGCTCGACGTACGCCGGGACGAAGCGGCCGCTGTCGTCGCGGCTGATGCCCATCGCCGTCTGCGTGAGGTCGTTCGTGCCGAAGGAGAAGAACTGCGCCTGCTCGGCAAGGCGACCGCCCATGAGCGCCGCGCGCGGCAGCTCGATCATCGTCCCGACCAGGTAGTCGCCGTCATAGCCCAGCTCGGCGGCGATGCGATGAATGATCTCGGACTGGAGGCGAAGCTCGTCGGGCGTCTGCACCAGGGGCACCATGATCTCCGGGTTGACGGCGATGCCTTCTGCGCGGACCTTCGCCGCGGCGGAGAAGATGGCGCGGGCCTGCATCTCCGTAATCTCGGGGTAGACGATCCCGAGGCGGCAGCCGCGGAAGCCGAGCATCGGGTTCGCTTCCCGCAGTGCCTGGACGCGCGCCTTCAGCTGCTCGAACGGCACATCCATCGCGCTGGCGAGGTCGCGGATCTCCGGGTCCTCGTGGGGCAGGAACTCGTGGAGGGGCGGATCGAGCGTCCGGATGGTGACCGGCAGCCCGTCCATCACGCGGAAGATGGCGGCGAAGTCTTCGCGCTGGAACGCCTCGATGCTTCGAAGCGCGGCCCGCCGATCGGCCGCGGTCTCGGCCACGATCATGCGGCGCACGGCGCCAATGCGGTCGCCCTGGAAGAACATGTGCTCGGTCCGGCAGAGGCCGATCCCGTTCGCGCCGAAGCGCACCGCGACCTTGGCATCGGCGGGCGTGTCGGCGTTCGCGCGCACACCAACGGTACGCACGCCATCGGCCCAGGCCATGAAGGTGGCGAAGTGCGAGCTCATTTCCGGGTCCTGCGTCTCGATCTTCCCGAGCAGCACCTCACCGGTCGCACCATCGATGGTGATGAACTCGCCGTCGGCGACGACGAAGCCGTTCGCCGACAGCGTGCGCGCTTCGGACGAGATCTCGAGCTCGGATGCGCCGACGACGCAGGGCTTCCCCATGCCGCGGGCGACCACAGCCGCGTGCGAGGTCATCCCGCCGCGGCCCGTCAGGAGCCCGCGTGCGGCGGCCATACCGTGGAAGTCCTCGGGCGCCGTCTCGGGGCGGACGAGGATGACGGCCTCGCCGCGGTCGCCGCGTAGCTTCGCCTCATCCGCATCGAACACGAGGTGGCCGCTCGCCGCGCCGGGGGAGGCCGGGAGGCCACGGGCGATGACCGGCGCGTTCGCACGCGCCTCGGGGACCAGCGCAGGGTGGAGGAGCTGGTCGAGGCTGGCGGGGTCCACGCGCTGGAGGGCGGTCGAGCGCCCGATCAGGTTCTCCTCGACCATCTCCACGGCGATGCGAACGGCGGCGGCGGTGGTGCGCTTTCCGGTGCGCGTCTGGAGCATGTAGAGCTTCCCGCGCTCCACCGTGAACTCCATGTCCTGCATGTCGGTGTAGTGCTCTTCGAGCTGGCGCGCGATCGCGATAAAGCTCGCATAGACCTCGGGCATCTCCTGCTCGAGCCGGGCGATCGGCTGCGGCGTGCGGATGCCGGCCACCACGTCCTCGCCCTGGGCGTTGACGAGGTATTCGCCGAAGAGCACGCGCTCCCCGGTCGAAGGATTGCGGCTGAAGGCGACGCCGGTCGCGCTCGTGTTGCCGAGGTTGCCGAAGACCATCGACTGCACGTTCACGGCTGTCCCGAGGTCATCGGGGATGTGGTTCAGGCGGCGATAGTCGACGGCGCGCCGGCCGTTCCATGACCGGAACACGGCCGCAATCGCTCCGCGCAGCTGCGCCAGCGGGTCTTCGGGGAAGGGCGTGCCCGTGTGCTCCCGCACGATCTCCTTGAACTGTGCGGTGAGCGTCTCCAGCTCCACGGCCGTCAGGTCCTGGTCGCTTCGGTCCGCACCCTTCATGCGGTCGAGCGCGTGCTCGAAGCGATCGCCGTCCACGCCCAGCACGATGCGGCCGTAGAGCTGCACGAAGCGCCGGTAGGCATCGGCCGTGAACCGCGGGTCGCCGGTGAGGCGGGCGAGGCCGGCGGCGGTGGTGTCGTTCAGGCCGAGGTTGAGGATGGTGTCCATCATGCCGGGCATCGAGAACTTCGCCCCGGAGCGCACGGAAACGAGCAGCGGGTTCTCACCGCCACCAAATCGCTTCCCGGTCTCGCTTTCGACATCGCCGAGCCCGGCCATGACCTCGTCGAACAGGCCAGCGGGGAATTCACCGCGCGCAGAGAACTCGCGGCAGGCATCGGTCGTGATCGTGAACCCGGGCGGCACGGGCGCACCGAGGCGGACCATCTCCGCGAGATTCGCGCCCTTGCCGCCGAGGAGGTCCCGCATCCCCGCACTGCCATCGCGAAACCGGTAAACGTACTGTGTCGTCGTCATCGTGCTCACGCGGTTCATCCTCCGGAGTGATTCACCAGCGCGCGGGCGCAGAGCCGCGTGGCCGGCATCCGGTCACGGGGCTGTCCTCGCGTCGGCGCGCATCATAGTGGAAGCGACGGCAAAACTGGCCACCGGCAGCCGCCGTCACTGCTGACAGCGCGGGTCGCTCACCTCGAAGCATTGAACGGTGGCGGACGCTAGCAGAATCGCGCCGGCAAAAACCCGGATTTCGCCCGGCCCGCTGCCGGGAGGGGACGGGAGAATTGTGCCGACCGACGCTGCCCATGAGAACGTGCCAGTCTGAGCCGTCAGGTTGACAGGGGCTTCCCCCGAAACGATCGATCCGCCTCGGACCAATTGGAACGTGAGCGAAGCAGGAACGGCCGCGGGATCGCCGCCCTGGTACACGCCGACAAAGACGCCGACACGCCACTGGCTCGTCGGTGTGTTGCCCGTCGGAACGAACGAGTTGACCCGGTAGAGCGGCGCAGCTGCCTGTGGCGGGGAGGTTTTGCTGGGTGTCGGGCTTGGAATGATGGTGGGCGTGCTCGTCGGCGTCGCAGTCGGGGTGGGCGTCGCGGTGCCTGTGGGCGAGGCGGTAGGGGTGCGGCTTGGGGTAGCGGTGGCTGAGGCGGTGGCTGCCGGTGTTCGAGCCGGGGTCGCGCTCGTTGTGGGCGTCGCGGCCGGTTCATCGATGTCGTAGACGGCCGAGATGGTGACCTCGCGTCCAGCCAACGTCGCCCGAAGCGTCTTCGCGCCGTCGTCATTACGACCCAGCTTCTCGCGCGCCGCCTCCCCATCCTCTGCCGGGTGGAGCTTGATGCGCTCGGTGATGTGGTAGGTCAGGTGGCCCGGGCCGGCGCCCCGGATCTCCGCGACGGACGCGTACTGCTCAAACCGCACCTGGGCGTCCTCGGTGTCACCGACGCGGCACTGGCCTACCGCTCCGCAGCGATCGACCTCGATGCTGTGCATTGGAAACGGACCACGCTCGACCTCTGCCTGGAGCCACGAGGGCAGGGCGCCGGGTGCGCGCGAGGGCTCTTCGGGCAGCGAAATCGCGACACGCCCTGGGCCAAGCACCTCGACGCGAAGCGACCTGGTTACCCCATCGGCCGGAGCCTCGCCCACAAAACCGTGGTCTGACGCCTCAAAGCCGTTGTCGCGAAGATGCCGCTCAATCGACGCGGCGTCGAACTCGCCCACGAGCACTGCGTACCCTTCGAAATCTGCGAACGCACGGATCGCGTCGCGACTGACCCCGAGCGTCGCGGCATATGACTCGGTCAGGCTGTCGGCGAAAGCCGCGGAATTCGGCCGAATCAGCGCCACATCGTAGCCCGTTACTCGCTCGTCGCCGTCCTGTGCGTAGCTGAGGGCATTCAGCAGGTCGGGAGACGCTTCGGCCGCCTTTGAATCCGATCCAGTGGCCAGCACGATAGCAACCACTGCGATCACCACCGCGGCCACGGCGGTCCCGGCGCCGAGCACCACGACCACCGGCCAGCGCCTGCGCCGGCGCGGCGGCGTCGAGAGCTCTGTTGGCGCTGCAACGGTTGGCTCTGTATCGGCCTCCGGCGCGACCAGTGTCGGCGCGGTGACGATGGGCGCTGCTTCGACGCGGGTCGCTGGAAGGCCGCCGCTGTCGACGAGGCGCGTCGGCGCATCGGGCAGCACGGCCGCATCGCCTTCTGCCAGCGCGCTCCGCAGCGCGGCAACGAATGCGCCCGCGGTCGTGGGGCGCGATGCCGGCTCTTTCGCGAGCGCCGCTGCCAACGCCCGATCGACCGCGCTGCCCAGGTCCGCCCGCCGCGCGCTCGCGGGTGGTGGCGCGTCCTGGATGTGCTGGCGCGCGAGCGCGAATGGCGAGCCCGCCGTGAACGGCGGCCGGCCCGTCACCATCTCGAACGCCACCACGCCGAGCGAGTAGACGTCCGAGGCGGCGGTCAGCACCTCGGCGCCTTCCGCCTGCTCGGGGCTCATGTAGGCCGGGGTGCCGATGAGCGCGTTGCCGGTGATCGAATGCGTCGCATCCCCGAGATGCGCGATGCCGAAGTCCGCGACGAAGGCCCGGCCGGACGCGTCGAAGAGGATGTTCGCGGGCTTGAGGTCGCGATGGATCACGTGTTGCGCACGGGCCGCATCGAGCGCGGCCGCGACGCGGTCGAGGACCCGGAGCGTCTCGTCGTCGTCGAGACGGCCCTCGCGGAGGCGGTCGAAGAGCGAGCCCCCGGCCATGTAGGGCATCACCAGGAACGGAGTGCCGTCGTCTTCGCCGATGTCGTGGATCGGCACGATCGCCTCGTGCTCGATGCGGGCTAGGACGCGCGCTTCGCGTTCGAAGCGCTGGTTGAAGGACTCGTCGTGGGCGACATGGCGTGGGAGCACCTTGACGGCGACCTGCCGCCCGAGGCGCGTGTCCCGGCAGAGGTAGACGGTCGCCATCCCTCCGCGCCCGAGCTCGCGGATGACCTCGTACCGGCCGATGCGCTCCAAACCGCCGTCCCCCCGTGCGCGCGATTGTAGGTGCTGGAGCGTGCCCGTGAAGCGCTCGGCGTGTCATTGACGCGGCACCGGCGCCCGCTAGAGTGCGGACAGCCGATGCCGGTACGGATCTGGCAGGCTCGGATGCGACCCCATGATGCTGCGCGTGATCTTCCGGCGGAACCAACATGGGACAACCGTCGCGCTGGCGCTGCTCGTCGCGACATTGAGCATCGCGCTGGGCGGGCACCTCACCGGCGCCGCTGCGCTGCCCGGCGTCCGTTACAGCGGAACCATCCCCGGCGGAGGTTCGATCAAGTTCGACATCAGCCCAGACGGCATGACCGTCGACGGTATCGAGTTCGCCTGGCCCGACGTCGCGACGAGCTGCGTGGGCGACCTGAAACCGGCAGGCATCATCACCTCGAACAGCTTCCCCATAATCAATGGCGCGTTTGACGGCGAGATCGTCGGCACCGCGATCGACGTGAAGTTCTCGGGAACGTTCGGGGACAACGGGACGGCGACCGGCACCGTCACGGCGAAGTACAGCGGGACAACCAGCTGCGACTTCGGCACACGCGCGTGGACGGGGTCGGCGCCGACCACCGACTCCTCACCCGCCCCCACCGTCGACGTCCCCGAAGGACCGGCAACGGTCACCGTTCCCGGGCTGGTGCTGGTGGCCGGCCAGCGAACCTTCCGGATCTGGGCGCAGAACCTCGATACCTCTCCCCGGGCGGTGACGGTCACGTACTACAACCAGGACGGGTCCGTCGTGGCCGGCTCGTCGCAGACATGGACGGCGGCGGCGGGCGGGCATGTGGAGTTCAACCCGCCGGCCGCCCTGCCGGCCAGCTTCCGTGGGCTTGCCGTGCTCACGAGCGATGGCCCGCTGGCGGCAACCGTGCGGAGCGGGCCCTCCAGCTACGCCGTCCCGGGTGGGCTCTCCATCACGCGTGGCTATCAGCAAAACCCGGTGATGGGAACGGTCTGGGCGTTACCCTACGTCGCGAACGCGCTCAACCAGACGTACAACACCATCATCTCCGTGGTGAACACAGGCACCGCCACCGCCTGCGTTCAGGTGACGTACGACTTCGTTCCAGGCAACGGCGCGATTGGAAGCGAGGGCAAGCCCTCGGTTATCGACAAAGGATCGGGTGGCGCCGGCTGCATCGTTGGCTATCCCGTACCGGTGCACGGGCAGATCACCTTCGGACCCGCCGGCGCGGTCACGGGGGTTGTGCCCATGCCGGAGGCGACGACGAACGCGCTCATGTCCGCGCGCGTCTCCTCGACGGGCGCCTCTGTCGCTGCCACGGTTTACGCCTATCTCTCGGGCGGGCTGCGCAAGGCGGAGTCCTACGGGGGCTTCCAGGTGACCGGCGGCCCCACAGAGGTCGGCACCGAAATCGCCATCCCTGTCGCGCTCAAGACGAGCGATGGCTACTACAGCCAGATCCTCGTCTCCAACACGGGGGACGAAACCGCGAACGTCGCGATCGACTACAGCGACGGTATCGAAACCTACACGGCGAATCTCGTCATTCCCGCGAAGGGCGTCGCCAATCACAGCGTGTACGCGGATTCGGTGGTCCCGATCGGCTTCGTCGGCGCGGCGCGCGTGCACTCGGATCAGCCCGTGGCCGCGGTCGTCTTCCGTTCCAAGATGTCGACCGCCGGCAGCTTCGTCGATGAAGACCTCTACACGGCGATGAAGGGGACGCCGATCGCACTCGCCGCGCAGGAGGTGGCGTTCCCGGACATCTCGCGCCGGGACGCCCGGACCGCCGGGCGCGACGGGATCAACTCCTGGTTCAGCGTCTCGCTCACTAGCGGGGACTCGGCCACGATCAGCCTGAGCACAATCGCCACGCTGATCTCCACCTGCGCGACTGAGGGCCAGTTCTCCGAGATGCGCGTGATCTCCGCGCCGACAGTCTTCTACCAGAACCTCGACGTGGACAACGGTCTCGGGAGCGCGCCCGCATGCCTGGTCGGCGCGACGAGACTGGTCTCCTCGACCGGCATTCTTGCGGTCGGCAACCTGGTCGACGACAACATCCAGGGCGACCAGGAAGCCGGCTACAACCCCCTGCGCGTGCGCTGACGCGTCGCTGCTAACGGGCCCGCCGGGCTTAACGTTGGATTGAGCGTCGGTCGCGGGCTCGGTAGGGTGCCGGGGCGGGGTACGGGGCGCGTTTCATGCGCGAAATCTTCGTGCGTCTCGCCGGCGCGCTTTCGCTGGCGATCGCCGTAGCGGCGTGCCTCCTTTTGAGCACGGTCCCGGCGGAGGCTGACCTCGCCTCCGAACAGGTGCCCGGCTACGACATCTCCTGGCCCCAGTGCCCGGGCGAGGTCTTTCCGCAGTATCCCGTCGCCTTCACGATCATCGGCGTCAACGGTGGCCGCCCATTCACGCCGAACCCGTGCTTCCTCGCGCAGTACCGGTGGGCGCAGCGGTTCGAACGCCACCCCGCCGTCTACCTCAACACGGACTATCCGAAGGAAGGCCGCGACGCGCCGGCGGCCAACGGCCCCTACGGCGTCTGCGCGCCCACCGATCTCTGGTGCCGCGCCTACAACTACGGATACGCTGCCGCGAAGGAAGCGGAGTCGCGCGTCCGGGCACTGGGTCTCGCGCCGTCGATGTGGTGGCTCGACGTGGAGACGGGCAACTACTGGAGCGATGACCCGACGTATAACGGCCAGGTCCTCCGCGCGATGCTCGACTACTTCAAGGAACGGGGCCTCAGGACCGGGTTCTACGGAACTCCGCGACAGTGGAGGATCATCGCCGGGTCGTATTCGCCGGGAACGCCGATCTGGACCGCGGGCGCGCAGGGCATCGACCAGGCCGCGGCCCGTTGCCACGACCCGTCCTACGCGTTCGGCGGCGGCACCGTCGTCATGGTGCAGTACTACGACTTCGGCTTCGACACGAACTACGCCTGTCCCGGCGGCCATCCACGTGCCGCGTTCCCCGTGGCCGATCCGTTCGACCGGATCGGCCCCTACGCGCGGAGCATCGGCCTCGACGGCCGGGTGCTGGAGCGCTGGTTCGTAGTACCGATGCTTGGCGCCGAGGGCCGCAATCCCATCGCCGCACAGGCGGCCGGGCCCGGCCCGCGCACGATCCCGTAGCGCCCGCAACTACCGCCGCTTGCTGAAGATCTTGCCGAGGATGTTGCCGAGGCCCGGTGACTGCCGTCGCGCGGAGCTGGCCGAAGGCGCGTTCCCGTTGCCAGCGAGGCCGCCGAGCAGATCGTCCAGTCCGCCGGGGAGCTTCAACCCGCCGCCCGACCCGCCTCCCAGCACCTGCGAAAGCGCGCTCAGGTCGAGCGAACCGGACGACTGCTGCTTCCCGAGGAAGCCCATGATGAGCGGCGCGAGCATCTTCATGACATCGGCGCCCTGCCCCCCGCTCAGGCCGCCGAGGGCGGAGACCTGCGAGGTGACCGCGGGCTCCTGCTCACCGAAGACGTGACCGAGGATGCGGTCGCCCTTTCGGTCCGCGTAGGTGTCGAAATACGCGTCGTCCTCCAGGACGGAACCATCGTGGTCGCGGCTCAAAGCGCCCGCCAGGGCCGCTGCGCCTTCCGGTTGCTGGCTGTTGCGGGCGAGCCCCGCGAGGATCGTTGGGACCGCGGCAGCCACCGCAGAGTTGGCCTTCTCCGGAGGAATACCGAGCCGGCCGGCGATCTGGTCGACCGCCCCACGGCTTTCGAGTTGCTGCATCAGCGACTCCACGAGCGATGCCATCTGCTCTCTCCTTCGCACCCGCATCCGCCGGTGGTTGCCCTGGCGGGCTGGTGCACGTTTGCGGCGCAAGGTAACACAACCGCTCCGGGCGTCCCGAGATCGACGGCTGGTCATCGCAGGCCTGCGATGAACGTGGTGATGTCGCGCGCGACTCGCCTCGGTTCCTCCCAGTACAGCGAGTGGCCCGCATCCTCATACACGACGAGCTGCGACTGCGGGATGGCGTCCAGGAGCGCATCCTGGTCGGCGCGAGAGACCATCGAGTCGCGCCCACCCCAGATCGCCAACGTTGGGACGCGGATCTCTCCGAGGCCGCCGTCAGATTCGTCGTTGAGCAGCGCAGCGAGCGTCGCCCTCCACACCCTTGCAGGCACCTGCGCGCTTTCGCCCACCATCCGCTCGAGGAACGGAGCCGGCACGGGTTGCACGATCGTCCCCTCCTGGAACGAGCGGATGAACTCGGTCGGCACGGACTCGCCGTAGGCCGAGAGCGCATCTGCCAAGGCTTCAGGCCCGGACCGGCCGCGGAGTGCGTATGGCGATCCCAAAAAGACAAGCGCGCGGGCGCGCTCGGGGTGCTCGATGGCGATGCGCCGGGCGATGAAGCCGCCGCTCGAGCCGCCAACGAGGACCGCAGCACGGATGCCCAGCGCGTCCATCAACCCGAGGACGTCCTCCGCAAGGGCGGCGACGCTATAGCCATCGGCGGGTTTCGCGGAGCGTCCGTGTCCGCGCAGGGAGAGGGCAACCGCATGAATCCATGCGGGCAGGTACTGCAGGACCGGTTCGAACGAGCGCCAGGAGTCTACGTAGCCGTGGAGGAAGACTGCTGGCGGCCCGTCGCGGTCCCCGGTCTCCACGAAGCTGAGAGAGAGCCCACCGGGCAAGCTCACGACGCCTTCGACGGGTTCCATCGCCACCAACGCTAGCAGGATGGAGCACCGCTGTGTCGTGGATGGGGTGCTGGCGGCGATAGGAGCCGGCATTGTGGAACCGGGGCCGCCGCGCGCCCACTGAGATCCGTACAGTTCGGTGGCTGTTAACACACGGAGGTGTATCGGGGTATACACTTGTGCAAATTCGCGAGAGGTGCGGCCGTGGACGACGCGCGCAAGACCTGGATCGTCCGGGCCGGTGACAGGGACAGCCGGGTCGAGGCTGCCCGGTGCACCGAAGCGGGCGAGTGGACCCTCTTCGAGGACGCACACGGCACCGTGGTAGCCAGCTTCAAGACCGCATCCATCAGCGCGATCGCCGCCGCGACCTGACACCAACGTCCTCCCGGTCCTGCCGTTCGACCGCCACCAGCGGGCGTGTCGTGTCGCTTCCCGTCTTCCACCTTTGAGCGCCAACGGTGCCGAATCGCCCGGCAAGCCGAGACCTGGCGCGCAGGCGACATGTCCCGGAATTGGTGAAATCGGTCAGCTTTGACGGCATGCCCGGACAAATGGCGTCTATGTTCGATATTGACGCGATCTATTGGCGTTCGTATGGTCGCGCATTAACTGGAGGGATGCCATGAGCTCGTACTGGGAACGGAAGACTCTGCGCCGCCGGTCGATCCTCGCTGGAGGGTCGGTCGCCGCGGTGGGCCTGGGCGGGCTGGCAACGGTTGGTTGTGGCGATGACGACGATGAGGAGGCGACCGCAACCGCCTCGGCCTCCGCATCTGCAGCTGCGTCCGTGGCGACGGCCACCGGCACCGCCAGCGCCAGCGCCTCGGCCTCGGCAAGCACCCAAGCGACGGCGGCCGCGCAGAAGCGCGGTGGCGTCCTCAAGATCGTCGACCGGATCGGGAGCGATGTCTTCGACCCGGGGGTCACGATCCACGCGGGTTCGCTCTACATGGGCGTCGTCCAGGTCTACGAGCACCTGAACCACACCTCGACCGGGTTCAAGGTCGAACCGGAACTCGCGGAGCTGCCAGAACAACCCGACCAGACGACGCTGATCTATCGGATGCGGCCGGGGGTCAAGTGGCAGAACGTTGCGCCGCTGAACGGACGCCCGTTTACGGCGTCGGATGCGAAGTTCGGGATCGAGCGGATGAGGCAGCCGAATCCGGAATTCACGTTCGGGAGCCGCTTCTCGGTGATCGACAAGATCGAGGCCGTCGACGACCGGACGATGCGCATCACGACGAAGGAACCGTTCGCCCCGCTGGTCGTGAACATCGCCGAGGACAACTCGCTGATGGTCGCGAAGGAGGCGGTCGACAAGTTCGGCGACGCTGGCATGAAGCTCTTCGAGAACATGATCGGCACCGGAGCGTTCCTGCCCGACCGCTTCGAGCAGGGCGTTCGAGCGACGCTGAAGAAGAATCCCAGCTATTGGCAAAGCGGAAAGCCGTACATGGACGGCATCGAGACCGACCAGATCACGGACTCCGCGCAGATCGAGGCGGCGATCGTCAGCGGCCAGATCGACATCAACGCCGGCTGGGGGATGAGCACGACCATCCAGGTGGCGCAATCGCTGAAGAACCAGCTGGGAGACCGGCTCACCGTCGAGCCGAAGCAGCTGGCATCCCGGCAGACGCTGCACTTCCACACCCAGAAGAAGCCGTTTGACGACCCGCGGGTGCGGCGCGCCTTGCACCTGGCGGTCGACCGGGCCGTGATCGACACCGCGACGGGGATGAACAACCAGCTGATGGGCCCCGTGCCGCAGCACCTGGTGCCCTACGGCTTCACGGCCGCGGAGCTCAACGCGCTCCCGGGGTATCGCAAGGACAAGGCGGCCGATCTCACGGAGGCGAAGTCGCTGCTCGCCGCCGCGGGTGTGGCCAGCGGCCTGAAGTTCAACATGATCAGCGTGGTCTCTCCGGTCGGCGATGCGCTCCAGCAGAACTGGAAAGCCATCGGCGTCGACGTGACGCTCCAGCCCGTTCCGATCGTCGAGTGGATTACCGCGCGCCAGAACAGCAACTTCGATGTGCTGTTCGCCGCGATCACGGAGGCCGCCGACCCGGACCAGGCGCTTTACGGCGCCAATCACACGAGCGGCTCGGTGAATTTCGGAAAGTTCTCCGACCCTGACGTCGACCGCCTGGCCACAAAGCAGCGCACGCTGTTCAACCCGACGGAGCGCAAGGCGGTGACCGACGAGCTGCAGAAGAAACTGCTCGATCTGAGCCCGCAGGTCTGGACGTTCTCGCTCACGTTCCAGTCGGTGCGACGCTCCTACGTGAAGGACTTCAAGGTCGTTCCCGGCTACCAGGGCTGGATGTACGCCGATACCTGGCTCGACAAGGCCTGACGGCCGGTCGATCGGCGCCCTGAGCCGCTGGCGCCAGACCGAGCTCAGCCCACGCGAAGGCGCGGGTCCCAGGCGTCGCGTACGGCGTCGCCCAAGAGGTTGAACCCGAGGACCGCCAGGCTGATCGCGATCCCGGGGAACACGGCGAGCCACGGCTGGCTGATGGCGAACGGCCTGCTGTCGCTGAGCATCCTCCCCCAGGCGGCTTCGGGGGGTGGGACACCGAGGCCGAGGAAGCTCAGGCCGGCCTCAGCGAGGATGACGGCACCCACGCCGGTCGTCGCGATGACGAGCATCGGTCCGGCGATGTTGGGAAGAACATGGCGGAGCAGCATCCGCCACGCGGGAACTCCGATGACCCGCGCCGCATCAATGTACGTTTCGTGGATCACGGAGATGGACGCCGACCGGGCGACGCGGCTTACGGGCGGAACGATCGTGATGCTGAGAATGATGATCAGATTGGTGACACCGCTCCCGAAGACCGCCACGAAGAACATCGCCATGATCAGCGCAGGGAGCGCGAGCGCCGTGTCGACGAGGCGCTGAAACAGCAGGTCAAACGTGCCTCCGATGTACGCCGACGCCATGCCCAGCAGGATGCCGGCCGTGACGCCGACGCCGATGGCGGCGACGGCGATGCTCACCGATGCGCGGGCCCCAGCGATCGTCCGCGACAGGTAGTCACGCCCGAAGTTGTCCGTCCCAAACGGGTACTCGCTGCCGGGCCCGACGAGAACGTCGACGCCGAGCGCGTTGGGATCCTTCGGCGTAATCCAGGGCCCCACCACCGCTAGGGCAACCAGCAGCAGCACGAGAATCAGCCCGACCGCGCCCAGCGGTTGTGTCTTGGCGAACCGTAGGAACCGGACCCGCGCCGATGTCGTCCTCATGAGTAGCGAATCCGAGGATTCAGATAGGCGTAGGAACAGTCCACGATGAGGTTCACGAACACATAGCTCACACCCACCACCAGCACGAACGCCTGGATGGCCGGGTAGTCCCTGCGCAGGGTTGATTCCACTCCGTAGCTGCCCATTCCAGGCAGGGCGAAGATCGTTTCGATGATGACGGCTCCCGCGATCGCATTCGCGAGGCTCAGACCCACGACCGTCACGATGGGTATCAGGGCGTTTTTCAACGCGTGGCGCCGGACAATCGTGAACATCCGCAGGCCCTTGGCGCGGGCCACGGTTATGTAATCCTGGCGGAGCACATCGAGCATCTGCGCGCGCGTCAACCGCAAGATCAGGGCCGAAAGGGAAATTCCTGCGATGATCGCCGGCGTGGCGAACTGCTGCAGGTTTCGCACCGGATCGTCGAAGAACTCGGAATAGCCAAACGGGGGAGACCAGCCCCACGCGACAGCAGGGACGATCAACACAAGGGTGGCCAGCCAGAAGCTGGGAACGGCCAGGAACAGAATGCTGACCAATCGGATCACATGGTCAACGATGTTCCCAGCATTGATCGCCGCCACGACGCCGAGCGGGATCCCTATCAGCACCTGCACGATCATGGTCATGATGACGAGTTGCACAGTCACAGGCGCTCTATCAGCTATCTCCGTTAACACCGGTCGATCCGTGACAAACGAGGTTCCAAAATCTCCTGTGAGAATCTCGGCCAGCCATATCGGATACTGTTCCCAGATCTCCCTGTCCAGGCCAAGGTCCCGACGCATCGCCGCCGCGCGTTCTGGTGTGTATGAATCCTGAAGGCGCACATCCACGACGTCCCCAGGGATCGACCGCGTGAGCAAGAATATCGCCCCGGTCAACAAAAGCAACACCACCGGCACCAGCAACAGTCGTCGCACTATGTACGCAGTCACCGGCTGCTCCTTACGTGGCACAGACGCCAGCACCGACAGCACTCACTCCCACGCGGCGTCCCGAGGGACGCCATTTATGCCGGTTGGCTGTGCCGAATGGATTGCTGACCTCGCAACGAGCGGGGAGGCTAGAGCATGCGCCAACGGGGCGTCAACCCAATCGCCAGGAGCGTCAACTCTAAATCTACGGGCTAGATATCGAGTACCAAGATGTTCGTTCCTACCTGCACCGCGCGAACGCCGCGCCAATAAGTGACTCGACAGTCACCAATTTTGGGAATGCAACCCACGCTCGAGATATCGAGATAGTTGCGGATTGACTTACTCTTTATGATCCACTAACTTCCGCGCCGTCTCTGCCATATGGGCTGGGTCGGTAACGTGCTGACTTGCCCAGGGTATGAACCAGGAAACTTAGGGGGCGAAACTCATGGACGGCCGATACTGGCACCAACGACGCCGGACCGTAACCCGGAGGCGGGTTCTCGGCACGCTCACCACCGCCGCCACCGGAGCCGCCGCTATCGGAGCTGTCGGCTGCGGCGACGATGACGACGACGACAGCACCCCGGCCGGAACCGGGACCGCGACGTCGACGAGCGCCACGGGATCGGCGACCGCAACCGCATCCGCCGCGGTGAAGGTGGGCGGGACGCTCAAGTGCTCGGAAGCGACCGGGACCGACCATTTTGACCCGGCGATCATCGTTCACGCCGGTTCCATGGGCCTTGGCACGACCGTTGTCTACGCCGGGCTCCTCCGGGTCCGGGAGGGGCTCGTCGTGGAGGGCTACATGGCAGACATGCCGGAACAGCCGGATCCGCTGAGCTACGTCTTCAAGCTGAAGCCCGGCATCAACTGGCAGAACCTCCCGCCACTCAACGGGCGGGCCTTCACCGCGAAAGACGCCATTTTCGGACTCCAGCGCTTCACGGAGAAAAACACCGAATTCGTCTACGGAGCGAATTTCAGTCCTGTCGACAAATGGGAGGCGGTCGATGACTCGACGTTCAAACTGACGTTGAGCAAACCGCATGCCCCGCTCCTCACGTCCATCGCCTCGGACTGGGCGATGATCGTCAGCCAGGACCAGCGCGACAAAGTGGGCGACGCCGGCATCAAGAAGTATGAGAACATGGTCGGCACAGGGCCTTTCCTTCCCGGGCAGCTCGTGCAGGGGGCATCGAACTTCGTCACGAAGAACCCCAACTTCTTCATCAAGGGTCAGCCGTATCTCGATCGCATCGAATACACCGTCGTCGGTGATTCGGCCGCCCGCATCGCTGCGATCCGCGGAGGCCAGTTCCACCTGCACGCATTGTGGGGCGGCCATGGCAAGACCGAGGCGGACCAGATCAAGGGCCTGCTCGGCGATAGCTTCGTCGTAACCCCGAAGCCAAACATGTCCTGGATCCCTATCAGCCCGAACTCGCAGGTGAAGCCCTTCGACGACGTGCGTGTGCGAAAGGCGCTGCATCTCGCGCTCAACCGCCAGGCAATCGTGGCGGCATCGGCGGGCGCTAACCAGCTCTCTGTCGCGGTCAACCGGGGCCTGGCGGACTACGCGATGCCCCTCGACGTGCTCGCCACGTTGCCCGGCTACCGCGAGAACAAGACCGAGGACCTGGCCGAGGCGAAGAAGCTGCTGGCGGCGGCCGGCCATCCGAACGGGTTCCAGATGACCATTCGCAGTTTCACGGGTTACGCGCAGGCAACTGTCGCCCAGGCGTCGTTCAAGGAAATTGGCGTCGACGTCACGGTTCAGGAGGCAAACCCGGTCGAGATTCTCGCGGAGCGCGCGAGCGGCCGGTTCACGTTTGTGGTGGGCGCGACCGGCGGAGGCCTCGATGTCGATAGCTTCACCTACAACTTCCACCACACGAGCTCGCCCAACAACTTCGGGAAGTTCAGCGACCCGAAGGTAGATTCCCTCTGCGAGGCACAGCGCCAAACTCTGAATATCGAGGAGCGCAAGAAGATCGTGCGCGAGCTCGAGAACCTTCTCCTCGAGCACAACCCCACGCTCTATTCGGTTTCCCCGACCAGTTTTGCGGGGCAGCGATCCGCCGTGAAGAATCGGCGCGTTACGCCTGCGTTCCAGCAATGGCTGGCCGCCGAGATCTGGCTCGATGAGTCGTGAGCGGAGCCTGTTCGATGCCAGCCCGGCGCGGGATCGTGGGGAACCGATGACCGAGGCCGATAACGTTCGAATCCTCACACGGTTCATCGAAGAAGTGTGGAACGGTCAGCAGCTGCCCGTCCTCGACGAGATCATGAACGACGATTACCTGGTCCATTTCCAGGACGTCGATCCCGGCATCGAGGGATACCGGCGGATATGGCGCTCGACGACCGCCACTATGCCTGGCCTTCACTTCACGATGAAGCATGTCATCGCGAAGGACGATAAGGTCACGCTCCTGTACCTCGTCGACCGACCCGGAGCGAAGCAGGTCGGCACCGCCATCTATCGATTTGCGAACGGCAAGATGGCGGAGTGCTGGGCGCCGCCAAGCCAGCCGTATTCCGTCGAGCGTGAAGCCTCTCTTGAAGGACTGGCCGTCGCACCGGCTCCGCAGGGGTCATCGACCGAGGAAGCCAACGTCGCACTCCTTCGGCGGTTCATCGGCGAGGTATGGAACGGCCACCAGGTTGCGGTTCTCGATCAGGTGATGCATGACCGGTACGTCGTGCATTTTGTCGTCGTCGAACCGGGCCTTGCCGGCTATAAGGCCATCTGGCACCGGGCCACAGGCGCACGGCCGGAGATGCGGTTTATCACAAACGACGTTCTCGCGAAGGACGACAAAGTCGTGCTCCGGTACAACGTCATCGGGATTCCCAATCCGTACGACGGCGTGGCCATCTATCGTTTTGCCGAGGGCAAGATGGTCGAGTGCTGGGCTGTGGAACCCGGAGCGGGTTAACCAGCGGGGCTCGTGGTGCGAGCGAGCGCACGGCCATGACCGGCCACGACAGGGTCACAACCCGTGAAAGTCGCCAGGTAGCAAAACTCCCGGAAGCCCGCCGCAGCGGCGGGCTTCCTCGTGCGGGAATCCCGACAGGTCACGCCCAAAGACCGGTCTACCGAGCCGCTGTGTGAACCAGGACGCGGACGCCGCCGCTGGTGGTCCCTATCGTCCGGCCCGCGGGTTACTCACGGAGGCATCAGCCATGGCACTCTTCCCATCCGGAAACACCACCCTGCGACGGGCGAGCCTCGGGCTTGTTGTCGCGCTGGTCGCCCTGGCCTCCGCCTTCGCGCCGCTCGCGGGCAGCGCCCAGGCCGCCACCACCACGAAAGTCTATGCCGGCTCCGTCAACCTTGGCGGCGACACCGCCTTCGTGGGGAGCTTCGCGGCCGGCGACATCGTCACCGGGACGGTCACAATCGAGATGGACCCCATCCCGCCGTCGGCGTGGGCATGGTTCACCGTGATCTCCGCCCCGGGCATGACCCCGCAGTCCGGCAACGGGACGACCGTGCTGCAGTTCTCTTTCACCGCCACCGCGTCCGGCCAGCTCCGCATCGGCGCCATCGGCACCGGGACGGCCTACTATCTCTTCAGCGTGAAGCACACCACGCTGCAGACGGTGCCCAGAAGCCCCATTGGCGGCGTTACGCGGAACTGACCGCACGCCACTGGTTCGCGCAACCTGCGAGGCCATCGACCGGACACCGGCCGATGGCCTCTCGCTTCAGCCGGATGGCCTTCCATTGGACGCCAGGGATGAACGCTAGCCGTGGTCCGCGGTGAGCACGGGCGTGACTTCGACGTCCGTTGGGTGAACGATGCCGAGCGCCATCATCGCCTCGCCGGCCCCTCCCTGCATGAAGCCCTGGAAGGCCTCGGCACTGGGCCAGAAATCGATCACCGCGATCCCGCCCGGTACCTCGCGGCCCGAATGGAAGAGCATGCCCGCGGCACCGGCCGCGCCGATGAGCCCAGCGTGCGCCTTCTGGTAGGTTGCTGGGTCGGTCTTGAGTGTCAGCGTGACCATCACGGCCATCGTCGTTGCTCCAGGGGAGGAAATCGCGGCGACGGTACAGGGGCGCCGGGCCGGCGGCAATCGGCGCATCAATGAGGGGGTTAATACGCCCCGTGCGACCTGTTACAGTCCGGCCACTTCATTCCGAGGTGGGTACATGGCCGCCATCGAGTCGCGCGACTTCAGCGCTCCCGACGAAACGAGGTCGCCCGCGAAAACGCTGGTCGAACTGGTGAATGTCGGCGGCGGTCAGATCGGACGGTACACCTTCCAGCCCGGGTGGCGCTGGTCCGAGTGCATCAAGCCGGTGGCCAACACCGACCGCTGCCAGACCGAGCATGTCGGGTACATGCTTTCCGGAGCGCTGCGCATCCAGGACAAGGACGGGAATGAGGCGGACGTCACCGCGGGGAGCGTTTACCACATCGCCCCTGGCCACGACGCGTGGAACAGCGGCAGCGTGCCGGCGGTGGTCGTCGAGTTCCAGGGTGCAGCGACGTTCGCCAAGCCGTAAACAGCCGCGCGTCGCGGGCTTCGTGCTTAGCGCGCGCTTCGCTCGATGAGCCCGTTCGACGGAACCGAATCCGGGTCGAGCGCCTTGCGGGACGCTTCGGCGGTCGTGACGGGGAGCACCGCAGGGTCGACCAGTCCCAGCTGAGCCAGCACGGTCGCCTGGTCCCAGTGGATGCGCTCGCCCGCGATCAGGCCATCTTCGAACTCGACGACCGCGACTACGGTGAACTCGAGCCGCCGATGCGTCGGGGCGATTCCCGGCAGGATCCAGGGCATCTCGATGCTGTGCGTGCACCGGTAGATCAGCTCGTCCACAATCCGGTTCTCGCCGATGGTCCGCGCGAGCGGGACGGTCTCGGTGTCGTCCGGGTGGCCCGTCAGGAAATAGCTCGCGTAGAACGCTCGGACCGCTTCGCGGCCGACGCCCCCGGTCATGACGGGTACGTGATTCACGAACGGGTTCGCCGTCATGGTCTCCATGGTGGCGTCGACGTCCTTCGCCGCGAATTCGGCGGCGACGTGCCGCTCCCAAACGTCGATCATGGCCTGTTCCCGGCTCGTCACGACACTGGTCTTGTCCACTGGCGTCCCCCTTGCGCCGCCGTCCCAGCCGGGTCGAATCCCGGCTGCGGCGACCCGCAAGATTATCGGCGAAGCAGGTTCAAGGGCTACTCGCGGGGCATACCGCCGATCATGCGTAGCGGTGCCACCCGCGCTCGGCCGTCCAGACCTGGCCGGAGAGCGGGTCCAGATAGAAGCCGCCCGCGGCGCTGCCGTAGGTCAGGTCATTCACCCAGAGGGGCGTCGCGCCGCGCAGGGGCTGGGGGCCGAACACGTGCCAGCCGCGCTCTGCAGTCCAGACCTGGTTGCTCCGGGGATCCCAGTAGAAACCACCGGCGGCGCTCCCGTACTTCAGATCGTTGACCCAGAATGGCCCGGCGTCGCCTGACCGGCGCGAGCTAGCCGCCAGCGATGCGGGTTCCTTGCCCCCGAGCGTGGTGCCGTCGTCGACCACTCCGAAGTCTGTCGCCCAGTACCATCCGTAGGGCGACCCGGGCTCGAAATGACGCGCGATCCCTACCTGCACGTAGAGGTTCGAAAGCATGTTCTCGTTGTGGGACGGCGAATTCTTCCAGGCCTCGAAGGCTTCCTTTGCGGTATCCCAGTTGGTCCCGGCGGCGAGATTCTCACCCATGGGGTCGATGTAGCCGCAGTCTGCCGCGCGCCGGGATGGCTGCCGTCCCGCGGAATCGGTGTGTGCGAAATAGCCCTTCGTCGCCATATCGGTCGCCATCCATGCGGACGCGCGCGTGAGGGTCGCCGAGATGCGCAGGCTGCCAAGGCCGTGGGCCGCGCGGTAATCATTGAGCAAGTCGAGAAACGCGAGCTCCTCGTCATCGAGGTCGTATGCGGCCACGTCGCAGGGGCCCGCGGCGTGGGCAGTGGGGCCCGAGAGAGCGCCGGCCCCCATGAGAGCTGCGAACGCGACCCCCGCGAGGACGACGTTGATAAGGAAGAGGCGAGCAATTCGTTCCATGCGACCGATCCGTGAAAGGCTTCACGAACCAAATCGGAACGAGACAATAAAACGACAGTGGTCCAGTCCATCAAAGTTTCGCTGGGACCAGCACGGTGTCCATCGATGCCGGTGTTCTTAGAGCGAAGGGCGGGTAGTCGTATCCGCTGCCGGCGCCACCAGGCGCAACGACTTGAAGTGCAGCCCAAGCTGGCGCCGATCCGGGGAGATGCCCGCACTGTGGGGCTGGATGGGCCACCAGACGGCGAAGGTCACGTGAAGCAGCGACCGGCCCCGGAGCAGCTCATCGGGGATGAAGAGATTCGCTTCGCCCATCCCGTAGCCGATGGCCAGCCGGCAGAGCAGCGCGTCGTTGACGTAGACCCGGACCCACTGCGCCTGGTGCCAGTCGAGGATGGGCTCCGCGTTGAATCGAAGGATCAGGCGGGTGGCGGGGCGCGGTTCGAGGCGCCAGCACACGGTCGCCTCGTGGCCCTCCGTCCAGCGGCCCGACGCTTCGGGTAATGACCAGCCGCGGAGAAACACGGGTTCGGAGGCGCCGGCGATGAGGTCGAGCCCCGAGTCGGCGCGCGGCAGCTGGTCCGCGGCCGGCAGTCGCAGCCGCCGATCGGGCGCAAGTTGTCGCCGCAGGCTCGCGGGGCGGCGCAGCGCATGAAAGGCTGCGCTTGCTGCGGCGGCGGGGACGCTGGTGTGCGGGCCACGCGCTGCCTCCCATGCCGCGGCGAGCAGTGGGCGCGCAAAAAGGTCCTCGCGACTGCGACGCAGGTGCGCGATGCGGGCAAGCCGGGTCACGACAGCGGGCGGCGCCGGCTCGGCCGACCGCCCGAGCACCCAGAGCTCGGCGCGGTCGGGAAGCGCGGTCACTTGGGCGGCGCCATGCCCGAGTTCGCCCGGGACGGGCAGCCCGACGTCGTTGCGAAGGACCTCGACCATGTCGGCGACGACAGGCGCGATGCGGTGGAAGGCCGCCCGCCGCCACAGCCGCGAGGCGTCGATGCTTCCCTGCGAAAGGACGGTCGCGCAATCGGCGACGGCGCGAAGGGTGGAATGGCCGTCGTCCTGTGCGGCGTGGGCGCACGCGTGGAGAAACTGGTCGGCAGGGTCCATGACCGTGATCGGCGTGCCGTCGCAATCGACGCGGCGTGCGTGTGCCCAGAGGTCATCGTCGGTGCGGGCCCGCTGGTCGAGGTGGAACGCGCTCCAGTGCAGGTCGAAGTATTCGCCATGGCTATCTCGAAACGGCCAGCCGGCGTAGCCACCGCGTCCGATGATGGCGAGCAGCATCGAGGCCGAGGGACCAACCGGCTGGATGCCGGCATCGCCGAGGAGGGCGATTGCGTCCTCCAGCTGCTCGCGGCGAATGAGCAGATCGATGTCCTCCATGGGCCGGAGGCTGCGGTCGGGGAAGTAGCAGGCGACGAGCGACAGGCCCTTGAGGGCGAGGACCGGTATGCCCGCCGCTTCCAGGCGCTCCATCACGCGCAACGCGAGCCGCATCTGCTTCAGGTTCCGGAGCCAGAAGTAACGACGGACACCGCGGAAGCGATCGATCAGATCATCGTCGATGCCGTTGGCGGCGAGGTTGTGCTGGAGCAGCGGGATCATGCGCTGCCAGCCGCGCGAGATGGATTCCCAGTCGAGCTGCCGGCGCCAGGCCGCGTAGCTTGCGCGCAACGGCGGCCCTTCGAGGAAGGAGGCGCGCAGCAGATGGATATCAGCCTCGTCCAGGCGGCGCCGGACGAGGTTCGGTGTCAACGGCCACCGCACGAGCATTCCTCGAACATCCGATCGTATGGCAGTATAGCCAACGACACCCGTTACCTCGGACTGTAGATGACCGCATACCGCATGAACGCGCCCGATGTTGTGGCGGAGACCATCGACGGTGAAGCCGTCGTCATCAACCTCGATCGCGGCACGTATTACTCGATTCGCGGCTCCGGCGCGGCCCTCTGGGATGCGCTGATCGCGGGAGTGCCGACGCGGAAGCTCGTTGCAGAGATCGCCCGCATCGCGCCTGAAGCCGACGCAGCGAAGGACGTCGAAGCGTTTGTGAACCGGCTGGTCGGGGAGGAGCTCGTCGTGCCGGCTGAAGGTGGCGGGCCGGTCAATGGCGCCGTGTCTATCGAGCTCCCTGCCGCCTATGCGCCACCGTCGTTCGACACCTACACCGACATGGAGGCGCTCCTGCTGCTCGACCCGATCCACGACGTGGACGAGGCAGGGTGGCCGCAGCCGGCGTGAGCGCCGGCCCCAACCAGGCGCGTGCATTCGTCCACGCAGCCATCGGTGTCATCGACAGCTTTCCCGCGCGCACACCGGATTCCGCAGAGGTCTATGCGTTTGGTCCGGCGCGCATCCGGCTGGTGTTCCATTCGCCGGAACTGCATGCGCGATTCGGGCCCGCGTTCCAGCATCTCGTCGTGGACGACGGGCCGGTCGACCTGACCATCACGCTCGCGGACCCCGCAGCGCTGCCCGTTACGATGCCAGACCTTCCCTGGCCACCCTCGGCGTACCGCGCGTGCGGGGAAATCCCGGGCTTCGTCGAAGGCCCGGAATACAGCAACCTCGACGTCATCATGGCGGCCCTCAGCGCGCTCGATGAGACCGCCGGGCGCGCGATCTACTGGAACCGGCGGCCGGCCGCGCTGCCATCCTACGAGTGCGCCGGGCCGCTGCGAGCGCTGCTCCACCGCTTCCTCGTTCGGCGCTGGTCGATGCCGATGGTGCATGCCGGCGCGGTCGCTCGGGACGGGGTGGCGGCGCTCATCGTCGGGGACAAGGGCGCCGGCAAGTCGACCACGACGCTCTCGTGTTTGGCCGCGGGCCTGGGCTTCCTGGGCGATGACAAGATCCTGCTCCAGCGTCCCGGCGCCGAGCGTTCGGCGACGGTGCACAGCGCGTACAGCTGCGCCAAGGTTTATCTCGACGAGACGGAACGGTTCCCCATCGCGGGCCTGGCCCAGGCCGTGCATCCGCCGACGACGGCCGACGACACCAAGGGGCTGGTGTATGTCTCCGAATTGGCCCCGGCTCAAATGGTGCGAACCGCGCGGCTCGGGGCCATCATCGCGCCGAAGGTGACACCCGGTCGCACGTCACGGCTGGTGCCGCTCGATCCCGCGATCGCGCTGCGCACGCTCGTCTCCGATGTTGTCGGGCGCTTCCCATCGACCGCCGCGCAGACCTTCAGCGCCGTGGCTCGCGTCTGCCGCGATGTGCCGTGCTACCGGCTGGAAGCAGGGAGCGACCTGCGCGTTGTGGCCGAGACGGTGGCGGGCGCGCTCAACCCGGGCAGCATGTGAGATGACGACCGCCGATGGGCAGCGACTCGCGGTTGTCAGCGTGAAAGGCCGCGAGGGCGCCACCGGCAGAGGCGACGACCCGTTCCGCAGGCTAACCGATGCCGTCCGATGGCTCGAAGAGCGGCGGCGCGCGGTGCCGGCCGCCGAGGAGCATGGCGATCTCGTCATCCATTTGCTGCCCGGCGAGCACCGGATCGACGAGCCGATCATGCTCGGCCCGCACAGCGCCGGAACGGCGTCCTCGAACACGGTCATCGAGGGCGAGCCCGGCGCCATCTTGATGGGCTCGCGACCCATCGAATCGTCACGCTGGTGGGAGCCTGCCAGATGGGGACGGCGGATCCGGGGCGTGGCCATTCCCGGCGTGCCAGGCGTGCCGCTCGACCTGGGCGCCATCGGCTTCGCGCTGCCGCTCGTGCCCGCGCCTCCTGCGCTCGTGGCTCGCGGCGCGCCGTACCGGATGGCACGCTGGCCAAAGGAGGGGTGGCTGCGAACCACGGGACCGGCGGAGCCAGATGCCGCAGGCCGGCAGGTGTTGCAGCTCGACCCTGCCGTCCTGCAGCACCTTCACGGGCAGCGCCATCTCTGGGTTGAGGCGTTCCTCTGCTACGACTGGGAGTGGTACCAGGCGCCGGTGTTCGAGATCGATTTCGCATCGGGCCGGGTCGTCACCGGGCTGCCGCGCACAAGCGGCGACATGCTGCCGGGAGGCGATCGAATCGCCTTCCTGAACGACCGCCGCGCGCTCCAATCGCCGGGCGAATGCTGGCTCGATCCGCAACAGCGGCGAATGGAATACGTCCCCTTCGACCATGGGCCGAAGCCCGAGCTCTGCGTCTTTCCCCATCATTTGCTCCAGCTCCACGAAACGCGCTTTGCGCGCATTCGCGGGCTGCATCTCGTGGGTGGGCTCGCGTCCGCGGTCTACGCGCGTGGCTGCGAGGACATCGCGGTCGAAGGGTGCGAGATCGAGCAGTTCGGCGCGGGCGGGCTGCACCTCGAGGGTGCACGATTCACGGTTCGCGGCTGTTCGATTCACGATGTGGGCACCACCGGCCTCCGCCTGGATTCTGGCGACTCAGCCACGCTGACGAGCGGCGGAAGCGTCGTCGAAGGCTGCTCCTTTGAGCGCTGGGGCCGGCGCAAGCCGGTCTACGAGCCGGCCGTGCGGCTGCTCGGCGTGGGTTCGGAGGTGCGCGACAGCACCTTCAGGAACGGTCCGCACATGGCCATCGACGTCGCGGGCAACGACCACCGGATCGATGGCAACCGCTTCTCGCGGGTCGCAGAGGCGACCGATGACATGGGAGCGATCTATGTCAACCAGGGCGAGGATCCACTGCAACGCGGCTACGCCATCTGCCACAACGTCTTTTTCGACATCGGCGACGGCCACGAGATTGCGAGCGCGGTCTACGTCGACCGTCGATCGGAAGGCGTAACGGTCTTCCGCAATCTCTGCGTGCGCATTGCCAGCCACGGGCCTGTCTCGGTCCGCGCCGTCCACGGCAACGGGCCCTCCTGGCTACGCATCGAGGAGAACCTCTTCATTGATTGCGACATCGCCATCGGCATCGGGTTTTACCTCGCGAACTGGGGCGAGCGAGATATCCAGACGATGACGCACGCACGCGCGGCGGCGGTCCAACGCCTGGCGGGCCCTTCTGCTCGACACCTGGAGCGGTATCCGGAGCTCGCGCAGCTCGGTGAGGAAGACCTCGTGTTTCCGGCGACGAACAGCGTTGTCAACAATCACGCGTGGACCCGTGAACCGCTCGAGCAACGAGGGCTTGTAGTGCGATCTGCGCCAGCGGAGCTGGTTCGGTCCAGTGGGAATCGCGTCGTCGCTCGCGACGCTGTGGATGCCGCAGCAATCGCCGGGCTGCCGGCGGCGTGGCAGGCGATCTTCCCCGCGAACACGCCGGTCGATCGCGCTATCGAGGATGCCATCCGGAACTGGGACGCAGTCGTGCGCCTGCTGCGCGCGCACTCAGCCGGCGAGGGCGCCGACAATCGCGTCTGAAAAGAACCGGGGGTCGTGTGCTTCAGCGAACGCGCGTGCACACGCCGCATCGAAGCCCGGTACGGCTCCCTCCGTCAGCACCTGGTGCAGCGCGGCAGTGATCGCGGCCGGCCGGGCCGTATCCACGGTGACCCCGAGCCTGTGCGTTCGGACCTCGTGACCGATGAGCCCGAGCGACTGGGCGAGAACCGGTCGGCCAGCGCTGGCGGCGTGGAGCAGCACGCCGCTCATGCCGATGTGTTGCTGATAGAGCACCGAGACCGCGTCCGAGGCGGCAAGAAGGTGCGCCACGCGCTCGTCGGGGACCTGTCCCGGCTCGAAGGTCGTGGCGACTCCCGCGACCTGGAGACGCGAGAGATGCGCCGCGATGCGGTCGACGGGTATGTCGCTGGGCGGGCCCGCGAGAACCAGGTGCAACCGCGCGGCATCCTTGCCAGGCAGGCGCTCGACGGCCTCGAGCAGCTCGATGACTCCTTTCCGCGCACCGAGAAGCCCGAAGAACAGGAGCGTGAAGCGCGTGCCGGTGAAACCGAGCTCGCGGCGCGCCACATCGCGATCGATCTTCGGCTGGTGGAGCTGGATGGCTGGGTCGGCCAGGGCGACCACGGGCGCTCTGCCAGGAGCGGCGCTCGCGGAGAGCCGTTCGGCCGCGTAGGGATCGAGGCAGAAGATGCGCTCCAGCTCGGGGTGGGCGAGTGCGCGGGCGATGACCCACCGCTCAGTCGACGCTGAGTCGCGAGGCGCGCCCGCTTCCCCGGCGAATGCGCCGTAATGGAACGCTGGCTTGAACCAGATGCCCGAGACGGCACAGCCCGCGCGGAGCCCGGCAGCGATCGCGGGAAGGCAGCGGTCGATCTCCAGGAAGAAGAGGTGCGATGCTCCGACAGCCTGCGCCTCGGCAGTCGCGACCTCCCAGTAGACGCGCGTCGACGGGTCGGGTGTCGCGCCGGGAAGGATGCTGGCCAGTGACACCCGGAACCTGGGTTCAACGGCACGCAGCTGCTCCTCGGCGGCGGGCGCGACGATGCGGAGCGTGGCGCCTGCCTCGCGTACGAGGCCATCGAGTGAGGGGTGGCGCTCGATCAGCCCGGGGCGCACGACGACGACAAGCCGGGGCCGCCGCGAGCGTCGCGACCATGCTTCGAGAAGCAGGCGCAGGTAATCGAACTCGTGGCCGACAACGCTGAAGCCGACCAGGCAGACGGTCTCAGCCACCGGACAACACGGTTTCGCGGCCTGTGCCTTGCCGGCCGCTCAGCCACGCAGGTCCGCCCGGCATCGGAGCGCCCCGGAGGCTGGCGAGGAGCGCCGCCTCGAAGGGCTCGCTCCTGGCGGCGGCAAGTCCGTGCAGCTGCGCTCGGCGCAACTCGGCGAGCGCCTTTGCTCTGCGGCCGGTGGCCGCCTGGCGCAGCGCCCACCAGTAGGCGAGCCACGGGTCACGCGGGTAGCGCGACCGGTAATGCCCGAGGCCGCCGGTGGCGATCGTCCAGTACGGCGCCGGAAGAAGCGCGATGCGCTCATCCGCGGCATCGGCTTCGGCGCGGCTGGACGCGGCGACGCTCTCGACGAATGCGGGACACGTGCCGTCGAGCGAGAAGATGAATGCCTCCGCGCCGGGAGAGAGCGGAATGCCCCGCGGCGCGTCGAGCGGCGGCATTGCGGGGAGTTCGCACTTCGGCTCGCGAAGCATCCGTTCGTAGATCCGCGCGAACGCGGCGGCCGTGCATGATGGGTGGAAGGAGTGGAGGGCGCGTTCGCGCGCCGCCGCGCCGAGCCGGCGCCGGAGCGGGGCATCGGCGGCCAGGCGAGCGACAGCCCCGATGTAGGCCTCCATGTTTCCGGTGACCAAGCCGTCGACCCCATCCGTGACGAGGTCGCTCGTGCCCTCGGGCGAGAGCACGACGGGCGGGACGCCGGCGGCCATCGCTTCCATTATCGAGAGGTCCGACGAGGAGTAGGCGCCGGGACCGATAGGCGCACAGAAGAGATCGAACCCGGCCAACGCTTGTTCGATGTCCGGGACATGCCCGAGCCAGCTCACTCGTTGGTCGATGCCCGAGACTTTCGCCTCCCCGCGCAGGCTCGCTTCGGCTTCACCTGTGCCGGCGAACGCAAATCGAACGCCTTCGAGGCGTGGGTCGGCGTAGGCCGTAAGCAGGCCAGGGGGGATGCGGACCCCGTCCAGCGAACCAACATGCCCGGCGACCACGCCATCGTGGGCGCGGGGTCGCACCCTGGCGAACCTGGAGAGATCGCGTGTGGGCAGCACTACCTCCGGCAGCCTGGCACCGGCGAAGCCACTGCCGGATACCGCCGCCGAACACGCGACGGCCACTTCGCTGGCTCGCGCGGCGAACGCACGAGGGATGAGCTGCGGCACGGCGCGCCCGGCGACGTGGTACCAGAGCAACAGGCGCGAGGCAGGCAGCGCCATGCGCAGGAGCTGATACGTCTGAGGCGCGTTCCATGCGTGGACGTGCACGATCGCGGCGCGGGCAATGCTTTCACGCACGCCTGCCCACCCATGGCCGTCGATGAGCTCGATGTGCCGGGGCAACTCGGCCGCGGCGGCACGATTCGCCGGCGTCAGCGACAAAATAGCGATGTTCGCGCCGGGCTCACGAGCCTGCTCCTCGGCGAGCGCTGCCATCGCACGCGACGCGCCGCCAACCGTGAGGCAGTGGATGACATGCAGGACCGAGATCTCGTCGCCGCTCATGCGCGAGTGCCCGTCACGTGTTCGCGGACCAGGCGAAGCACCTCGCCTCGCGACACCCCGAAGTGGGTCGTATCGAGTGCGCCGTCATAGGCGCGGTCGGCGCTTACCGCCTCGGGATGAACGATCGGCCACGAAAGGCTACCGGTGGTGTCACCGAGTGGGGTCTCGCGCACGAAGGTATGCGTAGCATCGGGGCCGAAGCCGATGTTCTTCACCAGGTTCACGCGGGGATGAATGCTCAGCGCGTCGTGCCGCCATGCGCTGTAGGTGAGCTGGTAGTCCCACGTGTCGTAGCCGCCCAGGACACGGTCGAACTGCGCCCGCCAGTAGGCAACGAGCAGCGGATCGGCCAGGAGCTCCCTGAGCCAGGATGTTTCGCGCGCCGCCGGCCAGCTCGCCAGGTCGGGCTCGTACCACGTCCAGGTCCGGCGCCAGGTCGCCCAGCCCCAGATAAATGGGTAGCGCGAGAAGCGGTAGCTCGCCGTCCCACAGCCAGCTGCGTCGTCGCCGGCGAGCGCGGAGATGACCGCCACCCGCGGATCATCGGCGTAGCGTTCGAGCAGCTCCTCGGCAAACGGGAAGAAGGACGGGTCGAGGACGCAATCGTCCTCGACGATGATGGCGCGCTCGACTTCCGCGAAAACGCGCGCAAGCCCCGACTGCGTACGGCGCCGCGAGCCGAGGTTTTCGGGCGCAACATCCCACGTAACCTCCCCGGGCCAGCGCACGCGTCCAACAAGGTCCCGGACCGCGGTGCAGCGCGCCGCGTCCTCCGGGTCACCGGGGCGGGGACCGTCGGCGATGACGAAAAGCCTGCGGGGCGCCGTGGCGGCCAGAACCTCGAGCACCTCGGCGGTGTGCCGCGGCCTGTTGTAGACCATGAGCACGAGCGGGGTCGCCAGGGGGGCAGGCGGCGGCGTCACGACCGGTTTCCCGGTAGTGAACGCAGGTCTGTCGGGAGGGGAACATCGCGCATTTGCCGCTGGATCGCCTCGGGGCGAGGATATCGCGGACGCGGTCCGGTCGCATTCCTCGACAGCGAAGGATGGACGCTGCGGGGCCATCGAGCGGATGGCGCGTGGTGGTGATCGCGCAGAACGACGCAGGCGTGACGCATGAACCAGGCCCCGGACGGCAGCGCAGGACTCCTCGATTCGCGCGGCGCGCGCCTGATCGGAAGACCGCTCGCGACCAGGGCCGATCTCGTTGGAGCCGTTCGCGCGGCTGCTGATGCGGCGCGCGCCGAGCCGGGCAGCGGCGGGCTCGCAGTGGCGAAGCTGGGGTCCGCGATGCGAATCGTCTGGTATTACCTCTGGCTGAGGAAACGCGAGCCGACCGCCCAGGAACTCGAGCTGGTGCACTTCGCAGGCATCCTGCAGGGAGGGCTCTTCCCGTGGGACGTGCCCAGCCTGCGCGAGTACATGGCTCGCTACAACGATGCCCTGGCGTCCATTGACTACGTTGGCATGTTCCTCGACGAAACACCGAGCGAGATCGCGGCCGCACGGGCGGTGCCGGGTGCGGTCATGTACTACACAGACCAGGAGCCCGATCGCTCCATTCCCGCCCGGCCGGAGCTCTGCTACCTGCCGGCGCTGGAAGGGCTGCGCGTGCTGATCGTCTCCCCGTTCGCCGAGCTTCTCGCCAGGCGTGCGAACGCCGAAACCTTCGAAGCGGTCTGGAGAAAGACGGGAAAGCGCTGGTTCAACCCGGCCTCGGTTGATGCTCTCGAGTTCCCGTACGGCTTCGAGCCCGCCACGCAGCAAAAGTACGGGAGCCCGAACCGGCTGCTCGACGAGATCCTCGGGCGCATCGACGAGCGTGCGTTCGACGTGGCGCTCATCGGGGCCGCGGGCTACGCGATCCCGATCGCAGCCCACATCCGCCAGAAAGGGCGCATCGCAATCGACCTCGGCGGCCATATCCAGGTGCTGTTCGGAGTACTCGGCAACCGCTGGCGGAGCTCGCCGGAATGGATGGAGGCCTACGTCAACGAGGCCTGGATCGACATGCCCGCGCAGTACCAGCCCACGGTCGCCGATGTCTGCGACCGGCACGCATACTGGTGACCATGAAGGATGAGCACACGATGCCCGACATCTCGGCCATCGTCGCCACGAAAAACAGCGCGCGCTTCCTGGCCGAGGCACTGGCCAGCATCCGCGGACAGCAGGGCGTGTCCATCGACCTGATCGTCGTGGACGCGCGGTCGACCGACGGCACCGTGGCGATTGCGCGCGAATTCGGCGCGCGCATCATCGAGCAGGCTGAAGGCAACCTCGCCGACGCATGGAACCTGGGCATCCAGGCCGCCCAGGCCGCGATCATCGGAATCCTCGATAGCGACGACCGCTGGGCGCCGGGAACGCTGGCGCGGCGACTGGCGGCGATCCGCGAAACCCCGGGTGCGCGGATTTCGCTGGGCAGCGTGCGCATGTTCCGGGAGCCGGGGACACCGCGGCCCCCCGAGCTGCGGGCCGACATCTTCGACCGCGCCTTTCCCGCCCCGATCCCGGGCACGCTCCTGGTCGCGAAAGAGGTTTTCGAGACGATCGGGCTTTTCGATTCGTCCTATGTGATCGCCGCGGACGGAGACTGGATCGGCAGGGCGTACGACGCGGGCTACAAGCCCGTCATGGTCGACGAGGTCGTGCTCGAGAAGCGCTTTCACGGGGGCAATCTCTCGTACCAGCCGGAGGTTTCGAAGGCCGAGCTGTTGCGCGGGTTGCGCGCCAAGATTGTGCGCGCGCGGCAGTCCGCGACCTAACGCTCGTCGCGCCGGCGTTCGATCACCGAGCGCAGGACACGGAGATAGTCGCGCCCAGGCTCCTGCATCCGGCGGCCGAGGTTGTTGGCATGCAGCCGGCGCCAGAAGACGACCTCCGGCAGGACGCGGATGCCTTCGCCCAGGTCGACGGCACGCGCATACCAGTCGATCACGTCACCGACCCGCACGCCCTCCGGGTAGGGGCCCACGCGTTCGAAGCTGGAACGGCGGACCAGCAACGCCGCGGGAAGGTACGCGTCGATGGGGCCGCGCACGGGGATGGGAATGCCATTCTCGCCGAGCTCGCGAAACTCGATGGCCTGGCCGAAGACAAGACCGATCGCGGGTTGCGCCTGCAGCAGGCCGAACTGGTGCTCCAGCTTGTCGCGCACCCAGACATCGTCTGCGTCGAGAAAGGCGATGAACGGCTGCGTGCATTCGGCGACGCCGCGATTGCGCGCGTAGCCAACCCCTTCGCGGGGCTCGCGGACGAGCCTGACGCCCGGATGCGCGGCTGCGAGCGCGTCCGAACCGTCTGTGGATCCGTTGTCGACGACGATGATTTCGGCGGGCGGCAGCGACTGCTCGCTGATGCTGGCCAGCGCCTCGCCGATGAAGTCACTCGCGTTCAGGACCGGTACGATCACGCTCACGGGCGCGGGCGAACGCATGGACTGGGTCACGAGCTCATTCTACGAACGCGACCGGGGAAAGGCGCGCGAACTAGAGATGTGCTTCGTCCAGCTCGCCGCGGAAGAGGCTCCAGCCCACGAAGGGCTCGCTGGTGCCAAGGCTGAGCGCATGGGCGAAGCTCCCGGTCATCCGGAAGCAGCCGATAAGCAGCGTCAACGCGACGATCTGCGCAGGTTCGAAGAACCGCTCCAGGTATTCACGGGCGTCCGGGACGGCGGCGCCCTCGGCGCAGACGGCGTCCGTATACGCGAGAACGGCTCGCTCCCGGTCGTCGAAGCGGACCAGCTCCGAGGCGCGCCAGTGCTCCAGCGCGGTCATCCGGGTGTCCTCCATGCCAAGCCCGCGCGCGACCCCAACGTGGTCCTGCCAGAGCTCCACGAATTCGAATTTGCGCGCGACGTACAGCGCGATCAGCTCCGCCAGCTCCGGCACGATCGCTGCCTGCTCTCGTGCTTCCGTGCGCAACGCGTCGTAGGCGCGGGCGAGCGCCGGGCTCTGGGCCAGCGCCTGTTCGATGCGGCTGGTTGCGGCGCGATCGCGCTGGACCCGGGGAGGCAAGACCGCGGTGGCGGTCGCCGTAGCGGCTGCGGCACTGCGGTCAGCCGGCACCCGGTCGCCAGTAGCCATCTCTGCCGGCCCGGCAACCTGCCAATCCACGACGCTCGTCGCAATGTGGATGACCGGTAGCCCGGTTCGGCGACGAGCCTGGTGGGGCAAGTCCATACGGAGCCAGCGAGACGGGCCCACCGGCAGCGTCGCCATAACGATCGCATCGAAGTGCGGGTCGCCGCGCAGCAGGTCCTCGATCGCGGCGAGCGGCTCACGCGAGCCGACCGCGACACGCTCCACCGGGATGCCAGCTGCGCGTAGCGCTTCGCCGGCCCGCTCGGCTCGCCGCTCCGCCGCCTGCTGGCTTTCTCGCACGTCCCACGTGCGCCAGTAGGTGAGCGGGGCGGCCGGGACCAGGAGCACCGAGGAGAACGCCGCGTCAGAAGATTTCGCCCGGGTGAGCCAGGAGCGAAGCTCCGGGCTATCCGCCGTGAGATGCGCGACGATGAGGTACCGCATCGCAGCCTCCGCGCCCGCGCCGCCCGGCAGCGCGTCGTTCGCGCGCTGTCGCGGGATGGTTATGGAACGATCATAGCCCACCTGGCAAGCGGTCCGGGGACACCGATTGGCGATGCCACCCACGCCGCGGGGTCATTGATCTGGTAGTATCCGCCCGGCCGCCGCAGAGGCGGCCTGGAGGCACGAGGTGACCCGCTGGCTTACGCTCCTCGCCCTGCCGATCCTGATTGCTGGCGTGCTCTCGTGCGGAGGGGACGACGACGACACCGCGTCCACCAATACGGACGATGACAACCAGGCAACCGCCGCCGCGGACGACGGCTACGACTATGGCGACGCCGATTCGAGCAGCGATACGGACTCGAGCGACGCCACAGGATCGCTCCGCGTAGCCGGGAAGGAGTACACGGTCGACATGCTGACCTGCGAGCTCCGGCTCGGGCCGGGCAAGCTGACCGTCCTCGCGGGCACCATCAAGGGCGAAAAGGACAGCGATTTCAGTGCTTCGGGCATCGACACTGTCGTGGCGCTCGCCGTGCGCTTCGGCCAGACGGGCTACATCGCCGCCGGCGCCGAGCTGGAGATCGACGGGAAGTCGGTGACGTGGGATGGGGAGCTCACCGATCCCGCGAACCCGGCGAAATCCGCGGAGGGCTCATTTTCGGTGAAGTGCTGACGGCGGGCCGGTCGGGGCTGGGCGACAGGTGCAAGCACGCCAATCACGCTCTTTGAAGCAGACCACACGATGACGAGCTTCCGGGGGATGCTGGCGCAGCGCAGATGATTGGCGGCTGACACCCAGCCGTGCCCTCCACGGCCGCCGTCGGGCCGGCACCCGCACCGCACGCGAGCGCAGGGCTATACTCGCGCCCGGCGGCGACGGGCGAGTGGCTGCCACGGAGGATGTGTTGTGGACCGAGCCGCCGCCGTACAGGAGCAGGTCGGAATTGTGGCGCAGCAGTTCGCCGCCAGTGTCGGCGAGCGCCGCCTGCGCCGCAACCTGGACCGCGCCGATTTCGATGCGCTCGCCGAGGCGGGGTTTCTCCTGAGCGGCGTGCCCTCCGAGATGGGTGGGCTGTGGGAGGGGATCGAGCGTTCGACCCGGCCCATCTGCGGGCTCCTGCGCACGATCGCCCACGCCGATCCGTCGGTCGCACTGGTGAGCGCGATGCACCCCGCGGTGCTGTCGTTCTGGCTCTGCCAGCCCGATGCACCCGAGCCATACACCGAGGCGTGGCGGGCGCAGAGCCAGCTCGTCGCGGAGACGGCGCGCGACGGCCACTGGTGGGCGACGATCACCTCCGAACCGGGCAGCGGAGGCGATGTGGGGCGAACGCGGACGGCAGCGGTGCCGGCCGGAGAGGGTGAGTTCCGGATCAGCGGGCAGAAGCACTTCGGCAGCGGCTCGGGTATCGCGTCGTTTATGGTCACCACGGCGCTGCCGGCGGGCGAAGAGCAGGCCGACTGGTTTTACATCGACGCGCGCGGCGCACCCTGGGATGGCTCGACCGGGATGACGCTCACCGCCGAATGGGACGGCCACGGCATGACGGCGACGCAGAGCCACGCGTTCCAGTTCACGGATTTTCTGGCGACGCGCTTTGCGTGGCCAGGGAACCTGCGGGTGGTCAGTGGCGTGGCCGGGGCACTGGTCTCGGCGCTGTTCACCGCGGTGGTCGCCGGGGTAGTGGACAGCGCGGTCGCGCAGGCACGCAAGCAGCTCGGCGCCCGCCGCGACTCGCTGCGGCCGTACGAGCAGGTGGAGTGGACGCACATCGAGAACGAGGCGTGGCTCATCGAACAGGCTTTCGAGGGCGTGCTTCGTAGCGTCGAGGCCAAGGGATCGGCGGCCGGGCTCGATGCGCTGCGCGGCAAGACCGTCGTGGCTGAGCTCGCCGAATCGATCACCGGTCGCCTTTGCCGGGTTGTGGGAGGCGGGACGTTCCACCGGGCATCGCCGTTCGGCGCGGCCTTCGAGGACGTGCGTGCGCTGGGCTTCCTGCGCCCACCCTGGGTGCTCGCCTACGACCAGTTGTTCGAGCGCACCTGGTCCGAGTAGCCCGCTCCCCGTAAGGAACGTATCGGGCCAGGGACTCACGTTCCGTGCGCGTTGTTATCACAGCGACATGTCCGCTGCGTGTCGTGTCGTCTTGCTGTTGCGCACGAAGGCCTACGGTCGAAGCAGCTGTACCCGGGGGTAACACCGTGGACGACGATCGCACCATGGGCGGTACCGCAGCACTACTCCGGGGCATGGATGCGGATGCCCGGCCGTATGCCAACGACACTCCGCGCGGCGCCGGCGGACCATCGCACGAGGATGTCCCGCTGCTGGCGGACGACAAAGCCCAGGGCCTCCGCAATCGCTGGCAGGCGTGCCAGCGCGAGTTCGTGGACGAGCCCCGGCGTTCCGTGGAGCAGGCCGACGGCCTCGTCGCCGACCTGATCACGGAACTCGCGCAACAGTTCGCGAGGGAGCGGACTCAACTGGAAGGGCAGTGGAGCAAGGGCGAAGAAGTCTCGACTGATGAGCTTCGCTTCACGCTCCAGCGCTACCGGTCATTCTTCAACCGGCTGCTGAAGGTCTAGCCATGGACACCGCAGTGGTCGTCATTATCTGTGTCATCGCGGCTGTCGTGGTGCTGGCGCTTCTTGGCGCGTGGCTCTTCATGAGGCGGCGCCATACGAGCCAGCTTCGCGACCGGTTCGGCGGGGAGTACAACGAAGCCGTCGCCCAGTATGGGAGCCGCGGCCGGGCGGAGGCCGCGCTGGAGCGGCGGGCCGAGCGCGTTTCGCAGTATCCCATCAGGCAGCTGAGCCCCGAGCAGCGATCCGATTTCACCGAGAAGTGGATAGCGGTACAGGCAGGATTCGTGGACGACCCGGCGCAGACGGTCGCAGAGGCGCAGGGGCTGGTGAACCAGCTTATGGCCGCGCGTGGTTACCCGGTCGCCGACTTCGACCAGCAGGCCGAAGACCTCTCGGTGGACCACCCCGTTGTCGTTCAACAGTACCGGGAGGCCCACGGGGTCTACCTTCGGTCGCGCGACGGCGCGACCACGACGGATGAGCTGCGCGCTGGGTTCACGGCATACCGCGGTCTGTTCGAGGAGCTCCTCTCGCCGCCCGCAGACTTTCCAGCACAGTGGGATCCGAAGCTTGGAATTCACGTGACTTGAAGTCGCGGC